>Ga0265339_10000039_pt1 | contig 120661 bp, 94 predicted proteins | sample 4CB219metaG_FD_202085 | JGI IMG/M metagenome (GOLD analysis project Ga0265339, IMG submission 202085) | Rhizosphere microbial communities from Carex aquatilis grown in University of Washington, Seatle, WA, United States - 4-CB2-19 metaG | ecosystem: Host-associated > Plants > Roots >...
CTAGTAGTCCGTCCCGCAAGTGCTGCGGATAACCTCTCGTGGGGCGAGCCACGGGCCGAACGTTCGTACGGCTTCAGCGATGACGTTGACCAAGGCGCCTGAGATCGGCACGGGCTGCCAGCGGCCGTTTGGCCGTTTCAGTGACAATCCGAAGCGCCAATGACCGGCGTGCGAGATGCGCAGCACGGGGTCGACATCGTTTCCCGGGTCGGACGGCCCTCCGTGGGCGATGAACAAGTGGTCGCCTTGGCGGTAGACGGTGAGGTGTTCAAAGTCGCCCAAGCCGGCGAGCGTGTCGCGTACGATCGGCACGAGCGGGTGTTGCGTATCGCGTGCGGACCGTGAGGGGCGCTCTGCGTGCTTGGCTGGTGACTTGCTCATGCTGCTTTCGCCTCCTGGCTCGGCGTGGCCTGCGCCGCAAATCCGCTGAAGGTCCAGCGAAACGGCGCCTTGTCACGTTCGTTCCAGCGTGTGACGAACGCCATGATGTGTGCAGCAAGCTCCTCGGTCGAGCGAAAACTCTTACGCCGCAAACAGCGACGAGAAAGCACCCCGAAGAACAGCTCGATCTGGTTGACCCACGAGGCGTGCAACGGGGTGTAGTGGAAGTGAAAGCGATCGCCGTGACGCTGGTTGAACTGCTGCCAGCGTTCGCCTTTGTGAATGTTGAGATTGTCGAGCACGACGTGGATGTCGACTGTGGGCCAGCGCGCTGCCACCGCCTCCATGTGCCGCTCCATGTCCTCCGCCTTGCGCGTGGCACTGCAGGCGGCGACGACCTCGCCGGTGTGCACGTTGATCGTCGCCAGCAGCGACTGCGTGCCGTGCCGGATGTACTCGAACTCTTGGCGGGCCAGGCGCCCAGGCTGGGCATGTCGATCAGGATGCTTGCGCTCAACCGCCTGGATGCCCGTCTTTTCGTCGAAGCTCACCACGACGCCGCCCAGTGGCGGCTGCAAATACAGCGCGCAGATCTCGGCGACTTTCTCGCGAAAAAGAGGGTCCGGACTGTGCAGCCAGAGTTGGAATCGTTGCGGCTGCACATCGCTATCACACAAGATACGATGAACACTGCTGCGGCTGGGAGGAACGACCGCGCGCAGCGACAGGTCTTCGAGTAACAAGTCCAGGGTCCAGCCGTTCAATCCTTGCCCGTCAGGCAGTGGATCGCACGCTGTCGCTACGATCTGAGCGCGGCACACGGCATCGATACTACGAGGCCGGCCCGACCTCGGGGCATCGGTCAACGCAGCCCGGACGTCTTGGCCGATGCCACGCACCGCAAAGCGCCCACGCCAGCGAGACACCGTATCGGCATCGATACTCAATTCTCGCGCAATCTCGGTCGTGGACCGTTGCTCGTCTGCAAGCAACGCAATCCGTCCGCGACGCTGCTCTGCGAGCGTGCAGCTCTGGGCACGCAACAGCGCCTTGAGCGCCTCGCGCTCGGCCAAGTTCAGATGAACCGCAGCGGCCGGCCGCACTCCCTCCTTGTCTCAGATATCCGCCCCCTGCGCCAAGTTTTCCGCGCAACTTATGGGACGGACTACTAGTTGGAGGCCGGACACCGCGGAGACCGTCAGCGAATCACGGCGATGTGCGCAGAGTAGCCCAGCCGTGTGCGGGAATACTGAATTGATACAATGTCTGGGAGAATGCGGTGCCCACGCCGATGGTCGCTTTCGTAGGCGAGCCATTCTTGTTGTAAACCTGCACGATAATGCTGCCGTCAGGGTTCTTGAACGCTAAGGCGTTGAGGCTGTTGAAGGCAGTGTTGTTGGCGCCCTTGAAGGCGTCACTGCTGCCGCTGGTTCCGATGCGAGTCGCTCCTGGGGTGATGTACTGGGAGAAATGACGGAAAACGTAGTAGGCCGGAGTCACGGTCAACTTCTTCGCGGTGCGATCCACCACCAAGAGCGCATTCTGGGGCCAGGCGTCCAGGCTCATGCCCGTGGTGTCGAGCACCATGTTCCAAGCGCTGTACGAGCTCACACCTGAGACGGTCCAATCCCGGATGAGCTGCCAGCTCTCCTCGCCGTAGAGATGATCGTTCTGAGGTTTGGTCGAGCTGTAGCGGCTCTTGTCCCAATACGGAGTGTCGAAGTTGTAATTGCCACACTTGTGCTCGGTCTGCATGACGGGCGCCTTGGCCGCTAAGGTGGCTACGGCGGCTTGCAGGTTCCACTGCACGCCAAAACCCTTGACGTACTTCATGGCGTCCGCGTCCAGCGCGATGGCCTTGGCGATATTGGTGTCATCCGGATCCTTGGACATGGTTCCGCACCAGATATCGGTGGTGAGGTTCCGTTGGGCAAACGTTGGCGCAAGATACGTCTTGATGTAGTTGATGAAGAGTGATTGCGTCCAGTGAACCCTGGCATATCCGGGCTCGTTCTGCGGGTGGATCGCCTCGATCTTCATGCCCTCCTTGGCATACTCCTCCACGAACCTGGCGATATACAGGGCATGCGCTCCGAGCGTCTGTGCATCGCTCTTCATGTTCGAGCTGCTGTCCATCATCCAGCGGGAACGACCCAGGGGCTAGCCCAGAGATGGAGGTCGGACTTGACCTTCAAGGCTTCTTTGATGAATGGGATTAGCTTTTGCCGGTCGCGGTCGATGGAGAACTTGTCCATCGAATAGTCGCCCGCCGTATCGTCCAGCGTATACCAGCTCATCGCGTAATCGCTGGCGCCCAGCGGAACTCGCCCATAGGCGAAATTCGCGCCGCTTTGTGGATCGAAAAGGAGCTTCATCGCGTTCGCTATGTCGTCAGCGCTGACCGCGGAAAGGGCATCCCATCCTTGCTCATTGAAACATCCTCCGAACCCGTCCCAGCGCTGGTACGTCGTATTCTTATCGACGTTCACGTCGGCCGTTCCGCTGGTGACCTTCGTCACGTCTCCCTTCGACCAGTAGGCATCCGGACCGGACACCATCAGCTCGACGGTGTCCGAAGAGCCGCCGGTCGCGCCAGCTTGGCCGCCGGTCCCGCCAGCTTGGCCGCCGGCACCGCTGCCTGTGCTGCCGACCGCGCTACCGCCGGTGCCAACAGAGCTGCCCCCGTCGCCGCCGGCCGCCTTGCCGCCACTCCCGCCGACCGTGCCACCGCCGCTCCCACCAGCCGAAGTACCGCCGCTGCCGCCAGGCGAGCCACCGCCGCTGCCGCCAGCCGAGGTACCGCTGCTGCCAGCCGAGCTGCCGCTGCCGCCGGCCACGCTGCCGCCACTGCCAGGCGCCGTACTGCCACCCGTCGCGCTCCCGCCTGAGCCAGCACTTCCTCCGCCTCCGCCGTTTTGTGCGACCTCCATGCAGGTGTTAAGGCCGGCGCAGTCTGCCGTCGCTAGGCAGGCACTGAGAGCCTTCTCGGCGTCGGAGCGTGCGCTGCTGGACATGGACTGCAGTGACTTGTTCACGACGTCTTCGCACTGAGCCGCGGTAATGCCCGAAAGGGAGCCACAGGCGTCGGCTTTCTTGCAAAGATCTCCCGCAAGCGGACTGCCGCTACTGCCGCCGCCGCCACCACCTCCACAACTACCAGCTCCGACAGCAAGCAGCCCGACAGTGATCAGGGTAAACAGAGTTTTGGTCATTGAGGCTCTCCTTGAAAAGCGCGCCGGCTACGTTGCGGGGAGCCTATTCTTCTCCTGGCAAAGGCAACGAGTCCACCATTCGTTGAGATCGCTATACATGTGCCGAGCGCTGCCACATCCACCGCATCGGCGTGCGGCGGTGCGAAGGACGTGCTGAACGAGGCAGGAGCGGCTCAGCTGTTTTTTCGCATCGCCGGGCTGTTGCGCCGAAGGCGTTGCCGCTGGCATCCTGCGATAGCGCAGAGGCCGCGTGAGCCGGTTTCGAGCCGAGTGTGCACTTTTTGAGAAATCTACCCATCGTTGGCAAGCCAATAGATGGTGGGCCATCCCGATCTTTTCCACGGCAAGGAGTACACATGAAATCCGGCTGTCTACTTACGGCACTCGCGATTGCGGGCGCGGCTTGTTCGTCCAGCCAAATGGGGTCGGGTAGCGGCGGCAAATCTGGCAATGGCGGCAACGCCGACAACGGCGGAACAACGAGCAGCGGCGGAACGGTCGGATCAGGTGGCAGTAGCGCCGCTGGCGGAGCGATCAGTTCGGGTGGCCAGACGACTACCGGTGGCACGAGCAGCCCCGGAGGCTCGGGCGGTAAGGCCTCGGGCGGAGCGACCAGCTCGGGTGGCGCGAGTGGCCCCGGATCAGGCGGTGCCGTCGGCGGAGCGACCGGCTCGGGCGGGCAAGTGAAAGACGCAGGCACGAGTGGACCTGGCGGATCGGGTGGCAGCGGCGTCGACGCCGGGGTCTACGTTGGGACGAAGACGCCGGGGACAGCTCAGACTGGCGATATCACTGTCAATCCGGCGACCACCTACCAGACGATGGATGGCTTCGGCATTGCCGACGTGTGGATTCCCCAGTCGACCCACACGCCTGCCCTGCGAACCCTCTTCTGGGATCCGGTCAACGGAATCGGCATGACGTTGCTCCGGGTTGGCATCGAGGGAAAGGACGGCAAGCCCGAGATCATGGGCGATGCCGCGTTCGTCGATGCCCCGGACGTCGTGAAGTACGGCGGCAAGGTTTGGGCCGCGCCCTGGTCGCCGCCGGCCAGTATGAAAGACAACAACAACGTCAACAACGGCGGCCATTTGAATACCGCCTCGTACGATGCCTGGGCCACAGTCCTCGCGGCGTTCCCGGCCTACTTCAAGCAGAATGCCGGCGTGGATCTGTGGGGAATTTCGGCGCAAAACGAGCCTGATTTCGTAGCGTCCTACGAGTCGTGCATCTACGACAAGACCCAGATGAACAACTTCATCAAGGTGCTGGGTCCGAAGCTGCAAGCGCTCAGCCCGCCGGTCAAAGTGATCGCGGCCGAGCCGGACGTTTGGGGCAACACGTGGAGTGGCGACAACTACGGCACCGCTATCGTGGGCGACGCGACCGTCAGCTCGCTCGTCGAGATCATCGCCACGCATGACTACGGCTCCAACAACAGCAGCTACACGCGCCCGACGCCACCCGCGGGCGTGAAGCAGCACATCTGGGAGACGGAAATCTACTACACGAGCGGCGCGGGCATCGGTCCCGGCATCGACACCGCCCGCGGGATTTATTCAGGCGTCACCGCTGGCGGGGCCAGTGGCTGGCATTACTGGTGGACCACGCATTTCATGGACGGCGGCACCGCGAGCAATCCCCCCAAGCGGGTCTACACCATGGGCAACTTCAGCAAGTTCGTGCGTCCCGGATACGTGCGCGTGGGTGTCTCGGGTGTTCCGTCCACCCTGCACATGGTTCCGTTCGTAAGCCCGACCGACGGCACGGTGGCCATCGTGGTACTCAACGAGGGGTCGAGCGCCCAGCAGGTTTCGTTCTTCGTCTCGGGTGCCGGGTGGCCGGGCACGATCACCCCGTACGTTACGTCCGCGACCTCGAACCTCGAGGCTGGGACGGCTATCACCGGTACCGCCGGACGATTCTCCGGTTCCGTGCCCGCGCAATCCGTTACGACCTTCGTCGGAAAGCCGTAACCGTCGTTGAAGCCAATCGCTGAATTGAAATCTGGCTTTCCGGCGACAATCGCATCAGACTGGCGATCGGGGCGTTTGCCCTGTAGCACCGATGGCCACCGTCACTCGTGATCATGCAAAGCTCATCTGCGACATTGGGGAGCTCTCCGCCATCATCACGGACGCATCCGATCTGGATGCGATGTTACAGAAGATCGTCGACACCGCCGCGGGCCATATGGAGGCGGACGTTTGCTCGGTCTACCTTTTCGACGAAGCCCGACAGGAGCTGGTCCTCCGCGCGACGCGCGGTCTTTTGCCAAGCTCCGTCGGCAACGTGCGCCTGCGTCCCGGCGAAGGCCTGACCGGCCTGGCGTTTTCCGAACGTCGCCCGATCTGCGAAGCGGACGCGCCCACCAATCCAGCCTTCCGCTTCTTTCCCGGCATTGGCGAAGAGGTCTACCACTCGTTCGTCGCGGTGCCGATTCTGCGCGGGCGGCGCCCCGTCGGAGCGATGACTCTGCAGAGCAAGCAGCCGGGACACTTTTCCGGCGAGGACGTGCAGGTCTTTCGCGCCATCACCATGCAGCTTGCCACCACCATCGAAATGGCGCGCCTGCTGCTCACCCTGGAAAGCTCCTCGGTTGCGCCAACCCCAACCCCAGCCCCATCCGAGTTGCGCTTCGCTCACGGTCAAGTTGGCGCCGAGGGCTGCGCGGTGGGCGACGCGGTTCTCATTCGGCAACCCTCGTTAGCGGAAATCCGCGCCCTCATCGGCGGCGCCTCGTTCGACTTGCCAGCATTCCGCCAAGCGGTTGCTGCCACGGAGAAGCAGCTCGAGCATCTCGAGAAGCTGGCTAGCGACCGACTGTCCGACGTCACCGCGGTCATCTTCTCGGCCCAGCTCCTCATGCTGCGCGACCAAAGCTGGCTGGGAGCGATGGAAGAACAAATCGCTGCCGGCACGCCGCCCGCCGAAGCCGTCTACCGTGTGATTCTCAACTACGTCGAGCTGTTCGACCGCATGGACAACTCGTACATGCGGGAAAAGCGCTACGACGTCATGGACGTGGGCAGGCGTCTGCTGGCTAATCTTTCCGGTCATCGCGACGCCGAATCGAGCCTGGCCGGTCGGATCGCCATCGCCGCCGAGCTGCTGCCGTCCGACGTTCTCAAGCTCGGTCTCGAAAAGGTCGGCGGCATCGTGCTGCTCTCGGGCGGCGTCACCTCCCACGTGGCGGTGCTCGCGCGCTCTCTCGACCTGCCCCTTATTTTCGTCGACGAGCCGCACTTGCTGGACATTCCCGACGGTACGCGCGTCGTCCTCGATGCCCGCCAGGGCAACCTGTACATCTCGCCCTCGGAAGAAGTTCAGCAACGATTCCGCGAGCAGGAAGAAGCCCGGCGCTCGGCCGTCGGCCAAGCCGAAGGAATGCGCGAGCAAACCTTTACCGCCGACGGCACGCGCATTCATCTGCTGGCCAACATCAACCTGCTCGCCGACGTCGACGTCGCGCGCTCGTACAAAGCGGAAGGCATCGGCCTTTATCGAACGGAATTTCCGTTCATGATTCGTAACGACTTCCCGAGCGAGGAAGAACAGTTCCGTATCTACCGGCACCTGGTCGAGGGCATGCCCGGCCGCGAGATTACCTTCCGGACGCTCGACGTAGGTGGCGACAAGGTGCTGTCGTACTTCGACTACGGAGCCGAAGCCAACCCCTTCCTCGGTCTGCGCTCGATTCGCTTCTCCTTGCGCCACCGGGAAGTCTTCCTGCAACAGCTGCGCGCCATTTTGCGTGCGGGTCACGATACCCGCGTGCGCATCATGTTTCCGATGATTTCCTCGCCCGACGAGCTGGCAGCGGCGACCGAGGCGGTCGAGGAATCGCGTGCAGCCCTGCGACGGGAAAAAGTGCCGGCTTGTGAGCACGTCGAGCTCGGCATGATGCTCGAAGTTCCATCGGTGCTCGAGATGATGGATGACCTCGCGAAGAAGGCCGACTTCTTCTCCATCGGCACGAACGACTTCGTTCAGTACATGCTCGCCGTGGATCGCACCAACGCGCACGTCGCCGACTTGTACGTCCCACACCACCCTGCCGTCCTGCGCGGGCTCAACCGAGCCATCACCGGGGCCTTGCGCCACGAACGCGAAGTATCGGTCTGCGGCGACATGGCGCACGACCCGCGCTTCGTGCGCTTCCTGCTCGGCATCGGGGTGCGCAAGTTCAGCATGAGCGCGCGCTACTTGCCCCGCGTGCAAGAGGCGATCTCTTCGATTCGTATCGACGAAGCTCGCACCTTCGCCAAACGACTTCTCGCCGAAAGTACCGTCGCGGGATCCACGCGCGTCCTCGAAGACGGCTGATTGGCCAGGCGAGCGGCCGGAGTGACGCACGGCGGTCGTCGCTCTTTTCTGGACCTTCTTCTGCGATGAAGCCACCGCGGTCTTCTGCCGATGTCGGTTCTTGATGCCGAGCTCGGCGGATTTCCATAGCAAGCCTCGTCGCTGAAAACACCATGGCCGGTGAACACAACACACCCATCGGGACGCCTATTCTCATGGCGCCAGGAAAGCTCTTTCTGGTGGGCGAATATGCCGTGCTGGAAGAAGGCTCTGCCGTCGTGGCGGCCATCGGTCGCTATGCCCGCGCGCAGTTCATCCCGCGCGTGGAGACCATGCCGCCCCTCGTTGCGGAGGTCGTCGCGCGAGCGAAGGAACATCTCGATGACGTCACCGCGGCGCTGCCGTCGGGCGCGGTGCTGGTTGACACGAGCGACTTCGAGCTCGGCTGCCCTACCGGCGGACTCGGCTCGAGCGCCGCCACCGCTGTCGCGGCTGCCGCGTCGATGTACGAGTCGTTGGGGCTCGACCTTGGCGAGCACAAAGCGGAAATTCTGGCGATTGCCGATGCGGGGCGACGCGTGGCCCAGGGCAATATTGGCTCGGGTGCAGACACCGTGGCGGCTGCGTACGGCGGCGTGATCGAAGTCGCGCGCTCGAAAGGAGCTGCGCCCATTCTGCGCAACCTCGCGGTGCCGGCCGGGTTGCACCTCGTGCTCTTTACTGCCGGACCATCGATCTCGACGAAAAAAATGTTGGCGGGTCTACGGGCCTACGCCGAGCGCAAGAAGGGTGCTTTCGAAGGCGCCGCAGCCGGTTTGCGCGACATCGCCCAGCGTTTTGTCGAGGAGCTGGCAGCCGGCAGCGCCACGGGCGCCGTTCGAGCGGCTGGCGAGTACGGCGAGGCGCTCGCCGAGCTTGCACTTGCAGCCGAGGTTCCCATCGTCAGCAACGACTTCGCCCAGGCGGCGAGACTGGCACGAGAATTCGGCGGTATTGCCAAGCCGGCGGCGGCTGGCGGAGGTCAAATCGGCGTGGCCATGTTCGCGACGCCGGAAGCGGCGAGGCTTTTTCGCCGGGCCTGTACGCCACCTCTTCGTGCTCTCGATGGCGATATCGACCTCGAAGGCGTGCGCTGCCGGGCCCCCGGCGCGGGCAGGACGGACGAAGTCGCTCTCACCACGACCACGCCCTCGCCGGACCAGCAGGATCTCGGCGGGGATCCCAAGCAAGACTTCGAACAGGACTTCGAGGAAGACGCCGAGACCACCATTCAGGGGTTCGATCTCTCGCTGATGGCGGCGGTGATACCAAAGAAGGACACCGTTTCTGCGAGCCCCATCGAAATCCCTGCAATCGCAGATGCGGTCTCCTTCCCGCAAAGCAAAGAAGCTCGGTCGGGCCTGCGACGAGCCGCCGGCTTCGGCGTAGCACTGCTTGCAGCGCTCGGCCTCGTCGGCTGGCTCGGCACCGCGAAACACCATGAGCGCAGCGCTGCCGCCCTGACAGTCGCAACTCCATCACCCGGGGCAGCGTTGACTCCGCCAAAACCATCGGCGCCTGCGCCGGACGCAGCCCATGCCGTCACGACGACGCAAGTACCTCCGAAGAGCCCGGACACGGAAGCTGAACCCGCGCTTGCACCCGAGACGCCGCCAACGCCCCAAGCGTCGACGGAGCCGAGGCTTGAGCCGACGACTGAGACGGCACGCACCGCCAAACGTCGCGCCCATTCTGGGCACGTGTCGGCAAGAGCTGACCTCGGTTCTCCGGAACCGAAGAAACACGCCAAAGCAGCGCCGACTCTGCGAGCTGGCGAGCTATCACCCGACGATTTCTAGCAGCGGGGCGCGGGCGCTACTGCAGCCGCAGCGAGCTTTCCTGAATCGTCTCGACCAGGACCTCCAGCAGGCGCTCCTCGGAGATGGGCTTGAGCAAATAGCGATGGGCGCCGCAGCGAACGGCGGCCCGCGCGCTGGCGAAGGCCAAGCCATGCGACAACAAAACGACTGGACAGCGGTTGCGCAGGCTACGAAGCGCACTGTCGTCGCTGCCGTCGAGGCCGACGTCCCCTACGACGACGTCGTAGTTCTTGTCGCCCGACAGTCGCAGCGCCAAGTCGGCACGAGAGCTGCGTTCGACGCTGTAGCCGTACGCTTCGAGCGCGTGTTGATAGCGGCACGCGAGCTCCGTATCGTCGTCGACGATGAGAATCGACGGGCGAGATCGACCAGGCGAACGCGGGGACCGGGAGAGTTCAGGAAGTGGAGAGTGGTTGCCTTGTGGTGACGTTCCCGCAGGTTCTTTGGCCACGATCTGGCCATCGACCGTTCGAGCGCAATCTTAAGGGTGATTTCGCTACTTTTTGAAGGCAGCTATCTGAGCTCCGCTTCGTCGGGACACCTTTGACTACTCGCTACCACCGACGGCCTCAGTCGTCACCCCAGAGCCGTGCGCCATCGGTCTAAGGGCATACCTTACCGCCGCCGGCCGAGCGATAGGTCGTCGTCTTGCTCGTCAAGTTGCCACCGTCGGTCTCCGGCGTGGTCATGCCGTCCATGCCCGCACCGAAGAAGAGGCCCACGATGTGCGCGGCGGCTACTTCGTCCATATGGCCAAAGAAATAGTCGACCCGATTGTCTTTCCAGTGATCGGTCGTATTACTCTGGCTCATGTTGCCGACGGGGATTTGCCACAAAACAATGGGCAGGTTGGTCGCCTCGGCCAGGGTCTTGGTCCAAGCAAAGGCTTGGTGGAAATTGGGCAGCGTCGCGTTCGTGGCATCCCACCATGTCTTGCGATTGATGGATTCGTAGTAACCGGCGTCGCGATCCGACGGGTCGGAGACGATGAAGTCGCCATCCATCGCACCGAGTGCCGTCAGGAAGACCGCCATCTTTTGCGCCTCGCCAGCGACGTCGAGCTTCGGATCGCTGTTGCCGAATACGTCCATCTTCGTGCCCCAGGCGGACGCGTGCAGACCGACCTTCGCGTTCGGCGCGTAGACGCGCACCATGTGGATCATGCACTTGGCGAGGCCGGCCGCGCTGTTCTCGTAACTGGCGCAATCCGTAGGATTGGCGGTGGTCACCTTGGCAGGAACGGCGTGCGGGTCGGAGTTGAGCTGCTCGACGTAGCCCCAGAAATCCGGCTCGATGTGCAGAAGCGCGACGTGCGAGCCGATCTTTTGCAACACGAAACGCCAATCCGCGAAATAGCGCGTAAGCACCGTCGCGTCATTGATCGCCGCAACCTGGCTGGTTCCTTCGGTGAGCTTCGAAGCCTGCAGCTCCTCGTAGTACGTGAACATCGGAATCTGCTTGGGCGAGGCCCCTTCATTCTTGCTGACGAAGTCGACCACGTACTGGCCTGGGGGATCTTGATCCCACTGCCAGCAGCCCCACCACGCGCAGCCGCCTGCGCTGTTGGCGCACGACGTGCCGCTGGTTGTGCAACCGCTGGCGCACGAAACGCAAGGCGACGAGCCGTCGAAAAATCCACCCGAAAGATAGAGGTACCGACCGTCGAAAGGTGCTTTCGCCGCCGTCGCATCTTCCATGGATGCGCCAACCAGCACGCTGTTCTTTCCAAGCGATGGGAGGAACGCCGAGCCGATGCACGTTCCGGCCGCGACCAAGCCGCCCGCTCCGCTCGCCCCTATCGCCCCACCACTGGCGGACGAGCCAATCAGGCCAGCCCCGCCCGCGCCGCCGCCTCCAGTGCTTTCCACGATAGCGCTGTCCACGTCCTGCGTTGCCGATGAGGAACACGCCCCGCCCACCCGAGTAAGTGCGACCAATACCATCAGTCGAATCAGACGATTCGCCATGAGAACCTCCGTGAGATGTCTTGCCGACGTGATCATCGGCCGAAAGGTCACGGCTGGCTAGCAATTCCGACTGGGCTGGCACCTCTGCATCCTCTCCAATGCTATCTTCGGCCCGTGTCGCTATCGATCCTCTCCGACGTTCCGCTGGCCCCGCGCACCACCCTCGAATTGGGTGGTCCGGCGCGCTTTCTTGCCGAGATCACCGACGCCGGGGATGCGCTTGCGGCTCTTGAATGGGCGAAGGTGAAAGCCCTGCCGGTCTTCGTCCTCGGCGGTGGCTCCAACCTGGTGGTGGCGGACCTTGGTTTTGCGGGGCTGGTTCTGCACATGAAGATGCGCGGCGTTCGGTGGAGCGAGAAAGCTGGCGAGCTGCGCGCCGAGATTGCTGCGGGCGAAGTGTGGGACAACGTGGTTTGCGCGGCGGCTGAGCGAGAGCTGTGGGGAATCGAATGTCTGTCCGGAATTCCGGGCACGGCGGCCGCGGCGCCGGTGCAAAACATCGGCGCCTACGGCCAGGAGGTGGCCGAGTCGCTGCGTAGCGTGCGCGTCCTCGATCGCGCGACGCTGGGAACGCGCGAGATGGCGCCCGACGAGTGCGACTTCGGCTATCGCACGAGTCTCTTCAAACGGCAGCCGGATCGCTTCGTCATTTTGTCCGTGACCCTCGGATTTCCTGCCGGGTCCAAGCCCAGCCTGCGCTACGCCGAGTTGGCGTCTGCCTTGGCAGATCAGGAGTCGCCCTCGCCGCTTGCGGTGCGCGATATGGTCCTCGCTCTGCGCCGAAAAAAATCTATGGTGTGGGACGAATCGGATCCCAACCACCGCAGCGCCGGCTCGTTCTTCACGAACCCCATTGTCAGCGCCGAACTCGCTGCCCAGATCGCTCATCGCTGCGTGGCCGCCGGACTCATGGCCGACCCTTCCGGCATGCCGTGCTTTAGCCTCCCCGACGGCCGAGTCAAGCTCGCGGCCGGCTGGCTCATCGAGCGCGCCGGCATCTGCAAGGGACTTCGAATGGGCGCCGTGGGCGTTTCTACCCGGCATGCATTGGCGCTCGTCCATCACGGCGGCGGCAGCACGGCCGATCTCGTCCGGCTGGCACGCCACGTTCGCAGCACCCTTTTCGATCGATTTGCCGTCGAGCTAGAGCCCGAGCCAGTCTTTCTCGGGCTCGACTGGCGCGCTGACTGAGCTGTCGACCAAGCGTGCACCAAGGCGGCGCTTTTCGCAGCTTGGCCCACACTCTTCTATTCTGGCCCTTCTTGCGGCACTCCGTCGACCATGGGACACTCGTGGAAGTCCTTTCTCATGGGCACCACGCGCACCTGCACGAGCTGCGGCGGCGTCATCACCGGCACGCTTGATCATTGTCCTAAAGACGGCACGGCGCTGTTTTCGGCCGAGGTCATGTCCCGAGTCGGGATGCTGCTCAAGGATCACGAGATCCAGGGCGTTATCGGTGAAGGTGGGATGGGCGTGGTTTATCGCGCACAACACGTCGTCATCGAAAAGCCCGTCGCCGTCAAGGTCCTCTACGATCGCTTCGCTCGCCAGAAAGACATGGTCGAGCAATTCATCGTCGAGGCGAAAGCGGCCAGCCGCATTCGTCACCCCAACATCATCGACGTCACCGACTTCGGCACCACGCCCGAGGGGTTGGTGTTCCTGGTCATGGAGTACCTCGACGGCGAAAGCCTGGAAACGCGCCTCGAGCGTGTGAAGCGGCTGCCCGCCTTCGAAGCCATCAACCTGGTTCGCCAGGTGGCGCGTGGGCTCGCGGCCGCGCACGCGCTGGGCATCGTTCACCGCGACCTCAAGCCAGCCAACATCTTCCTGTGCCTGCGCGAAGGACGCCGCCGCATCGTCCGCCGCATGCCCGGCGAGGACGGCACGAAGTTTACCGTCGAGCCCGAGCAAAGTTACGACTTCGTCAAGCTGCTCGACTTCGGCGTGGCCAAGTTCCTCGACCTCGGCCCGAGCGCCGCGACTCGCAATGGTGTGCTTTGCGGGACGCCCCACTACCTTTCGCCCGAGCAGGCCAGCGAACAGCCCGCCACCGAGTCGAGCGACATCTATTCGCTGGGCGCCGTGTTCTACGAGATGGTCACCGGCAGTGTCCCGTTCGACGGCAAATCGATGCTGGAGATCCTGAACGGCCACGTCGCGGGCAAAGTCGTCAAGCCCAGCGAGCGCGCGCCCAGCGCCGACATAAGTCCGGAGCTCGATGCGGTGATCACCAGGTGCCTTGAAAAAGAGCCCGAACGCCGCTTCGCCACCGCCGATGCACTCGCCGAGGCCCTCTCTGGCTGCGTGACCGACCGGGCCTTTCTGCGCGATGCCCACCGTCTTCCCGGCATCGAAAGCTCAGGCCTCGATTTATCCGAGGGTTCGGCGAGAGCGCGGGGCAGCCGACCCGATGTGGACAAGGGCTTCTCCGAGGTCGAACGCGGGCCGCTCGACGAAACCGACGAGTCAAGAGAAGCGAACGAGATCGATGCGCTGGACGAAAGGCCGCGAAGAGCTCGCGTATCGAAAGACACGGTCCGCCTCCAACGAACGAGCAGAAAGCCGCTCTTTGCGTTCAGCCTGCTGATTCTCGTCGGCGCCGCCACGTGGGCCTTGCGCGACCGCATCCTGCCGTCGAGCCCGGAAACGAACGCGCCTATTTCCATTCGCCCAACGCCGCCAGCACCGGCGCCCTTGCCCGTGCCTCCTCCCTCGCCTTCACCGCCGCCGCAAGTCGAGCCCGCGAAGACGACGCCCTATCCCGCCCAGCTTGCGATGGCGCCTAAGCCCAAGCTGGAACCTGCAGCGGCCGGAGCGCCTGCCAGGCCGGCCATCAGCGAGCCTTTGCTAGGACTGGCGCCAGCAGCGAGCAAGCCGCCTGAGAAAACCGCCTCGACGCGGACGCGCCTCGGCGGCGGTATTGGCGGCGGTCTTGGCGGCGGTCTTGGATCGACGGCAAACCTCGCCAACGTTCCCAGCGAACCGACGCCAAGCGCCCCAACTCCGTCAGCGGCCGCCGCCGCGCCGCCCGCTCCGCCTGCGCCGCCGGAACCAGCCGCAGCACCCACGAAGGCCACCGGCGACATCGAGGGCGTGCTTCGCGAAGCTCAGGAGGCGTGGAGCAAGCAATATTACGCGGTCGCCATCGACAAGGCAGAAGCGGCGCTGAAGCTCGATCCCGGCCGCCAGACGGCGTACCAAATCATCGCCGTGTGCTCGTGTGCGCTTCGCCAGGCAGAAGCCGCCAAGCAAGCGATCTCACACCTCGACGAGCACAAGCGTCGCTTGGTCCAGACGCTTTGCCAACGCCACGGCGTTACCTTGGAATAGCTACGGGCCGGACGCCGGAAGCAATTCGCCGAGAGCGATGCCAGCCAAGGGGCCGAGCACGATGGCCAGCCATTCCATCTTGCTCAGATGAACCTTCGGTCCACCGTGCAAGTAGGGAATCACAAGACCCAGCGACGAGCCTATGAGCGCTCCCACGAGAACGTCCGAATAAAAATGCATGCCGGCGCGGGTGCGCAGATCCGACGTGGCAGAAGCCATGGCCAGCTCGACACCCCACACGGCAGCGCGCGCATTGGTGTCGGTCGAGCTTTGGGCGAAGAGGTAGGCACCGGCGACCGACGCCGCGAACGTCGTGTTGGCGTGGCGAGAATAGAATGACAGATGGGCATCGTTGCCCTGCGACTTCGCAAAGTCAGTCACGGCTGGATCGTTGCTGTAGGTGTACGGCCGCGGCCGACTGACCAGAGGTTTGATGGTCGCGTCCAGCGCAAGAGCAACGAGCAGCGTTTCGCCGTAGACGAAGACACGTTTGCCCGACTCGCAATCCAAACCGCGGCCAGCGAAGAGCGCGACCGGAACTGCGACGTCGATACCGAGAATGATGTCGCTCAGTCGCCCCGCATTCGCCGAGTAGCGCCCTTCGAGAAGATCGTCGACGGGAAGAAGCTGGGTCTTCCAAGTCGACGAATTGTCGACAGGAATCAAGGTGGCCAGGCCGAGCGCTGCCACCGCCGCGCCGGTCATGCTTCCGTCCAGCCACCATCCGAGGTGAAGGGATCCCTCCGCGGCCGACGAGGTCGATGGTGTCGGCGCGGCGCTTGGCGGCTCCGACTGCGCGACGGGCGACGTGTCTGCCGACGCAGGCCGGGCACTCATCATGAGTACAACCAGGAAGCATCCAGTTCTCATCTGCTAGGCCCGACGACGAACGCCTACTATACTTCGTCGCCATGAATCGACGAAATCTCGCTTTGAGCGTGTTTGTTTTTGCGATCGCTTCGACCTCTGCCTGCTCCGTCATGGTGCAGGTGCCGACCACACCACGCCTGCAAGGACTCAGCGAGGCGCAGGTATTTTCCATGGCGCCGCCTCCCGAGTGGCCAGTGCCCCAACCCGACAATCCGGCCACCGCCGCGGTCGACGTCGCCTGCGGCGTCGGCCCCATGCCGACGAATGGCTACCTCTACGCAGCGGTGGCAGTTCGCGGGCGACCACCGACCGCGACGCTGGCACCGCTCAACGTTGCGCTGGTGCTCGACCGGTCCGGCTCCATGGCGGGCGATCCCTTCCGCAACATGATCGGCGCCGCCGAAACCTTCGTGAACCAGTTGCGCGACGGCGATCGCGTTTCCGTCATCGCCTTCTCCGACGGCGTCTACGAAGCCGTCCCGCCCATCATCATCGATCCGAACACGCGTGCTGCTGCGGTGGCCAGCATCCGCAGCTTGCGCGACGGCGGCGGCACCAATTTCTCGGGTGGCCTGCTGGCCGGTCTTTACGAAGTCTTCACCGCCTTCCAGTATTGGCAGGTCAACCAAGTCATTTTGTTTTCCGACGGACAACCCAATATCGGCATCACCAGCGCCACCGAGCTGGCCCGCATCAGCGAGCGCGCCGCCGATCACGGTGTCAGCGTCACGACCATCGGCTTCGGCCAAGACCACGATGAGCTGCTCATGCAGGGTATCGCCGACGCGTCCGGCGGCTACTACTACTACGTGGATAAGCCAGGAGACTTCGGCCCAATCTTCCAGCGAGAAGCCGGCGTGATCCTGCGCAGCGCCGCTCGCGGCACCGAGGTCGCCTTCTCGATCCCGGCGGGCATCCAAGTGGAAGACGTCATCGGCTACGACTACATCGTGTCCGGCGGAACGTTGTGGGTGCGTATGGGCGCCGTTCCGCACGGCGAAGAACGCTACGTCGTGTTCAAGATGCGCAGCACGCAGTCGAGCGGACGGGGCGTGATGCCCATGAATATCGTGTACGCAGATCTCGCTCGTCGCGGTCGATTCTTGGTTCCCTGCGGGCCGCATTTCGATGGAAAGAAAGGCGGCAGCGACGCGTGGGCACTGGAGCTCGCTGGCCGCGCCGAAGCCGCCTGGGGCTTGCAGGAGGCCATGGCCTGGGCCGACTCGGGCAGCGAGATCTTCGTCATCTCCCAACTCGGCTACACCCGCGGCATCATCGCCTCCATGAAAGACGTGCTCGGGCCGCAGGCGCTCGATGCCGAAGACAAGATGCTTCTCGGCGCGCAGGTCGATCTCGGCCTGGGCGTCGCCGAAGGGGCCAAATCGTCGTTCCTAAGCGGCGGTCTCAATGGCCTGGTGAAATTCGGAACCCAGCAGGCGGTCAGCAACACCGCGACCGCGATCGTGTACAAGGTCGATCAATCCTTCCGGGCGCGCGTGCGGCCCACCGTCGCGGTGACTTTCCAAGGCACCTCTGGCACGCGCTACGTCGCCCACGGCACGACCTACAAGCCGCGCGATCGCGACGCGAGTCTTCGCTTCAAGCGTGCACGATTCAAAAGCTATGAGATGATGCGAGTGCGCCCCCAGCGCTAGTCCGGAGTCACCATGAAAAACACTCGTCGAGCACTTGGGTTGGGCCTTCTGATCTTCGCCGTCGCCGCGGTGGCGTGCAAGCACAAGCAACCCGACAACCGCCTCATCATCGTGAAAGCAGTCTGGGGCGACGTGCAGGGCGAGCACACCATGGACGTCACCGCCAAGGTTGCGGCCCTGGTGAAAGATAATGCCCTCACGGTCACTGCCAACCCCGTGACACTTGACGACCCTGCCGCGTTCAAGGTCAAAAAGTTGATCGTGCAGTGGAGCAAGGACGGCGTTCTTGCCAAACGGCACGCCACCGAAGGTGAGACCATCGTCATTCGTGCCGACGAGATTCCGCCCAAGCCTCGCCTCCTGATCCAGAAGGCCGTTTACGGCGAGCTTGTGTCCGGCAAAACCATCGACGTGACCTCGATCGTGACCGATCTCCTCGTTGACAACACGCTCGCGGTGAAACCCGGAAGAGGCGTCTTTGGTGACCCAGCTTCCATGGAGTACAAGCAGCTGCGCGTGGACTACACCTTCGATGGCGTCGCCAAAACGAAGACCGGCGGCGAGGATCAGCTCTTGACCCTGCCCTAACGAAGGCACGTAATCCTAGGTAATCCGATGTACTTTGAGGTTGGTTGACGACAGGATCCGTGCCACGGTAGACGTCGGCACGCCGATGGACGACCGACTAATGACCATCAAGCAGCTCGCGGGCTACTTGAACCTCAACGAGCGAACCGTTCTGCGTCTGGTGACGGATGGCGCTCTGCCGGGCGTGAAAGTCGGCAATCAGTGGCGTTTTCGCAAAGCCATGATCGACACCTGGCTCGACGATCAAATGCTCGGTGTGACACCGCGACTCATCGACGAGCCCAAACCGGTGGTTTCCGCCCGTGCGATGCTTGAGCTCGATAGCTGCTTTGAGCTTTCGCACGTGCTGCCCGAGATGAAAGCGGCGAGCAAGAACGGCGCTATCGAAGAGTTGGCCGCACTTGCAGCGGATCTGGGGCTGGTGCGCGACAAGACGTGGTTTATCGGCGCCCTTATCGAACGCGAGAACATCATGCCCAGCGCAACGGGCAACGGCATTGCGTTCCTACACACCGTCCGCCGTAACCCGCAGCAGGTGGTACGGCCGTTCATGGTGCTCGGGCGCTCCAAGGACGGCGTCGACTTCGACGCGCTCGACGGAAAACCGACCCACCTTTTCTTCGTGCTTGGCTTGAAGATCAACGAGCTTCATCTGCCCTGGCTGGCCAAGCTGGCAAGCATGTTCGCCACGCGGGAATCCGTGGATCGGGTGCTCGCCGCGCGTACGCCGAAAGCAATTTTCGACGTCATCGCGGCCAGCGAACGTCGCCTCAAGACGGCAGACTAGCCCCCATGATTTATGAGCGGCACCAAGTTGAGTCTCGCGCGGGCTAGGCAACCGCGTGGGGAGCCGCCGAGCTTTGCTCGGCGCGAACCAGCGCGGGGGCTGTGCCCAGAGATTCGCGTTAGAGACGACTCTGCCCAATAATTAGGGCGGCTGCCCAATAATTCGTTGGCGATGCCGTTGACGCGAGGTGAGACTGGCGCGATCGTCGGCGGATGGCGTTTCACGTCTCATCTACGCCACCGCAACAGGCCAACTGGAATCTTTGGGCGAAGATGCCGGAGGCATGCCTATGGCAGCTTATCCTGGTCTCGATCGATATCGAGCCGGGTAGCGATCCGCCATTTTCAATCTTCACGGGAAGCGACGAATACGACACGAGGTTCAAGATCTCAGAAGCTTGCCTGCGACGAGGCGAATTGCGAGCCGTCCAGTTTTCAGGGAAAAATCAAAACTACGATCCCGCGTACACTTTGATTGAGACGATGGAGTTCGGATCGTTCGCGAAGAGGCAGGGGTGGCCGCTACCGAATAGGTTTCCCATCGATCCGGTGAACTGGACCAAGTGGGGAAGAGCCGACGTGGTCGAGTTGTGGCAGGCCGTCGCCGTTGCCACAAGCCATTCTCCAGACGGCGTGATGTTCAAGAATGCCAAGGCATCGTTCGGGCGCGACTTCGAGGAAATGTTAGAGGTGGCTATGAGCTGCCTCGGATCCAGCCTTCCCATTCATTCCGCGGATGATGTGACGATTTTCGATAGTTTTGGGGACGATCCACTCTGGCCCGAACGACGCAACAAGGTTCACTTGCCTACCTTCCGCGAGTGGGCAGAGGGAAAGGGATACGCTGTACCATCGCGGTTCCCACGGAAGACGGCTGCGCAACAAATAGAGACGACGGTGGTGGCGAAGGACGCTGATACTTCGCCCGTCGAGAAGGCTCCCATCGCTGCCAGTGGTGTGACCGTCTCGCTTCCCCACACGACCAAATATCTCGACGGCGTCTTTAAGGTCATGGGCGAATTCTGGAAAGCCTATGACGAGAACAATCCACCCAAGCAGACGGCCATCGCTCGTCGGTTAGATGAAGAACTTGGTTGGCGCCACTCCAAGGACGGCGGACCCTCACGAAGTGCTCAGCAGATCGCCTCGATGCTTCGTCCAGACAAGCTCAGCGAGATTGATAAGCGCAGCATAAGGCGTCGCGACAAGTCCTGACGGATCTTCCTGACGGATCTTCCTGGCTACATGACGGAATAGCCCGTCAAAGCACTCGTGTCCTAAAACGACAAACGCCAGCTCGTTATCAGCGGCTGGCGTTTGGGGCTCCCTGGGAGCCGTGTTCTTTCCGGAACTCGGAAATCTTGCCACAACGGCCGCCTCAAATCAATGCCCGGTTGGGACAACGGGCAGCTACGAGGAAAAGCCATGCAACAAAGCAGGCAACGGCGAAGCTATGTCACCCCGTCCGAGCGCAAACTCTTGCACTGGAGGATTGACGCGCTAGCCAGGTAGGCAGTGGTCCGTTCTGCGAACCCAGGGGGATCTACTTCTTGGGCTCGCCTTTGGGCGGCACGTCCCACCACGCGCTCTTGCACTTGGGACACATCCTTGGCTTTGAATCCTCGCCCTTCTTCCCTCGCGGGGCGTTGCGCGAGGTTCTGGCCACCCATTCATGGCCGCACCTCTCGCAGCGGTACCCTGGCACCTTGATCATGATTTCAGCCATGGCGCCAATCTACGCCACTGCGATTACTTAGCCAAGTAAACTTTTCTGCGTTCGCATGTTGATTTTCTCTTGCTAATCTTACTTAGTTAAGTAAGATTAGATTCATGGACACAACGGACAACGGAACGGACCTTCGGCAAGAGCGCGGACGCCTTCTTTCCCTCGACAAGAGGATCAAGAACGTCGCAGGCGTGACCTGGGTTGTGCCATCGCAAACCAGCGAGACAGCCTACCTCGTGAACACGAAGGAAGGCACGTGCTCCTGCCCTGATTACGAGCTTCGCCGCTGCCGCTGCAAACATCAGTGGGCGGTGACGTTCTCGCAGACCGTCGAAACCGACTCCGCAGGCAACACTACCTTGACCCAGAGCTTTAGTTACAGCCGCACGACCGCAAGGGACTGGAACGCGATCAACGCCAGCCAGTGCGAAGAAAAGACCGTCGTCCAACAACTCCTCCGCGGACTCTGCGAAGGCGTGGCGACGCCTGCCCACACTGGCCGTGGTCCGAAGCCGATCCCGCTTTCCGATGTGGTTTTCGCCATGACGATGAAGACCTATTCCCTCATGTCCGCCCGCCGCGCGACCACAGACATCGAAGCAGCCGCCGAGGAAGGCAGCATGACCCGCGCTCCGCACTACAACAGCACGCTCGCCGCCTTCTCCAAGCCCGAGATGACGGCCATTTTGACCAGCCTCATCGAGCGAAGCGCGGCCCCGCTAGCGAGCGTCGAGCGCAGCTTCGCCGTCGACAGCACTGGCTTCGGTACCTGCGTCTATCACCGCTGGATTGACGAAAAGTACGGCAAGCCCTGTCGCCGCGCCACGTGGCTGAAAGCTCACGCCATGGTCGGAACCGCGACCCAGATCATCACCTCCGTGAAGGTTACGACGAGCGAGGGCGCCGACTGCCCGCAGTTGCCCAAACTGGTCGAGTCGACCAAGCAGCGCTTTGACATGGACGAAGTTTCGGCGGACCGCGCTTACCTCAGCAACGAGAATCTGACGGCCATCGAAGCCGCAGGCGCGGCGCCCTTCGTGCCGTTCAAGATCAACTCCCAGAAGGACGGCTCGCCAGCGTGGCGCAAGATGCACGCGGTCTTCATGCTCAAGGAAGAGGAGTTCCTCGCCGCCTACTCGAAGCGCAGCAGCGTCGAGAGCACCTTCTCGTCGCTCAAGCGGAAGTTCGGCCCGGCGGTCAAGTCGAGGACCTTCACGGCACAGGTGAACGAGATTCTCTGCAAGGTGCTCTGCCACAACTTGAGCTGTTTGGTCATGGCGATGCACAAGCTCGCAATCGAGCCCAGCTTCCTTAGCAAGACGGTGGCAGCATGAACGGCCCGAAGCTCACGGCCTCAGAGCAGGAACACACTCTAGCGGCGCTTCGGTTCCTCCGGATCCGCGTTGGCACGTGGCGATTGCTCGCCAAGGCGCTCGGCTTCGAGGCATCGACCCTCAAGAACGTTCGGAAGGGCGTCAACCGCGTGTCCATCAACATGGCTTACAAGGTGGCTCGGCTGGCGTGTGTGCCGTTTGATGATGTGACGTCGGGAAAGTACCCGATCAGGGGGACGTGCCCGCACTGTGGACGTGGACCGGCGTAGGCCCGATCGTCTGTTTGGGAGGTTAAGGAATTGGTGGATTTACTAAAGATGACGGTTGAAGAGACGTCTGCTTTGGCTTGGTAAAGCGATATACGCCATAGCTGATCACGGGCGCCCCAACAGTTGCTGCAAGAACGTATGCCAGCTCTTTACCGTCAAGGTGCGACCTTGCCACGTCAATTACGAAGTATAGAAAAAGTACCCCAAGGCCGCACAGGCCTAACGAGCGAAACGATTCGATCCAAGCGCGCTTGGTCTCCTCTTGAGCCGGTACCGCGTAAGTCTCGTGTGCCACGCTTACGTCGTGATCTCCGCGTTTAGCCAGAGCTTGCGCTGCGATCGGAGTCATGTCGAATCTCGCTTCGACCATAAGTTCGCTGCGATTGAACCATGTCCGATTCGCTGCGGATGCCTCGATTGGTTCGTTAGGCATTCTTGGCCTTGTTCAAAATTGGCACCCAAGCGAATGAAGCGACGAAATGGCATTTCGTGCAAACCGTATGAGCAACTGGCATCACGCTCGTTGAATCCACCGACGCTGGGACACCTTCGACATTTGAAGGAACGTGACCCAACATCGCCGAAAGATGCGTAACGATCTGCCAGTGCCCGTCCAGGCAGATTGGGCACTTTTGACTTGGGCCTGGAACGTTTTTGTCTACATGTGCTTTGAGGATTTCCAGTTCCTCGTTGGACATACCCATGCCTGACCATGGTCAGGCCCACGGAATCACCTGTCAAAAAAACTGCTCCGTTGCCAATTCTGCCAGCTTCAAACCTATGGCTTCCCATTTTTGTCGAAGCTGGACCTCGTTCAGCGCTGCCCAGCAATTCCCCGCGCTGCCCAATAATTGCGCCGCTAGTCATGGCGATTCCGAATTGTTGGGCACACCCCAGCGCGGGAAGGTTTGGAAACCCTCTCAGGGTTTCCATTAGAATCCTTCTAGCCGCCCGCGGCTTGACACTTGTCGTAGGAATACGCAAAATTACGTCCGTTTCCCGAATTACCATTCTAGGCCAGCCAAAGATGTACACCGCCTACGCAAGTCTGCCGAGTAGTACCCGATGCACCTGACAGTCGCCGACGTCGCGGCTCTCCTTCGAACTTCTCCGAAACAGGTTTACCGCTGGATAGACGAAGGCGAGCTCGACTGCAACTGGTTCCACGATCAGCCCCGCTTCAACCGGACCGAGTTGCTCGAATGGGCGACGGCACGGCGAATTCCCGTCGCGGTCGAACAATTTCTCGACGAAGGTGACAGTGCCGGCGCGCCCAGCCTAGCCGCAAGCCTTGCGAGCGGCGGCGTCCATCGTGCCATGGTGGGTAGCAATCGCGACCAGATCCTGCGCGCCGTCGTCGAGGCAACGCAGTTGCCGACCATCGACAAAGACATCCTCGTCGACGTACTGCTGGCGCGCGAGGCGACCGGCTCGACGGGAATTGGCGACGGCATTGCGATTCCCCACGTGCGCCATCCCATCGTCATGGGCGGCAGCGCCGCAACCGTCTCGCTCTGCTTCCTTTCCGAGCCCGTGGATTTTTTCGCTATCGACGGCAGCCCGGTTCACACCGTCTTCCTCATCATCAGCACGACGGTGCGCGGCCACCTGCAAATGCTGGCCAAACTGAGCGCCGCTCTTTCCGACCCGGCCTTTCGTTCCGCGGTCCTGCACCGTGAATCAACCGAGGAGATCCTGCGCGAGGCGGCGCGCGTGGAAGCGGCCTCGACACCTCCCAGCGCCGGCTGACGATGCTGCTGCTGGTTTCTGCGCTCATCGTTCTGCTCGCCAGCGGCGTCGCTGCCCTGCTGGCGCACCGAAGCCCGAGCCGTGCCACGGCGATCGGTACCGTTGCCACGCTGGTTGCGTGCGGCCTGGCCAGCGTTCCGGTGGTGCAAACCATCCTCGGCCACGACGTCATCACCCTGCGACTGCCTTGGCAGGCGCCGACGCAGGATCTGATGCTGGGAATGGATCCCTTGTCGGCCTTCTTTTTGGTGCCGGTGTTGGTCCTTTCCGCCCTGGCCGCAATTTACGGACGTACCTACCTTTTGCCGTACAGTCCGAAGAAGTCGCTGGGTGGGCCGACCTGTGCCTTCGCGGTTCTGCTGGCCGCGATGATCACGGTGATCGTCGCGCGCAGCACGGTGCTTTTCCTGGTGGCATGGGAAGCGATGACGCTCGCATCGTATGTGCTCGTCACGTTCGAGCACGAGAAGGCCGAAGTCCGGCGTGCTGGATTCGTTTACCTGGTGGCTGCCCACGTGGGCGAAGCGTGCCTGCTCGGTATGTTCTTGCTGCTCGACCATCGGGCAGGCGGCTTGGGCTTCGATGCGTTTGCCTTGATGCCCGCGCCCAGCGCAGGTTTCGCGGCGCTGCTCTTCCTATTGGCGGCAGTCGGCTTCGGCATCAAAGCAGGCTTTCTGCCCTTTCACGTCTGGCTGCCCGAAGCACACGCCGCGGCGCCGTCGCACATCTCGGCGCTGATGTCTGGCGTGATGATCAAGCTCGGCCTCTACGGCCTGCTTCGCGTAACGACCTTTCTGCCCATGGCACGCTGGTGGGGACCCGCACTCATCGTGCTCGGCTTTCTCGGCGCGCTGTGGGGCATCTCGCTGGCGCTCTACCAGCGCGACATGAAGCGCGTGCTCGCCTATTCCAGCGTCGAGAACATGGGCATCGTCACGATCGGGCTCGGGCTTGCTTTCTGGCGGGCCAGCCGGGGTGACTTTTTCCTGGCAAGCTTGGGCGCCGCCGGAGCCCTACTGCACGTGTGGAATCACGCCGCGATGAAGGGCCTCATGTTCTTCTCCGCCGGCAGCGTTCTGCACGGCAGCGGCACCAAGGACATGGAAAAGCTCGGCGGCCTCATGAAGCGCATGCCTACCACTGGCGCGCTCATGCTGGCCGGCGCCGTCGCCATCGCCGGGCTGCCACCCCTGAACGGTTTCGTCAGCGAATGGTTGCTGTACCTCGGTCTCATGGGCGGGGATTTGGCCCACCCCGGAGCCATCAACGTCGCCGCACTCCTCGGCACCGGCCTGTTGGCCTTCGTCGGTGGATTGGCAGCGCTGTGCTTCGTGCGGCTTATCGGCGTGGTCCTGCTGGGCGAGCCGCGCAGCAATGCAGCCGCGCACGCTCACGAATCGACCTTCGGCATGCTCGCTCCTATGGTCGTGCTGGCCGCGCTCGTCGCCGCGATGGGCATCTTCCCGGGCGTTCTGCTGCGCCTGTTTGGCCCCGTCGCCAGCCAACTCTTCGGCGCCACCGTCGGCGAACGTATGGCGGTCGCGCAAAGCTCGGTCGTCGTTCTCGGTGCGCTCAACGCTGCACTTTGGGCCGGGCTGGCGCTCGCGGCGCTCGTTTGGCTGGTACTCCGCCGTCGCACGAAGACCCCGGCGGGCGCGAGCGGCACGGTTGGAACATGGGACTGCGGCTATGTGGCGCCCAGCGCGCGCATGCAGTACTCAGGGCGCTCGTTCTCCGAGTTCGTTTCCTACCGCTTGTTCCCACGCCCATTCCGGCCGCGCACCAAGCGCGAAATGCCGGCCTCGCCCTTTCCTACGGCGGGAAAATTCTCCAGCAAGTGCAGCGATCCGCTGACCGACAACGTGTACGAGCCGTCCTTCCTTCGCTTCGCGGATAGCTTCAGTCGACTGCGCTGGATTCAGCAAGGCGCCCTGCACATCTACCTGCTGTATATTTTCGTCGTGGCGGTCGCGGCACTCGCGTGGATTTCCTGGAGCAACTGGCTGGCGCTATGAACGAGTGGCTGGTCATGACCGGCGCTTTTCTAGCCGCAGCGAGCGGCGTCCCGGGATTGTGGACGGACAGACGCGGAACACGCGGCGAACGCATCTTTGCCGCGCTCATGGTGGTGGCATCGCTGTGTGGGCTCACCGGCGCCGCGCTGGCGGTCGCGCGCGGCTCGCACGGGCTCGACTTGGCGTGGCCGGTACCGGGCGGACGCTTTGCGATTCGCCTCGACGGTATTGCCGCGCTTTTCGTGATTCAAATTTTCGCCATCGCCGGACTCGGCGCGATTTATGGGCTCGGCTACTGGAAACAGTCCGAGCACCCGCGCGACGGACGCAAGCTGCGCCTGTTCTATGGCCTGATGACGGCGGGCATGGCGCTGCTGGTGTGTGCGCGCAACACCATGCTGTTCATGGCCGGCTGGGAAATCATGGCAGCCGCGGCCTTCCTGACCGTAAGCACGCAGGACGAGCAAAAGTCGGTGCGCGACGTCGGCTACGTGTACATGGCCGCCACGCGCTTGGCAACGCTATGTCTTTTTGCGCTGTTCGCGGTTTTATTCGCATCGACCGGCACCTTCGATTTCGCCGCCACACGTCCCATCACCGGTGGCGCGGCCACAGCCATTCTCCTTCTGAGCATCGTCGCGTTCGGTCTGAAAGCCGGCCTCATGCCGATGCACGTGTGGCTGCCCGGCGCCCACGCGAGCGCGCCCAGTCACGTCTCGGCGCTGATGTCGGGCGTGCTCATCAAGATGGGCATTTACGGTTTCGTGCGCACCTTCTCCTTCTTTCCGCATCCACCTCTTTGGTGGGGCCAGCTCGTCCTCTTGCTCGGCGTCGCTTCGGGCGTCCTTGGCGTCGCATTCGCCATCGGTCAGCACGATTTCAAGCGATTGCTCGCCTACCACAGCGTCGAGAACATCGGCATCATTTGCATGGGCCTCGGCGTCGCGCTCATCGGACGAACCCTCGGCTCGAGCGCGCTGGTTGCCCTCGGCCTCGGCGGCGCGCTTCTGCACACGTGGAACCACGGCCTTTTCAAAGGTCTTCTGTTCCTTTCCGCGGGCTCGGTCTTGCACTCCACGGGAACGCGCGAAATCGACGAGCTGGGCGGACTCTCCAAGCGCATGCCGTGGACGGCCTTCGCCTTCCTCGTCGGTGCCGTAGCCATCTGCGGGTTGCCACCGCTCAACGGCTTCGTCAGCGAGCTCTTCGTCTATCTCGGCCTTTTCGAAACCGCGCGACTTCCGCAGAGTGACCTATGGCTCACGGGCGCGCTCGGCGCACCGGCGCTGGCGCTCATCGGCGCCTTGGCGCTGGCCTGCTTCGTGAAGGCCTTCGGCGCCATGTTCCTCGGCGAACCCCGATCCCATCGCACGGATGCTTCCCACGAAGCGAGCCCATGGCTGCTGGGTCCCATGGCGATCCTCGCTTTGCTATGCGCATTCATCGGCCTTTTGCCTTGGCTGGTGACACCGGTCCTCGACAGCGCCGTCGCGACCTGGGCGCCCGAGCTGGCGTCCTCGCACGCCCGACTGACGACGCTTGCGCCGCTTTCGTGGGTTTCCTTTCTCGCCGTTTCGTTGGCGATGCTCCTGGCTTTTGCTGCTCTCATGGTTCGCCGGCATCTGCACCAGCGCCCCGCGGAACAAGCCGGCACCTGGGACTGCGGCTACGTCGCGCCGGGCCCGACCATGCAGTACTCGTCGTCCTCCTTCGCCCAGACCCTGGTCGGGATCTTTTCGTGGGCACTTCGACCGAAGGTTCACAATCCCGACACGCGCGGCTTCTTCCCGCACAAAGACGCGTACACCAGTCACGTCGACGACGTCGTCCTGGATAGCGTGCTCATTCCCGCCGCCGAGCTCGGTAGTCGAGCGGCGAAACGCATGAAATGGCTGCAACGCGGAAGCATGCAGGCCTACTTGCTCTACATCCTCCTCACCTTGATCGTGCTCTTTCTCTGGCGCTAAGGGACGTCTTGAACCACCTGCATTTCACCATTCACGCTCTTTTGCTGCTGCTCATGCCGCTCTTCCTACTTGGGATCATCGGCAAGACCAAGGCGGCCTTTGCCGGTCGCGTGGGACCGCCGCTGCTGCAGCCGACCTTCGACGTCATCAAGCTGCTGCGCAAAGGCCTGATCTTCAGCCGCACGACGACCTGGGTCTTCCGTGCCGGGCCCATCGTCAGCCTGGTGACCGCGCTTTTCGCCGCGACCCTGATTCCTCTCGGGACGCACGCCGCACCGATTTCCTTCGAGGGCGACCTGGTGCTGTTCGCCTATCTCTTTGGCCTCGGACGCTTCTTCACCGTCGCGGCGGCGCTCGACACCGGCTCGGCCTTCGAGGGCATGGGCGGCGCGCGCGAAGTGACGTTCTCGTGTCTCACCGAGCCCGCGCTGTTCTTTGCGCTCATCGTGCTCACGCGTCTTTCTGGCTCGCTGTCGCTCTCGATGATGATCGGCCCGGGCATGGGACAAGCGTGGCACTTCGGCGGCGCCTCGCTGGTGCTAGTGGCCGCGAGCCTCTTCATCGTGCTTCTCACCGAAACCTGCCGCATCCCCATCGACGATCCGACCACGCATCTCGAACTGACCATGATCCACGAGGTCATGGTGCTCGACCACGGCGGGCCGGCGCTCGGAATCATTCATTACGCCGCCGCGCTGAAGCTGTTCGTGCTCGGCGCCGTGCTGGTGCGCATCGCCGTGCCCTACACCGGGAGCCCATGGGCCAGCTGGGGCGTGTTCGCGCTCGGCATGATGGCCCTCGCGGTGCTCATCGGCATCGTCGAGTCCACCATGGCCCGCTTGCGCATGGCCCAGGTGCCCATTCTGCTTCTCGCCGCGTGCCTGCTTTCTGCATTCGGCATCGTGCTCGTCGCAAGGTAGTTCTTCCATGCACAATCTCGTTGGCCCACTTCTCGTCGTTGTTCTGCTTCTCAATTTCTTTCTGCTCGGCACCAGTCGTCTGCAAGGCGTTATCAATGCGTCCGCCATGCAAGGCGTACTCCTCGGCGTCCTCACCTTGTGCGTCCACGAGGGCCTGAATGTGTGGATCGGGCTCATCACCCTCGTTACCGTCTTGGTCAAAGGCGTGCTGATTCCCGGCATGCTCTTGCGCGCCATCCGCGACGCGGCCATTCGCCGTGAAATCGAACCGTTCATCGGCTTCCTTCCCTGCCTGCTCTTCGGTGCGCTCGGCACCGGCGCTTCCCTGATCTTCGCGCGCACCTTGCCGCTGGCGAAAGAGCACGTGGGCTCGCTGCTCGTACCGGCCGCCATGGCCACCGTGTGGACCGGCTTTCTGGTGCTCACCACGCGCCGCAAGGCCATCAACCAAGTGGTCGGCTACCTGGTGCTGGAGAACGGCATTTACATCATGGGCCTCACCCTTCTGCACGCCATGCCCTTCATGGTCGAGATGGGCGTTCTGCTCGACTTGTTCGTCGGCATCTTCGTCATGGGCATCATCCTCAACCACATTCGTCGCGAATTCTCCTCGCTCGACACCGCGCACCTCTCCGCCCTCAAAGAGTAACAGCCCATGCTTGTGCTTACGATTCTGCTTCCTCTCCTCTTCGGCGGCCTCGCCTTCGCCTTCCGCTCGAACCTCAAGCGGCCTTGGCTCTTGCCTATCGGCGGCGGCCTTCATCTGCTCGCGACCTGCCTGATCCTGCTCGGCCAGGCACCCCTCCGCGACGGCGCCTGGCTGGGCCTCGATCCGCTGAACAAGGTCGTCCTGGCCTTTCTCAGCGTGCTCTTCTTCCTGTGCTCGGTCTATGCGCGCGGCTACCTCGTCGGGCGGCCGCAACAGCCCAACCGCATTTTCATCGCCGCGCTCTTCGCCTTTCTCGGCATGCTCACCCTCGCCGTCGAGGCACAGCACCTCGGCCTGATGTGGGTCGCCGTCGAGGCGTGCACCCTCAGCTCGGCGCCGCTTCTCTACTTCAATCAGAATCCGCGCTCGCTGGAAGCGACGTGGAAATACCTGCTCATCGGCTCCGTGGGCATCGCCCTTGCTTTGCTCGGCTCGTACTTTCTCGCCTACTCCGCCCTTCACGGCGGCATGAGCACGTCGCTCTTCTTTCCCGATCTCGTGCGCGAAGCGCCGCACCTGTCGCACCCGTGGCTGCGCGCCGCCTTCATTCTGCTGTTCGTTGGTTACGGCACCAAGATGGGCTTGGCGCCGATGCACACCTGGAAGCCCGACGCCTACGGTGAAGCACCCGGCCTCGTCGGAGCGCTGCTGGCCGGCGGGCTCACGACTGCGGCTTTTCTCGCGGTTCTCCGCTTTTTCCAAATCTGCACCGCCGCCCATGACGTGGCCTTCGCGCGCGGCATAATGGTGACCATCGGGCTTTTTTCGATGGCCGTCGCTGCCGTCTTCATGGTTCGCCAGCGCGACTACAAGCGCATGCTCGCGTACTCGAGCGTCGAGCACATGGGCATCCTCGTACTGGGAATCGGCCTGGGTGGTTTGGGTGTTTTTGGTTCACTCCTCCACCTCGTCAACAACGGCCTCACCAAAGGCGTGCTCTTCTTGGCTGCAGCCAACATTCACCGCGCCTTTGGCAGCAAGCGTGTCGAAGACGTAAGCGGCGCCATTCGCCGCCTGCCCGTGACCGGCGCGCTTTTCTTGGCCGGCTTCTTCGCCATCACGGGCTCGCCGCCCTTCGGTCCGTTCTTCAGCGAGTTCACCATCCTGCGGGCCGCCGTCGTCGGAGGACGCTTCTGGGTCGCTGGTCTTTTCCTCATCATGCTCTTCGTCATCTTCGTGGGCATGAGCGCCACGGTCTTCGCGGTGGTCCAAGGCGAACCGTCCGAGAAGGCTGTTGCCAGCGGCTACAAAGACACGGCCTTCACCGTCGGCCCTATCGTTGCTTTCTTGGCCATCGTTCTCTTGCTGGGCGTCTACGTACCGCCACCACTTAGCCAAGCACTGCACCAAGCGGCCGGCTTCATCGAGGGTACGCCATGAGCGCCTGGCTGACGTTGCGAAATGCGGTTGCCGTGCCCGCGCAGAGCGTACCCCGCGTGCCTCTGGAAGATTTCCGTCGGACAATCATCGCCGCGCCCGCCTGCAATCGCCGCGTGGTCGCGCTCTACGGCCGCCCGGCCGGCGCGGCCATCGAGCTTTGCGCCGTGCTGGCCTGCGATCGCGACGGACTCCTGGAAGTCGCCCGCGCCATCGTCGAGGGAAGGACTTTCCCTTCCATGACGCCGGAGTGCGCCCAGGTGCACCTGTTCGAGCGCGAACTCGGCGAGCAATGGGGGCTCGTCGCCGAGGGCCATCCTTGGTGGAAACCGGTGCGCTTTCACAAGAGCTATCGGTCGGCTTCAGAAGCTCGAGGAGGCCTCGATGCCTGGGGCGGCCCTGCCGACCAATCGCCCACCATTGGCGTGACCAATTTCTATCGCGTAGAAGGTGAGGAAATCCACGAAGTATCGGTCGGACCTGTCCACGCCGGTGTCATCGAGCCGGGCCACTTCCGATTTCAGTGCCACGGCGAGCACGTTTTCCATCTGGAAATTTCGCTCGGCTATCAGCACCGCGGAATCGAGAAGACGCTCGCCGGTGGTCCGAACAAGCGAACTATCCATTCCATGGAGACGCTCGCCGGTGATACGACCGTCGGTCACTCGACGGCGTACTGCCAAGCCATCGAAGCGCTCGCCGGTTGTAGGCCATCCGCACGCGCGCAAGCCGTGCGCGCCATCGCGCTGGAGCTGGAACGCCTGGCAAATCACACCGGCGATCTGGGCGCTCTGGCCGGCGATATCGGCTACCTGCCGACGGCTTCCTTCTGCGGACGCCTGCGCGGCGACTTCCTCAACATCACGGCTCTCCTGTGCGGCAACCGTTTCGGTCGCGGCATCGTCCGCCCCGGCGGGGTCGACTTCGACATGGATGCCGAGCGCGCAGCCAAAATCAGCGCGCGGCTGGAAGACGCTTTCAAAGGCGTCGAGGGCGCCGCCAAGTTGCTCTGGCAGACCGGGTCGGTACAAGCGCGTTTCGAAGATGTCGGCCGGGTCAGCAAGGAAACCGCCGCAGAGCTGGGCATGGTGGGTCCGGCGGCGCGCGCCTCGGGCTTGCGGCGCGACGTTCGCACGCACCATCCGTTCGGCATCTTCCAATTCGTTCACATTCCCATCTCGACCTTTCACACCGGCGACGTCTTTGCGCGCGCTTTCCTGCGCTGGCTGGAAATCGAGCGCTCGGTCGTGTTCCTGCGCGCGCAGCTGCGACAGCTTCCGGGCGGCGTCCCGCGCGCCACCTGCGCGCCAGCGAAGCCCGACTCGTTCTGCGTGTCGCTGGTCGAAGGCTGGCGCGGTGAAATCTGCCACGTGGCCGAGACCGATGGTCAGGGCCGTTTCGCCAGTTACAAGGTGGTGGATCCGTCGTTCCACAATTGGACGGGACTCGCGATGGCCCTGCGCGACCAGCAGATCTCCGACTTCCCCATCTGCAACAAGAGCTTCAACCTTTCCTACTGCGGCCACGATTTATGAGGAACGTTTCATGCTGAAGATTCTTGCCGAACGCTGGCGCCAAGGCCACCGCACGTCGGCCTTTCCCAAAGAAGCGCCGGTCCTTTCCGACCGCTTCCGCGGCATGCCCATCGTCGATCGCGCGAAGTGCGTGGCGGAAACAAACGGCTGCCGCGCCTGCGCCGATGCTTGTCCGACCGACGCTATCACCATCGGCGAAAAGGCGGCGCCTACCATCGATCTTGGCCGTTGCCTGTTCTGCACTGACTGCACCAATGCCTGTCCCACCAAGGCGATTGACTGTGCATCCGACTATCGACTGTCAGCCAATACGCGCGAGGCCTTGCGCGTCTCGGGCGGTCCCGCGCTGCTCGCCCACTCGCTCGAACAACGATTGCTCAAGCTGTTCGGCCGCTCCTTGAAACTGCGTCAAGTGAGCGCCGGCGGTTGCAACGCCTGCGAGGCCGATATCAACGTGCTCGGCACGCTCGTCTTCGACCTCGGCCGCTTCGGCATTCAGGTCGTGGCATCGCCCCGCCACGCCGACGGCCTGATTGTCACGGGTCCTGTGAGCGAGAACATGCGCATCGCCCTCAAGAAAACGTATGACGCGCTCACTCCTCCGCGCATCGTCATCGCCGTCGGTGCGTGCGCGATTTCGGGAGGCCCCTTTGTCGATCATGCGGAAGTTCACAACGGCGCGGACAGTGTGGTGCCAGTCGATCTGTACATTCCAGGGTGTCCGCCGCATCCGTACACGATTTTGGATGGGCTGCTGCGATTGATCGGAAGACTGGAAAGCAAATAGGACAAATAGACCGACAATACCTATTATGTAGGCCGTGGCCCTCGCGTTTTTTCGCCGGCCCGTGATACCCTGGACTTCCCATTTGCGAAGGTGCGTTGATGAAGTCCAGGATGTTCCATTGTGTCGCGACCGCAATAGTTTTCCTGTCCGTTGGATGTAGCTCTACCAATTCAACCACCAGCAGCACCGGCGGCAGCGGTGGACAGCAGCAGGGCGGCGCGGGCGGTAAGAGCGGCCAAGGCGGACAAACCGCGGCTTCCGCAGGAAACAGCGGCGGCGCTGGCGGACAGACCACGACCTCGGGTGGAAGCTCCGGCGGCAGTGGCGGCGTGTCCGGCCAAGGTGGCGTCACCTCCACAGGAACGGGACTGGGGGGCGCCGGAGGCGGCGGCGGTCAAGGCGGAAATTCCACGCAACCGCAAGCCGATGCTTCCGACACTGCTCTCGGCGGCGCAGGCGGCAGCTCTGGCAGCGATGCGGGAGGAGCGTCCGGAAAGGACGTCTCAGCAGAGGATGCCAGCGCGGTCGGCCATCCCCGCCGTGTCCTTTTGGCCGACGAGGGCAACCGGCGCGTTCTACTGGTGGACTTGGAGAGCGCCGGCAGCGCGATCTGGAGCAGGCAGCTGAGCGACCAGACCAAATATGGCGACAGCATGCGGGATATTCAGCTCGTGGGCGGCGATCGGGTCGCGGTGTCGGTTGCAAAAGGCTACGTCGAGCTCGACATCAATACCGGCGACATCAAAAAGGAAGTCAGCGCCTTCGACGGTGTCGAGAGTCTGCGCCGTTTGCCGAGCGGAAATACCGTCCTCGGCTCGAACTCCAACGGCGGAGTCACCTTGCAGGAGCTGGACAGCCTCGACGCGCCCGTCACGGGGCACAAAGTTACCTTCACGAACTACAGTCAGTTTCGCATTCTTCGGCGCACGCCCCAGGGTACGTTCTTGATCGGAGTGGGGAACCAACTCGCCGAAGTGAACTGGAACAAACAGGCACTCTGGGAGATGAGCTTCACGCCCGCGGCGGGCCATGATCCGAACTACATGTATCAAGGCCTGAGCCTGCCGGACAAGACCATCGCAGTAACCTCCGGCTATTCGGCCTCGATTCTGATCGTCGATCCTGTGGCCAAAACGGTGAAACAGACCATCGGCGGCAAAGCGCAGCCCGATGCTGCGACCATCGTCCCGAACTTCTACGCCGGCTACCAAATTCTACCCAACGGTCACTTCGTCGTCGCGAACTGGGAGGGCCATGGCGGCACCAATGGCGGCACGGGCATTCAGCTCTTGGAATACGACCCAACCGGATTGCTGGTATGGAAATGGAAACAGACCGCCAGCCTGGTGTCCTCGATCCATCACGTCATCGTCCTCGACGGGCTCGATACGACCAAACTCCACGACGACGTCAACGGGGTACTTGCTCCGGTTACGCAGTAGTCGACCGGCATGTCTAGACTGGATCTGCTGCTGACCGGACTCGCGCTCTTCGCTTGTTCGTGCAGCACCCAGCCGTCAAGCTCTGGTCAGAGAACGGACTCATCCTCGAGCAACGGCGGAAACCCAACGGGAGGACGCTCGGGACTCGGGGGAAGTGATGAGAGTTTCGGTGGCACGGCGGGTGCCGCTGGCGCCGGCGGAAATGCGGCGGGCGGCATAGGAAGCGGTGGTCAGGCAGGAGACTCGGGCAGAGGTGGCACGGGCGTAAGCGGTTCAGGAAGCGGGGGAACCAGCGCCGCTGACGCTGCTACCAACAGGGACAGCACCACCGACCTGTCCGCGAACCCCGATACTCCAGCGAAATCGGATGCCGAGGCTGAATTCTGGACAAGCCCGTTTGTCGCGAACTGCACGCCTCCGCCCATCGGAGGCAAGTCGCAAACCGACGGGCATCATCGCGCGGGTGAAGACTGCATGCAGTCGGGTTGCCACACAAGTGGTCCCGATGCCGGCACCACCTTTCTTTTCGGTGGAACCGTCCGCAGGTCTGGAAGCCTAGCCACCTATCCATCCGTCGAGGTCGCCGTGAAGGTGCAGTCCGCGCTGTACAGTGCATGCAGCGCCACCAACGGCAACTTCTGGGTTGTCGCGACGAACGCCGCCTCGCTCGAATGGAATCTGGCAAGTGCGCGCGTTCGCAGCTCGACGGGCGAAACGGCAATGCTCCCCACTCCCGAGGCCGGCTGCAACAGTTGCCACAACCAGGTCTTGCTGATGACAGCGCCCTAAGAGCCACGCCGACGAGGCGCAACCGAGGCCCACTGAGATAGCCTCTTAGTCGCCCGAGGGTGACGCTCGAATCGGCTGGGCGCTTCGAGCGCCCAGCCCGCGATACGCTTCAGCTACTCCGCGCTACTGAATGCTGGGGGTTACGGCCTGACCGCTCGCCTGACTATCCCGCTTGACGTCGTCCGAGTACATGTCGGAGTTCAGATCCAGCCACAGCGCTATGGATCGAAGATCCGCATCGGAGAGAGTGACTCCTTGGTGGCCAGCCTTGAGCAAGGGGTAAAGCTTCGACTGGCCCTTGGCACCGAACTTTCCGGGCGTTGTCACCACGGGTCCAAATTCGTAGTTGTAGCCGTTGGTGGGGGTCATCTCGTAGTAGGCAAGGTAGGATTGCAGGTTCTTGTAGGAAGCGTAGAACCTGTCTCCATCGCTCTGGTAATTGCCCTTGCTCAGGTCGCCTGGCTTTGCGCTCCCGTGGCAGCTCACGCAGTTCTTGTCCAGAATGGGTTGGATCAGCAGCGGGTACGATATTGGATTGCTGCCGGCAGCCTCGGGCTGTAGGGTCGAAGCCGCTCTTCCGAAGGCGGTGGGCATGGTCGAGCGTGCCGGGAGGGCCCGGTAGCGTCTTTCATGGCACCCCTGGCAGGTGAGTCGGGTCGAGCCGGGAATGGCGAAGGCGGACGACATCATCGACTGCACGGCCGTGCCGTCCGCATCGAGCGCCTGGAAGAACACCGCCTTGCCCGGGGGCAAGAGGAAGTGTGCGCTGCCGTCGTCGTCCACCGGCACCGTGCCCAGTGAGCCACGCCCATTCTGATCGTTGTAAAGCACCGCCCCGTGTCCCTTCCTCGGACTTTCGGTGATCGCAGTAGACTTTGGGTATATCTGCACCACCCGGAGCGCTTTGATGACTGTCCCGGTCGGCAGGGGCAACATGCTGTCGTAGACGTTGACCACGTTCACCTCTGCCGAAGCAGTCTTGTCGGTTGCTGTCCGGCTTGGTGGAATCACGGGAGGAGTCGGGCGGGGAGCCAGCGGGATGGGATCCAGGCAGGAGTGATCGCCGCACGAGTAAAGGAGCTTCTTGTTGCCCTGGCCGTCGATGAGATAGATGTCGAACTTCTTTTTCAGGCCGTGTTGGTTGCTGCTCGGATCGTGCACGACAAGGAAGCGCTTCTCGTCGATTGGCCAGGGTGTTGCGTAACTCATGTCCGTATCCGTGCCGACGGTGGCCTCGGGAAAACCAGCGTCCTTCGTGATGACGGTGTACTGGGCCATGCCGTCGTCGTCTTCGATGTCCTGGTCCATCATGACGATCGAGCCGTAGGCTTGCTGGTGGTGGGGCCCGGCAGTGCCCACGAGCTTGTTCGAACCCGGGATGGCTCGGACGTTCATCACCGCGCGCGGAGTGACGTTCGACCGGGTGGCGTAGTTGCCGAGGATGGCCCGCGGATCCAGCCCATCCGGCGTGGTGACCCAGGGGTGATGGACCTGATTGGAGCCGCGATCCACATAGTCCCAACGCGTGTAGAGCAGAAGGCCGTTGCGGTCCACACTGGGCTGCCACTCGTTGGTATCGTGGAGACTGATCGGCTCGATCCCCGTGCCGTCCGCATTCATGACAAAGAGCGTGTAGACCGGCACCGGCCGGGGATGGCAGCGGCCGAAGCCTCCGCGCCGATCCGAAACGAAAACGATCCGCCCGTCGGGAAGCCACGTGGGATCGAAATCGTTGTTGCTTCCTTGAGTCAGCTGGGTGAGCCCGGTTCCGTCCACGTTGACCTTGAAGATGTGGTGGACGGTATTCTCCGTCCAGGTCACGCGCTGGCCACTGTTGTCGGTGTAGGCGAAGAGGATCTGCTTACCGTCGTAACTGAGATCCGGCGACAGGAACCCTCCACCCTGAAGTTTCTTCCCCTGGTGCGGGCCGTTCGCGCAAGTCGCGCTGGCGAGCACGTCCGTCACCGTGGGGCTGCCGGAGAGAACGCCCTGCAGGATATAAAGGCCGCCTCCCGGCTGGTCATTGAAGCCGTGGTACTGATCGCACACGTGACCGCCCGAGCCGTTGTCGTCGCTCGGGATGAAGTCGCGCTTGATGAAGAGGATCTTGTCCAAGCTAGCGAGGGTGGGATCCGTGAGGTCGAGGCTGCTCTTGGCCGTCGTAGCTACAGGATTTTGGCCCTGAATTACTACTTTTGGAGGAGCAGAATCGGTGGTTGAGAACACGTCCACATGCTCCGGCACGGGAGGATCCAGCTCGAGGAGATACTGGACGAGATCGTCGATGTCGGACGAACTGAGCCCAGAAGTCTTGCCGTGCTTGTCGCCCGTGTTCTTGGTGGTCAGGACATCCCTCAGGGTTGCCGCCGAGCCATCGTGCAGGTAGGGCGCGGTCCGCCACAGCTCCCCGAGCGGCGATGTGATGTATTGGCCGGTCTCGGAGGGCTCGTCTTTGAGGCCTTTGGTCCCCACGTCGTACGGCTTCAAATCGGTATAGTACCTGCCGGAGTGGCAAGTATCGCACGCCGCCTTCGTGAACACCGCCGCTCCCCGCTGCGCCGATGCCGATTTTTGCGCTCCAGCCTTGTTGTAGGGCTCCGCGGTGAGAGAGTTGATGTAACTCCCCACGGAGATCTCCCAGGAATGATCCGGCATCACGAATTCGATATTCTTGAACCCGGCGGTGATGGCCACAGCGGCTGTTGCCCGTTGACCCATCGACATCACGGGCGGAGTGTTCGGCGAGTAAAGCATGGTGTGGGTGTTCTTCGGGTCGCCCGGAATGCCATTCAACATGTTCCAGTCGAGCCCGTCGGTACGGGCGTCTGGGTGGCAGCTTGAGCAGGACAACCAACCCTGCAACGTGTGAGATGCATCGTGGTAGAGGCGCTCGCCCTGGCGGGTCCAGGTTTCGTCGGGCTGAGTGCCGACACTGATGTATTTGGTGACCTGGGCAGAGGTCGTATCCAGAAGGCCGACCTGACCGGCGAAGTAGACGGCCACCGCAAGTTGCTTCCCGTCGGGCGAGATGGCGACCCCGCGCGGGCCTTGCGCTGGAGCCAACCGGATCACCTGGAGCACGCCGGCGCCCCAGAGCGCCCCGAGATCGTTCGCAAGAAGCGACCGCTTCGTCGGATCAGCGGCGATGTCGAACCACACATCGGAGAGAGGCTTGGTGAAGCCGGCCTTGCTGCGATCAGTTGCCGTCGGCGTCTTACCGCTCCCCTTGAGCCCAGAAGGAATGGGGCCGGCGAGCAGCTGTTGTAGCGTGGAGAGATCCACCCGGAGCACCTGATGCGCGCCAGCTGCGGAGACCCACAGTGTCTTGCCGTCTGGGCTCACGCTGACGCCCCAGGGATTGGCGGCTCCCTCACTGATGCGGTCAAGCAGCGTGGTCGCGTAGACGCTCTTGTTGGCGATGTCGATAATCGATAGGGCGTTGGTCCAGACCCAGCCTCGGAGAAGATGCGTTACTGGGTTGTTGAGCCGACCCAGCTGGTGGACCACGTAGGCCCACTTGCCGTCGGGTGAGCAGCTCACTCCGCGGACTGCCGTAGAACCGATCGGAAGCTTGATGTTGGCGATGAGCTTTCCACCCGCGATGTCCACCAGGGTGACCGAGGAGCCCGCGTCGGCCTTGGTGGCATCGCCGGAGGCTATGAGGTGAGTCACCACCGCCGTGCTCCCGGTGACAGCCACGGCAAACGGATAAGGCGCGACCGCCACGGTAGACTGCGTCTTGCCGGTTGAGCTATCCAGAATGAGAACCTGATTCAGGGCGAAGTCCGGGACAACAACCTTTGAGCGATCCGCGGTCAGCGCCACATCGGTCGGCTTCGGCCCCACGTCCAGGCGTCGAAGAACGGATCCCGCAGTGGTGTCCACCTCGGCAACGGTTCCAGCGCCATACTCGGCCACCATCACCTTGCCTGCGCCTGACCACGCGAGCCCCTTAGGCTCGCCCGAAAGCTTGGCAGAGCGGAGAGACGAGCCGGCCTTGGGGTCGAGGACCACAAGTTCGCCTGCGCTCAAGTCGCTGGCCGCGAGAGTCGCAGAATCGTCCGAGAAGGCGACTGCGTATGGCGAGCGGAATCCCGACGAGGGGCTGGGCACCGTCCCGCCTGCGCCAGCCTGGCCAGCACCGGCTGCGCCGCCCTGGCCCGCTCCGCCGGCTCCGCCCAAGCTGGGCTGTCCTGTACCGCCCGCGCCGACTTGGCCAGCACCAGCTTGGCCTGCGCCGGCCTGGCCTGCACCGCCTGCGCCAGCCTTACCAGCACCGCCCGCGCCACCCTGGTTCGTCGGCTGTTGACCGCTTCCACCTTGGCCGCCGCTGCCGTCGCCGCCCGAGTTGCCGTTTCCGGGCGTTCCCGCAGTCGAGGAGCAGCCCATGATCACCAACCCCGTAGCAATCAAGGTCGCAAGCCGCCTCGTCATCGTCGTGGAAAACTTTCGCGTGTCCATGCTGGTCTCCATGGTTTGTGGCATCCGTTCCATTCAGTCACCGCTCAGGTCCCTGAAACAGCCACCGTGCCGTCGCGCCCACTCACGAGCATAACTCAATAGAGGAAGGACTGCCCTTATGTTGCCGGAGCCTCTTGGATTTTGTCAACGTGAATAGGGCAGTGGCTCAATATATAGAGCAAGCAATCCGTCTCTGGCGCCGACGCCAATTACCTCTTTGTCGTACCTGATAGCTTATTTGTGCTAGCACAGCCGATTCGTGACGCTGGCCCCATCCGGACGCGCAGCAACCTCGCCAAAAGAGACCTGCTGCAATGGCAACCGTGTACAATGAAAACCATCGTCATCTCGGGACCGGGACGACAGGCGCCAAAGCAAAACATGGGTAACAGGCAGCGCTATGCTTGAATTTTTGACCATCGACAACTTCACGCGCTGCTCGACATTCTCCGTCGCTGGCGGCTGCGGCGAGACGTTTATAAGTATTGCGACACCGGAAGGATTGAGTTTTTCCGAAGCGCTTGCCGAGTTGGAACTCAGGTACGCGTCGGCGGTCGACCGACTAGGGTTGTCCGATTCGACGGCGATCTTTAGCCGCATCTTCCTGAGCGACATCCTGAACCAAGAATCGGGCCTTCTTCGCTCCACGCTTTTCCACCGGCTGCGAGCTTCCTGCGCGGTATCGATCATCGAACAAAGGCCAGTAGGTTGCGGACCTGTCTCCCTGCTCTCGTATCACCTTCGCGACCCGAAGAAGCCACTTGCCAAGCAACTGTCGCGTCCCATGTCCGACGACTGGCGCAACGACCTTGTTGTCAAAGGCAAGAACTATTCTCTGCTCCTCAGTGCAAACCACACCAGCGGCGACATCTTCAACGCCTATTCTCAGACTCAAACAGTCTTCAATTCCCTCAATTCAATTCTTGAGCAAAACGGCATGAACCTTCTCGCGAACGGCATCCGCACCTGGGTGTACATGCGAGACCTCGACAATCACTACAAAGACATGGTTCGCGCGCGGCGCGAGTATTTTGCGGCGCACGGCCTTACCGATAGGACGCGCTACCTAGCGAGCACCGGAATTCTGGGAATGACTCATTCGCCGGAGAAGATCGTCTCCGTCGATTCTTTGTCGGTGGGTGGCCTGAGCGCGGGCCAGATCGTCCGCATGGAGGCCCTCTCGCATCTTTGGCCAACCATTCTCTATGGCGTCACCTTCGAGCGGGGATTGCGAGTGCGGTTCGGCGACCGATCGCACCTCTATATTTCCGGTACCGCGAGCATCAACAAAGAAGGTGAGGTGGTGCACGTGGGCGACGCCGAGTTGCAGACTCGACGAGCGATAGAAAACGTGCGCGCGCTGCTGGCGGCACAATCGGCGACTCTCGACGATATGGCCTACGTGATTGCCTACGTTCGGAACGTACACGACCGGCAACGGGTCGCGAAAGTGCTCGACGAGCAGCTTGGCCGAAAGATGCCGCTGGTGTTCACCGAGGCGGCCGTCTGCCGTCCCGCCTGGCTGATGGAGCTCGAAGGCGTGGCGATCATTCCTGACGCGAGCGAGTTTCCGCCGTTCCTATAGGAGATTCTGCAACTCCGGCCCTCGCTTCCCCTGCCGCGTTGACGATTTTGTTGGCGCAAACAGCGGCTCGCGGTCATAGTGTGTGCCGTTGTCCCTGCCTTCGCGTCCGCGAAGTGCGCCGGAACCGGTTGACGGTCTTTCTGTCTGAACGGTTTTTTGCACGGACTGCCGTTCACACTCCCAACCATCCGACTCATCCGACCATCCGTTTTCTCATGGATGCGGCGCAGTGAGAGGAATCGGGAGATCTCACCGAGGTTTCTTGTTTGATGATCGCTACGTCTCAATCCCTACGCTCCAGCTCTGCCCCGAATCCTGCCTTCTCGCCGCCTGCGCACCTTGCTCCGACCAACCCGAGTGGATTTGCGGCTCTTGGCCTGCGCGAGCCTATCCTGCGCGCCGTCGCCGCCGAGGGATATACCTCGCCGACTCCAATTCAGCTGCAGTCCATTCCCAAGGTCATGCAGGGACACGACCTTTTGGGTTGCGCGCAGACGGGAACCGGCAAAACTGCGGCCTTTGCTCTGCCTCTCCTACACCGGTTGGCCGAGCCAACGAGCGGCGGCCAGCGTGGACCGCGCGTCCTCGTGCTCGTGCCCACGCGTGAGCTCGCGGTGCAAATCGCCGAAAGCTTCAGCGTCTACGGGCGCCACTTGCCTATCAAGACCACCGTGGTCTTCGGCGGCGTCTCGCAAGGAGCCCAGGTGACGGCGCTCCGTCGGGGCGTGGATGTCTTGGTCGCCACGCCAGGACGCTTGATCGATCTCATGAGCCAGGGGCACGCTCCACTCGGCGATGTCGAGACCCTGGTGCTCGACGAAGCCGACCGCATGCTCGACATGGGATTCATCGATCCCATCCGTCGCATCATCGGCAAGCTTCCGAGCAAGCGGCAAAACCTTCTCTTCTCCGCCACCATGCCACCGCCCATCGCGAGCCTGGCCGACCAGATCCTGCGCAACCCAGTCAAAGTTTCGGTCGCGCCGGTGGCGAGCACCGTCGACACCGTCAAGCAGTGGGTGCTCTTCGTTCGGCAATCCGACAAGCGCTCGCTGTTGCGCGAGATTCTGCGCGATCCGACCCTGACCCGCGCCATTGTCTTTACGCGCACCAAGGCAGGCGCCAATCGCGTTGCCCGCGATTTGGACAGCGCGGGTGTGACCGCCGAAGCAATCCACGGCAACAAGAGCCAGAACGCCCGTCAGAAGGCGCTCGGCGCATTCCGCGACGGAGAGGTCCGCGTCCTGGTCGCAACCGACATCGCCGCACGGGGTATCGATGTGGATGGCATCAGCCACGTGATCAACTTCGAGTTGCCCAACGAACCCGAAAGCTACGTGCATCGGATCGGCCGCACGGCGCGCGCGGGTGCCCGCGGCGTGGCGCTATCGTTTTGTGATGCCGCCGAGCGGACCTATCTGCGCGACATCGAGCGCCTGACCCGCGCCAAGATCGCCGTGGTGGAGAACCACCCATTCACCGCCAACAGCAACGAAGCGACGCCCATTCCGCCGCGCCAGAATCGCGGTGGCGGACGAGGCTTTAGTGGCCATCGCCGTGGCCCCTCCCGCCGCGGATAGACTGAACCGAGTCCGGCCTAGCCCGCGCTTCGCCAGGGCTAGCCCATCGCGCGAGGAACGTTGTGCCCCGACCGTTCCGCTTGCGTAACGGCGTTCGGACGACATTCGCAGTCGATCATCGCGATCGTGGGAATGCAGGGCTCGTGATCGCGGTTTCATGGCTGTTCGATGAAGCCGCAGTTTCCATCTGGCAAGCGGAGTCGTGGACGGTTGTTGCTGGGTCTTGCGGCAATCGCCGGACTATTCCTTACCGAGGGTGCCCTGGGCAGCGTGCTCTACCGGCGCTTCAACTCAGATGCCCTGCATTCCTACGAAACCTCAGTGGCCAGCGTCGAACAGGTCACTCGAATCGCAAGCGACGTCGACAAAAAGCGCATCCTCGCCGACGAGTTCGTGCTCGAGCATGATCCGGAAGCCATGTCGGCCGTGGAAAGGCAGCTTGCCGACGTTCGCGCAGACCTTCGCCAGGCGGAAGCCGCGTACGCTCCGCTCATCGAGTTGCCCAACGAGGATACGATCTCGCGGCAGGCCCGATCTCTCGATGCCAGGTTGGATCGCGGCATTCACGACGTCTTGGCGATTTACCGCGAAAAGGGAAGTGCCGAGGCGCGGGCGCGTTTGTCCACCGTGCAGCAAGACTACGAGCAACTCGATCGCACGCTGGCGGCGCTGGTTCAGCTGAATCTGGGCGGCGCAGCGGAGGCCATGTACCGCATTGGCACGCTTCGACGCCGCACCGAAATCGCCGAGTGGGCTACCCGAATCGCCGGATTGTTCGCGCTGTTGCTTTTCGGTTTCTGGGGGGCGCGCCGAATCGTCAGGTACGAAGATCAGATCACCAGCTACGCAAGAGAGATTGAAGAACGAAACAGCGACCTCGACTCATTCGCCGGTCGTGTTGCCCATGACCTTCGAAATGCCCTCGGCCCGATTGTGATGTCGCCGCATATGTTGCGACAAGCATCGGAACAATCCGAGCGAATCGCCACGATTGCCGGTCGGATCGAACGATGCTCGGATCGAGTCATCGCAATCGTCAACGCGCTGCTGTCCTTCTCGCGCGCAAGTCAAAAGGCAGAAGCCAACGAATCCGCTCCCCTCGAGGTTGCCGTGAAAGATCTCCGCGAGGAGTTGGCACCGCTTGTCGCTCAGTTCGATGTGTCGGTCGAAATCGGAAGCATTCCCAAGGTGCATCTTCGGTGTAACCCCGGACTGCTCCATGTCGTTCTCGCCAATCTATGCGGTAACGCCGTGAAGTATCTGCAGGGGCAGCCCGAGCGGCGAGTTCGCCTTTCGGCACGGACAGAGGGCGAGCTCTGCCGCATCGAAGTCGAGGACACCGGCCCAGGCATCGCCAAAGAGGAACAAACACGAATTTTCGAGCCCTTCTTCCGAGGTCAGGGCACCCGTGCCCAAGGCACCGGTATTGGACTTGCGACGGTCAGGCGCATCGTCGATGCCCGGGCGGGACGCATCGTCGTGCAATCCGACGGCGGTCACGGCTCGCGCTTCACCGTCTGGCTTCCCCTCGCGTCGGCGCCGGGGTAGCCCTATTCTACCTATTCGAGGACGCCCTGAACGCGGATATCGTTCCCGTTGGCGTAGCCCGAGGCCCACACAAACCGGTAAGAGGCGCCACCCGAGCCGTCGCAATGGACAACCAGCTTGCCCCTGTCCAGCGAGCGAAGATGGGCCGCCAGAACCGGCTCCGCGGTCATCACGTCGAGCACCGTCAAGCCGCCGAGGGCGGGCAAGCGCTTCGCCACCCTCCCGGCCCACCCGAGGTCGTGGCTCTTGTTGTCGAAGAACCTGGCTCCTATAGGAGCAGCTGCCGATTCGAGTGTTTCATCCATCTCGCAAGTGTCCGCCGCAGAGCTAGTCGGCGCAAGGTCGATTGTCGGGTTCGGCGGCCATGACGCCAACGACATCTGCGGGTATCGGCGTCGCCAGCGTGGAAAGGTGTTCCTCGAAAGCCTGATAGGAAAGACTTTCGGCCCGGCTGTTTCGCATGGTGGACAGATTGGCAATCAGATTGATGAGCGGCTTGCGCCGTTGCCATAGCGTTCGCCAGAATCGGGCGGCGACGCCGGGCATGGAATAGAAGGCGCGATTACAATCATCCATCTCTTTCATCACCGCGGACGACGACAACAGCCGGTAACGGGCAACCGGAAAGTTGAGCGTGTAAAAGCGCCAATCTGCGGGAAAGGCCTCGAGAAGGATGCGGCCTTCGATCTTCATCTGATCCCACAAGCGCGTGCCCGGCAGCGGCGTCAGGAAGAGAGCATTCAAGCTGTCGACGCCGTACTGCTTGGCGGTTTGGGCCACCCGCCGTCCGATGCCTGCGTCGTCGACGTCGAGGCCGATGATGAAAGATCCCATGACCAAGATCTTGTGGCGCTGGATGCGGCGAACCGAGGCGCGGAAATCGCGCCCGGCGCGCAGATTGAATTTCTTGCCGAGCTCGCGCAGTCCTTCGGCACTGCCGGACTCGAAGCCGATGAAGACGCCCCGACATCCCGCCGACCAGGCCAGCGCCATCAGCTCTTCGTCGTCCGAAAAGTTGATGGTGGCTTGGGCAATCCATTCCTTGTGCAACTTGGCCTTGGCAATCGCGCGAAACAGATCCTTTGCTCGCGCGATATGGTCGGGGCGCGTGCCGATGAGGTTATCGTCGACAAACAAGACTCGCTTTTCCGGAATCGTCGCCAGCTCGGTGACCACGTCGGCGACGGGACGCTGGCGATACTGCGAACCATTGAAGGCAGTCACGCTGCAGAAGCTGCAATTGAGGGGACAGCCGCGCGTGGTTTGAATCGTGCCGAAGGCATAGCCCTCGGGCAGCAGATCCTGCCGAGCCGGCACCAAATCTTCGACCCGCACCTGCCCGCCGTCGTAATGGGTGGCGAGCTGGCCGTCCTGACAATCGGCAAGCACGCGCGTCCAAATGTCCTCGGCTTCGCCGGTAACGACCGCATCCACGTGCCGCGAGACCTCGTCTTTGCACATGGTCGCGTGAATCCCGCCCATCACGACCGGAACGCCGAGAGCACGAAATCGGCCTGCAATTTCGTAGGCACGCGGCGCCTGCGAGGTGAATGCGGTAATGCCGACCAGGTCCGGCTTGGCCAGCTTTGTGTAATCGATCCGGCGTACGTTCTCGTCGAGAATCGTGACCTCCCACTCAGGCGGAGTCTGGCGCGCCAGCACGAGCAAGCTCAGCGGCTTCCATACGCGGTAGCGATTCCAGCGATTGGCCTTTACCGTGACACAGCTGACGAGCGGATTGGTGGGGTTGATGAGGTAAAGGCGCATGCTGCCCTCACCGTTGCGCCCGATCCGGTCACAGTAGTGTCACGGCTGGGTCATTTCTCGACGGCGGCCAGAGGTCTGGGCGTCTCGACGGCCCGCTTGCCGCCGCGGTGAACGGCTAGTGCGTCCGGTAGCGAAGACCGGTAGCCGAGGTTAAGGGCGCACGGTCTTTGAGCACGGCCGCGTCCTCGATCGTGCCGAGAACGAGAAGGTGGTCGCCGGCCTCGACGATGTTCGCTACCTCGCAGTCGAAGTAGGCGACCGAATCAGTCAGAATTGCCGCGCCACTGTCGGCCGGCCGCTGGGCAACGCCTTCCAGCTTGGCTTCGGCCGTGGTGGCTTGTTTGGCAAACCGGCCCGCCAATGCCGTTTGATCGTCGCCCAAAAGATTCACGCAGAAATTCTTGGTGCTGCGGAGCAGGTCGACGCTGTAGTGGAGCTTGTCGACCGCAATCATCAGCATGGGCGGATCGAACGATGCCTGGCTCATCCAAGATACGGTCAACCCGTTTTCAACGGCGGCACCGCCGCGGCCCATGGTCACGATGGAAACACCGTAAGGAATCTTGGCCAGCACGTCGCTGAAATCTTTCTTGGTCATGGTCACCTTTTCTTGGATTGTCCGCCGCCCACGATAGCACGGTCGGCGCGCAGGTTCCGAGCGCTTCGACTACGCGTGCAGCTTCGTCCGAATTCGCTCCACGGCTTCTTGCACGTTTTCCCGAAAACCGAACGCGGATAGTCGGAAATAGCCCTCCCCACAGCTTCCGAAGCCGGAACCGGGGGTGCCGACCACGTTGGCCTCGGCAAGCAAGCGGTCGAAGAATTGCCACGAGGTCGTACCCTCGGGCACGCGCAGCCAGATGTAGGGCGCATTCTCGCCGCCGTGCACGCGGTAGCCGGCCTTACCGAGACCCTCGCGGATGATGCGGGCGTTCTCCATGTAATAGTCGATGTTGGCCTTCACCAGCTGACTCCCTTCGGGAGAAAACGCGGCCGCGGCGGCGCGCTGGATGGGGTAGCTGACGCCGTTGAATTTGGTCGTGTGGCGACGGTTCCACAGGCCGTGCAAGGCAACCGCGTTGCCATCGCCGTCGCGGGCGCACAGCTCCTTCGGAATGACCGTGAACGCGCAGCGCGTGCCGGTAAAGCCCGCCGTCTTCGAAAAGCTGCGAAACTCGATGGCGACCTTGCGAGCGCCCGGAATTTCGAAAATGCTGTGCACCAGGCCGGGCTCGCGAATGAAAGCCTCATAGGCAGCATCAAAAAGGATAACAGCGCCCTCTTTTTGCGCATAGTCGACCCAGCGCTGAAGCGAGGCCCGCGACATCACCGCGCCCGTCGGGTTGTTGGGCGAGCACAGGTAAATCAGATCGACGTGCTGGCTCGGCAAGGCCGGCTCGAAGCCATTTTCTGCCGTGGTCGGCAGGTACACGAGCTTGCCGTAGCGGCCATTGCCATCGGCTGTCCCGGTCCGTCCCGCCATGACGTTGGTGTCGACGTAAACCGGATAGACCGGGTCGGTTACCGCGATCACGTTGTCGCTACCGAAGATCTCCTGGATGTTCGCCGTGTCGCACTTCGAGCCGTCCGACACGAAAATCTCGTCGGGAGCCACCTCGGCGCCCTGGCTGCGAAAATGGGCCGCCACGGCATCCAGCAAAAAGTCGTAACCCTGCTCGGGGCCGTAGCCGCGGAAGGTGTCTTTGCGGCCCATCTCGTCGGCGGCGACCTTGATGGCGTCCACGATGGGCGGCGGCAGCGGCAGGACCACATCGCCGATTCCCAGGCGAATGATGCGAGCGGATGGATTGGCGGCGGCGAAGTTTCGCACGCGCTTGCCGATTTCCGGGAACAAGTAGCCGGCCTGAAGTTTCTGATAGTTCGTGTTGATCGTCGCCATGGCCCAACCATAGCGCTTTCTTTGCCAATCAGAAACGGTCAGACTGACGGGGATAATCATGCCACCCGCTCTCAAGACCCTTGCCATCCTGCCCCTGTTCCTCCTCGGCGAGCACGTTGCCGCAGCGCCGGCCAAGCCTGCCGCTAACAAGGATTCTCGTCTCGTGGTGCTCGATGCGCTCAAGCAGGAGCTCGACCGTTCGAAGCAAAAGCTTCACTTGGCTGGCGAAGACCCGCCCTACTTCATCCGCTACCTGGTGCGCGAATACGACGACTACGATCTCGGCGCGCGCTTCGGCGCGGTCTTCGACGACAGCTACCAGAACGTGCGCCAAGCCGCCGTCGAGGTGCGCGTCGGCAGCTACCAGTTCGACAACACCGCGGACGACTCGGCCGAGAAGACCTTCGACATGGACGACTACGACCGCTGGGAGCCGCCGGTTTACGCTCCGGTCGACAACGACGTCGATGCTTTGCGCGCGACCATGTGGCTGCAGACCGATGCGCGCTACAAGCAAGCCCTGGCGGCGCTGCATAAGAAGCGCGGCACCCGCGTCAGCAAGATGGTCGAGGACGAAAAGATGCCGAGTTTTTCCCGGGAAAAGTTCTCGCGCTCGGTGGATCCGCCGCTGACCGTGCACTTCGACCGCGCCGGCTGGGCCGATCGGCTGCGGCGCGTATCGGCCTTCTTCAAGACGTTTCCCGAGATCTTCGATTCGCAGATCAAGATGTCCGTCGACCACCAGACGCGCACCATCGTGACCACCGAAGGCACCGAATTGGTGAACGAGCGGCTCATCTACTCGATTCAGCTGCTGGCTTCGGCGCGCGCCAAGGACGGCCTGCTGGTCAACCACTTCAAGAGCTTCTACGGCGCGAGTGAAGCCGAAATGCCCGACGAGGCCGAGTTGGTCCGGACCGCGACTCAGCTTGCCGACGAGGTCAAACGCCTGTGCGCAGCCCCCATGCTGGATCCGTTCAACGGCCCGGCAATTCTGCTGCCCGAGGCGGCCGGCGTCTTCTTCCACGAGGCGCTCGGCCACCGCCTCGAAGGCGAGCGCCAGAACGACAACAAGGAAGGCGCCACGTTCAAAGGCCAAATCGGCAATCCTATCCTTCCGTCGTTCATCAGCGTGCTCGACGATCCGACGATGCGCAAAGTCGGCAACGTATCGCTGAACGGCTACTACCGTTTCGACGACGAAGGGGTGTTCGCGCGCCCGGTGACCTTGGTCGACCACGGCATCTTGCGCAACTACCTCAAGAGTCGCACACCGGTGAAGGGCTCGCTCGAATCCAACGGTCACGGCCGCTCCGAAGGCACCCTCGATCCCATCGGCCGCATGGCGAGCACCATCGTTCGTTCGGACAAGGTAGTGCCCTATGCCACGCTCAAGCAGATGCTTCTCGAGGAGATCAAACGCCAGAAGAAAGCCTTCGGTCTCATCATCTCGGACATCAGTGGCGGTCAGACCAACACCACGACCTACGACTTCCAGGCCTTCAAGGGCATGCCGCGTATCGTGTATCGGGTGGACGGCGAGACCGGTCAGGAGACGCTGGTGCGCGGAGTGGAATTCGTGGGCACGCCCATCGGATCGCTCAACCGCATCGTCGCGGCGTCGGATCAGACGGCCGTGTTCAACGGCTTTTGCGGCGCCGAGTCCGGCTACGTGCCGGTCTCGACGGTCGCGCCGGCGGTCCTCATCAGCGAAATCGAATTGCAACGCACTCGACGCGCGCTGGAGCGCCCGCCGATCCTGCCGGCACCGTGGCGGTAGCTTCCTGCCTAATCCGCTACCTGCTGCGTGAATTCTTCGGTCCCCTGCGCCTCGGTCAACATTCGGTAGCGCGTGCGCCCGCGGAACATGCGGACCGCGAGATAGACAATCGGCAAGATGCCGCCGACGATGAATAGAATATCACCCGGCAAGCGAAGCCATTCGAGGAAGCGGATCTCCGGCCGCAGAAAGAACTCCGGTGCTCGCGCGTGCCAGTAGCCGTGGGCGAAGCTGTCGAAGAGCTGGTACATGCCAATGGGCACGAGATTCGCAAAAAGCATGTAGGCGAGACCGATGTTGAGGCTCCAGAAGGAAATCTTCATCGCGCGTTCGCTGCGGCGGTCAGGCGGAATGAAGTAGCGGGCGACGAACACGAAGAAGCCCATGGCGAGCATGCCGTACACCCCCATGAGCGCGCCGTGGCCGTGGTTCGCGGTGAACTGGGTGCCGATCTCGTAGTAGCTGACGATGGGTAAATTGATGAGGAAGCCGAAGACGCCGGCACCAAGAAAATTCCAGAACCCGACGGCGATGAGGAACATGACCGCCCACTTGTGCGGGAACGGATGAATCGGCACTGCGGCCGAATAGCCGCCCAAGCGAATGAATCGGTACGCCTCCACGCTGAGCAGCACCAGCGGTATTACTTCCATCGCCGAGAAGAACGCGCCCGCCGCCATGTGAACGGACGGGGATCCGCTGAAATACATGTGGTGCATGGTTCCGATGACGCCGCCGACGGAATAGAGAATGACGTCGAGATAGATGACCCGCGTGGCGGTCACCCGAGAGACCACGCCCAGGAGCACGAAAATGTAGGCCACCATGATGGTCGTGAACAGCTCCAGGAAATCTTCGACCCACAGGTGCACGACCCAGAAGCGCCAAAAGTCGGTGATCGCGAAATGCGTATTGCGGCCGAACAGCATGCCCACGGCATAGAAGGCCGGAATGGAAATGGCGCTGTAGAGAAACAGGTACGGCAAATTGCCGGGATGCTCGGTGGCCAGGCGCGATCGCAATCCGCGGTAGATGATGGCGACCCAAATGATGAGTCCGAGGGTCAGCAAGAGCTGCCACAGCCGTCCGAGGTCGAGATACTCCCAGCCTTGCGAGCCGAGCCAGAACCACGGGCCGCGGCGGGTAATGACGTCTTTGTAGCTCAAGGCCTCGCCGGCCAAACTGCCGACGACTACTACGACGACGGCGGCGAACAGCGCGATGGCCAGCTTGTCCTGATGCTTCGGCTCGCGCCCGGCGATCATGGGCGTGATGAAAATGCCCATGGCCAGAAATGCGGCGGACACGAAGAACAGCGCCAATTGAACGTGCCAGGTGCGCGACAAGTTGTACGGAAGCCAGCCGCCGAGATTGAGCCCATAGAATCCCGTCGGATCGGCGTGGTAGTGCGCGTTCGCGCCGCCAAGCAGCCCCTGGGCGAGGAATAGCCCCGCGACGACCAAGAAATACCAAGCCGTTGCCCGTTGCGAGGGCGTGAGCCCTACCTGCTCGGGCGCGCGAAACTGCACCGGTGGAATGCCTTCTTCCTCGGCGCGATGCCAGCCGAGCGCATTGTAGCGACCGAAGGCATACAGCACGGCGCCGACACCGCACAAAAGCGCGATCAGACTGATCACGCTCCAGAAGAAATTGTCTGCGGTAGGCGCGTTGCCCGCCAAAGGCTCGTCGGGCCAATTGTTGGTGTACGAGTAGTCGTGGCCCGGCCGATTCGCCGTGGTCGTCCACGCCGCCCACGCGAAATAGCTGGTGAGCCGGCGGATGTCGTCGCGATCCGCGATGTGAGGGCCGCGCACGCCACGCTGATGCTCGCCCTTGCCGAAATAGTCGGCGTAGTAGTCGACCATGGCGAAAAAGGCGTGCGCTTGGCCAGGTCCGAAACGCAGGGTGTCCGTCTGGACGTCGTAACGATTGGCACGAAGCTCGGACATGACTTTCGCGCGAATGTCCGGGTTCGGTGTCGCTCCTTCGCCGTAGGACGAGAGCATATCCAGCGCTGACTGGTGCAAGTACTGGGCAGTGAAGTCCGGCCCCAAGTAGGCGCCATGCCCGAACAGTGTTCCGAGCTGCATGAGCCCGTACCTCTGAAAAACGTTCTGCCCATCCTGAATGTCTTGCCGGCTGAATAGCAGCGTTCCTGCCGGCGTAAGCACACGCCCCGGTATCGGCGCGACCTTCGCGTAAATCACAACGGCCAAAATCCCGAGACCCGTGAATCCCAACAAGAACGTAAGCACGGCCGCCTGTGCCCACACCTTGGAGATGACCATCGGATTGCGCGCCATGGTGTCGGCCGACGCAGCAAGAAGCGTGCTTCGCGAACAAAGCATCGCCTCCACGTAATCGTGCTACCTTTCCCGCCCCATGCCTCGCGATCCCAAGATAACTCCCATCACTCGCCACGAACCGCGTACCTTCTATGCCACGCGCACGACCCGCACGAAATCCTCGGAGGTCTGGGATCTGTGGTCCGTCGAGGATGGCCGCCGCGTCGGCTTCATGTCGGTGGTCGACGACGGTAACGTGGTGTACGCGCTGGTCACGATTAAGCGAGGCACCTCCCACGACGAGGTGGCGGATATGGTCGACGGATTCTTCCCGCCGTCGTCGACCGACGCGACCATGCGCGAAGTCGTCATTGCCGACTACGACGCCGATCCCACCGTCGTCGAGTCCGACTTTGCCAGCGAAGTCTAAGTCTTCGCCTCCCGCTGTTTTCCTGCCCCGATACCGCCGAGGGCGGCTATCCTGCAGAGGATGTCTGCGTCAGGTAACCCCGCCCTAGGACCCTTCCGGGGGCTCGCCCCCTACGACGAGAGCAGCACGAGTCTTTTCTTCGGGCGTACCGAAGAAGCGCAGGCCCTGCTGCAGCTCGTGACCAAGAACACGGCGCGCGTCACCGCCCTGTGCGGCGAGCCCGGCGTTGGCAAGACGTCGCTGATCCGTGCCGGGCTGCTCCCGCTTTTGGCCAAGCACGACGTGGCCAGTGTGTACCTTGGCAGCTACGTGAATTTCGAGCAGGAGCTATGGCAAGCGCTTGGGCGCGTGCGCGGCGAGCCTCCCACGCCGGGAGAAAGCGCCTCGGATTATCTGGTGAGCGTGGCGAGCGCGTCCGCGGGCGGAACGCTGCTGGTGCTCGACCACCTCGAGGAGCTCCTGGCCGAAGACGCCGACCCAGCGGCGACGGTCGCTCGGCCCGCGCTGGCGTCGCTGCTCAAGATCGCGATGCCCAGCGCCGGTGGTCGCTTGCGCGTCCTGCTTTGCATCGACGGCGCGCACTTTCATCGGCTCGACCGCCTGTACGACATCGCCGAGATTTCGCCCGCGGCCGGTGGCTGGATGGAGCTGGCGCGACTTGGCCAAGGACAAGCCGCCGAGGTCCTCGAGCAGACGGCACTCAACACGGGCACATTCTTCGAGGCGGGCCTAGCCGCGCTGATGGCCACGGATCTTTGCCGTGGCGGCCCGTGCCTGCCGGCGGACTTGCAGATCGTGGGCATGCTCTCCGTCGAGCAACGACTCACGACCTTGCGGCGCTACGAGCGCGCCGGCGGCGCCAGCACGATCCTCTACAGCTTTCTCCAGCGCGCCACCGTCGAAGGCGGCGAGACGGCTGCCATGCGCATTCTCCTGGCTTGCGCGAACAATGAACGCCTGACCATGACCGAGCTGGCGGCGCGCTACAAGCTGACCGAGCTGGCCGCCGAAAAAGCCACCCTCGCGTTGACCGCGCGGGGCGTTCTGCGCGCAAGCGGCAACCAGGGCGGAGGACGCTTGCTGCTTGCGCATCCGTATCTTGCTCCCCGCATCCGCGAGCACGCCGCCATCGCGATGGCCCACGTTCAACAGTCGCGCCGGGCTCTGCGCCGACGCATGCTGACCGGAACGCCTCTCACGGTGCTCGAGATAAGGGATGTTCGAGCGCATCTCGGAAAGGATGTGTCCGACGAAGAAGGCGCCACCGTCCGTCGCAGCATTCGTCGGGTCGCGCTTCGCTTCGGCCTCAGCGTGCTGTTTCTGCTGGCCATCTTCTTCGGCCTCATCTTCGAGCAACGAACGTCGTACACCCTGGCCTTCGAACCGGCCAAGGACTCGCCGAGCAGCCGCGTCGTGGTCCGGCGCGGACGCAGCAGCCTTTCCTTTCTCAATTTTCTCCCGGCCACGCCTCGCTTCGGCGCCATCCTGGCGGACACCGGCTTTGCCTCGACGGGCGTGGCGGCAGATCTCGGCCGACGCATTTCTTCCGGACGCGCCTCGGGCACGCTCGACAAGAACCGCGGCACGCCCATCCCGATTTGGCTGCGCACCGTGCTCGACGGCCTTGGCCCGGTTCCGCGGGGTGTGTCGCTGGTGCTGCTCGGCGATCCCGCGGGCATCGTGTCGCTCAAGCAGGCCTTCGTCGATCCGACCTTGCGCCGAGAAGCGCTCGAAGCGTTAAGCGTGGTCGGCACGGGCGGTGCGGGCGAAGACGAGATCCTCGCCGCCGCGCTCAACGATCAGTCGCCGGAGGTGCGGCGCCGCGGTGTCGAAGTGGCGGCGTCCATCGATCGTCGTCAGGGCAAGGGCACCCATGCCGGCATTCTGCGCACGGCCTTGGCAGACAGCTCCTTCTCGGTGCGTAGCACCGTCTTGCACGAGTGTTCTACCCTCGACGGAACAACCGCGGCCAGCATTTTGGCCATCGCGCTGGCCGACAAGGATCCGTCCTTCCGACGCCTCGCCGAAAAAGGCATCATGGATTTGGCCATCCGTTCGCCGAACGCTGCCACCGACGCTGTTCGCCTGGGTCTCGCCAGCTCGGATGCACAGTCGCGGCGGACGGCCTTGGCGCTGCTCGATCGCATCGCCGCCGCGGTTCCGCACGAAGCCATGTCGGCGCTCGCCCAGATTGCTGCCGACGAGCAAGCCCCCGAAGAGGCGCGCATCTCGGCGCTGTCGTTCTTGCGCAAGAGCGGCGAAATTCAGGATTCGCTGAAGCCCGTGCTGGAAAAAGCGGTGGCGCCCGAAGCGCCGCCGCGCCTGCGCACCGCCGCCCTGCCCATCTACGCCCGCCTCATCGATCCGGCCGAGGTCGAAAGCCTGGCCGCGACGGCAGCGAAAGGTCCCCCCGCAAGCCGCGTGACCGCCGCGGCGCTGTGGGGCGTGGTCGCCATCAAACAGCCGGACGCTGCCACCAAAGCGCTCAAAGGCTTCCTTTACGATCCGACACCCGACGTGCGCGCCGAGGCGGCACGCGCCTTCGGCTATTTGAAGCACGAAGGACCCGAGTTGGTGCGCAAGGCGCTGGTCGATCCCAATCCCGAGGTTGCTCGCGCGGCCATCGAGTCCTCCATTCGCCTGTCGTCGTCGCAGGCGGCGTTGGTGGCGGAAGACCTCGGACACGCTCTGGTCAAGGTGCGTCCGGCGACCCGCAAGGCCATCGTCGAGGCGCTCGGGCAAATCGGACAAACCCGACCCGCGGCCGCGCTGCCGCCACTGTCACGCGCGCTCAAACAAAGCGAGATCCCGACACGCGTGGCTGCGGCGCACGCGTTTTGCGAGATGGCGCGCAAAGCGCCGGTCGCCGCCTCGCCCTACCTGCGCATCGCTTCGCGCGACGACAACCGCGACGTGCGCACGGAAGCCGCCGCCTGCCTCGGCAGCTTGACCGAAGGCGATCCGAAAGGCGCCGCGCACATGGCCGTGCAGTTGGCCGCTTCGGAAGAACCCGCCGTGCGCGCCGCCGTGGCTGCGTCGCTCGGCGCACTGGCCGCCGAGGCGCACGATATCGTGTTCGCGCCGCTGTTTGGTCTGCTCGAGGATCGCGAGCGTGCCGTGCGCATCGCTGCCGGCGAAGCGCTGGTCGCTTGCGGCAACGCGAAGGTGCCCGTCGGCAAGCACGCGGCCGAGCTGGAAAAGAAGCTGTCGGCGTTCTTTGGCCAGGGCGATCTGGAAGAACGCCAGCTGGCCCTGCGAGTGGCGGCCAGCCTGGCCGTTCCCGCCGTGCTTCGCCAGGCCGCCCGCGATTCCGACGAGACCATGCGCCTCGAAGCGATGAAAGCGGCGACCGCCATGGGACCTGCCGTGCTGGATGTCTTGCAGGCCGGCGCCGAAGATCGCGATGCGTTCGTGCGCGCCGAAGCCGTGCGCGCGCTCTCGACCTCGTCTGGTCCGGGCGCGGCCAAGGTCCTGCCGGTCTTCGAAACCATGCTGCGCGCCGGTGACCCCGCCACGCGGCGAGCAGGCGCCATCGCGCTCGGTGAAGTGGCGGGCGCCTCGGAATCCGCGGTGGCGATTCTAGGCCTCGTCCTACGTCAGCGCGGCGAATCGGTGCGCGCCGCCGCAGCCGAGGCCATCGCACGCATCGCCCAACGGGATCCGAAAGCCGCGGCGCCGCTCCTGGAACAAGCGCTGACCGATCCGGCCCACGACGTCCGCTCGGCAGCCACGCGTGGGCTTGGTGCCGTGTGGGCGGCAGAGCGATCACCGACGGAAATCGCGAGCATTCTGGAGTCCTCGGAAGCCGATAGCGTGCGCCGCTTCGTCGCGCTGGAGGCGCTCGTGCTGCAAGCCACCGATATCTCGTCGGACAAGCAAGGCGCGAAGGGCGGCAAGAGCAAGAAGGCCAAAGAGCTGCTCGAAAAGGTCGCCAAGTCAGGGCCGCCGCAGGCACGACTGGCAGCCCAGGTCGGCCGCGTCTTCCTGGGCGGCCGCCGCGAGGACATGCATTCGTTCTTGGAAAAACTGTACGGTGGATAGCCCGCTACTTACGCATGAAGAAGGAGAAACACGATGGGAACACGAGGACGCGAGATCATCGGGATCGACGTCAACGTCTTGTTGAAGTTGCTCAATCAAGCCTACGCCAGTGAGTGGCTTGCCTATTACCAGTATTGGCTCGGCGCCAAGGTCATCAAAGGACCAATGAAGGATGCCGTGGCGGCCGAGCTCACGCTGCACGCCACCGAGGAGCTGAATCACGCCGTCTTGGTCTCGAACCGCATCATCCAGCTGGGCGGAGAGCCCGCCTTGTCGCCGAAGGACTGGTTCGACTTGAGCCCGTGCAAGTACGACGCGCCCAAGGATCCGTACGTCGCCGTGTTGCTCGACCAGAACATCTCGGGCGAGCAATGCGCGATCACGACCTACAAGGCGCTCATGGACTTCACCAAGGACAAGGACATGGTGACCTACAACATGGCGCTGACCATCCTCGAACAGGAGGTCGAGCACGAGGAAGACCTGCAAAGCCTGCGCGAAGATCTCGACCTCATGGTCCAGCGCGGCGCCAAGTAGAGCGGTTGTTTTCCGGGACGCGGGTGGTGCTAGGATAGCGCTCCATGAAGCTCACCCGCATTCTCCTCGCCAGCTCCATTTTTTCCGCGGCCCTCGCCGTTCCACTTTTGCTCCATCAGCGCACGACGCTGGCGGCGCCGCTCGCTCCGGCCGCCCCGCCGCCAGCCGCGCCCACCGGCACGTGCAAGATCTACGGCGACGGCAAGTGCTGCAGCCCCGACATCACCATGCACCTAGCGAAAGAGGCCGTATTCTCGGCCTGCGGCGAATCGGACGCCACGTTCCTTGGCGAAGCCGCGTCCAAGGACATGTTCACGTGCAAGTACCATTTCAAGGTCGCGGGTGAGAATGCCGACGACACGATCGTGCAGGTCTACATGAGCGCTGCCAAGGAGGTGCCGGACAAGCCGACCGATCCGTTCTTCAGCTACCGTAAAGTCGGTAAGGTTTGGATGACCGACAAGGCGAAGTCGCCCAAGGCCGCCGCCATGAGCAATTCGACCACCGGCCTCTACTTGCCTGGCAAGGGCTACTACGTGATGGTTTCCGCTTCGACCAAGGTCTGCACCAAGAACGAGGTCGCCACCCTCGCCAAATCCGTCAAGTAGCGCATGGCCCTCGCCGGGCTCTTGCTGTTCGTGGCCGGACTGTGCCTCGGCCCGATGCAAGAGACGGATCTATTCTTCCGCCTGAAAAGCGGCGAGGAATTCCTGCGCACCGGACACCTGGTTCATCAGAATCTGTTTTCGTTCACGTTCCCGACGGCGCCCTATCTCGACAGCGCCTGGCTGTTCGACGTCGGGGCCGCGCTCGTCTATCGCTTGGGCGGTTTCCCTGCCGTGGTGATTGCCAAGACGCTGGTCGTGCTGGGCATTGCAGCGCTTGCGTACAGCGTGTGCCGCCGGCAAGGCGCATCGGCGCCTGCAATCGCGGTCGCCCTGGGTGTGGCGTTTTGGTGCTTGCGCGAGCGGCTCGTCGAGCGCCCGCATGTGTTCTCGCTCCTAGGCGACGTGGTCGTGCTCGCCTTCCTGCCGTCCATCGAAAAGAGCGAGCGCCGCGCGTGGCTGCTTCTTCCGGCGGTCGTGCTGTGGGCGAACCTGCACGCGGGTGCCTTCCTGGCCGCAGCTCTACTGTCGCTTGCCGCCGCGGGCGCGCTCGTCGATCGCCTTGGCAAAGGGCCATGCGCGCGCTTGACCTGCTTTGCGGTGCTTTCGTCGCTGGCGTTGCTGGTCACGCCGGTGGGCATCGGCATCTTTCGCTACCTCACATTTCACATCGGCATTTTCGACCTTCACCCGGTCGACGAATTTCGCTCGCTCACCTGGCGATCGGACTTTCCGTTCGTGCTTTTCGTGCTGGGTGCCACCGTCATGCTGGTGCTATCGCGACCCACGCCCTGGCGACGACTGGTACCGGCGGCGGGCCTCGTCACGCTGGCGTTTTCGCACGTGCGCTTTTCCGCGGATGCAGCCCTCGTGCTCGCGGTGGTTGCCGCGCCGGCCCTCTCCAAGCTGCTTGCTCGGCTCGCACCGCTCGAGCGCGCGACCTCGCGGGCTCTGTTTGCTGCCTTCGTTCTCGCGACCTTGGTGCCTCGCGCTGCGGACGCTGCCCGCGGCGGACGCTTCGTCGACGTCCACCTGGACGAAAGCGCCCTGCCCCTCGACGCCCTTCGCTTCGTCGACGAGCATGACCTGCGCGACCGGATGTACAACGACTTCGAGACCGGCTCCTACTTTCTGTGGCAGGGCCATCCGCGCTACCGAGTATTCGTGGATCCGCGCCTGCCCGCCTACCCCGTCCCATTCCACCAGCTGCTCGGCCGCATGGACATCCGCCGCGACGAATGGACCGCCGCGATGGATAATCTCGGCGTGACCTCCGCGCTGCTGGACTACGCCGGCATCAACCGGCGCGCGAGCTATTGGGATCCGGAGCAATGGGCTCTGGTCTTTCGTGCCAAGGACACGCGGGTGTTCGTGCGCCGCTTGCCTCGCTGGAACGCGCTGATTGCCGCTTACGAGATTCCGGCAACCTTCGACTTCACCGTCGAAGGCGGAACGACCACGCATCCGATTCCGACGCCGCCCGCGCTTTCCCCGGTCTCTGCCTGCGAGTGGCAGATCCGCCTGGGCGACCTTTACTTCGATCTCGACAACGCCAAGAGCGAACGAGCCATCGCCGCGTATCGAGCGGCGCTCGCCTTTCCTGCCGGCTGCTCGCCCGCGCACGAGCGCTCGGCCGCCGCCTGGATTGGCTCCCTCGACACGGCGGCGGGCCACTTTGCCGAGGCCCTGCCGCTTCTCGATCGCGCGCTGGCCATCGCGCCCGACGATGCGCCCGTGCTCGCGCAACGTGCGCTGGCCCTCGCCGGCCTCGGGCGCGCCAGCGAAGCACGCGACGCCTGGAAACGCGTCGCTGCCCTCGCTGGCGACAGCGAGCTCGGTCGCCGCGCGAAAGCGATGGCGGCTGCACGCCGATCACGTTGAGCGCGAACGCCGGTCATGCGACCAGCATCAGCAACACCACGCAGCCCTAAAACAGGAACTCAAGGGCGCCTCCAAGTTGAACGTTGGTGCGAGTCGTGGAACCAGCGACGACGTCTTGGGGCGCATTCGCGTCCCGGGCGATGTCCCAACACAACTGGGTTGCCGGCGGGCGCGGGTGCGCACAATCCCAGCGAGCGGTGCTGGCGAGCTCTGCGCCGCCCTACCCTAGCGGCTTCGCTCCGAACGGGTGCTTGCGACGGAGCTGATAGGCGTCGAGGTAGAGCTTTTCGTACGCCTCGGCGGCGCGCTCCCACGAGAAATCCTGTTGCATGGCTCGCTTGCGCATCGTCGCGATGTGGTCGGGCCGCTGGAAGTAGGTCGCGAGTGCCCAACCGACGGTATCGGCAATAGCTCCTGGCGAGAGATCCCAAAAGATGAAGCCGGTGCCGCTCCCGGTGGCTGGGTCGTAGTTCGACACCGTGTCGAGCAGGCCGCCGGTGCCACGCACGAGGGGCAAGGTGCCGTAGCGCTGACTGTACATCTGATTCAGTCCGCAGGGCTCGAAGCGGGACGGCATGATCAGGAAATCCGAGCCGGCTTCGATCCGGTGGGCCAAGCCCTCGTCAAAACCGATGAACGCGCGGAACTTGTCCCCGCGATGCGCGGCCATGTACGAGAAGAAGTGCTCGGCGTCGCTGTCACCGTTGCCAAGCAACACCATCTGCACGTCCCACGACAAAATGCGCTCCAGCGCGTGCGCCAGAACGTCGAAGCCCTTCTGCGGGGTGAGGCGTCCGACCACGCCGAAGAGCGGTACGTCGGGCCGCACCGGCAGCCCCAGCTGTTTCTGCAGGGCAGCCTTGCAGACTGCCTTGTTGCTGACGTCTTCGATAGAGAACGGCGCCGCGATCTGCGGATCGGCGGCGGGATTCCATTCGTGCGTATCGATGCCGTTGAGCACGCCGCGCAAGTCGCCGTTACGGCTAGCAAGCTCGCCGTCGAGACCGAAGCCGTAGTCCGAGGTCTGGATTTCGTGGGCGTAGGTCGGGCTGACGGTGGACAGCAGGTTCGCGTGGCGAATCGCCGCCTTCATCAAGTTCATGTCGCCGAAATGTTCGAACTCGTTCGGGTTGTAGTGATTCCACCCGAGCCCGGTGATGAACATGGCGCCGCTTTCGAAATTGCCCTGGTACGCCAGATTGTGAATGGTGAAGACGGTGCCCGAGCCGTGCAGGGGCTTCGACCACTCCACGGTGTTCACGTACACCGGAACCAGCGCGGTCTGCCAATCGTTGGCGTGAATGACGTCGGGAATGAACCCGATCGTTTTGCACAGTTCGAGACAAGCGCGCGAGAAGAAGGAGAACCGCTCCAGGTTGTCGGAGTACGCCTGGCCGGGAGGTCCGTAAAGATGCGGGCGATCGAAAAAGCGGTTGTACTCGATGAAGTAGATGGGGACGTCGCTGCCGGGGATGGTGCCCAGGCGAACGCCGGCGCGATCCACGCCGTGGTACATGGGCACCGAGAGCGTGCCTTCGAGCTTCTCGAGGGAATGCCACGGAATGCCCTGGTAGAGCGGCATGACCACCCGCACGTCGATGCCCCGCTGGCGCAAGCTGCGCGGAAGCACGCCCGCCACGTCGGCGAGGCCGCCGGTTTTGCGGAAGGGCGCGACCTCGGAAGCGACGAACAGCACCTTGAGGCGGCCGTCGCCGGCAACCGGCGTGACCTTCTCCGCCGAGAGGACCGTTTCCGCCGCCTTGCGCGGCGACGCGGCTGCTGGAGCAGCAGCTCGTCCCGCCGCCTTTCGTGCAGCGGCGGTCGGAGCCTTCGCGGCGGAGCGCGGCCCTGTGGCTTTCGTTCCGCCTCGGGAAGTAGGCTCGGGTTTCAACGTGGGGCTACTGGCCGCGCCGTCCGCGCGCTTGCTACGCGCGGAGCTGCTAGGACGCGTAGATCCGGTAGTCGATGTCCGGGAAGATGTTGTCTTGTGCTTCAACAGAAACCAGATACTTCTCGTCTACCTGTCCCTTCTTCAACTCTTCGTAAAGTCGGGAGAAGCGAATGACGTGTTCGTTGAATCGGCGGGTGGCATAGGGAACTGTGGTCCCCGTCGACATAATAAAGGTCCAGTCGGACGATTGTGCCAGCATCAGCTCGCGGGCCGCTTGCTTGAGCGCACGCACGGTCAGGGGATTCGACGCCCCCCAGTGCCGGCGGGCCAGCTCGACCATGCGCTCGCCAGCGGCGTGGATGTGCCGCCAGGTCCAGGCGTTGGTCTCGTTCAACCACTGCTCGCAGTAGCCCTTGAGCCCCCAAGACGACGCGCACGGCGTTGCCAGCTGATTGGTGGCGTGCCGATCCAGGTATTCGCCCGGCGTGATGGGCTGGACGACGCTTTGGTCGAAGTGCAGTTGACGGAAGAGATCCGACAAGAAGATCGGCCCTTCGTACCACCAATGGCCGTAAAGCTCGGCGTCGTAGGGGCTGACGATGATGGGCGGGCGATCCATGCCGTCGGCCAGACGCTGCGCCTGCTTTTCCATGTTGCCGCGGAAGTGCGAGGCGTGAAGACCCGCCTTACCCCGCGCGACGTCGGGATCGTAGACCCACTTGTCGTGCAGCTTGTTGTGCGTGATGGCGTGGTACTTGAACCCGGTGTACATCCGGTGCCCTTCCGGGTGGATGTGCGGGCCGATGTAGTCCACGGGCAAGTCGAAGCCGATGTCGCGGTAGAAATCGCGGTAGTGCGGATCGCCGGGGTAGCCGAACTTCGAACTCCAGACCTGCTCGGAGGATTCGGTGTCGCGGCCGAAGGCAGCAACGCCGGTGGCGCAGTAGATGGGCGCATACACGCCGTTGACCGGCGGCCGATCGGCAAACAAGATGCCGTGGCTGTCGACCAGGAAGTAGCGGATCGCGGCCTCGCGCAAAAGCTCGTCGACGCCCGGCACGTAGCCGCATTCGCCCAGCCATATTCCCGGCGGCCTTCGCCCGAAATGCTTCTCGTAGTAATTGGCCGCCGTGTGGACCTGCGCACGCAACGCCGCCCAGTTGCGGTCGAGCAGCGGGAAAAAGGCGTGTGTCGCCGTGGACGTGATGACCTCGAGACCGCCCGATTCTTGCAGCCGCTTGAACGCCATCACCAGGTTGCCGTCGTGGCAACGCCAGGTGTGGCGCAAGCTTTGAAAGCGGTGGTGGTACATCTCGGCCAGGCGGTGGTACTGCGGCTCGTGCTTGGTGCGATCGAGCTCCTTCTCGGCGAGAAGAATCAAGTCGTCCAAGTGATCGGCGTAGCGCACCTTGAGCAGGTCATCGGTCAGCATCGCGATGAGCGGTGCCGACAGCGAGACCGTGCAGCGGTACGGAACATGATCCGCGTGCAAGCCTTCGAACATCTGCAAGAGCGGCAAGTAGGTGCCGGTAATGGCCTCGTAAAGCCACTGCTCCTCCATCACCGTGGGATCTTCGGGGTGACGGACGAAGGGAAGGTGGGCGTGCAAAACCAGCGCGAAGTATCCGGTAGGCATAGGCGATTACTCCTTGTGCTCTGGCTCTTTGCCGATGGATTCCGTGGTGGGGTAGAAGCCCATGTCGGCGGGCGGCGACGACTCGGCAACCAAGCGCGCCTCGCTTCCACCTAGGCGGTGCTCGCTGCCACCGAGCATCTGCTCACTGGCGCCACCCATCCGCAGCTCGCTGGCACCGCCGAGCATGCGTTCACTCGCGCCGCGCATGCGCACCTCGCTGCCCCCGGCGAACTGGCGCTCGCTCGCTCCGCGCATCAGGTACTGACTTGCGCCCATGAATAGGCGCTCGCTCGCGCCACGCATCTTGTATTCGCTGGCGCCCATGAAGAAAATTTCCGAGGCGCCGCCCAAACGCGCTTCACTGGCATAGCGCCAGCGCATCTCGCTCGCGCCGCCAAGCAACTTTTCGGAGCTGCCGGGAATGGAATACTCCTTTTGCTCGCCCTTGACTTGCGCATGTTCCTCGCTCACCCACGAACGGTAGATTTCCCAACGCGCGACGATGGCGCGGCCCTGATGAGCGCCGACGCCTTTGATGACGACCTGCCAGGGACCGTGCACCACGTGCGTGCGCCCCCCAACCCGGTACACGCGCGACGGACCCACAAAATCCTCACGCACGGGCTCGGGCGCCGAGATCGGAAAACTGAACGGTCCAGCCTCCCAGGCCGACACCATGACGGGGCTTTCCCACGTGGTTTCACGATGAAACTCTGTGGTGCCATCGATCATGTGCTCTTCCCACTCGATTACTTCACGGTGGCCGCCCTGCCCCACGATGACCGACTCTTCCCACGGAAGAAGCGCAACGTGGCGCTTCGGTCCCTGGCCTGGTATTTCAGCGGCTGGACCTGGCGGGCCAGGCGGCGGTGCCTGACGTCGGATGTGCGAGCCGCGTCCCGCGTGCTCGATGGGGCCGGAAAACGAGCGCACGCTCAGCCATTCCGGCTCGGCCCATGGCGCAGGCTCGCGGCGCGGGAACTCTACACGGCCCGAGCGCGTGATCTTCGCGAAGTAGCCCTCCGCCGACTTCACGCCCACGTCGACGAAGGCAGACGAGGATGGCTTGCCGATGGCGAAGAACCAGTGGCGGTCGCCGCGCTCCACGCGATGGTCGAAATAGGAGTGGGCATTGGTGCCGTCGAAAATGCGATCCGTGGTGTCGTAGATGCGCAAGCTCAGCCACGCGTCTTTGCCAGTCTTGCCGAGCGCGACGCGAGCGCGCTCGATGGAGTCGTCGGTCACCTCCCAGTACACGAACAGACGGTCCGGGTCGACGGCCATGCCGGTCACACGGTCGTAGCCGTAGGACCAAGGGATGGTGACCGGCGTCTCGGCCTTGGGCTGCTCGCGCATTTCGAACCTGTGCGACCACGCCGAATCCGCGCCATCGCCCTGGGGCGATGGCTCCTTCTCCGTCGGCACTGCAGGTTCCTGCGCCGCGGAATTGGGCTTGCTGCCCGCTGGGATCTTCGCCGTCGTCCCGCTCCGGCCGACAAACTCGCTGGCCACGCGCGCAGCCAGTTCGTCCTTGCTCAGCTTGGAAACACCCTTGAGCTGCAGTCGCTTCGCGCACTCGAAGAGCTGCTTTTGCGTATACGTCGCCAGGCGCCTTCGATCGAGAACGGGCAGATCGTCTGCCGTCTTGATCCCTAGTACCGCAGCGGCACCACTAAGTACTTTGTCCTCGATTGGCTTACCTGACCCCATGGGCGGAGAACCTTAACCTACTTGCGGGGTTTTCGCTCGTTTCTAGCTGCCCTGGGTCGCATTTTCGGACGCGGCGTTACGCTACGCCGACTGTGGGAAAAATGCGAAACCCACCGCAGCCAGAATTAGCACGAAAGCCACGAGGTGGTTCCATCGCGGAGCCTCTCCAAGCCACACCGCTGAAAAGCCGATAAACACCACGAGTGTAATGATTTCTTGGATGACCTTGAGCTGATAGGCGCTAAATTGGCCGTAGCCCAAGCGATTGGCTGGCACCTGGAGGCAATACTCGAAGAAAGCGATGAGCCAACTTACCAAGACAACTTTCCACAGCGCGACGCCTCTGAAGCGCAGATGGCCATACCACGCCGCTGTCATGAAAACGTTGCTGGCCAACAAGAGGGCTACGGTACGCACGAATCCAATCCTTCGAACATGAACGGCACTATACAAAATCGCGCATGCTATGGTTCGCCTCCATGCGAATCGGCAATGTCGACATCGGTCCCGGCGCGCTGCTCGCGCCGATGGAAGCCGTCACCGATCTGCCTTTTCGCACCATCTGCGAAGAGCTGGGCGCGGCGCTGACGTATACCGAATTTCTTTCCGCGCAAGCGCTCACCCGCGGCGCCGTGAAGGCCACCAGCCGAATGTGGGCCAGCCTGGGCGGACGGCGATTCGCGGTCCAGGTCTTCGGCCGCGAGCCTGACGTCTTGGCCCAAGCGGCGCGCATGGCCGCCGACATCGGCGCCAGCATCGTCGACATCAACATGGGATGCCCGGCGCGCAAGGTGACGGCCGGGATGTGCGGCTCGGCGCTGATGCGCGAGCCCGAGCTGGCGGTGCGTATCGTGGCGGCGGTTCGCGAGGCGCTGCCGAGCGCGATTCCGGTCACGGTCAAGCATCGCGCGGGCTGGGACGACCTTTCGCTCAATGCTGCCGAGTTCGCCAAGCGAATGGTGGCCGCCGGCGCGGCCCTCATCACGGTGCACGGCCGCACGCGGGCCCAGGGATTTTCGGGCAACGTTCGTCTCGGCCCCATCGCCGACGTGCGCGCCGCTTTGCCACGCACCATTCCGGTGGTCGGCAACGGCGACGTGAAGTCGGTGGCCGACTACCTCGACATGAAGCGGGCCACGGGTTGCGACGCCGTCATGATCGGCCGCTCCGTGCGCGGTAATCCCTGGCTCTTCCGCGACGTGCTCGCCGTCGATGAAGAAAAGCCGTGGCCGGCGCCGCCTACCATCGCCGATCGGCGGTCCGTCTGGCGCCATCACGCCGAGCTGGTGATCGAGTACGCCACCCCCAAGATGGTCGTGCACGAATTGCGCAAGACGCTGGCGTGGTATTCGCGGGGACTGCACAGCGGCGCCGAACTTCGCCAGCACGGCTTTGCCGAAGGTAATATTACCAAGCTGATCGATCTCGGCGAAGCGTTCTTCGAACGGCTCGCCGAGCGCGAAGCCAGTTCGGGCAACGACCTCGGCGAAGTCGCGGTCGACGCCGAAACCAAATACCGCGAGCGCCACGCGCGCCGGTCGGCCGGACGAGCCGCGGGGGACGACTCGTGCGCGGCCTGAGGCTCGGCGTCTTGGTCTGCCTTTCGCTAGCGGCTCTCGCCTGCGACGATCGCTCGTACCGCGACATCGGCGCAGCCATCGACGTGCTGGCCAAGCGGAGTGACGAGCTGCCCGGCCCGGCGATCGAGCGCCTGCAAAAGATCGGTCGGCGCGCGGTTCCGCAAATCGAAACGGCGATGCACACCGCCTCGCCGCGCGGAAAGGTCAATCTGGTGTCCGCGCTTGCCGCCATCGGCGAGCCCGAGTCGACCGCGATCCTGCAGCACTTCGCGACCTACGATAAGAGCCCCGAAGTTCGCAGCGCGTGCGAAGACCTGCTCAAGCAATGGGCCGCCGCCAGCAGCCGTCGCGCCCTGCCCGCCCAGCTCGCCCTCGCGCGGGTTGAAGAAAAGCGTCGCCTGGGACAGGCCGAGTAAGGTCGCCCAAGTCTTGATTACCGAGACCCACTACAACTCGACCGTAGCGAGCTTGGGCGATGGGCTCTTCGTCGCCTGGGACTGGTCGTTGCGGCACCGCGAGCGGTGCCGGCGAAGTCATGGCACCCATCACCAGGCACGAGCGATGCCCTCCCTACCCGGGATTTTCCGAGAATGCTTCGAACCCTGAATCGTCTTCGGCCGCCAGCCGAACGGAGATGCCAGAATCGGCTTTGAGCGAGGCGGTCTTCGTGGCCTGCGCCTTCGGACGTTCCGCCATTCGTGCTTTCGGCGTCTGCTGCCTTGTCCCAGCTGGGGCGCCTGCACGCGCTTGCCGGTGCCCGCGATCTTCCAGCTTGAAATACTCGATCATTTCGCGCATCCGCTCTGACTGGGCCGCCAGCTCTTCGGTGGTAGAGCTGGTCTCCTCGGCAGCAGCGGCATTCTGTTGAATGACTTGGTCCAATTGCTGGATAGCTTTGTTGATTTGCTGAACGCCACCGTCTTGCTCGCGGCTGGCGGCCGAGATCTCCTGTACCAGCTCGGCGGTCTTCTGCACGTCCGGCAGAATCTTCGCCAAGAGCTCGCCCGCATGTTCCGCCACGTCCACGCTTGATATCGACAGCTCGGTGATTTCGGCAGCGGCCTTCTGGCTTCGCTCGGCCAGCTTTCGAACCTCCGAGGCCACCACGGCGAAGCCCTTGCCGTGCTCGCCAGCGCGAGCCGCCTCGATCGCGGCGTTGAGCGCAAGCAGATTGGTTTGGCGCGAGATCTCCTCGATGATGCTGATCTTGCCCGCAATTTGCTTCATGGCCTCGACGGTGCGGCCCACCGCTTCGCCGCCGTCCTTTGCATCTGCCGCCGCCTTCTTGGCGATCTTCTCGGTTTGGGAAGCATTGTCGGCGCTTTGTCTGATATTCGAGCTCATCTCCTCGACCGAGGATGACACCTCCTCGATGGAGGCGGCCTGTTCGGTGGCGCCCTGACTCAACTGCTGCGCAGACGAGGCGATCTGCTGTGCGCCCGCCGACACGTTGTCCGATGCATCCCTCACGTCGCCCACGACCTCGCTGATTTTCACCGCCATGGACTGCATCGACGTCAGCAAGTGTCCGATTTCGTCCTTTCTTTGGGTGTCGAACTTCACCTTGAAATCTCCGGACGCCATTCGCTCCGCTGCGACCTTCAGCGAGTCAACCGGCTTCGTAATCGAGCGCGAGACGGCCAACCCCAGCGTTATGAGCAAGCAAGTCGTGAGAAAGCCGAGCGTCAAGCCAATCGTGGTGGATCTGCTCTTCGATGTCAGCGCATCCTGTGTGCCCTTGTTGGCCAGATTCTCGTTGTACTGCATATGCGTATCTAGGGCCGCTCTTAGCTTTTCCACCAAGGGGCCGGCCTTCTTGTCTTGCAGCTCACCCGCTTGCTGCCGTTTTTCAGCCGTGGACAGCGCCCGGACCTCTTCGTTGGCAGAGTAGTATTCGCCAATGAGCGCTACATCGTCCGCCAGCATTTGTTTGTCCTTTTCATCGGACAGTAGCGACTCATAGTCCTTCAGCTTCTTGTCGAAGCCCGCTTTCAGCTTCCGGATCTCCCCGTCGTAGTCCGCCTTCTTCGTTCCGTTGTCTGCCAGCATGTGCTTTGCAGTCAGGAAACGAATGTCGCCTACATCTTTGATGGCGCCATGGATTAGCAAGATGCTTGGCACGCTATTCACGTTCCCGTAGTTCGCGGCGTCGAAGACGTTCTTCGTCTCCACCTGGCCGACGACAATGACCGCACCCAAGCCCATCACCATCGTGAACACGAACAAGGCCAGCTTTCTCTTGATTGTCAGTACCATGCGTAGGACCTCGCTCTCCGTTATTCGTGTGGCCAGTCCCGTCCACGCAGGGGCTGCGGCGACAAAGGGACTCTCCCGCGCTTCTCTCCACTGACGACTATCGGTATCGTCTCGATAACCTTGAGGCCGGGAGTAGCCCAGAAGTATGATTTCCGCGCCGAGAGGGGGTCGTTCAGAGTTGCGGGTCGATGTTGGTCGCCAACAACACGCAGGGTTGAACGTGTCCTAAAAGCGAAAGGCCGAGTAGCCAGCCCTTCGGCTGACTCTCGGCCCTTGCTTCGACGCCCTACCCTTTACGCCTTCGGCGGCTCAGTCGCAGCCGGCGGTGCCGGCGGCGCGAAGGGCGAGGTGTTGCCGCTGGCGGCAATCGCCTCGTAGAACTTCACGCGCGCGATGGCCTCTCGCTGACCTTGCGCCATGAGTGCCTTGGCACGTTCCGGCGAGCTCTGGGTGAGCGAGCGGAAGCGCGTCTCCTTCATGGCCCACTGCTCGTAGGTCATCTTCGGCGGCTTAGAGTCGAGCTTCAGCGGGTTCTCGCCCTTGGCGTAAAGCGCCGGGTTGAATCGGTACAGCGTCCACGCGCCCGACTCGATGGCCATGGTCTGGTGATCGAGACCCTTGGCCATGTCGATGCCGTGGGCGATGCAGTGGCTGTACGCGATGATGATCGACGGACCGTTGTAGGCTTCCGCCTCGATGAAGGCGCGCACCGTCTGCACGTCGCTGTAGCCCATGGCGATGGTGGCAACGTAGGCGTTCTTGTAGGCCATGGCCATGAGGCCAAGGTCCTTCTTGCCCGTCGACTTGCCGGCCGCCGCGAACTTGGCGACAGCGCCCGTCGGGGTCGACTTTGAGCACTGACCACCGGTGTTCGAGTACACCTCGGTGTCGAGCACCAGGATGTTCACGTTACGGCCGCTGGCGATGACGTGATCGAGACCGCCGTAGCCGATGTCGTAGGCCCAGCCGTCGCCGCCGACGATCCACACGCTCTTCTTGACCAGCATGTCGGCAACCGTCAGCAGGTTCTTGGCATCAGCGTCGGTGCCGAGCTTGCCGAGCTCCTTCTTCAACGTGGCGACTCGCTCGCGCTGAGCGATGATGCCCGTCTCGTCCTTCTGGTCGGCCTCGAGAATGCCCGAGACGAGCTCACCCGACAGTTTACCGGCGATCCTCTTGAGCAGCACCTTGGCGTACTCGGTCTGCTGGTCGATGGTCAGCCGATAGCCGAGACCGAACTCCGCGTTGTCCTCGAAGAGCGAGTTGTTCCAGGTCGGGCCGAGGCCCGCCGTGGTCTTGGTGAACGGTGTGGTCGGCAAGTTACCGCCGTAGATCGACGAGCACCCGGTCGCGTTCGCGATGATGGCGCGGTCACCGAAAAGCTGCGTGAGCAGCTTGTAGTACGGCGTTTCGCCACAACCCGAGCAGGCGCCCGAGTACTCGAACAGCGGCTGCAGGAACTGCGAGCCCTTGACCGTCTCGACCTTGACCAGACGACGATCCACCTCGGGCAAATCGAGGAAGAAGGCGTAATTTTCACGCTCCGCCTCGCGCAGAGGCATCTGCGGCGCCATCATGAGAGCGCGCTTGGTGGGATCCTTCTTGTCCTTGCCCGGGCAGACTTCCACGCACAGGGTGCAACCCGTGCAGTCTTCAGGGGCAACTTGAATCATGTAAGACTGTCCGTCGAACTCTTTGCCCTTGTACTTCATGTCCTTGAAAGTCGCCGGCCGCTTCGCCAGCAACTTGGGATCGGCCACCTTGGCGCGGATGGCGGCGTGCGGACACACCAGCGTGCACTTGTTGCACTGAATGCAGAGCTCGGTGTGCCACACCGGGATTTCCATCGCGATGTTGCGCTTTTCCCACTGCGCGGTCCCCGTTGGGAACGTGCCATCGACCGGGAAGGCGCTGACCGGCAGCTGGTCGCCGCGGCCCGCGATGATCTCCGCCGTCACATCGTGCACGAACTTCGGGGCTTCTTTGGCCACGATGGGTGGCATCTTGATCGTGCTCGACGCCACGGCCGGGACCTTGACCTCCATCAGGTTGGCGATGGTCTGGTCGACGGCGCGGAAGTTCTTCTGAACGACTTCCTCGCCCTTCTTCGTGTACGTCTTCTTGATGGCGGCCTTGATCTTTTCGATGGCCACATCGGCGGGCAGCACGCCCGAGATGTTGAAGAAGCAGGTCTGCATGATGGTGTTGATACGCGCACCCATGCCGGTTTCCTTCGCCACCTTGTAGGCGTCGATGACGTAGAAGCGCGCCTTCTTGTCGATGATCTGCTTCTGTACCTCGACGGGTAGCTGATTCCAGACCTCGCTAGGGCCGTACACGCTGTTCAGCAAGAACACGCCGCCCGGCTGAAGATACTGGAGCATGTCGTAGCGCTCGAGGAAGGACCAGTTGTGGCAGGCCAAGAACTGGGCTTTCGTCACCAGGTAGCTGGAACGAATCACGTCCGGCCCGAAGCGAAGGTGCGACACGGTGACCGCGCCGGCCTTCTTCGAGTCGTACACGAAGTAACCCTGAGCGAAGAACTTGGGGTCCTCGCCGATGATCTTGATCGAGTTCTTGTTGGCGCCGACGGTGCCATCCGAGCCGAGTCCGTAGAACAGGCAGCGCTTCACCGAATCGGGCTCGGTGGAGTAGCTGTAGTCCACGTCGATGGAGGTGTGAGTGACGTCGTCGTTGATGCCCACCGTGAAGTGGTTCTTCGGCGCCGGCTTCTTGAGCTCGTCGAACACGGCCTTGACGTGGGCCGAGGTGAACTCCTTAGACGAAAGTCCGTAGCGACCACCGATCAGCTTCGGCATGGCGAAGGGCAACTTGCCGGCCGAGGCGGCCTCGGCGACTGCGGTCACCACATCCTGGTACAAAGGCTCGCCAGCGGAGCCCGGCTCCTTCGTGCGATCGAGAACCGCGATGGCCTTGACCGACTTGGGCAGGGCCGCGATGAGGCTGTCCATCGAGAACGGGCGGAACAGGCGGACCTTGACGATACCGACCTTCTCGCCGGTCTTCGAGAGGGCGTCGACCGTCTCGTGCGCAACTTCGGCGCCCGAGCCCATCAGAATGATCACGCGGTCGGCATCCGCCGGACCGACGTAGTCGAACAGGTGGTACGCGCGGCCGACCTGCTTGGCGAACTTGTCCATTTGGGCCTGAATGAGGGCCGGCGCAGCGTCGTAGAACTTGTTGCAGCTCTCACGCGCCTGGAAGAACACGTCGGGGTTCTGGGCAGTGCCGCGCAGGACCGGGCGATCGGGCGACATGGCGCGAGCCCGGTGGCCAGCCACCAGCTCGTCGGTCATGAGGGCCTTGATGTCGTCGTCGGTGAGCTGCTCGATCTTCTGCACTTCGTGCGAAGTGCGGAAGCCGTCGAAGAAGTGGATCATCGGTATGCGAGTCGCGAGCGTCGACGCCTGGGAGATGAGCGCCATGTCCATCGCCTCTTGCACGGAGCCAGCGGCAATGAGGGCGAAGCCGGTGTGGCGGACGCCCATGACGTCGCTGTGATCGCCGAAGATGGAGAGCGCGTGGGTCGCGACGGTGCGGGCCGAAACGTGCCACACGGTCGAGGTCAGCTCGCCCGCGACCTTGAACATGGTCGGGATCATGAGCAGGAGCCCCTGCGCGGCGGTGAACGTCGTGGTCAACGACCCCGACTGGAGCGCGCCGTGCGTGGCAGCGGACGCTCCACCTTCGCTCTGCATCTCGCAGACGGCCGGGACCGTGCCCCAGATGTTCGTGCGACCTTGCGCCGACCATTCGTCGGCCCACTCACCCATGTTCGACGAGGGCGTGATGGGGTAAATGGCACAAACTTCATTCGTCTTGTGCGCGATGTAGGCAACGGCTTCATTGCCGTCGATAGTGACCGTCTTGCGAGCCATTTCTTGGGTCCTCCCGTAAATTGCTTTGGGGTCTTCGAAAGCGCCCTGTTCTTACGTCTCCTGCAGGTGGGGCGCAACACAATTCGCGTCTGTCGGACGGGTCAGTTCACCGCCCGAAACACGCGCGATTCTGCGCGACATACCAGCGGATTTGCGACGGCTCGTGAACTATGTCACGGCAGCCGAGCAGCGCCCCGCGCGCGTCAGACGCATGGGGCATCCTCTAGCATGCCTATCCAAATCATAAATTAGGTACCGGAAAGGGAAAGTCTGGGCGGGCAAAGAAGTAGCCTTGGAACCAGTCCGCGCCGGCGGCGATGAGGACGTCCAATTCCGCCTTGGTTTCGACGCCTTCCGCAACCAGCGGCGTACCAAGCTCGCGGCATAGCGAAGCCAGCGCGTGCACCATGCGCCGTTTGGTCGGCGATAGCTCGATGCCGCGGATGAGCGACATGTCCAGTTTCACGGCGTCGGGCTCCAGCGTTGCAAAACTGTTGAGACCGGAATAGCCCTCGCCGAGGTCATCCACCGCAATCTTGTAGCCGAGCTTGCGCAGACGTTCGATGCGGTCGCGCGTGTCAGAAATCTTTTCGAGCGCCATGCGTTCCGTGATTTCGAAATGAATGCGCGAGGCGAACGGCAGAAGCGGGCTGTCGGTCGAGTACAGCGCCTCGTCGAGCAAGTCGAGAACGTGCAAGTTGACGAAGACGCCCGGCAGATCGGGGTGGCTCCGCCAAATCTCGGCGATGCGCCCGCGGGTCCGGTGGCCAAGCGCGTGGACTTGTCCAAGGGACTCGGCGACATTGAGAATGTCGACCGGCTGGTTGAGTTGCGGATCGGTGGTCCGCAAGAGCGCTTCGTACGCCACGACCGAGCGCTTGGACCACGAAACGATGGGCTGAAACGCCATCCACAGGCCCTCCATCGAACGCATGAACTGCGTGCGCAACGCATCGGTTTCGCGTGCCAGCTGCTCGCTGACTGCCAGGATTTGGCGCTGGCGGCGAATCGACTGGTAGCCGCGGATAGCCCGATCGAGAACCTCCTTGAGCTGTGGCAAGGCGAGCGGCTTGATGAGATAGCTGTGGGCACCCCACTCGACCGCCAGGCGCGCTGTTTCAAGCTCCGGCCCGCCTGTCATCAAGATGACCGGCACGTCCTTGTCCCCACCGCGCACTCCACGCAAGACGTCGAGGCCGGTCGAGTCCGGCAGATTGATGTCGGTCAGGATGACGTCGAAAGCGCTTTCGCCCACCAACCGCAACGCCTCCTTGCCGGACGTAGCCGACGTCACCGAGTAGCGCCAGAGCTGGAGAACGCGCACGCAGGCCCGCATGAACTCTGGATCGTCGTCGACGACGAGAATGGCAAGTTGCCGCCCCGAAGGACCCAACTCGTCGACGTTGCCCCGTATCTTGTCTGTCACAGTGCGCCCTTAGCTTGGCAAACGAATGCACAGACAGCATCGTCGGGAACCGGTGTCTAACTTGAGGCACAACGTACGAGACTTGCAAAGTCCTGAAAGACCCGATGTACCATGCGCCGATGGTTGGTCTTCGGCCCCTCTTGCTGGGCGCACTCGCGCTGTTTGCCGCCGTCTTTTCCATCTTGTGGGCGCGCGACATGGCGAAAAGGTACCGGGCGCCGACGTCGGGCGATGCCGACGCCATGGCCACGCACCCGGGCATTCCGTCGCTTTCGCAGACCATCATCGGCTTCGTCACGAATTTCTTCGACACGCTGGGGATCGGCTCGTACGCAACGACCACGTCTATCTACAAACTGTTCCGCCTGGTCCCGGATCGGCTGATTCCGGGCACGCTACTGGTCGGGCACATGTGGCCGACGGTGGCACAAGCGGTCATCTACATCACGATCATCAAGGTCGAAATGGCCTCCTTGGTGACGCTAGTCGGAGCGTCGATTCTCGGCTCGTGGCTCGGCGCCGGCGTCGTGGCAGCGTGGCCCAAGCGAAAGATCCAGATCGGCATGGGCGTGGCGCTGCTCGGCGCCGCAGCTCTGATGCTGGTGAAAGCGCTGCACTGGTTGCCAGCCGGCGGCGCCACGCTAGGGCTTTCGGGGTGGAGGCTGGTGGCCGGCATCGCCGGAAATTTCATCTTCGGAGCCTTTATGAACCTGGGCATTGGTGCCTATGCGCCCAGCCTGATTCTGTTCGGCTTCCTCGGCATGGATCTCAAAGCCATCTTCCCCATCATGATGAGCTCGTGCGCGTTCATCATGCCGACCAGCGGGATCCGCTTCATCGGCCGTGGCAGCTACGCACCCCGGGCGGCGCTGGGTCTGGCGGTGGGCGGCGTGCTAGGCGTTCCGTTGGCCGCCTACGCCGTTCGCCAGCTTTCCCTGGTTTATCTTCTGTGGCTGGTCATCGTCGTCGCAGCCTATAGTGCGGTGGCGATGCTGCACTCAGCGAGGAACGATGGGTAACCGTCTTTTTTCTACAAAGTCGGTCGACAAGCTTCGCTCGGACGCGGAGTACGGCTACGGGTTCAAACGCACCCTAACCGCGTTCGACCTGATTTTGCTCGGCGTCGGCGGCATCATCGGCACCGGCATTTTCGTGCTCACTGGCCGCGCTGCCGCGGCCAACGCCGGGCCGGCGGTCGCGCTTTCGTTCACCGTCGCGGCCATTGCTTCGGCCTTCGCCGGGCTTTGCTACGCCGAGATGGCATCCATGATTCCTATCGCCGGCAGTGCGTACACGTACGCGTACGCCACCATGGGAGAGCTTGTCGCGTGGATCATCGGCTGGGATTTGATCCTGGAATACCTGGTGGGTGCCGCCACGGTCAGCGTCGGCTGGTCCGGCTACGTCTGCGCATTCATCAAGAACGTGACCGGACACGAGCTGCCACGCACGTGGACCCAGGCACCTTTCGTATGGAGCGAGGCGCACCAGCATCTGCAAGGCACTGGCGCCATCGTCAATTTGCCCGCCATGTTCATCGTGCTCGCAGTCACGGCGATTCTGGTGGTTGGCATCAAAGAGTCCGCCCGTTTCAACGGCATCATCGTCCTCGTCAAAGTCGCGGTCGTGCTGATGTTCATCGTCGCAGCGGCACCTTTCGTCCGCCACGAAAACTGGGTGCCCTTCGTGCCAGCCAACGAAGGTACCTTCGGTCGATTCGGAATCTCGGGGATTCTGCAAGGCGCGACCATGGTCTTCTTCGCGTACATCGGCTTCGACGCTGTCTCGACCGCCGCTCAGGAGACGAAGAATCCGCAGCGCGACTTGCCCATCGGCATTTTGGGATCGCTTGCTATCTGCACGGTGCTCTACATCACCGTATCCCTGATTCTCACGGGCGTCGTGCACTACACCAAGTTGTCGGTGCCCCACCCTATCGCGCTTGGCATCGCCGTCACCGGATCGCATCTGCTGGAATCCGCCGTCGAGATTGGCGCCATCGCCGGATTGTCGTCGGTCATGCTGGTGCTCCTGCTCGGTCAGCCACGCATCTTCTTTTCCATGGCGCGCGACGGACTGCTCCCCCCCGTCGCCGCCAAAGTTCACCCTCGCTTCGGCACTCCGCACGTTACAACCATCCTCACCGGATGCGTCTGCGCCGCCGCTGGAGGCGTTCTGCCCATCGATATCTTGGGCGAGCTGACGAGCATCGGCACGCTCTTCGCGTTCGTGCTCGTGAGCTTGGGTGTGATGATCCTGCGTATCAAGCGTCCGGACATTCCTCGTTCGTTCCGCGTGCCAGGCGGCACCTACGTCGTCCCCATTTGCGGCGCGCTCACCTCGGGCTTGCTGATGTACACGGCGACCACGCACACGATCATTCGCTTGTTCGCGTGGATGGCCATCGGCCTTGTCATCTACTTCACCTACGGCATCAAGCACTCGGTCTTGCGCACGGGCAAAGAGCCGCCCCTGCCAGCTATGGAGCCGAACCTGGAAACGCCGCCGCCGCGGCTCGTGGGATAAATACTCGGCTGACACCCAAACGGTGAGTCTCGGCATCTGATGAACGACCATGTCGCTCTTCGATCTCAGCGCTGAAATGCTCGACGGGAAAACGCAGCCGCTGTCGGCTTACGCCGGCAAGGTGGTTCTGGTGGCCAATACGGCTTCTGAATGCGGCTTCACGCCCCAGTACGCCGACTTGGAAAAGATCTGGCAAGAATATCGGGACCGCGGCCTTGTCGTGCTCGGTTTTCCGTCGAACGATTTCGGTGGGCAAGAACCCGGCAATGCGGAAGAGATCCAAGCGTTCTGCGATTTGAAGTTTCGCGTGACCTTTCCGCTCTTCGCCAAAGTGAAGACCCACGGCGAAGGCCAATCGCCGGTGTTTGGTTTCCTTACGGACAAGCACCCGCGGCCGCGCTGGAACTTCTACAAGTACCTGGTGGGGCGAGACGGACAGGTCGTCGACTACTTCGTGTCGTTGACCAAGCCCGGCAGCAAACGCGTCCGCCGCGCCATCGAGAAGGCGCTCGGCCAAGCCCAGGGCTAGCGTCGGCGGCGTTTGCTCGGTGCCGGTGGAGGCGGGGGCGCACCGAGCGCGGTCAGGGCAGCATCGATATCTTTGAGAATGCAGCCATTCCCAGTGTTGCCGAGGATACCGCCCAAGAAGCTGCGTCGCTCCGAGCGCGCCCGGCGCAAGGGCTCAATCGCGCGCGCGTCGCCGGTCTCGCCCAGCTTCTGCACGGCGGCCCGCTTTTCGTCGCAGGAATGTCCTTGCGACAGATCCAGCGAATAGCTGTTCACCAAGTCGACCTTTTTGCTGCAGCCAAGCGTCTCGCAGCCCTCCCGCGCGGCCATGCGAAATTCGGCGCGCCGGTCGTCGGAGGCGAGGTCGGCCAGAATATCGACCGCTGGCTTGCCGACTTGTTTGATGAGCATCTCCAGCGCGACGAGGCCGAGCTTGCGATCGTTGAGCTCGCTGCGAATGTTGACCAGCAAGGCGGCATCGCCGCGCAGACCCGGATCGAGCCTGAGCGCTTCTTCGTACGCTTGCAGTCCCGCCGCGGAATTCTTGTCGGCGAATTCCAAATTGCCGAGCAGATAGCGAACGCGACCTTCGCTCGGATGCGCGGAAATCTGCTGCATGATGAGCACGCGAGCCTCGGTGATCTGCCCTTTGGCCATCGCGTCTTCGATGTGCTTGATGGGCGATTTCAGCTCGGCAGCGACGGGCCTCGGTTTGGGCGGCTCCAGCTTGGGCGCGGAACCTTTGTGCCCCGATCCACGCGCCAACACGAGCACCAGAAGAAGTAATATCACCAATCCAGGAATGGCCCAAGGCCGCGCGCGCTCCGGCAAACGCTTGAGCACGGGCTGTGCATGCTCGTCCGCCTTGCCCTTCACGGTGCGAACCGCCTGCCACGCCCGCCCTAGCGCCTGCTCGACCACCGGACGCTGAGCCCACAGCTTGGCGCCGAGAGAAAATCCCATGCGCACCGACGAGGCAGCAAAGCGCGCACCTCGCTCGGCAGCATCGGTGTGCGCGTCTTCCAATGCCTTGCGAAATTCGGCGGCACTCACGAAGCGCTTGTCGCGATCTTTTTCCAGCGCGCGCAGGACCGCGGCTTCGAGCGCGGGCGGCACGCGCAGATCGGCGGCCACGTCGGCAAAACGAGGCGGCGGCTGCGTGATCTGCATGCTGAGAAGCTTCACCAGGTCGTCGTTCTCGAAAGGCTTCCGCCCGACGAGCATCTCGAAAAGCATGATGCCGCAGGAATAGAGATCGGCGCGGATATCGACCTCTTGACCGGTCGCCTGCTCGGGCGACATATACGCGGGCGTTCCGAAGATCATGAGCCCGCGAGTCAGCGGCTCTGCGCTGCTCTGAGCCTGCGTCATCTTCGCGATGCCGAAGTCGAGAATCTTCACCGTTTCTTGCCGCTGCGAATCGGCAACCAGCATCACGTTGGCCGGCTTGAGATCGCGGTGAATCACGCCCTCGGCGTGCGCGTGCTCGAGCGCACCGAGGATCTGCCCGGTGATACGACAGGCGCGCGCCGGATCCAGGCGGCCTTCGCGTGCCAGCACTTCGACGAGCGGCTCGCCGGCAACGAATTCCATGACCAAGAACATTTCGCCGCTCTTGCCTTGGCCGAAATCCGTCACCGAGATGATGTTCGGGTGATTGAGGCGGCTTGCGGACTGGGCCTCGCGCTCGAAACGGCGTGTCGCGTCCTCGACCGAGCTAAACTCGGGACGAAGCAGCTTGAGCGCAAGCACCTTCTTCATGTGCATGTGCTCGACGCGAAAAACCGTCCCCATACCGCCTTCGCCAATACGGCCAAGGACGCGGTAGCGCTCGCCAATGATGGTGTCAGTCAGAGGATCACGGGGACCCTTCACCATCTGCGTAGGTGCGATTTCCGAATCGGACATGAATCGGCGGGCAGACTACCACCGCATCCACCGAGTGCGCGAGGTTCACCGCAAGCAAGCTCGGCAGGAAGCTAGCAGTCTGCCATTTCGCCGTCTGCCTTTTGGATCTGCGCGACCTCCAGGTAGCGGATGCGAAAGGCATCGCCGCCGTAAGTAGCAAGTCCCCAGTCCATCGCATCCTGCAGCTCGGTGAAGAGCGCCGACGGCCGCTCGTAACCGTCGGGAATGATGGCGTAGCCAGAAATCATGGCCGCCCTCGCTCGTAACGGCCGACCTCCGGTCGAGCTGACGAAATTCGGACGGGCGCGACGAAAACCGGACAGAAGTCTTCTAGAAAACCTTGCACGATCGCCTCCTTTGCTTTGTCGCGCAGACGAAGCAAAGGACGGACCAAGGGACATCACTTCTTCTTTTCGCTGCCGTCCTTGCCGTCTTTCTCGACGCTGCGCTTGTAACCGAAAAGGCCCGGCGCATCTTCGTTGCGGCAGAGGCGCACCGAAACCTTGTCGTTGCGGTCGGCGTAAAGCCGGGTGTGGTACGGCAGAAAGCCGTCCGCTTTGATTTCGAGATCGAGAGGACCGCTGCCGCGCGGGCGCTGGATGTCGGCATCCATGTTCCCGGGTGCCACCCGCGCAACCGTCTTGGCGCCCCAGGTGACGAGTGCCTTCACCGGAGGCGCGATGCTCAGCTTCAAGGTGACGCTCTCGGAATACGGATTCGCCTCGCGCTCTTCGCTTCTGAGGTCTTCGTCGGCGCCTTTTGCCGACTCGTCCGGCACTTCTGCGGCCGGCGTAGCGGGCGGCACCAGCGCAGCGGGATTGCGAGGCGACGCGCTGGGCGTCGGCGCGGCCGGCGCGGGCGTCGACTCGGGCGCGCTTGGCCGCGAGCAAGCCATTCCGAGCAGAACAAGAAACGCCACTGGCCGCATGACTAGCCACCTCCCGCTTTGCTGTCCGGACCGCCGCCCGCCTTGGGTAGCTGACCGCCGTACTTCACGCCCGGTTTGGGCACGTAGCCGGTGATGGGCTGCTGGAGCTTGCCTTGGATGTTGCCCTTCAGCGTTTCCACGGGCAGCGGCGGATCGAGCTGGAAGTAGAAACCGCGCGTCGGAAGACGCATATCGTAGACCTCGCCGTCGTAATAGAAGGTGCGGCGGAAACCAAGCGCCATCGGCCCCAGCACTTTGCTGCGCCGGTGCCGCAGGACGAACGAGAACATCCGCACCGCCAGATTGTTGTACAGGCGGTGACAGCCGTGGGAAAAGCGGCCGCGCAGCGAGAGGTAGTCGAACGACCCGTGCGTGCGAATGCCGTTATCGTAGTAGCTCAGCGTCTCGCCTCGACGCCGCATCTGCTCGTGAATGCCGGCGACGAGCCCGTAGGCGGAGAGATAGCCCGGTCCGGTTTCGTCGTAGTTCACGACGTGCGGAAAAGCACCGGCCACGTACTTTGTCTTGACCATGGCTGCGAGCGGAGCCGAGACGGGCGGTAGCCAGACGGGGGCAGCGACGACATGCCGCCAGACGCGCGGCCCGACGTCCGAGTCTTTGTAGCGGTAATATTCCTCGCCGTCGGACGCGACCTCCGAGCGCCAGCCGCCGATGGTGGTGCGCCAATGGACGAGCGGCACCTTTTCACCGCGCCACTTCACGAACAGCGTGAACGACGGGAAATGCTCCCTCGGCTGCGCCAGGCGCTCACCCTTGGCGTTGAAGGGAAAGTCGTACCAGATGTCGCCGCGGTCTATTTCAGCCACGAGATCCATGTGCGGCCCGTAATAGTCTGGCAACGGCGGAAAGCGAACCGCCACATGCAGCGACCGGAAATCGCTGTCGGCGTGGCGGCGAAAAAACGCCAAGGCGTCCTCGGGCGAGGCCAAGCCCAGCCGTACCATCACCGCGTCGGTCGCTTGGTCCACCAGATCGGGCACCGGAACGTCCTCACCGGCCACGTTCTTGTAGGTGGGCAGCTTGCGTAGTTTGCCACGCTTGGGTAGTGGCATGGCCTCGATGGCGCTGCCGTCCTCGAGAATGCGTCCCGCCTGCGCGGCACGCTCGGCGAGCACGCGGCGCAACGCCTGAAAATCGTTTTGCAAGAGCGGCCGAGCCATCGCCTCCAGCGTGCCACGCGTGAGATCCGCTTGCGCGAACACAGCGTTCTTCTGCTGGAAGTCGAGCGCGGCACTGCGCATGGCCCCGTCGTAGAACCCTTCCTTGTGCTTGCTCGCATCGAGCAAGCCTTCGCAGAGGAGACGCCTTTCCACTTCGGCGAAGGCGGCGCGCTGAGACTCGGTACGCCGATGGTCTTTCACGTCCTTGGCGTAGCGCGGATCCTTCTGTGCCAGCTCTTCCAGGGTGGCAGCGTCGGCCTTCTTTTGCGCAGCCTCCAGGCGCAAACCGCGAAAATGGTGCTTGGCGCTTTCCTTCTTCTCGGTGCTGCTGCCCCACGTTTCGATGCTCTCGACAGCCAGCAACTTGGACTTGTCGATGGTGCTTTCGCAGGTTCGAGCGGCGTCTTCGAGGAAGCGTCGGCGCATCACCGACAGCGCCGGCGGCACGCCGTACAGTTCGAGGTAGTTGCGCGCGCCAGGCGGCAAAGGCTCGCCGTCGCCGTCGGTGTGATCGCTCGCCAGTCCGACGAAGACCGCGCGGTAGCGGTTGGGCAAAGGCGCACCGTCGCTGGCCTTGCCGTCTTGGAACAGGAAGGGGGCAAAATCGTCCGAAAGGTCGACGAGGGTGAGTCCGCGGCTCCGCGCCAGATCGGCGTCGACGACACGCTCGACGCCAGCGACGACTTGAATGGCACGACGCTCGGGCGCGAGGCCAGGAGCTTCCGGCAACGCATCCTCGTCAGGCTTGGGCGGAGCCACCAGCTCGGGCTTGATCGCAGGTGTGCCAGTCGCGGAATTCCCGGCCGTGGCAGTCGGCACCAACGAGGGCGGCGGAACTTGCGTGGCGACGGGCGATGGGCCGCGTTCGCGGCAGGCGACCGTGCTCATCGCCGTGCTGACGACGGCGATGAGAAGAGCGGCGATGCGCTGGGGAGGCGTTCGATCCACGAGATTCGGGTGGGATCTACCAGTGCTCGACAGAAAATGGCGAGACGAAATGGCGAGATTTGTCCGGGCCGAAGCAAATCGTCTAGGATGCGCGCCATGAAACGCGTCATCCTTCTCGCAACCGTGTTCGTCGCCCTCTCGGCCACTCGTACCGCCAGCGCCACGGAAGTCGGAACGAGCCGTCCGTTCGGCCTCGGTGTCCAACTTTTCGATCCCACGGCCCTCATCGGCAAATACTTTCTGGATCGAAACGACGCGCTCGACTTCGGCCTCGGGTTCTGGGATTACGGCCGTTGCTACGACAACGGCTACGGAACCTACTGCAACGACTACCACCAAGCCTTCAGCATCCACTTCGACTACCTCTATGAGGAGCCCATCGTGGACAGCACGGTCCGCCTGGACTGGCATGTGGGAGCCGGCGGGCGCATGTTGTTTGGCGACAACGTGTACCACGACAACAACGGCGGGCACTCGTCAGCGCTCTTTGCGCGCGTGCCGGTCGGCCTGGACCTGACGTTTCGCCGGCCGAAGTGGCTCGAAACTTATCTCGAAATCGGCCCCGGGCTGTGGATCTTTCCGCCTCTGCATTTCGACATCGACGTCGGTCTGGGCGTTCGCGCCTATTTCTAGTGCCCGCAGGCGCGAGCCAGCGCTCGGACGATAGTTTGCGGAAGATGCTGGCTCCTCAATATCTTCGCGCTATGCAATTCAGATGAGATTTATCTTCTTTGTTCTCGTTGGTCTCGTCGCCAATTGCGTCAACATCGACAACATCTGCCCTCACAAACCCATCACCCAGGGCGTGTTCGGCGAGATTCTGGATGCCAACGGCACCCTCGAGCAGAACGTCGAAGTCGACATCTACGGGATCCTCAACGGCGTGCAGGACGCCAAGATCGCCAGCGCCCAAACCAGCCGTGGCGGCTACCAGTTCAACATGAACCCGTCGACCTATATCGTGTGCGCGAAGACCGTCTGCACCCAGGTCACGGTGCCGACCGGCCTGGTCGATCTGTCCGCGAGTGACGCCAGCGCGGGCCTGACGTGGAACGCGCCCATTGCAGTGCCGCCCGCGCAAGCGATTGGCCCGTGCACGTTCGGCAACTAGCTTGCGCTATTCCGTTGGCGGATCGGTCAGCGAATCGCTGACGATGATGCTACCGGAGGCCGCCGCAGGCGAGCGGCGCGAGCTCTCGGCATCGTCCGGGCTCGTCGCGACGGGAACCGCGGACACGACCATACCGGAGACGGTCGAGGACACCGGCGCAGGCACCCCCAACATACGTGCTTTCCAACGGGCAATCGCAAATTCGAAATCAGCGTAGGAAATCATGGCCCACTTAGCGTACTTGGTTTTGCCGGGGAAGGGAAACATCCATTCCCCGGATCCCAGAATCAGTGGATCAGCTTCTTGTACTTGATTCGGTGCGGTTGGGCCGCTTCGGCGCCCAAGCGGCGCCTACGATCGACTTCGTAGTCTTGGTAATTGCCCTCGAACCACACGACTTGGCTGTCGCCCTCGAAAGCGAGGATGTGGGTTGCGATGCGATCCAAGAACCAGCGATCGTGGCTGATGACCACGGCACAGCCGGGGAAGGACAGCAACGCGTCTTCCAGCGCGCGTAGGGTATCGACGTCGAGATCGTTCGTGGGTTCGTCGAGGAGCAAGACGTTGCCGGCACTGCGCAGGAGCTTGGCCAGGTGCACACGGTTGCGCTCGCCGCCCGACAGATCTTTGAGTCGCTTTTGTTGATCCGGGCCACGGAAGCCGAAGCCGGAAACGTAGGCGCGCACATTGATGGTGCGCTTGCCGATCTCGAAGAACTCGGCGCCCTGCGAGACTTCCTGAAAGACGCTGTTGTCGCCCTTCAAAGCATCACGCGACTGGTCCACGTAGGCCAACTTCACCGTTTCGCCGACGCGCAAAACCCCGCTATCGGGCTTCTCTTCGCCCACGATCATACGGAAGAGCGTGGTCTTGCCGGCGCCGTTGGCGCCGATGATGCCGACGATCCCGCCACGAGGCAGGTTGAAATTCAGGTTCTCGATGAGCTCGCGATCGCCGTAGCCTTTGCACAGACCCTCGGCTTTGACGACGACATCGCCCAGGCGCGGCCCCGGCGGAATGCTGATTTCGATCGTGTCCTCGCGCTTCTGCGTCTCCTCCGCCAACAACTCTTCGTAGGCCGCCAAGCGTGCCTTCGATTTCGCCTGGCGAGCGCGTGGCGATGCGCGCACCCAGTCGAGCTCGCGCGCGAGGGTACGTTGGCGCGCCGACTCGGCTTTCTCTTCGCTGGCGAGGCGCTTGCGCTTCTGATCCAGCCACGACGAGTAGTTTCCCTGCCACGGAATTCCTTCGCCACGGTCGAGCTCGAGGATCCAGCCGGCGACATTGTCGAGGAAGTAACGATCGTGCGTAATCGCGACGATGGTACCGGGGTACTCCTGCAGGTGGTGCTCGAGCCAGGCCACGCTCTCGGCGTCCAGGTGGTTGGTGGGCTCGTCGAGCAAAAGCAAATCCGGACGCTCGAGCAGGATCTTACACAAAGCCACTCGGCGTCGCTCGCCACCCGACAGCTTGGTCACGTCGGCGTCTCCCGGTGGCAAGCGCAAGGCATCCATCGCAATATCGAGCGTGCGATCGAGATCCCATCCCTTGGCCGCCTCGATGGCGTCCTGAAGCTTAGCCTGCTCTTCCAGAAGCTTTTCCATTTCCTCCGGCGAGATGTCCTCGCCGAGGCGTAGGTTCACCTCGTCGAAACGCTTGAGCAGCTTCTTGGTCCCCGCCACCGCTTCTTCAACGTTGCCGAGCACGTCTTTCGTCGCATCGAGCTGTGGCTCTTGCGAGAGATATCCGATGCTGATGCCGTCGGCCGGGCGCGCCTCGCCGAAGAAGTCCTTGTCAACACCGGCCATGATGCGCAGAAGCGTCGACTTGCCGGCGCCGTTGCCGCCGATGACGCCTATCTTGGCGCCCGGAAAAAACGAAAGGTAAATGCCTTTCAGGACCTCCTTGTTCGGCGGGTGAACGCGACGGAGATCCTGCATTGTGAAGATATATTGGTGAGCCATCGGCGGCGGAGTTTAGCCGATGATTGGGCGTCGTCACGTTCCCAGCAGAGATTCCGCTGAACCTTGACTGCCCGCCGCATCCCGAGCTCGCCTGTGCTATTTTGCGCCGCCGTGGACAAGCCGGTTGTCATCGTCAATCCCCGCTCGGGCGGCGGGCTCAGCGAAAAGCGCTGGGCCGGGTTGGTCGGCGTGCTTTCCGATGGCCTCGGCGCGTTCGACACACGATTCACCGAGGCGCCGGGGCACGCGCGCACGCTGGCGCAGGAAGAAGCGCAGAGCGGGCGCCGCCTGGTCATCGCCCTCGGCGGCGACGGGACCATTTCCGAGGTGGCCGATGGCCTGGTGGCGGCGGGAGGCACGGCCGAGCTCGGCATCATCCCGCGCGGGACGGGCGGCGATTTTCGCCGGAGCCTGGGCATCGAAAACGAAATCGCCAAGGCGGCCGAACATCTGCGCAAGAGCAAGCCCCGGCGCATCGACGTCGGACGCGTGTCGTTCGTCGCGCACGATGGATCGACATCGACCCGCCACTTCGTCAACGTAACGTCGGTGGGCTTCTCCAGTGTGGTTGCAAGTCGGGCCAACCAGGGCTCCAAGAGGCTGGGCGGCAAAGCATCCTTCCTTTCCGCGGTGGTGCGCTCGCTTCTGACCTACGACAACGCCGAAATCAGCTTCTCCGTCGACGATGGCGAGCCTCGGCGCATGGCCGTGCTGCTCGCTGCCGTGGGCAATGGTCGCTTCTTCGGCGGCGGCATGAAGATTTGTCCCGAGGCACTCCTGGACGACGGCTACTTCGACCTCGTCACCGTGGGCGACATGGGGCGCATGGAAGTGCTGGCGAAAATCCACCGCATCTACTCCGGACAGCACCTCTCCATGAAAGCGGTACGGTCTGTACGCTGCCAGCGCCTACATGTAGCCAGTGTCGACGGCGGCGCGAAGATTCCATTGGAGATCGACGGCGAAACGCCTGGACGATTGCCCGCCACGTTCGAGATCGTCAAGGGTGCGTTGCGTCTCCGGGCGTGACAGCTCTTGATGGGCGCACGACCTTGATGCTACGGTGGCCCGGCCGTCAGCGAGGCGGTCTCCGTATTGATGCAAGTTCACCTGGCAAAATCCGACATCACCGACATGGCCGTCGATGCGGTGGTCAGCCCGGCGAATTCGCTCGGCATCATGGGCGGCGGCGTAGCCGGGGCGCTGTCGCGCAAAGGTGGACCGCTGATTCAGCGTGAGGCCATGTCGCTAGCGCCGATCGCCGTGGGCGCTGCGGTGGTTACCAATGCGGGCCATCTGTGGGCCAAGAACATCATCCACGCCCCCACGATGGAAGAGCCCGGACAAAAGGTCGTCGTGGAGAGCGTTCGCCGAGCCATGCGCGCGGCGCTGCTCGCGGCAGCACAGCGAGGCTTCGAGGTGATCGCCGTGCCGGGGCTCGGCACCGGCCTTGGTGGCGCGGATCCGGCGGACGCCGCGCGCGCCATGGTCAACGAGCTACGCGCGCACCGGCAGGCCAATCCCTCGACTGTTTGGTTGGTCGACACGAACGACCAGATTCTCGCCCACTTGGAAGAGGCGCTGCAGACAACTGCTCCGTAGCGTCCGAACCACGACAACGGACCAACCCGAAGGAGTTTTGCGTGAAGATCCTTGTACCTTGTAAACGCGTTCCCAATCCCGAGCTGAAGCTCAAGATCGGCGGCGGCAACGTCGACTTGGCCGACACCACCTGGCAAGTCAATCCGTTCGACGAGTACGCCGTCGAAACCGCTTTGCGGCTGACCGAAAAGAACAAAGGCGGCGAGCGTTCGGGCGAAGTCGTCGTCGTCAGCATCGGCCCGAAGGACACCTCGACCCAAGTTCGGCAGCTACTCGCCATGGGCGCCGATCGCGGAATTTTGATCGCGGGCGACGACACTGCGCTGGACGCCGATTTGGTGGCGCGCACCCTGAAGGCATTGGTCGAAGCCGAAAAGCCCGACCTGGTGATCCTGGGCAAGCAGACCGTCGACGGCGACGACAACCAAGTCGGCCAGCTTCTGGCCGGTTACCTCGGCTGGCCGCAGGCCACGTTCCTGTCGTCGATTGCCGTCGCAGCCGATGGCAAGGCGGCCACCGTGTCGCGCGAAGTGGACACGGGCGTCGAGGAGCGCCGGGTGCGCCTTCCCGCCGTCACGACCGTCGATTTGCGCATCATCGCCAAGAAGGCGGTGCACAACCTGGCGCTGTCGACGCCGGAAACCGAGTGGGAAGACACGCAGCGCCTGGCTTCGCTCAAAGGCATCATGGCCGCCAAGAAGAAGGAGCTGAAGGAAATCACGGCCGAGTCGCTCGGCGTGTCCGGCGGTATCCTGGTCAAGACCTTGCGACACGACATGCCCGCCGCTCGCAAAGCGGGCATCAAGGTGGCCTCGGTCGAGGAATTGGTTTCCAAGCTGCACACCGAAGCGAAGGTGATCTGATGTCCGTACTCGTTCTTCTCGAAACCACGTCCTCCCATCTTCGTTCCTCGTCGCTGCCGGCGGTGACCGCGGCACGCGCGCTCGCCGGTCATCACGGCGGTCCGGTCGTCGGCGTGGTGCTCGGCGCTGGCGTGGGCGCGGCGGCGAGCGATGCGGCGCGCTTCGTGGACAAGGTGCTCTGCTACGACAGCGCTGCCTTGTCGGCGGGTTTGGCCGAAACCTGGGCGCCGATTCTCGCCGGCGCCGTCAAGGAGCTCGGTGCGACGGCTCTGGTTGCCTCGGCCACGTCGACAGGCAAAGACGTTCTGCCTCGTGCAGCCGCACTCCTCGGTGCCGGCATGGCCAGCGACGTGATCGCCGTGCAGGGAGCCAAGACGTTCCGTCGGCCGACCTACGCCGGAAACGCGCTGACCGACATTGAAGTAACCACGCCCATCGTGGTGTGCACCGCTCGCCAGACCGAGTTCGCTCCGGCTGCACCGGCTGCAGCGTCCGGCGCCGTCGAGCAGAAGAGCGTGGGCGCCATCGACGCCCTCGGCACGGAGTTCGTCGCCTTGCACGCCACCAAGAGTGCGCGGCCGGATCTCTCGGAGGCCAAGGTCGTGGTATCCGGCGGACGCGGCATGAAGGAAGCTGCGAACTTCAAAGTCCTGGAAGAGCTGACCGACCTCCTCGGTGGCGCACTCGGGGCCAGCCGTGCCGCTTGCGACGCCGGCATGGTGCCGAACGATCTGCAGGTCGGCCAGACCGGCAAGGTCGTGGCGCCCGAGCTCTACTTCGCCGTGGCCCTGTCCGGTGCCATCCAGCACCTCGCCGGCATGAAGAGCTCGAAGGTCATCGTCGCCATCAACAAGGACGCCGAAGCTCCCATTTTCCAAGTCGCCGACTACGGCTTGGTGGCAACCTGGGAGTCGACGCTGCCCGCGCTCATCGCCGAGATCAAGAAGTTCAAGGCAGCGTAGGCGGAAATCCGCTCTCGCAGGAAGACGGCGGGCCGGCCACACGGTCCGCCGTTTTTGTTTGGCACGCGCACTACTCAGCGCTGTCGTTCGACGGTATGCTACCGGCTCGTTCCGCCATGCCATTCGTCACTCGCAGATTCGCCGTCGGTGAGCTCATCGCTCAGAAGTACTTGCTGCTTCATCTCTTGGGGCGCGGTGCTTCGGGCGAGGTCTTTCGCGTGCGCAACACGCTGGCCGGCAACATCCTCGCGCTCAAGCTGCTGATGGAGGAGAGCGGACGCGACTCGGAATTGGTCCAGCGCTTCTTTCGCGAAGCGCGCGCCATCAACCGCATCGGCCACCCCAACATCGTCGCGGTCTTCGATGCAGGATACGCCGACACCATTCCGTATCTGGCGATGGAATACTTGGCGGGTGAGTCCCTGGCCCAGCTCCTCGAACGCAAGCGAACGCTGACCGTGCCAGGCATGGTCGCCATTCTGCTGGGCGTGCTCGACGCCCTCGCCGCCGCCCACACCGCGGACGTGGTTCACCGCGATCTCAAGCCAGCCAACATCTACTTGCAAACGACCGCCAGCGGCATCCCGACGGTGAAGCTGCTCGACTTCGGCGTGGCAAAAATCCACGAAGAGGGCGACACCTCGATCCGGACCGAATCCGGTATGATCCTCGGCACGCCCGACTACCTTTCCCCCGAACAAATCACCGCCGACACCGAGGTTGACGGGCGCAGCGATCTCTTCGCGGTCGGCTCCGTGCTCTTCGAGCTGCTCACCGGCAAGCGCCCGTTCCACGGTCCAAGCTTCGTCAGCACGACGTTCCGGATCGTGCACGAAACCGCACCCTCGCTCGCGGATGCTGGCGGCCCGGAGGATCCCCGTCTCGCCGACATTCTCGCGCGTGCTCTCCACAAGAATCGCAACGAGCGCTACGCCTCGGCGGCGCATTTTGCGAAGGATCTCGAGCAGGTCTGCCCCGACCGAGCAGCACGCGACACCGCGCTTCGCGATCTCGGCGTGAAGGCGCCCGCGCAACCCGCCGTAGAGACTTCCGATCTTGCGGCTCGCTTCACCCCACCTTGGGGCGTCGACGCCAAGTCGGCGCAGCAGCCACCGCCGAAGCCGGCCCGGCCTCTCGTCAAGAAATTAGGACGGACCTGGTCCGATTTGCCTATCGTGGGCCGCCGACGCTCGACGCCTGCCGTGGCCGGCAACGTGAAAGGAACGGTCCTCCTATCGATCGATCGCGCCCTGACGACCCGCTACGGCGGCGATGTACGCGAAGAGATTCAGTCTCGCCTGGCACGCGAGGCACGTGACCTCTTCCGCGACCTCAGCTCGGAGCGCTGGTTCGGCCTGGAACCCGTCACGACGTTCTTGCAGACTGCCAACCAGGTAGCCGTTCACGATGACAGCGCCCGGTGGCGTGCTCTCGGATACGCCAGCGTCGAGACCGATCTTTTGACCTTGCTGCGCTCGGTTCGCAGCCAGGGCGAAGGCGCGGCCGTGCTGAAGGCAGCGCTGCCAGTTATTTCCGGACTGTTCGATTTCGGCCGCTGGAGCCTCGACGGAGAGGTGAATGCCATGCGCATCCAAGCGACCGGCTTCGCGCAGGTTCCGCCATCACTCCGCGATTGGCTGGGCGGCGTGATTGAGCATGCCGCGCGTTCGACGGGGCATCCCTATCAGGTGAACGTCGTGCCGACTGCGCGCGACGACGCCGAGGATGCGCCCGTCGAGTTCACGGTAAGTCTTGTGGCCGGTTGAGACCAGCCACGACCGTGGACAGGATCAGACCGACTGAACCTTGAGCCCGAAGTCCGCTTCCAGCTCGGCGCCAATACTGTCAATCTCGCCGCGCAGCTTGAGGCCGCGCTGAATGAGGGCGAGGGTGTTCTTGTCGAGAGTGTACTCTGCGAGCGCGGCAGCGCCCTTCTCGCTTAGGCGCTTGGCAAATCTCTGATCGGTGAGAGCGCGACCGATGATCTCTTGCAGCTTGACGGTATCGATCTCAAGCGTTTTTCCTGACTTCTTCGCCATGATTAAGGACTCCTTGTCGTTGTTGGCCTTAGGAATAGAGAGTCAAAGACTCTTCTACTGCCGGGGAGTTGTCTGTGCAAGCGCCGCCGCCAAGCGCAGCGTGGTCATTTGCCGAGTGTGATGCTCGATGCGAGCAATCCGTTCCTCGGTAAATGGTCGCATGGCACGGATGCCGAGCGCTTCACCGAACGGGAGTGCACGGCGGTGAATCTCAATCGCTCGTGCGAAAAAGCTCTCAAACAGCGGCTGCGCAATAAGCACGCGCTCGACAGCTTTCGGATCGCACTGTCGCGATCGAGGCAGAATCGCCCGTGCCGTGGCCAGTAAGTGCGTGTTCGCCCCCGACGCCAAATCGCGCGAACGACCAAGAACGTCGTTGACCAAACCGTAGGCTTCGCCCATGCAATCCATCAGTTGGTCTACCTGGCGAAAAATCACTTGCCGCGATGGCTTCGTCCGCGCCAGGACGGCATAGAGCGGAATGCGCGCCAATGCGACCTTCCGACTATGGCGACGATAAGCAGCGACCGAGTACGTGCCCACCGTCGCGATCTGTTGGCGCTCACACTCGGTCTCTTCTGAAAACAGCATCCACGCGGCCTTGGCATGCGCCCAGAACGCGCGCGAAGGCGCGAAACAAGCCAGCAAATCCATCGCATCTGCAAGGAGAACATTTCCGAGAAGCAAGAGCGGCGGTTTGCCCCGAGTCGCCGGCTCGTCAATGACGTTGTCTTGGATGCGAACGTAGAAATACGCGAGAGCTGTGGCTTCCAGTAGATCCGGAAGCGACTTCTGCAGGGACCTGCCGGCCAACCAAATCGGGAAATGCAGAAGCGGCGCTGCATCCGGCCCCGAAAAGAACTCCTGCGGTTTCTTTCCCAGCGTGGCTACCAGCTCGCGCGCCAGCCCGCGCATGCCGGCGGGATAGCCGCGCCAGCGGCGCTGGATTCGCTGCCAAACAATATCAATCAGGTCCTGATTCTGCTGATAGCAGCGCACGCGCGATTTCTAGCTTGTCTTGGAAAGGGTCGCAACACCGGTGCCTGGGGCATTGGCCAGTGCGGCTGCCAAATCGATGCGGTACACCGCCGAGTCCATTTCCATCGCGTCGACGGCGTCGCGCGAAAGGCGCTCGGCCCGATAGAGGCCGCGAATGGCATCGTGGACAGGAGCATTGATCAGGATGTCGGCGTCCAAACGAAAGCAAGCGGCGCGCAACCGGCGCGAAAGGTTCATCGCTTTGCCGATCACGGTGTACTCCATGCGCTCCGACGAGCCAATATTGCCTGCGACCACCAGCCCTTCGGCAATCCCGATACCGATGCGCAGGGCCTGCCAACTCGTGGCGTGTTGCTTGTTCCAGGTAGCCACAGCCTGATGCATTTCAAGGGCCGCGCGCACGGCGGAGCCTGCCGCATCCGGCAGCTCGGTCGGGATGCCGAAAATGGCGCTCACGCCCGAGCCGGTGAATTTGTCGAGCGTCCCGCCATGACGAAAGATGATCTCGACCAGACTGGCACAGTGCTCGTTCAGGATCTCGACCACTCGTTCCGGCGTAAGCTGGTCCGCGATCTTGTCGAAATCGCGAATCTGGGTGGTCAGGACCGACCCTACCCTGCGCGCGCCGCCCATATGCATCGCTTCGGGGTGACGAACGGCGAAGTCGCGCACGTGCGGCGACAGATAGCGCCGGTAGACGTCTTGAGTCTGCTCCAATTTACGCTTGCGAACCGTCGCCTCGGCGGATTGCAAGAGCAGCCGACGAGCCGTGTGAGAGACCCAGGCGGCGATGACCCCCGAGACGCAAATGAAAACGATCGTCGTCAGTTGGTCGTCGGTGGCCAGTGCGCGCGTGCCATAGACGGAGGTGGACGACAGCAGGACCAACTTCTGCTGCACGCAGTAGCCGAAGATCAGGCTGCGGTGCAAGCCAGCCATCATGGCCGCGAAGAGCGACAGTCGCACGCTGAACTGCAAAGCAGTCAGCATGTTGAAGATCATATACAGGACTGGCGTGGTCGGAAAAAGCAAGACCTCGTAGGCGCCCGACGGGCTGTAAAGGCTAGCGACTGAAACCAGCGAGACGACGCTGGCATCCACGGTGACGCCTACGTACTTGAACCAGAACGGATAGGCCGGCCGACGCGACAAGAGCAGTCCGACCACCGCAAATGCCAAGGCTCCCACCCCAGCCGCAACCCCGATGTGGTGGGTCACAGGAGCGTTCGAGCCGGCAACCGCAAACGCGTTGAGCAGGCCGACGATGGCCAACCCGAGGCGAATGATGAAGGTGTTGCGCTGCCCCCGATGAGCCTCGCTGCGCAGAATGCCCTTCACCTCGTCGGGCAGGTCGTCCAATGTCATTCCGCTGCCTCGCCGCAGTTCACAGGAACTCTCCTACCCCCGCCAGTGCCATGGCTGCTACGCAGGTAGCATATACATCACCGGCATAGAAAAGCACGGCCGGGGCTGGCGACAAGGAAAAGGCACCCGTTCGAGTCTGATTTGCAAGCAGCCAGCCCGTGCCGCGTTTCACGGCACGCACGGCGCCGGTTGTCCGAGCGCCGCCGGCAAGAAGGGTCGACAAGGCCAGCGCCGTGGGCAGAGCACTCGGCTTTCCGCCGACCGAGAACGCCCAGCCGCCCCTTTCCGTCTGCTGCCGGAGCGTCGCCGCCACGACCGCGTCGCGCAGAGGCTTGGACGGTAGGTAACGGATGGCCAGATGCGCGGGATAGAACGCCGTTGCGTAGAAGGCGGGGTGCGCACGCCACAGCCCTTCTTCGCCGAGCGTGGTGGCAAGATAGCCTCGCCCGGCCTTGGCCAAGCCGTGGTGTTTGCGATCGAGCGTGCCCAACGCCCACGCCGTCACCGACGGACCCGCCAGGTAGGCATCGTAGCCATCCGTAGCCGGCGCTAGCGAGGTCGACCAACGACCGCCAGGCAAAGCGTGGCGCACGATCGTTTCCCGCAGGCGCGCTCGCTCGCCGGGCAAGGCTTGGTACGCCGCCGAGCAGGTCTCAATGCAAAGGCTCGGGTAGGCGCTCCAGTAGGAAAGCTCGCCCGTGTCAGACAGCTTGCTACGCACGAAACGCTCGGCTGCAGGATTCGATCGCCCAGCACGGCCGAGAGCCGCGATCGCGCTCGTGGTGTGCCAGATGTCCGCTCCACCCCGCAAACGAAAATGCAGCCGACGCGACGGGCGTCCAGCGGTCAGCGCTCCCAACGGATCGGGGATGCGATCGTTGATGGCGCCCGACGGGAACTGGCATGCAAGCAGAAATTCCGCAGCACGCTCCAGCGCGTCCCGTACGGCGGCGGCTGAGCTCCTAGCCCTGCGATAGGTTGGCTTCCCCACGGACGCAAGACATACCACGATGGTGGCCGCACACGCGTGGCGTCTTCGTGCGAATCTAGCAGCTTCCCCGACGGTCGCGCGGCCCGCCTCACGCGCACCCGCAGGCACACGCTCACGCCCTTGCGCACGTAGCCCGCGCGTCGCCAGCCCCCTAGCTTGCGGCCTCGTTTCCCTTGATCTAAGAAGGAAGCCATGAACGGACGAGCCAAGCTGATTGTTCCTCTTCTCGCGCTGGTCGTCGCCAGCGCTGCTCTCACGTCGGCTGCCCGTGCCGAATCGCGAGGGAAGCAGACGGCAGAAGCCCACTACGAAAAGGGCATGAAGGCTTACACGCTCGGACACTTCCCCGAAGCCATCGAGGAGTTCGAGAAAGCCTACGACCTGCGCACCGAGCCCATCTTCCTCTACAACATCGCGCAGTCGCACCGGCAAAACAACAACCTCCAGCGCGCGACCTTCTTCTACCGTCGCTACCTCGAAGCAGAGCCCAACGCCAAGAACCGTCCCGAGATCGAGAAGCGCATCAGGGAGATGGAAGCGCAGCTAAGCGAAGAAAAGGAGCACGCAGCAGCGCCGACGGCGATGGGCACGGCATTCGCGCCGGCATCCGTTCCTGCTCCCATCGCTCCTCCGCCGGTGGTGGCGCCCGCGCCTGCGGTGAGCGTGGCCGCGCCACAAGCGGAACCGAGAGCGCCTCTGTCCAAGGAAAATCCCGGACGCGGTCTTCGCATTGCCGGCCTCACCACCGCGGGTGTCGGCGTGGTGGGCGTCGGACTCGGCGTCGTCTTCGGACTGCACGCCAACACCCTTCACGACCAGGCCTACAATCCGCGCTGGGACGCCGCAAAGTTCGACTCCTCCAAAACCTATCGCACGATGGAGTGGGTTTCGTTCAGCGTCGGCGGCGCGGCCATCGTAGCCGGTGGACTGCTCTACTATTTCGGGTGGTCCGCTGGCGCCGAGGCACCGGTCGCTCTCGCGCCCATGGTTGCCCCGCGCACCGGCGGCGCCGTTCTCTCCGGCCGCTTCTAGCCTCCGCTCTTCTACCGCTTCGGATCTGGCGCCGGTAGGAGGAGGTTGCCTTCCTGTGCCTCGGCGACCCTCACAGTGTATTCTTCCCGAATCTCGATGGACTCGGCAGCACAGCAAATACCGCCTGGCGGACAAATCGGCCCCTACCAGGTCGAGCGCCGACTCGGTGCCGGCGGCATGGGCGAAGTGTATTTGGCGCGACACCGCCACCTCAATCGCGACGCTGCCATCAAGGTACTCCTGGCCGAGATTTCGATGAACCAAGGCGTGGTTTCGCGTTTCTTTACCGAAGCGCGCGCCACCGCCCAACTGCGCCACCCGCACATCGTCGAGATTTTCGACTGCGACGTGCTTCCCGATGGCCGGGCCTACATCGTCATGGAATACCTGCGCGGCGAAAGCCTGCGCGGAACGCTCGACCGCGTGGGAACGCTAAGCCCCGACTGGAGCACCATCGCAGCCATTTCGGGCATGGTGGCGAGCGCACTCGCCGCTGCGCACGAAAACGGCATCGTCCACCGCGACCTCAAGCCGGACAATACCTACCTTTCCACGAGCGCCAATCCGCGCGAAGGTTTGACCATCAAGATCCTCGACTTCGGCATCGCCAAGCTGCTGGCGGGTGGCGATCGCACCGGCGGAGGCTCCACACCCACGCGCACCGGCAGCCTCATCGGCACGCCACTTTATATGTCGCCCGAACAGTGCCGAGGCATCGCCACCATCGACCATCGCGCCGACGTCTACTCGCTCGGCTGCATGATGTTCGAGATGGTGGTCGGACAACCGCCATTCGTTGCGGAAGCGCCCGGCGACATCCTAATGGCACACATCCTTCAGGATGCGCCGCCGCTGCGCTCGTTCCGGGCGGAGGTTCCGCCTGAAATAGACGCTTGGGTGGCGCGCATGCTGGCCAAGGATCCCGCTGCGCGACCGCAGTTTATGGCGGAAGTCGTAGCGATGGTCGAGGCGCTGCTCGGCGTGCGCAAAGGCGACTTCGCGACCATGCTTCGCAAGCCGGCAGGTTTTCCCGAGCCGGTCGGGCAAGCCGCCACGCAGATTCTCCCGATTGCCGAGACGCCACTGCGATCCACGCCGGCACCTGGCCAAGCACCGAGCCGGCCCAAGATAACGCCGATGACTCCCTTGCCGCCGATGGCTGCCTTGCCGCCGACATCCACACCGGCGCGTGCACAGGCAACGCCGCCCCAAAGTCGACCACAACGGCCGATCAGCTCCGCGATGGCGTCCGATGAGCTACCCTCGCTGAAGCCGACACGACCGAAGTGGATTCTTCCCGTCGCGATCATCGCGGCCGTGGTCGCTGGCGGAGGCGTCGCGGCGTATCTCCTGAGCAAACCGCACACGGCCCCCGCGACGACGGAGACCGAGCCGGCCAAGCAGACCGAGCCCGCAACCGAAGAGCCGACCAAAACCGGAGCCTTCGTGCCGCCGCCGTCGCAGGAGCAAGAGCGCGCCCCGCGCGACCCAAGCGTCAACCTCGAACCGCGGGAGGCCGAGCCCAAGGCAGCCCACGAACCGGAGAAAGACCGGGAAAAAGTGGATAGATTACCGACTGGAAAGGTCGGCAAAAAGAAGACTGGCACCAAGTCGGGCGGCGGCAAGGCTGCCAGCAGCGGTGGCTTCAAAGCGGTCGGCGATTGATGCGTTGACGTCTACGGCGCTCATGCTAGGTTAGAACTCATCCGATGAACCGTCGCTCGGCATTTGTTGGCTACTTTAGCTATCCCTGGTGGAAGCCAGGGCCGCGGAGACTTGTCTAGGCGTTCGTCATTCGAATCAAAGTCATCCAAGGCCCTGAGGAATCCTCGGGGCCTTTTTCGTTTCGGAAAAGGAACCTCCTATGTTGCAGACCAAGAATCTTCGTATCGCCGAGTTCGCCCCACTGGTTACGCCCCAGCAACTCGAACAGCAGCTGTCACCCACGGATGAGATTCTCGAGATCGTCCGCAAAAGCCGCGCCGCCATCTCCGCCATGATCCACGGCGAGGACCAGCGGCGATTGACCGTCGTGGTCGGGCCCTGCTCGATCCACGATCCGGAAGCGGCCCTTGCCTACGCGGAGCGGTTAAAGAAGGTCGCCGAGGCCACGTCCGAGCACCTGCTGATCGTCATGCGAACCTATTTCGAGAAACCGCGCACCGTGGTGGGATGGAAGGGACTGGTCAGCGATCCGCATCTCGACGGTTCGTGCGAGATCGGACTTGGTCTGAGCCTGGCCCGCAAGGTGCTCCTGCGTATCAACGCGCTCGGCTTGCCCTGTGCGACGGAGTTTCTCGACACGGTCGTTCCGCACTACATCGCCGACATGGTTTCGTGGGCGGCCATCGGCGCGCGAACGACGGAAAGTCAAATCCACCGGCAGATGGCCAGCGGCTTGTCGATGCCGGTGGGATTCAAGAACGGCACCGACGGCACCCTGCAAAACGCCATCAACGCCGTCCTGTCCGCGCGCCAGCCACACGCTTTTCTGGGCATCAACGCCGAGGGAACATCCTCGGTGGTGCGGACCCTCGGCAATCCGGACGTCCACATCGTGCTGCGTGGAGGCGCCTCGGGAACGAACTACCACGCCAGCGACATTGCCGGCGCGGCGCGCACGGTGGGCGACGAAGGGCTTTCGCGCGGCGTGATGGTGGATTGCTCGCACGACAATTCGGGCAAAGACCACACCAAACAGAGCGCCGTCTTTGGCGACGTTCTGCAAACCTTCGCCCGCGGCCAAAAGGCCATCTTAGGCATGATGATCGAGAGCAACTTGTTTCCCGGAAAACAAACTTGGATGCAGGGGGTTCCGCTAAAATACGGTGTTTCCATCACCGACAGCTGCATCGGCTGGGACGAAACCGAGCGCCTGCTCTTGGGCGCTGCTAATTTCTTGGCCAGCGAGCGCTGACCCGGACGGCGGCGGTCTTCCCTGGCCCTTGCGGTCGAAGGCTTTACTCGTCTTCCGTCTCCGGAGTATCGTAGGCGCGCGCCGTGGCGCAAATGGTGACAAGGAGTCCTCTTCGATGTTTCAGCATGTCAGCACGGGAATTCGACTGCGCAGTTTGGCAACGACCCGCTTGCTCTGCTTCGGCCTGCTCGCCCTTGGCGCGATTCCCGCCTGCGAAGACAAGGGCCTCGGGCGCGCGTGCAACCTGACGTTCGACGCCGGCCCGACCCAAGGCGCCTACACGTGGCAAGCCCCCGATTGCCCCAGCCACATCTGCAACAAGCCCGCGATTCAGCCGGGGATCGTGGCAAGCGACGTCGACACCGGTCCCTACTGCACGGTGACCTGCAATTCCGATAGCGACTGCGGCGGCGAGACCCGCGACTTCAACAACGCCAGCGACAAGCGCTGCAAGACGGGCTACGTCTGCGCAATTCCCTACGATCGCGACAAGCTGTGCTGTCAGAAGCTCTGCCTTTGCCGCGACTTCTTCGACGTGTCGACGGGTCCGTCAACACCCACCGCATGCCTGAGCGGCGGCGCCGGCTGTTCGTAAGAGTCCGTTACCTGCAGGTCCCGCAAATTGCCCCTACCCGTCGGGTGGTGAGCGAGTATCCTCTGTCTCGAACCGTTCGAGACCATGGCTAGGAGCAAATCATGACCGGTACGAACGACGAGGAAACCGCCCACGATTCCGACGGCGACGGCAAGACGGAAGTCCGGGCCAAGGACATCGGCGCTGGCGAGAAGGCGGCTTCCGAAGGCGCGTCAGAGGAAACCATCGTTATGCCGCCGCCACCCCCTGATGATGCGGGCGCCGAGCCGACTGCGAATTCGGAGGAAGAAGTGGAAAGCGGGGTGTACGAGATCATCGACGCGACGCCGGTGCCGGTCGTGCCTATCGTTGCGAGCCTGCCGGCACAGGAATCGAGTCGACGCCCCCCGCCGCTACCGCGCAGCGGCCGGCCGTCGGAAAGCATGCCGATCGCACCGAGTCGAGCAAACTCCGCGTCGCCCAGCGCGCCCTTCACGCGGCCTGACGCCGCCGCAGGAGTGCTCCGGTTTTCACCTTCGCCCAGCAAAAATGCCTCGCCGCCCCTCCGCGTGCACGCCGCGCCGCCGTTTGCGGCACCGCTTGCAAGAGCAAGCTCTGCCCGAGTGCCGGTCTCTCCGCCTCTTCCGCCGCTCGGTGCGCACGTGGTGCCCTTGCCTGTCCCCGCAACGGCCGAGCCATCCGCCCTCGAGCCGGAAGTCTTCTCGGCCGAGGCGGCCATCCGCGATGCGCGCAAACGTGTCGAACAAGCGTCCTCGGGCGATCGCGCTGCGCTCGCTCGCGCTCGTACCGAGCTCGGGCTCTTGCTCGAAGTCGCAACCGGCGACACCGCGGCGGCGCTCGCCGAATACCGAGCCGCCCACGGTATTTCGGCAAACCTCGCGGCGCCGCTCGCTGGCGCTCGGCGACTGACGCCTCTGCATCCGTCGGCGCCTGCGCTGGCCTTGCTCGAAGCCGACCTGCGCCGAAAAGGCGAACCGGGCGTGCACGCCACGCGCACTTTCGAGCTGGGCATGCTTCTGCGAGCCAGTGGCCCGACCAGCGAGAGAACTTGGCAAGCCTATCGCGACGTGCTCGCTGCTTCGCCGAGCCATCCCGGCGCCTTGCGCGGCCTGGAATCTGCGCTCTCCACCGGAGCCCGCGCCAGCGAAAACCCGACGCAAATGGAAGCGCTCGCCGCTCACCGCGAAGTCATGGCGACCGTGTTCCGCAACGACGCGCACCTTTCCGCCTGGATCGAAGTCGAGCGTGGTGGGCTCCTGGAAAAGCTCGGCCGCACGGACGCCGCGCTCGCCGCCTTCGAAGCCGCGCTAGCGCTCAATGGAGAGATTGGTCCCGTTCGCGACGCCTATACGCGCAACCTGCTGGTACAGGGACAGATCGAGCCGCTCGTCAAGGCCTGGGCTACGGAGGCGACGCTCGAAACCGACGGCGCCCGCGCGGCTCGCCTGCTCTATGCGGCCGGCCGTCTGGCCAGCGAACGTCTGGATGAAAAGACGGTCGCCATCGATCTTTTCGAACGCGCTGTTGCTACTGAAGCCGCGGCTGCCTCCGTCCGTCGCGTGGCCTTGCGCGAGCTCTTCCGGCTTTACGAAGCGCTCGGCAACCACGAAGCCGCGGTTGCGACGGGCAATCGCCTGTTGGCCTTCGCACGCGACAATGAAATGGCCTACTGGCACCGGCGTCTGATTCCGCCCTGCGAGGCGCTCGGCCGACAGGGCGACGTTGCCATCCACGCCCAGCACGTGCTCGCCGCCGATCCGGCCGACGAGCCCATGCGCGAAATCCTCGATCGCGCGCTCGCCAGCTTGGGCCAGCACGAGCAACGCGTGGGCATCTTTACCGAACAAGCTGCGCGAGCCACCGCGCTCCACGACCGCATTCAGCTCTTGCTGCGGGCCGCGCACATCGCTGAGCACGACATGGAACGCCTCGATCTCGCCCTCGGCGCGCTTCGCTCGGCCTTCGCCAGCGATCCCAGCAACGCCGACGTTACCGACGCCATCGTCCGGCTGCTGACGCCGGCGACGCCGCCGTCGCTGACCGATCCCGACGATCCGTCGCGCGTGCGAGCGCGTATCGATTTCTACACCGAGGCCGCAGCCGCGGCGTCAGATCCGGCGCGCAAAATCGCGCACCTCGAAAAGTTGGCGCTCATCTGGGAAGACGAAGTTCGCGCGGCCGATCGCGCGCTGGCCGTCTTTGCCGAGATCCTAGCCATCGAACCGCAGCGACGGAGCGCCATCCTCGGGCTTGCCCGATGCGCAGGCCGGACGGGCAATGCGCGCGAGCTCCTGCGCGCGCTGGTCCTCGAGGCCGACCAGGCGGGCGACGATCTCTTCCTCGAACGCGCATTGCTTCTCCGCGCCGCCGAGGTGGCATCGAAGCAGGTCGGCGATCACGACACCGCCCTTGCCCTCATCAAGCGCGTCTTCAATCACAGTGGTGGCGATCCCGCCAGCCTGCGCGCCGCCTTCCAGATCCACGAGCGCGCGGGTCACAGCGCGGAAGCGCTGGCCCAGCTTCGCATTCTGCTCGCGCAAAGGAACAAGCCACAAAGTGCGTACAGCCTCCAGGCCGAAATCGCCCGCTACTTGGAAGAGCGCTTGCGTCGACCTGGCGAGGCGCTGACCGTCTGGCGCGAGGCCCATCGGCTCGAACAAGACAATCCCACACCGCGGGCCGAGATCCGCCGGATCATGCTGGCGAGCGGCGACTTTCGCGCGCTTGCCGAGGAAATGGCGGCGCTCGGTATGGCGACGACGAATCCGGTCGAGCGCGCGGAGCTTTTACTGGATGCTGCCGAGATCTACGACGATCGCTTGGGCGACGCCGAGCGTGCCATTCCGCTGCTTGCCGAGGCACATACCGCCTTGCCGGCCGAGATGCTCATCGTCGATCGCCTGGATCGTGCTTACCTGCGAACCGGCAAAAATCCGGAGCGGCTAGCCCTCCTGCACACCACCCTAGCGGATGATCCGCGTAGCCAATTCGCGCTGGCTGCCCTGCAAGCCGAGGATCGCGATCCGTCGAGCGCGCTCACGCGTTTGGCCGAGCTTTCCCAGCACGCCAGCACCTGCGTACCTGCGCTGCGCATGCTAGAGCACGCCCTGCGACGGGCCGAGCGCTTTGGCGACCTCGACTCCGTCCTGCGCCGGCAAGTCGAATACTTCGCAACGGTCGAGGGAAAGCTCAGCGCCGTGTTCGAGCTCTTGGCCTTGGAAGAGTATGCGAACGTCGAGGCACCCGAAGGACAGCCACCGGCCCGTGAGCTTCTGGCCAAGCTCGCCCCGGACGATCTGCTTGCACACGAGCTATTCCTGCGCCACGAGGGCCTTTTCCGACAAGGTCAGGCGAGCACGGTGATCCCGTCGCTTCGCCACCTCGCCAGGGCGACATCCGACGCCATGGCAGGCGCGGTTCTGCACCTTGCGCTGGGGCTCCTGCTAGAACAGCAAGACGGACCACAAGCACAGAAGGAAGCGCTGCTTGCGTTCGCGATGGCCGAGGAAGGTTGGCCCGACAGTTTGGCTGCCGCGCGTGGGGCGCATCGGTTGGCTTTGCGCCTCGGCGACCAGACGATCTTCATGAAAGCGGCGGCGGCCCTAGGCACGCTGGAGCTGGAGCCGGCCTCGCGCGCGACACGCTTTCTAGAGACGGCGCAGATGGCCCGAAAGCAAGCCGACGGCGCTACCCAAGCCTTCGAGCTTGTCTGTCGCGCGCTCGGCGAAGACGCAAGCAATGAGGCGGCGACCGACGCGGTGATCGCGGCGGTGGACCACGGTCAAGACGCCGGCAAGGCGACCGAAGCACTGCGAACCGCTCTCGACCGCGCCATGAACCCGGACCAAGCCGCTAAGCTCGGTGCGGCTCTGGCGCACATCGCGCTTCGCAATCTCGACGATCAAACCGTGGCCCTCGAAGCGCTCCGCCGGACGCGAAAGCGCGCGCCCAAGCACGCCGGGACACTGCTGGCTCTGGCAGAAATCAGCAACGCCATGGGATTGCAGTCGGAAGCGGCGGAAGCGGCCACGTCCGCCCTCGGTGTGTCGCGCGAGCCCGCCGAGAAACTGCGTGCCTCCATCACGTTGGCCGAAGTCCACGTCCGAATGAGCGCCTTCCGCGATACCGCGAGGCGTGAAGCGCACGAGGCGGAAAAGCTGGCCGAAGAAGCCGGCGCAAGCGGCGACATCGTGGCACGCCTCGGTGCCGTGTTTCAGGCGCTTGGCGACGATGCCAGCGCGGAACGCGTGCTCATCCAAGCCGTCGTGCTGGGCAGCGACGATCACAGTGCTCTCGATCGACTCTGCACGCTGTTCGGAACTGGCCGCGAGGGCGGCGAACGCGTCGCTGGAGCCATCCGAAAAGCCATGGACATGGCCGAAGCCAGCGGTAAGCCGCGGCGACCCGAATGGTTGGCGGCGCTCGGCAAGGTCGAAGCGACCCAACTCGGACAACGCCAGGAAGGCCTGGCTCGATTGCACGAAGCGCTCCGCCTGGCGCCCGGTCACGTTGAAATCTACCAGGCGCTTGCCGACGCACATGGCACCGCACACGACGAGGCCATCCACGAGCTCATCGGCATGTTCGGCGAGTTGGGACGGTCGGCAGCGACTAGCCGTCAGGTTGCCGGAGTGTTTTCGATCCTGGCGCGGGAGAGTCGGCAGGCACAACGCAACGTTGCGGCCCAGGCTGCCGACGAACTCGTTGCGTTCTTCGCCGATGGCTCGACACAGGCGCAGCCCTCGCGCTTGCCCGCAAGCGCGCCCCTCGAAGGAGCGCTTGCGCGAAGGACGGTCCTACCCGCCCTGGTCGGAGAAAGCCAGACGCCCCTCTTGGAGCTTGCTGCGCTGCTTGGCGAGCCGGTCGGCAAAGTGCTGCGCCAGGATCCCGAAAGTCTCGGCGTTTCGACAAGGGATCGGCTGACCTCGCGAGCCTCGCATCCCTTGCGCGCGCTGGCCGACCGGGTGGCGCGTGTCTTTGGCGACCTGCGCTTCGATCTTTACATCGAGGCGCCGGCAACCAAGACGCCGCGCTTGCTCGATACGGAAACCCCTTCCATCGTTTTGCCGAAGGGCTTTGCGGGCTTTTCCGAGGTGGAGCAAGCGGCCGCTCTGGCGCGCCTGCTCGCGTACGTCGCGCTCGACGTTCCGTGGCTGGACGATGTCAGCGATGAAGATGCGGACGGGATCCTTTTCGGCGGTTTGCGCACGGTCTCGGAATTCTGGGGCCGGGGCGAGCTTTCATCCGCCGCCGAGTCCGCCGTTGCGAGTTGGCGACCACGCCTCACCAAAGCAGCTTCGCGGAAAGTGAAGCGTGGACTCGAAGACCTGGCGACACGCCTTCGCCCACAGACCGAGGCCTCGACCTGGGCGCGAGCGGTTCGAGCCGCGGGCCTCAAAGCCGCCTACGTCACGAGCGGCGATTTGAGCGCGACCTTGCGCCAAACCATTCGAGCGGACGTCGATCTTCGCGAGTGCGCCAGGGACGCGCTGCCCGCCAGCCTGCTCGCCGCCCCAACCGTGTGCGAGCTGATCACGTTCGCCTTGTCAGACGCCGCAACCGCTCTGAGGCGCGCCGCCGGAACGATTTAGAGCTGGCGAACGATCGCTAGCTCAAGCGCGCTAGCTCAAGCGGCAGCGATTGCGCGCGTCTTCGCTGATGCGTGCGATGGCGTCGTCGTCCAGGCCGAGCATGGACTTGCCGACCATCACCAGGGCGTCGTTGTCACCGGCTGGGACCTCGCCGAGCGCGATGCCCATCTGCTTGGCGAGGGCATTGGCGAAATGGACGGCGTTCAGAATCGACTGACGGTTGGCGGCGTCGTAGTCTGCGAAGGGCGACACTGCCGCCTGAACATCTTCGGGAAATTGCCACTTCTTGGCGAGGTCGAGGCCGATCTTGCGATGAGTACGCTCGACGACACCAATCCACGTATCGCCGTCGATCCACAGCTTGGGGTTCCGTTGTGCGATTTGTGTTTCTGCCTCGAGCAGCATCGTCGCAACCACCGGCTTGCCGATGTCGTGCAAGAGTCCCGCGAGAAAGCAAAGGTCGGGCTCCTCGACCCCAGCAAGCACGGCAACGTTTTGAGCCAGGATGGCCACGGCCCGCGAGTGATCCCACAAAAGGCGAGTGGCCTCCGCGCTCTTCGGATCCCGCGATTCTGTCACCCGATGGGATGACGCCTCGGCGAGCAGCGAACGGACCTTCTGCGCGCCGACCTTGCTGACCACCTGGTCCAGGGTACGGCATTGCGCCGCGGATCCGTGGCGCACGACCATCGCGGCGAGAATCGGGTCAATCTCGATGGCGCCGAGGATGTCCTTTGCGGTGGCATCGTTGCGGCGAACCACGTCGTTGGCTTTGGCCACGATGGCAGGCAGAAGCGGCAGGGTAAGGTTGTCCTGTGCAATGCGGTTTCCAAGGATCATCTCTAACTGCTCGGCCAACTTCATCGCTGACACGTCTTCCAGTAAATGCGTCAGATTTGCGATCGATCTTGAGGGGTCGCTCTTTCGCCGACGTCCACCGCAGCGGCTACGGTCGCTTTAGAAGAGTTGGTAGAAAACAGACCGCAGGTGGCGCTTGGGTACAAAGCGGCGGGACAGACCAGTAAGAGACTCGGTCGAGCCAATAATGAGATAGCCATCGGGGGCTAACACCTGCGCGAGGCTCTCGTAAAGGCGGATCTTGTCGCTCTCATTGAAATAGATAGCGACGTTGCGACAGAAAATGATGTCGAACTTGGCCGGGAAAGACAGCGGTTCGAGCAAATTGATGCTCTTGAAAGTCGCCAACGCGCGCAGCGAATCGCGCACTTTGAAGTTGCTTCCTTCCGCCTGGAAATGCGCGGAAAGCTTGTCCGGGGGAAAACCCCGATCGATTTCCAGCTTGTTGTATCTGCCGGCGCTGGCGTGGGCCACAACCCGGTCGGAAATGTCGGTGCCGAGGATTCTAATGTCGAACTTGGTTGGATCCGGCAGCACTTCTTTGCAGACGATGGCGGTGCTGTAAACCTCTTGCCCCGTCGAACAGGCGGCGCTCCAAATACGCAAGGTAATCAATCGGTCCCGGCCAAGCTGGCGGCGCCGAGCATCCACGAGGTCAGGCAGAATCTTGTACCGCAACATCTCGAAAGGTGCGGTGTCGCGAAAAAACGAGGTCTCGTTCGTGGTAACGGCACCGATCACCTTGCGCTTGAGAGCGCCCGAGCTGTCAGCCGTCACTTTGTCGAGCAGTTCTTTGTAGCTATGACTGCCCGTTTCTTGCGCCAGCGAAGCCAGACGCGTTTCAATCAGGTAGCCCTTGCTGGCATCGAGAGTAATTCGAGTCGTCGAATAGACATAGTTAGCCCACAGTCGGAATTCGTTGCTGTCGAGCCGGTTCACGAACCCCGCCCCTTGACGGTGGACAAAATGCGGGCGGCGATGGCATCGATGGGCAGCACGACGTCGGCCAGACCCGCATCGATGGCCGCTTTGGGCATGCCGAAAACGACCGACGTCGCCTCGTCCTGGGCAATCGAGAAGCAGCCGTGGCGCTTGAGTAGGCGCAGGCCGAGCGTGCCGTCGCTGCCCATGCCCGTGAGAATGACCGCCATGGCTCGTCCCGGAAGATTCATGGCCGCCGAACGAAACAAATAGTCGACGGCTGGACGGCAGTTGTTTTCCGGCGGGTCGTCGGTAATTTGAACGCGCGCAACCGCATCCGGCGCAACGACCAAGCGCATGTGTCGACCTCCCGGAGCAATCAGGACGTGCCCCGCCAAGAGCTTCTCGCCATCGGCTGCTTCGCGAACCTGCAAGCTGCAGCGACTTGACAGACTCTCGGCCAAGGACTGCGTGAAGATGGGCGGCATGTGCTGAACGATCGCGATGGGCACGCCGAGATCCGCGGGTAGAAGAGGCAAGAGCCTGGTTAAGGCTGCCGGGCCACCCGTCGACACGCCGATGAGCACCAGGTCGGCTGGTCCCAAGCGGCCGGGCGACGAACGCATCGTCCCCCGTGGCGGTGGCGCGGCGGGCGCAAGCGTCGAAGCGGTGGCAGTGAACCCGCTGCCCGCCGCAGGGCCCGAGGTCCGCAGGATGTCGTGGATCTGCCGCCTGTGCGCCAGCGCGCGCAGGCGCGGCGACAGCTCGCGAATCATCATGGCCTTGCTCTCGGCGGCGTCCTTCCCCTGCGGCTTGGTCAGGAAATCGAACGCTCCACCCTGGAGGGCCTGCATCGTCAAGCGCCCGCCCCGCATGGTCACGGCGCTGATGACCATCACCGACGTCGGGCTGCCGGCCTGCTTGAGCGCCTGCAAGACTGCAAGGCCGTCCAGCTCCGGCATCTCCATGTCGAGCGTGAGCAAGTCCGGCTTGAGCTCTAGAACCTTCTGGACGGCGATCTTTCCGTTCGGCGCCGATCCTACGACCTGAACATCGGGGATGGCGGTTAGGGCGTCGGTGATCGCGCGGCGAAACACCAGAGAGTCGTCTGCGACCAAAACCCGAAGTGCCATGCGCGCCTCGTCCTACCGGGTTGCACAAACCGCCTCAGCAAGGTCGGCTTCGTCGCGCATCGAAGTCACGATGGACTCGCCACGCCTTTGTCGCCGTCTCCGTCGAGAGTAAGAACCTTGTCGAGGTCAAGCATGGCCACGATACGCTCCCCATGGCGAAAGACCCCGAGCATGCGATGGCTCTGCGCCGAGCGCACGTTCTCGGGCGCCGGCCCGATGGACTCCGCGTCGATGGTGAGCACGTCCTGCATGGTATCGACTACCAGCCCCACCCGCTCGCCGCACCACTCGACGATGATGATGCGCTTTTCCCCCGACAGATCCAGATTGCCGAGCCCGAGTCGCGCCGACAAATCGATGACCGTGGAAATGTGACCGCGCAGGTTCATCACGCCAATCACACAGGCCGCCGCGTGATGCACCGGAGTGACCGTGGTCAAGCGCACGACTTCTTGGACCATGGAGGTATCCATGCCGAAAAAAGAACCTGACACCATGAAAGTGGTGACGAGCAGTTGGTGACGATCGGCAGTGGCTGTCGACGTGGGCATGGCTATTCCGTCTATTTCATCTAGGTGCTAGGCGCGAAATTGGGCGACCCGGTCTTTGAGTTGCTCGGCAAGCGTCGAAAGCTCACTCGCTCCGGTCAGCACTTGCTCGGCGCCGGTGACCAGCGATGTGACGGTAGCGTTCACGTTGGCGATGTCCTTGGCGATCTCCTGCGAAACGCTGGCGGTCTGGGCCACGCGCTCGTTCGCGTCCTTCATGCCGGTGCTCGCCTGCGCGATGTTGGTCGCAACGTCCTTGGTGACCGTCGACTGTTCTTCGATAGCCGCGGCGATCGACGACACGATCTCGCCGACTTCCTTGATGACCTCGGCGATCTTCTCGATGTCGCCCATGGCGCCGCCGGTCGACGCTTGGATGCTGGAAATCTTGCTCTTGATGTCCTCGGTGGCAGCCGCGGTCTGTTGCGCAAGCTCTTTGATTTCGTTGGCCACGACCGCGAAGCCCTTGCCGGCCGCACCTGCGCGGGCTGCTTCGATGGTCGCATTGAGCGCGAGCAAGTTCGTCTGCGCCGAGATGCTGGTGATGGTTTCAGTGACCTTTCCGATGTCCTGGGCCGCGCGACCGAGATCGCGCATCATGGCCGAAATGGCCTCCGCCTGGCTGGTGGCCTGGCCGCTGATCGAGCGCGCCTTCTCCGCATTCGAGGCGATCTCGCCGACCGTCGCGCTCATCTCTTCCGTGGCGGTGGCAACGGAGGTCAGGTTGGTTGTCGCTTGCTCCATCGCTGCCGCGACCGAGGTCGTGTTGGCACTCGACTCTTCCGCCGCCGCGGCGACGGTGTTGGCTAGACCAGCGACATCCTTGCTTCCCTTCGACAGATTGCCCGCGATGGTCGCCATCTCGCCCGAAGCCGACGTGAGCGTCGTCGCGCCGGTACCGACCTCGCTGACCATCGAGCGCATGCTCTTGATCAGCTGCTCGGTACTCCGACCAAGATCGCCGGCCTCGTCCTTGCGATCGACGATTTCACGGTCGGCCTCGACAGTCAGATTGCCCTTGGCGGCTTCGTCGAGGGTCTTCACGGTTGCGCCGAGCGGTCCGGCGATGGAAAGGGTAATCGACCGGCCGAAGAAGAGTGCCGTCAGCACGGCGAGCACCCCGATCGCGATGAGAATGTGGCGCGCACTGGCTGCGTAAGCCGCAGCTCGGCCGTAGGCCTCTTTCGCCTCGGCTTCGGTTGCAACTTTGAGATCGTCGAGGGTCTTCACGGACTTCTCCGTGCTCGTGATGCTGGCAGAAAGAAACAAGTTGACCGCTTCGGCGTCCTGCCCTGCCTGCAAAAGCTTGCCGACCTTGACGTTCACATCCCGTGTCTCTGCATGTTGCGCATCAACGGCATCAATGAGGCTTATCACCCTCGGCGACGGATTCGAGGCCCGAAGCTCCTCCATGCGTTTGGCATAGAGGGCGCGTGCTTCCGCGGCTTTGTCGAGATGCTCGTCCCTGGCAGCCCGGTCGCGGGTCACCACGGCGTAGCCAAGCTGTCGTCCTACCCAATCGATATCGCGCTGAGCACGCGCCGCAAGCGACGCCTGGATCTCCGCACGGTAGGCGATCTCGTCGATCTCGCTGATCCCGTTTTGCGACCAAACCCCGACGCCCGCCATCGCGACGATGAGAACCGTCAGGACACCAAATGCCAGCGTCAGTCGCTTGCCAATCCGCATGTTTGCCATTGCACTCATCGCTTTTCGCTTCCTTCCGTCGATATCGACTATCCCGCGCCGTTCTGTAACTGTTCAGCCGCTCGCCCAGCCGGCAGCGCAATTCCGCGCCCTGCCAGCAGGCTACGCAGAGACGTCAGCAGATTGTCTCGGTCCAGTTTGATTTGGTAATCGTCCACGCCTGCCGCTTTGCCTTTGGCCATGTCCTCTTCGCTCGCCAAGCTAGTCAGCGCGAGGATCGGCAGGTGCGCGAAACGTTGGTCCTGGCGAATACGCGACGCGAGGCCGAGACCGGTCAGATTCGGCATTTCCACGTCGGTGACCACGCCTTGAATTGCCTCGCCATGGTCCTGCAGAAGCTTCCAAGCCGCTTCTCCATCCTCGGCATCGATGACTGCAAAACCATCGGATTCGAGATAGCGCTTCACCTGGGCACGAAAGAAATCGGAGTCCTCGGCCAGAATGAGCTGGCAGGCGGAGTGCGCTTCCGACGTCGCCACCGCACGCTGAAGATTCCATTCGGGGAACATGGTCTGCGCGATTTCGAAGATGTCCGCCATCAGCACCGTGGTGTCGCGCATGATGGTCGAACCGGCGATGCCCGTCTGCCGGTGCGTGACCGTATCGATGGTCGCCCGCGTTTCGATCACGTCGACAGGCATGGCGGCAATGAGCCCGATTTCGCGATCGCCGACCCGCGCGACGATGACTGCGATGTCCTGATCCTCTTCGATGGCACCGACGTGCGCCACGTCGGCTAACGTGACCAGCGGCAAGAACGTTCCACGGTACTGCATGGTGCGCTTGCCGCCGATGGTCTCGACTTGCTTGCGACTCGCTTTTTCGACGCGCACGACGCTATCGAGCGGCGTCGCGCACAACTCTTGGCGAGCGTTGTAGAAGAGCAAGTACGACCGATTCTCGACCACGTGTTGGGAAACGCTATCCACCTCGGATTCGCGTGCCGCCGCTGCGACGTTCGACAGCTGGGCTTTGGCGGCCAATCCCGCAGCGTCCACGATCAGCGCCACCGTGCCGTCGCCCATGATGGTGGCCCCTGCATATTCGGGAAGCCCCTTGAGATGCCGTCCAAGCGGCTTGACGACGATTTCCTCGCCGGTGTGGAAGTGATCCACGACCAGTCCGTACTTGGTGGCGCCGGTATTGACCACCACGATTTCAAGGTCGCTGTCGGCGCTTCTCCGGCGATCGCTCCCGCTGCGCTGTTCGCGAACCTCGCCGTTCGCCTCGGCCACGGCAACACGAGAGGGTGCGCGTCGATCGGCCAGATTTTCTCGGCGATCGACCACGACGGCGCCGGTTTCCGCGATCGTGCGCGTACGCTGGATCCCCAAAATGTCGGCAAAGCGAACGATCGGAATCAGCTCGTCGCGAAGCAGGAGGACTTCCGCGTCGCCGATCACCTCGATGCGCTCGCGAACCTTGTTCGCGCGGATGCGCAAGAGCTCGACCACGCTGATCTGTGGAATGGCGAAGCGCTCGTCGTTCACGCTGACCACGAGCGACGGGATGATGGCCAAGGTTAGCGGCAGCTTGATGCGAAAGAGCGTGCCCTGCCCGATCTCGGACTCGATATCGATCTTGCCACCCAGGCGCGCCAGGTTGGTCTTGACGACGTCCATGCCGACGCCGCGGCCAGAAACGTCGGTCACCTTCTCCGCGGTAGAAAGACCGGGCAAAAAGATGAGGTGCATCTTTTCCTGATCCGACATCGCCTGCACGGCTTCAGGCGACAGCAGTCCACGCGCGACGGCGGCGGCCCCGATCTTGTCGGGATCGAGCCCTTTGCCGTCGTCTGCAATCTCGAGAACGACCTGGCCAGCCTCGTGCCGAGCCTCGATGCGCAAGGTGCCCGTGGCGCGCTTGCCCGCTCGTAGACGATCCTCGACGCTCTCGATGCCGTGATCGGCCGCATTGCGAACCATGTGCACGAGCGGATCGGAGAGTCCCTCGATGAGGCTCTTGTCGAGCCCGACGTCCTTGCCGCGAATGTCGAGCTGGATGTCCTTGCGGAGCGCGCGAGCCATGTCACGTACGACGCGCGGAAATTTGCCGAAGACGTTCCCGATGGGTTGCATACGCGTCTGCATGATCGCGTCTTGCAGCTCGGAGGTGACGAGATTGATGCGCTGGAAGCTCGCCTGCACGCCACGCAACTTGGATTGGTTGAGGACGGCGCGCAGTTGGTTGCGGCTCAAGACTAGCTCACCCGCCAGATTCATCAGAGACTCGAGCAGCTCGACGCTGACTCGCAACGTGCCCTCGTTGGCGGTCCCGGTGGATTCTCTATCCTTCTCTTTGTCCTTGGCGGCGGACGCGACGATGGGGGAAGTCTGCGTGATGGCCTTGCTCGGCTTGCCTGGCTTGGCTTCGACGGGCGCAGGGCGCGGCGGGGCCGGAGGCGGTGGAGGCGAAGGCGACAAGACCGGTTCGCTCCGGTCTTCAGGTTCAGGCGCCTGGACGTTCGTCGGCGGCGCCTCGCCGAGCAGGCACACCTGATCGGCGCCCACGAAAAACGGCGGGCCAGACGGCTCGATCGGCGTCTGGGTCGCCAACGTCAGCTGACAAGGCAAACGGCTGGCACCAGGCGCATCCAGCGAGCCGGCGCACTCCACATCGACGGCGCAATCGAGAATCCGACCGGTGGCGCAAATGTCGCGCACGAAATCGGCGAGACTGCGCTTGTTGTGTTCGGCGTCGCTCAAGAGGTCGAGCTGAACCTGGTAGACGTAGCGACCCTCCCGCGCCGAAGGCGGCTGCGGCGCCGAAGGCGGCTGCGGCGCCGAAGGCGACGACGGCACGGGCGACGACGGCGTGCTGTCGATCATGACGATCGGAAATTCGGTGCCGGTGAGGCTAAGCGCAGTGCCGACTTGGACCGGTCGAATGGCAGGTTGCACAGACTGGGCCAAGTCGATGAGGCCGGCAAGAAACGACTGCGTATCCGTCGTCTCGCTCCGAGAGGGATCGTTGATCATCTCTCGTAATTTGTCGAAGGCGCCCAAGAGCAGGTTCGTGATCTCAGCATTCGGCGTCAGTTTGCGCGAACGAATGAGGTCGAGGACCGTCTCGGCCTTGTGGGCGAGCTCTTTGATCCTCTCGAGGCCAAAGAAGCCACTGGCGCCTTTGATCGAATGCGCGGCACGAAAGACCTTGTTGACTCTCTCCTCGTCGATCTCTGCCCCTGAATCTTCGATGGCCAGAAGATCGGTCTCGATCGTGGCGAGGTGCTCGCGCGCCTCTGCAATGAACTCTTTCAGAATGTCATCATCCATCTGTCCCACGGCTCTTTACCCCGTCTGTGCGTTGAGCCTGCGATCGAGCCTCAGCGTCTCGAGGAGGGAGAAGACCGGCGGTTGCACGGCCGCCAGCTTGAACGCCTGCTCTGCTTGAAAGCTGTTTCGCGCGGCGAGGAGCAACGAAAGCCCCGCGGCATCCAGCACCGTCGTGCCGGCAAAGTCGAGCGTGAGCTCCTGGACACCGTCCTCTTGAATCGCACACAGGAGATCGCGCAACTCCGGGACCACGGACGCGGTCAACTCGGCGCCCATCCTCACCGTGACCTTGGAACCCTGACGGTCGAGGGAGAATTGACTCATGGTCAACCTCGCCGCGCCCTAGGCCGCACGCGAGCGCGCCTCATCCACGGAGTTGAAGCAGTGCAGATCCTTGGTTTCCTGAAAGCCGCGCATGGCCTTGGGCAACTCGGGCGAGGCGACCACCTTGAGCGAAATGCCAAGGTCAGTCGCGGCTTTGAACGTGTCGACCAGGAACTGCGCCACGCGCGACGGCTGAACCAATGTCAACTGCGTAGCGTCTAGCACCGCGCTTTCGAAGCAGGCTTCGCCGAGTTTATTCACGACCCCCTTCACGTCGGCCGCTAGCTTGGCGAAGTAGCGCTCCAGTCGATCCTCTTTTCCGGTGAACGCCGTGATTTGAATCAGGTCCTCCGTGGCGACGTAGGTCGTTTCGTTCTTGGCCGCGTACATCTCGACGAATGCGTCGATCGAATCCTGCGTGAACGGCTTCAGCAAAACGTCGTCGAAGCCAAAGTCGCGCATTTCCTTTGCGACGTTGTTCGCGCTTCGCAGAGCCATGCCCCAGACACCCGCTCCCGGTTGCAGCAGCCGCAACTGCTTGATCAGCGGCGCGGGACCGCCGGCCTGAATTTCGGCATCGACGAGAATGGCTTTGAATTTCTTGCCGCGGCAGACGTTGAGGCCGTCCTGCGCCGTCAGCGTGACTTCCATCTCCACGGCTCCCGGCACCATCGAACGCAGCTTCTTGTGCACGTTCTCCATGTCGTCGATGACCAGGACGACGACTTTGCCATCGCCGGCGTCGGCCGCGGCGCTGACCTGGGCCTGAGCACTGGGCGGCGCGGAAAGCTTTAGCGCCTTGAGAACCTTGGCCTTGAGCTCGTCGCCCTTGAACGGCTTGAGCACAAAGTCCTGGATCCCGAGCTTCATCAGCGCTGCCACGATCGATGTCTTCGACTCGGACGTCAGCATCAGCACGGGCGTCTTGTCGCCGCCTTCGCGCATCTTGGCCAGCATGCCCGGCCCGTCGAGGTTGGGCATGGTGATGTCCAAAACCACCAAATCGTAGGCGCCTTCCTTGAGCTTCTTGAGACCGTCGTTTCCGTCCTCGGCCTCGCCGACCTCGAACCCCATCTCGACCAGCGCCTTCGATACGATCATTCGAATGGGCCGGCTATCATCCACAGTAAGAATACGAGGCATATGACTACTCCTTGTCTTTTGGCAACATCCCTTCGAGTCTCCCTAAGCGGCCTTCACATTCCATTTGAGGTGTCCGTCGCACGCCCACAGCGCGATCCCGACCTCGCGAGCCATGAGCACGAGCGCGGGATGTTGGCGGGAGATCTCGGTTAGAGCTTCTCTGTCGTCGACAATGACCGGCACCGAGAGAGCCTGATCAAGCGCCATTTCGCGCTTGAGCAGTCCGGCCGTCATGTTGACCAACTCGCGAAGCGCGTCGTTCACCATGCCGACGTCGACGCCGTCGGGCTTGCAACCGAACATCGCTGCCGCAAGCTTGGCGCAGCCGCTCTCGTCGGACGAGAGCCCCACGCTGACGGGCCTTGGCCCATCGACCAGCATGATGGCCGTTCGCCACGTGAGCGCCGGATGCGCGCTGACCTCTCCGGCCGGAGCAAAGGAAATTCCGAGCATCGTTTCGGTAACGTTGGAAACCAGAGCGGCCAACCGCTCGGCCTTCGGCATGGGCTTCATCGTCGATCTCCTCTTGCCTCTCTTGCCTGTTTTTCCTCTTTTGCTGGCAGCAGCGCTGCAGGCGGTCGCGACTTCAAAAATTTCCCTAGCATGGAGAGTAAGTAAGTATTGCGGCGGGAATTGCGCGGAACTTAAGTGGACCAAACACGCTCGTCTTTGCCTTGACGACCCCAAGCGGGTTCCCCATGATGCCAAGGTGTCGTACCTGGTCCTTGCTCGTAAGTATCGTCCCCAGCGTTTTGCCGACCTGGCAGGTCAGGAGCACGTCGCCCGCACGCTGACCAACGCCATCGCGCTCGAACGCGTTCACCATGCCTTTCTCTTCACCGGGGCACGCGGCATCGGAAAAACCAGCGCCGCCCGTATTCTTGCCAAGGCCCTGTGCTGCGAAAAAGGCCCCACGGCCGATCCGTGCGGCACCTGCTCGATGTGCAAGGCCATCGTCAGCGGGCAATCGGTCGACGTGCTGGAGATCGACGGAGCCTCCAACACGGGCGTCGACGACGTGCGCACGCTCCGCGAAGGCGTGCGTTACCTGCCGGCCGAGGCTCGCAAGAAGGTCTACATCATCGATGAAGTGCACATGCTGTCGACCAGCGCCTTCAATGCCTTGCTCAAGACGCTGGAAGAGCCGCCTCCGCACGTCGTGTTCATTTTCGCGACGACCGAGGTGCACAAGATTCCGGCGACGATTCTCTCGCGCTGCCAGCGTTACGATTTCAAGCTGCTATCGACCAGCGCGCTCACCCAGCATTTGACCACGATTCTTTCGGCCGAAGGCATCGAGCACGACATCGACGCCGTTCGGCTGCTCGCCCGGGAGGCCTCGGGTTCGGTGCGCGACGGCCTATCTCTCCTCGACCAGGTGCTTGCCTACGTCGGCAAGGACAAGCTGACCCGCGAGCGCGTAGCCGAAGTCCTTGGCGTCGCCGATCGCAGCGTGCTCTTCGCGTTGGCCAGCACCGTGCTCGACCGGGACGTTCCCAAGGCGCTACGCAGTCTCGCCGAGGCGGTCGATCGCGGCGTCGATCTGGTGCAGCTTGGTCGCAGTTTCCTCGGACTTCTGCACGATCTCGAGATCATCGCCTTGGTTCCGGATGCGGCCGAGATCGTCGATGCCACGCCGGACGAGATTGCCGAGGCCAAGCAGCTCGCCGAAAAAGCTCCGCGCGGGCTCGTCACCTCGCTCTTCGAGCGCTGGGCGCGCGCCGTCGAGGACGCGGCCCGTTCGCAAACGCCGCGCCTGATTATCGAGATGGCGCTGGTGGACTTGTGCTTCATCGAGCCGCTCCTGCCGCTCGGCGATCTCATCGATCGACTGGGCAGGCTGGAAGGTCGATTATCGGGCTCAGTCGGGGCAGCCCCTGCTCGCGGCACGGATCCACGACCAAGGTTGGTGTCGGTCCCCGCCGCCGCACCCAGCATTCCGAGGCCGATACCGATGCCATCGCCGACGCCGACCAGCGCACCTTCAAAGGCGGCGACCGTGCCTACGACCTTGGCGACCGCTGGGCCGGAATCGGACATCGCCACGGTTTGGCGCCGCGTCTGCGAATCCTTCAGTCATCGCCCAGCCATCACCGCCGCGCTCGATCACGCCGAGGTCGCGTCGTGGGAAGGTGGCCAAGTCACGCTGCTGTTCGACCAGAAGCTGGCGCAGGATCAAACTGCCAAATGGAAAGTCGAGATCGAGCGCGTCCTATCGCAGATCACTGGCAGCCCCACGCGCCTCGTGCTCGAGGTGAGCAGCGGCAAGAGTCAGAACGTCCTTCTGCGTTCGGAAGTCGGTCGGGAAACCGAATCGGCGCAGGCCGAGAAAAATCAGCGCGAAAGCGAAGCGCGCCAGCACCCCATCATTCGCAAGGCGCAGGAAATCTTCGGTACCGCACCCAAGGAGATCAAGACGCAATGAGGGAGACGCCGCGTCCATGAGCGCCGCCGGCCCCATCGCGCGCTTGGTGTGCGAGCTCGGCAAGCTACCGGGCATCGGCGAGAAGACTGCCGCTCGCCTCGCCTTCCACATTTTGCGCGCGCCCGAGGAAGACGCCGCCGCGCTGGCCGCCGCCATCGTCGACTTGCGCGCGAAGATCCGGCTGTGCAGCGTTTGCTGGGACTTCACCGAAGACGATCCCTGCGCCATTTGTCGCGACGAGCGCCGCGACGCGAGCCTGGTCTGCGCGGTCGCCCATCCCCAGGACGTGATCGCCATCGAGCGCACCGGCGGCTATCGCGGCCGCTACCACGTTCTTCACGGCGTGCTCTCACCGCTCGAGGGCGTCGGCCCCGACGATCTGCGGGTCGCCGAGCTCGTCAAACGTTGCAGCGACGGAAACTTGCGCGAAGTCATCGTGGCCACCAACCCGAGCGTGGAAGGCGAGACGACCGCCGTCTACCTGGCCAAGCTGATTCGTCCTCTCGGCCTGCGCGTGAGCCGCATCGCCACCGGCGTTCCCATGGGCGGCGAGCTCGAATACGCGGATCGGCTGACCCTCGCGAGAGCCATCGATGGTCGTCGCGAGTTGTAGGGTGCTAGCCTCGTGCGCTATAAAGCGGGTGCGGTTTCCTGTCGTTCTTCATCGCAGCCGTGTGTGGTGCGCGAAAAACTGTTAAGCTAGCCCCGCCTAAGAGAGTTACCTTTGAAGTCAACGTCCCGCAACTTGCCAGTCGCAACCCACCGATGCTAGCTCTGTCCACCCCAAGCGTACTGGCCCTGGCCGGGCATCAAGGAAAAGCGAGAGCCGAATGAGTGGCCCAGATGTCATGTACCCCGAAGAGCAGAAGCAGATCGCAAGCGTCTGCCAGCGCCTTCATCGGGATGCCAACGCCAAGGCCGTTCTGCTCATCGGCCGCGACGGACAACCCATTGCTGAAGCCGGCGAGGTCGGCGAAATCGACGTCACGTCGCTATCGTCGCTGACTGCCGGAAATGTCGCCGCGACGGGCGGCATTTCGAAAATTCTGCGTGAGAAAGACTTCACCAGCCAATTTCACGAAGGCGAGAAGACCCACGTTCACATCACGCTGGTTGCGGGGCGGGCCATTTTGGTCGTGCTCTTCGACGAGCGCTCGTCCCTCGGTCTCGTTCGTTTGCGGGTTCGCAAGGCCACCGAAGAAATGGCACGCATCTTCGAACAGGTCACGCGCAAAGCTGCAAGCCAGACAGGTCCCTCGATCCTGAACGAGATTACCGACGCCGACATCGATAAACTCTTCAACGATTGAGTGAGCCTTCCCGTCGATGAGCTTCATCAACTACTCTTCCCGCGAAATCAACTGCAAGCTGGTGTACTACGGGCCCGGGCTCGGCGGAAAAACCACCAACCTGCAGTTCATCTACGCGCGCACCAGCCCCGAAGCCAAGGGCAAGATGATTTCCCTGGCAACGGAAACCGAACGAACCTTGTTCTTCGATTTCCTACCGCTGTCCCTCGGAGAGATCCGCGGATTCAAGACTCGCTTTCACTTGTACACGGTTCCCGGCCAGGTCTTTTACGATGCCAGCCGCAAGCTGATCTTGAAGGGCGTGGACGGCGTCGTGTTCGTCGCCGACTCGCAGGTCGAGCGCATGGAAGCGAACATCGAATCGCTCGAAAACCTGCGCCTCAATCTCAACGAGCAGGGCTACAACCTCGACAAGCTGCCGTACATCATCCAGTACAACAAGCGCGACCTCCCCAACGCCGCGCCCCTCGATGAGCTGAGGCAAGCGCTCAACCCGACGCACATGCCGGAATTCGAAGCCTGTGCCACGACCGGCGTCGGCGTGTTCGAGACGCTCAAGGCGATCGCGAAGGCGGTTTTGACCGAGCTTCGTCGCGGTAGTGGCGGCTAGGCCACGCCCGCCGAGGCAAAAACCAGGGCATCCAGCGCAGGATAACGAATGACGGGCAGGCTCTTCTGCATCAGGCCCGCCCCCGCTGCCGCGCTAGTGCTCGCCGTCGTGGCGGGCACGTCCATGGCCGTGGCGGCGCTTCCCGACGAAGGCCTGGTCAACAAGGTCATCGAGCTGAACAAGAGGGCCCTTGCCCGGTACGAAGTGCTGGACATGGAAGGCGCTGCCAATCTGCTTCGCGAGGCCATCGAGGTCTGCAAGAACGGCAACTTGGAACACCACACCGTCGCGGCTCGCACCCACCTTCACCTGGGCGTGGTTTACGTCAGCGGCCTCAAGCATCGCGAGCTCGGCTTGGCGGAATTCCGCAAGGCGCTGGCCATCGACCCGGCCATGCGAATGACGAAGTCACTCAGCAATCCGGAAGTGGAAGCGACCTTCGCCGAAGCCCAAAGTGTGACGCCGCTGCAATCTACAGGTGGCCACGCCCTGCCTTTTCCGACGGGCCAGGAGGTGCCTGCCGCCAGCGCTCCCGAGCGCGCCGGCGAAATCATTTTCCACCCGCCCGTGGCGCTGGCCGCGCGGGACAGCCCGGTCACCGTCAAGGTCCAGGTGCCGCCGGGTTTAGGCGCGACGAAAATCGTGCTCGCCTATCGCGCCGAGCATGGCGACGAATTCTTGGCGCGCGACATGGCTCCGGTCGAGAACACGGCGAGCTGGTATCGAGCCACCATTCCCGCCGCCGCTGCGCACGGCAACTGGGTCGTCTACTACATCGAGGCGAGGCAAGATGACGATCAAGTCGTCGCACACAGCGGATCTGCGGACGAACCGCATCGGGTCACCCTGGTAGTCGAGCCGGTAGCCGAGGACAAGAGCGCACCCAAGGCCCGTGAACGCTCGCCGCGTCCGCACAGCGAGACCAGTTCCGGACTGTGGCTTCTGTTGGCTGTCGGCGCGGGCGGCGGCTACCACAGGGGTTCGCCCGAGATGAACCCGCGTGATGCGAATGTACCGCCGAACGACCTCCATGTTTCCGGCTTCGGCGCCGCACAGATGTTCCATCTCGCCCCCGAGATTGGTTACTTCCAAACTGACCACTTCATTCTTTCGGCGCAAGGCCGCTTCCAACTCGTGGCTGGAGCCCAGGACGTCACCGTTCGGGATCCGGAAGGCGAGAGCCGGACTTTCCGACCGGCGCGCATGGCATTTGCGGGCTTTCTGAAGGCAACTTGGCTCGTTCGCACGCGCAGCCGCCGCGTGCGACCCTTGCTTTTCGCCCAGGTCGGTGCGGGCCAAATCCGTCACACCATCGAGACACCAGCTGGAGCCAACCTTTCCGGTTGCAACGACGACGGCCGATGCCGGGACACGGTCCTCGGCGGACTCCTGTTCGCTGGAGGCGGCATCGGCGCAACCTATCGTCTCGTCGAACACGTCGGCCTTTACGGCGCCGTCACCCTGCTGGCAGGAATTCCTCACATCATGGTCGAAGCCGACATCAACATCGGCGTCGCCATTACGTATTAGGGGCACCAGCCAAGAAGTCGACATTCGAGAAAGCGGCGCTCGGCCTTTCGACCTCGGAGGGTGCATTCGGGAAGGCGGCGCTCGGCTTCTGCGGGCTTGCGCGGGGACGTTCCGTGGCGGCCGCATGCCAACGGCCCCGCTTCGCGGGTCCATGGCACGCTCGGCTTCCGGGTCCCTACGCGACCGGAGGACCGGTCGCGGGCCCCTCTTCCGCCTCGCTGGCACGCGAGCGCGGACGCTCGCGGCACTCGGCGACGCCGCCGCGGACCGCTCCCCGCTCCGCCCGCGCGCCGAGCTTGGCTTCGGCTGAAGCGAGCTGGCCTGATGCGAGCTGGCCAAATCCTTGGTTCTGTTGCGATAGTTCAGCAAAATGTCCCCGAGTCATGGCCAGCTCCTAGTTGCGAAACAAAGGAGGGCCGCCATGACTCAAGGGACGAAGAAGACCGTAGCCACGTTGCTCGAGCAAGACAAG
>Ga0265339_10000040_pt1 | contig 120556 bp, 114 predicted proteins | sample 4CB219metaG_FD_202085 | JGI IMG/M metagenome (GOLD analysis project Ga0265339, IMG submission 202085) | Rhizosphere microbial communities from Carex aquatilis grown in University of Washington, Seatle, WA, United States - 4-CB2-19 metaG | ecosystem: Host-associated > Plants > Roots >...
TTCGGAATTCAGGAAGTCTTCCCTAAGAACATCGAAAGTTGGCGTTTTCTTGATGATGAACGCCCCCTCGCCTCGTGCTTTCGATCTACATTCATTTCGAAACTGTTATAGCGTCGCCGTCGACCCGTTCGCCGCTTTAAGGCTGATCCTTCCCAGTAGCTCTCTGTTCGCCAAACCGGGCCGGGCGCTCGAGCAAATCCTCCTGGCTCGATGAGGCCCCAATTTGGGACCGGTCGCAACCGCTGACCAAAGGCGGAAACGTCCCGTTTGATTCTTCTTATCAATCTTGTCTTTCCTTCCGGCACCGAGCAAGTTAGAGAAGCATCACGATTGAGATGCGGGCGGTTGCTCAAAGCCCACGGGATCAGGCCGCATTCTGCGGAACCCCCGAGAAGGAAGAACCGGCATGCGCATATTGATTGCCGAAGACGACAAGGCACTGGCCACCTTTCTCAAGCGCGGACTGGAATCGGAAGGGTATCGCGTGAATCTGGCTCACGACGGAGCTTTCGCGCTCGAATCGTTTCGCAATGAGCTGCCCGATCTGACGATTCTCGACCTGAACCTGCCCATCAAGGACGGCGAACAAGTACTGGCCGAGATGCGCAGAATCGACGCCGATTTGCCGGTGCTGATTCTTACCGCGCGGCTGGAGTTGGACACCCGCGTCCGCTGTCTCGATCTCGGAGCCGACGACCTGATGCTGAAGCCCTTCAGTCTGCACGAGCTGCGTGCGCGCTGCCGGGCATTGCTGCGGCGCAAGCGGGAGGCTCGGCTGCTATTGCGGGCTGGCGATCTTGAGGTGAACCGGCTGGATCATTCTGCATCGCGGGCCGGCCAGTCAATCGAACTCACCAATAAGGAGTTTTCACTTCTGGAACATTTATTGCTTAATCGGGGCCATTGTGTTTCGAGGGTGGAGCTGCTGGATTCTGTATGGAAGATGGAGCCCGCGCAAACCACGAACATTGTCGACGTCTACGTGAATTATCTGCGTCGCAAGCTCAAGGACCCGCCACCAGGTCAATTCATTCGGACCTTGCGGGGGCAAGGCTACACCATTCCCGCCGAAGGCGAACTTGGCGTTCCGGCTGTTCTGACGCTGGCTATCGCCGCCTCCGCGGCAAAGCCGCTCACCTCTATTGAATCGCTGTAAGCAGTAGCCGCGGCACAGACCGCGCCTGAAGGAGAAATTCAGATGCAGCCCACGCGTGTCCCTGTTCTGCCCGCCCTTGCCAATCGCACCGTCGCACGCACAGCATTGCTGGCCAGCGCCGATCGCAACTTCCGCCAGCGGTTGAGCGAAATCCTCACTGGCCTGCGATGGCGGGTGCGCGAAGCCGAGGGTGGCGCCGAGGCGTGGAAAGAAGTCGAAACGACGATTCCTGAAGCGGTGATCGTCGATTCATGGCTTCCCGATCTCGACCACGGCGAGTTTCTCAAGAGCTTTCGATTGTCATTTCCCAATGTAGACCTGCTGGTCGCGAATGGAACGGCACAACAAGATGGGCCGCGCTGTCCGCATCGGCAAGAGCTGCTCTATGCCCTGCGCCGCAGCCAGGAAACCGATACTGCGGCGTGGAAGAGTGCGCCCTCGTTTGCGCTGCCCGAGCAAATTCCGATCCAGGGGTCCGGAGACTCGGGCCGCACGACCTTGCCGTTTCCGACGCAGCCGCCTAAGATCCCGGCGGCGCGGGTTGAGTCCGCTGCGGAACCTGGCCAATCTTCGGACGTTTCATCGACCCGAGTGCAGGCTGTGCCGAAAATGACCTTGTCCGCGGGGCAGGCCGAACGGCTCCCCGAACTTGTTGGCGACGCACCCTGCATGCTTGAAGTGAGCCGCCGCATTCGCCTGGTCGCGGCACGCCGGACGCCGGTCCTGATTGAAGGGCCCACCGGGTCAGGAAAGGAACTGGTGGCGCAGGCGCTGCATCGCCTCTCCTTGCGCAGCCGCAAGCCGTTTGTCGCGATCAATTGCGCTGCCATCCCCGAGGCGCTCCTCGAGGCGGAGCTTTTCGGTCACACCCGCGGGGCATTTACAGGAGCGGTGCAGTCCCGGGTGGGACGGATTGAAGCCGCCGACGGCGGGACGCTGTTCCTCGATGAAATCGGAGAGATGCCGCTGGCCTTGCAGGCCAAGCTCTTGCGCTTCGTTGAGAGCGGCGAGTTGCAGCGTATCGGCGATAACGAAACCGTCAAGGTGGATCTACGCATTGTGGCAGCCAGCCACCGGCCTCTGGCGCAACAGGCGCAGACCGGAGCGTTTCGCTCCGATCTTTATTACCGCCTCGCTGTGTTTCTCATTCGCACACCTGCGCTGTCCAGCCATCTCGAGGATCTTTCATTGCTGATCGCGCACTTTTTTGAGCGGATGGGACGAAGTGCGCCGTTGAAGCGGATCGATTCGACCGCAAAGGCCAAGCTTTCGGCCCATGCGTGGCCGGGCAATGTGCGCGAACTCGAGCACGTGCTGGAGCGCGCCGCAATTCTGGCCGGGGATGCGCCCGTCGTGACTTCGCAGGAGATTGACTTCGGCGACGTTGTCAACTGAGGTCGGCCATGACAAGGAAATCATGACAACTGGGGGCAAGCGTTATGGATGTTCAGATTGAAACCCAATTGAGCAGTCACGTTGAACGCTATCTCGATCTCGCCGCAAGCGAAGCCAAGCTCACGGCCGCCAACATGGCCAACATCGACACGCCCGGCTACCGGACTGTCGGCTTGGAGTTTGAATCCGAGATGCGCTCGGCCCTCAACGGAGTCGACCAAGGGCAGCTCCCCGGCCGCATTCACATTCAACCAGTCGACGGCTTGATTGCGCGCCCAGATGGCAACAACGTTTCCATTGATCGGGAAAGTCTGAACCTGGCCGAGGCGCAATTGAAATTCAAAACGGGAGTGGCGCTTCTGCGCGCGGAGTATCAGCGTGTGATGGACGCCATCCACGTCGACGGCAAGTAACCAGTCGCGCGAGGAAGGATGGGAGGGGCGATGAATATGTTCGGATTGATGGAGACCTCAGGATCGGCAATGCAGGCCGAGCGTATGCGCGCCGAGGTGGTGGCAGCCAATATGGCCAATGCCGAGACTACGCGCACGGAAGCAGGCGGACCCTATCGCCGCCGGATGGTCGTCTTCGCCGCCAACCAGGGTGACAACGGGTTTCTCAACTCGATGCGTGACGCCGCGCCCTCCGCAGCCGTTTCCAACCTGTTGCCCTCGCCCGGGTTCTCCGGCGGTGTTGCGCCGGGCGTGCATATTGCGCAGGTGGTCGAAGACACCGCGGCACCCTTGAAACGCTACGATCCGGGACATCCCGATGCGGGCCCGGACGGATATGTATCGTATCCAGACATTAATCCGCTCACAGAGATGGTAGACCTGATGGGGGCGACACGTGCCTATGGATTGAACGGGTCCGCGGTGCAGGCAGAGAAGACCATGATTACGTCGGCGCTCGAAATTGCCAAAACGTAAATCGCAAAGACGTAGCGCGGTCCATTCCGCGTGCCTCGAGGGAATATTCGATGATCGCAGTGAATGCAGTTTCGGCACTCGCCGCATCCGTGAGCCAGGTCGGCGGAAAGATAGAGGCGCCGGCATCCGAAGGCCCCGGAGCCGCTACGACACCTTTCAGCGGCCTGATGAACGACGCGCTCAGCCAGGTAGATGCGCTTCAGAATCAGGCGCGCATTGCCGTCGATGGTCTGTTGACCGGGGCCGGTGTTGACGTGCATCAGGCGATGATTGCAACACAAAAGGCGGAAATGTCCTTCGAACTCGCGCTGGCGCTGCGGAACAAGGCTGTACAGGCATATCAGAGCGTGATGGGAATGCAGTTCTAACCGATACCACTGGGCACGGGAGCGATGGCCGCAACAGGGACACAATTGGAGAAGATACCGCATCCGGGGGCGCAGGCTGGCCCGGTCAGCTCCGGTCTCTTCGCGTTGTGGACTCGTGGCCGTGTTCTCTGGGCCTCGATGCCTCGCGAGCAGCAACGCTGGTCCTTGCTCGCCGCCGCACTGATTGGCGCGCTGATCGGCGGCATGGCGTGGTACGGATTGCGCACGGACTGGCGCACTCTCTATGCAGGTCTCGATCCGGAAGACGCCCGCCAGACCGGGTCGACTTTGACCCAGGCGCAGATCCCGTTCGAGGTCTCATCCAACGGCACCGCGATTCTGGTGGCCGCTGCTTCTTTGGACAAGGCGCGCCTGGCAACTGCTGCCAAAGGCGGAATCAAGAGCGGACGGATGGGCTTCGAACTCTTTGACAAACCCAACTGGGTGGGTTCGGAGTTTGACGAGCAGGTCAATTACCAACGTGCCCTCGAAGGGGAACTGGAGCATACAGTCGGGACACTGGCCGATGTCGATTCGGCGCGGGTACATCTCGTGTTGTCTCATGATTCGTTATTTCGCGAAGAAAATCGGCCTGCCAAGGCCAGCGTAGTGCTCAAGTTGCGCCATGCATCGCTCGCCGACGGAGAACCTGACGCCATTCGCAACCTGGTCGCATCTGCAGTCGACGGTCTGTCGCCAGATCGCGTCGTTCTGGTGGACGCGGCGGGGCGTCTGACTCTCGGACCCAAGACTCCCGAAGCCCTGCGCCTCAGCGCGGAACAGGCTCTTGAAGAGAAACTGGTCGCGACACTGGAGCCGGTGACGGGCGCTGGCAACGTGCGCGCCTCAGTGACGCTGGACTACGATCCAACCGCCAGTGACGTCACCGAGGAAACCTACGATCCCGACCAGACAGCCACCTTGTCAATGCAGCGCACGCAGCAAACCAGTGGCGCTCAGCCTGTGGCTGCCGGAGTACCGGGATCGGCGAGCAACGCGCCCAACTCCCAGGCGCTTCCGGTGTATCCCAAGCAGACGACGGCGCCGGAAACGGCCAGCACGGAGTCGGGAACCTACGGCGTGTCAAAAACTGTGCGCCACGCAGTGCAGGATCCCGGCCGTCTCCGCCGCATGACCGCCGCGATTGTGGTAAACGATCACCTTGTCCATGCTGCCTCCAAGAATTCTGCAGCACAGTGGCAGCCGTGGCCCCCCGATGCGCTGCACAACCTGACTGCATTGGCGCAGGCCGCCGTGGGCTTCGATACGGCGCGCGGCGACGTGTTGACGGTTGCGGACCTCGCATTCGACGACAATCGTGCCCAGCCGCCGGAGTCGATGCCGAAGCAGGTGCTGGCTACGGTTGAGGGCTCTCCGCTTCTCGTCAAGTACGCCGCACTCATGCTGGGGCTTTTGCTGGTACTTAACTTCGCCGTCCGGCCGGCGCTCAAGGGATTACGCAGCGTTGATGGTGCCGGCGCAAAGAGCCCCGGGAAGAGCGCAGTCAAGGAACTGACGGGACATGCGGCAGCGCCGCCGGCGCTCAATCCCGCCCAACCCATTCCACTTGATCCAGAGCGCGCGCGTTCGCAGGAAATCTTCGAGCAGGTATCGGGACATTTGCAACGGGAGCCCACACAAAGCTCACGCCTTCTGCAGAGTTGGATTCACTCCGATTAGTTGGAGAGAGGTATCGCGAAGAACCAGTGAAGCCGAAACATCCAGAGGCGATAACACAGTGAGGCCAGAGGAGAAGCCAGGTGGCAGAAGCAGGCAGTGAATCCGGGGTTGCACGACGACATCATTCCGCGAATCTGAGCGGCGCGCGCAAAGCGGCTGTTCTACTCGTGGCAGTCGGCGAGCATCTTGCCAAAGAGATTCTGCGCGTTTTGCCTGAGCCGGATGTCGAACGGCTGACCGAAGAGCTTGCCGATCTGCGCGGCATAACACCAGAGCTATCCAACGAGGTTCTTGAGGAATTCTGGCAACTTCTGGAGACCCAGAATTTCATGGTGCACGGCGGTCTCGATTACGCCAGCCGTTTGCTGATGGATACGTTTGGAAAGGAGCGGGCCGACGATTTGCTGATGCTCGTGCGGCGCTCGCAGGAGGCGGCCCAGGGCAATCTCGCCAAATTGCAGCGGACCGATCCGCAGCAGTTGGGAAAACTGCTTGATTCCGAACACCCGCAGACGATCGCCCTGGTACTGGCACATCTCGATCCCAAGCGAGCTTCCATGGTGCTTGATAACTTGAGCGAAGACCACAAAGTTGTTTCGATCCAGCGGCTGGCCGAGATGCGCCAGTTCTCGCCGGAGATGGCACAGAAAGTGGCGCATATTCTGCACCGGCGTCTGGAGAGCGTCGGCGATACGGCGCGCAAGAGCTATTCCGGCTTCAAGGCTGTAGCCGACCTCCTCAATCGTCTCAATGCGGAAGAGTCAAAGAAGATTCTTGAGTCGATCGAGGAGGGCCACGCGGAACTGGCTCTGAGCATCCGTAATCTGATGTTTACTTTTGAGGACCTGGTCACGGTGCCGGCAGCGACCATTCGCGAAATTGTGTCAGGCGTCGACAAACGCCAGCTGGCCTTGGCCTTGCGGGGAGCCCATGAGGAACTGCGTGCGCAGATATTCAAGGCCATGAGTTCGCGCGCCGTCGAAATGTTGAAGGAAGACATGGAAGTGCTGGGCCCTGTGCGCTCCCGCGAAGTGGCGCAGGCGCAACAGGAGATTCTCAACCTCGCGCGCCGGCTTGAGGCTGAGGGCAAGGTTGTGTTGAAACTTGAAACAGGTGACGAAATGCTGGCCTGAGTGAATGGAACCGGTGTCCGACAAACTGATTTTGCCTGAAGGGCAAAAGTCGACGTCCCAAATCTGAGCGGATGTGAGGAGTGGCCAAGCAGGTGGGTAACGCGGGCAGCATCGAGGAATACGAATATGCGGCAGGGACGGATCCTGCACCGCCCTCCTGGTCGGGCTATGGCGAGGTGGTGGCGCCACACCCGCCGGCCGATCGGCCCTCGATCCCGCAGATGGAACAGCGGATGGTTGAGGAGACGCGTCGTAGCTTTGAAGCCGGAAGGCAGCGCGGTCTGCTCGAAGGCGAGCAGGCCGAGCGCGAAGCGCAGTGCAGCATGCGTGCGGCAGAGCAGAAGCAGAGAGCGGAAAAAGCGGCCGCCTTGCTGCGTGCCTTTGCTGAAGGCGGCGAATCCTATTTTCAGGCGGTCGAACAGGAAGTGGTAGAGCTGGCGCTGGCCGTAGCCGCTCGCGTCCTGCGGCGCGAGGCGCAAATGGATCCACTGCTTCTGACGGGGGCGGTACGCGTGGCTCTGGGACAGTTGTCCAAAACAACGCAAGCCCGTTTGCGCGTGCCGGAGTCCGAATTGTCTCTCTGGCAGGAAGCAATCGAGCATCTGCCCAATCTTGCAGTGCGGCCCACGGTGGTAGCAGGTTCGCAAATGAGGCTGGGAGATTGCACATTGGAAACGGAGATCGGCTCGCTGGACCTCGGAATCCGCGCCCAACTTGCCGAGATCGAAGGGGGATTCTTTGATCAGGTTGGACGCAAACCCGCAAAGGCTCCCCCACTCGTCGCGGTGCAGGGGATCGAGCAGGAGGTCCAGCCATGACCCAACTCCTGGGCCGCTACTTCGCCCGCCTGGAGCGAACCCAGCCCTGGCGCTGGCGTGGGCAGGTGGTCGAATCCGTGGGGCAGACGATCGAATCGGTGGGGCCTCTGGCATCTGTGGGCGAGTGCTGTCAGATTCTCGACAGCGCCGGGGAGCCTCATGCAGCCGAGGTGATCGGCTTCCGCGGTTCGAATGTGCTGTCGATGCCCGTCGAGAGCACAGCCGGCATTCGCTATGGCGATTCCGTGGACGCACTCGGGGTGCATCCGCGCATCGACGTGGGACCGGCGCTCATGGGACGGGTGCTCGACGGAGAGGGACACCCGATTGACGGCGAGCGTGCCCTGGCGGTCGCGGAAACGTTACCCCTGGATGGCGCCGTTCGTTCCCCGCTCGAAAGAGAGCCCATTCGGCAACCGCTGGGAACAGGCATTCGCGCCATCGACGGTCTCCTCACTGTCGGCCGGGGTCAGCGCATCGGCATTTTTGGCGGGTCGGGCGTAGGGAAGAGCACGCTGATCGGCATGATGACGCGCAACACCGAGGCCGACGTAACCGTCGTGGCCCTGGTCGGCGAGCGAGGCCGCGAAGTGGGCGAGTTTCTTCAGGATTCGCTCGGCGTAGAAGGCCGTGCGCGATCTGTCGTGCTGGTCTCGACTTCCGACCAGTCCCCGGTTCTGCGCATGCGCGCCGCGCTTGCGGCAACCACGGTCGCGGAGTATTTCGCTTCGAACGGAAGACACGTACTGCTGGTGCTCGATTCACTGACGCGCTTTGCCATGGCGGCCCGGGAGATCGGTCTTGCCGCAGGTGAGCCGCCCACAGCCAAGGGCTACACTCCGTCGGTCTTTACGCGGCTGGCACGACTTGTGGAACGAAGTGGAAGTTTTCGCACCGGCTCGATCACTGCGTTCTACACCGTTCTGATGGAAGGAGACGACCAAAATGATCCCCTCGTCGATGCGGTGCGTTCTTTGCTCGACGGACATGTCGTTCTATCGCGCGCACTGGCTTCCGAAGGCTGGTATCCGCCCATCGATGTACTGGATTCCATCAGCCGGCTGATGCCCGCCGTCACCCAGCCTGATCATCGCTTACAAGCGGCACTCGTACGCCGGTTGATGGCGGTGTACGCGCGATCGGAAGACCTGGTCCGCATCGGTGCATACAAGGCGGGAGCGGATCCTGATCTCGATCGTGCCCTTGAGGCTCGCTCTGCCTTGCGTGCATTTCTCCTGCAGGGTTCGAGTGAGCGCGCCAGCTACGCGGAGTCGCTCCAGCGCCTGGCGATTCTTGCAGCCGAGGTGTAGTTGTGGCCATTTCCCGCGCCCTGCTCCGCTTGCTCCATGTGCGCCATTTGGAAGAGGAGCAGGCTCGTCTTGCGCTTGAAAACATCCTCGCCGAATTGCATCACCTTGAGAAAGCTCTCATGTCCACGGAAGAGCGCAAGCAACTCGGGCGGACCATGGTCGCAGAGAGCGCCCAATCCGGAGACCTGCTTGATCGCATTGCGGGTCTCGAGGAGTCCCGACTTGCCGCGAGCGCAGCTGAGTTTTTGACCCAGGCAGTCGATACAGTCCATGCGCATGTCGTTGAGTCGCGGGAAGAATTTCTCTCGGTGCGCATCGAGCACCGCCAGGTGGAGACCTTGATCCAGGAGGCGGAAGAACAAGAAGAGCTAGTGAGTGCGCATCGCGCCCAACAGGAATTGGATGAGTGGCACCGCACTCGTGCACGGGACAAGTGAGAGAGTGGGGACCTCTTCGCGCCGGCTCAGGTTTTCTTGCGGCGTCCGGGGCGAATCTTCAAATTCGAAGACTTGAATGAAAACTGCGTCCAATCTCACTACTAATCCTGTTTCGGCCTCTTAGCCCATTCCTGACATTGCTCTAACGTTTTCCATGTCCACAATGGCAGGCCGGCTGCATCATTCTCGGACATGGCGATTGCGACGGGTCATGCGATTCCGATCAACATGGGAGCAACTGTGCGGAGCGCGAGCTTCGGCGGCCTTCAGCCCCATGGCAGCGAGGAGGCCATACTACCCGGCGCGGTTGCGCAAGTGCCAAACGCAGGCACGGACCCGCGGGGAAGTTGGCAATCGTTCCTCGCGTCGTCCGGGCTTCTTAAGACCGCAGCACCTCAGCGAAGTCCAGGCGCAAGACTTCCCGCTCGCGCAGACATCCCGGTTTCGCGAACTTCGAGCGGAAGAAACCCCGAGACCGATAAAATCGCAACTACCGCCAAGGACCTGCCGTGCTCTCATGTCCCGAATGCCCTCAAGCAATCCAGGTCAGATTCGAATCGGCCGCACGCGGCGCAGGCAATTCCGCATCAGCAACCAGAGACTCGATCCTCGTTGCTCGCCGATTTTGTGAGCACGGCGCCCTCCACACCCCAACCAGCGACACCGAAGGGTAGCTCCGTGTTACAGCAGCAACGTTCCGCGGCCAGCATCGGCGCGGATCTTCCAGTACCCAATACGGAGCGCACCCTTTCGGCTACCCGCGCAGCAGTCCAGCAGTCGATGAGCATCAAGCCCGCCTCATCTTCCCCACTCGCCAGCGAAAAGCAATCAAGCCCCTTAGCCGTATCGAACCGCGTTGATCCCGCCGTAGAGCCAAGCCGGGCACCTGTCGGACAAGGTGCGGATTCCGTCGACGACACTGTATTGACTGAGGCAGGTTCTAGGTCGCTCTCTGGTCCTGGTCAGTCCCACTCTTCGGCAATCCGGCCCGCGTTGCAGCCCGCAACCAACTCTCCGAATGTCTCTGAGACCTTGCCGGCGGCCGCAACAGCAACCGAAGCATCCTCCGCCATTGCACCGCAGGCGCGCGCGAATCCAGAATCCAAGTCAACAGCTCTCCCGAGTGCGCCCCGTTCTGAAGCGGTGAGTGCAACCAGTTCTGTCGCGGGTGTTTCTTCTCGGGAACGCTCCAGCGCGACTCGCACGGCGTCGACACCAACCATATCCAGTCCAACAACGTCTGCGCACGTCGCCGGCCAGAACTCCGATTCGACCCTCGTCAGGGAAGCGCTAGCCTCGCAAACCACGGCGAATTCTTTGCGAACGTTGAACTCCGGGGCGGGGGCGTCGGCGACGAGCCCAGCGTCTTCCGAAACCTTTGAGGCTCTTGATGCTTCGACCGGCGCGATTGCTCCCGCCTGGATTCATGCCGGGGCGCACACTGCCGAAGCGGGTTATCAGGACCCTCGTTTTGGCTGGGTTGGCGTCCGCGCGCAGTCCGATGTCGAGGGCATTCACGTAACGCTGGTTCCTGGGTCCGCCGATGCTGCTCAGTCCATCGGCGGTCATTTGGCGGGTTTGAACAGCTACCTCACTGCGCACCACACTCCTGTGCAGAGCCTCACCCTGGATGCTCGCGAAGCGCTCTCCGCGCCTGCCGGAGATGGCCGGCAGGGCAGCCAGAATCCGGGGCAGGGAACTTCTCAGCACGGCGAATCTCAGACCGAAGGTGCTGCACGCCTACAGATTCCGGGGTCCGCGCAACCAGGGACAACGCAATCCGCGGCCGATTCCGGAGAATCGCCAGGCGGTCTGGCAAGTCTCTCGACCGCGGGCCACTCCATCTCGGTGATGGCATGAGCAAACAACCTCTGCGACGGATGTCAATTCCGCCGCTAACAGGCAGAACGCGAACAACGACAGGGGAGGGGATATGGCGACAACTGCAACAGGCATCTGGGCTTCAACAACCGCTGGACAAAACGTGCCCAGCATCACGGCAATGGATACTTCGGCGAAGGCAGCTGACAGCAGTTCCGATGGGGACTCATCGACCATTTCCGCTAACGATTTTCTTACTTTGCTCGTGACGGAGATGCAGAACCAGGATCCGACCGCCACCACCGACCCCAACGAGTACATCAATCAGTTGGTGGGAGTGAACAGTTTGCAGCAGTTGATTTCGATTAACCAAACGTTGAGCGGCGCCGCCAGTAAACCATCGAGTCATAGCGTGCCGGCCGCCTCGGCTCCATCCCACCCGTTGTCCAGCGGTCCGGTTCACGCAACTCCCGCGATACCGGTGGATGACAAGACGTTTGCGGGCGTGGCGATGCGGCGTATCTCCGGCAACCTGAGCGTTCCCGCGCCAAATGCCGCGGCGCAGAGCGTGGCCCATTCTCTCGATGGACACAAAGCGTCCATGTAATTTCACGAGGCGCCCCCTCGCATCTTGAGGAGACATCACCTCAATTTCGGCCGACTGGGCCAGAATGAATCGTTCAAGAGGAGTAACTCGATGGCAAGTTTTTCAATTCCGCTGACGGGGCTCAACGCGGATTCTACCGCGCTGAACACGATCGCCAATGACCTGGCGAACATGAATACTACGGCTTTCAAGTCGCAGACAACCAAGTTTTCCGATCTCTTCTATCAGGAGGTGGGTTCAACCGGTGCGGGAGATCCAATTCAGGTGGGCGCCGGCGTGCAGGTCGCTACCAACGAAACCGATTTCACCCAGGGATCGATCAGCTCAACCGGCAACGCCGCCGATGTCGCTCTTGATGGCAATGGCTTTTTTGTGGCGAGAGACGGTGGAGGGGCCTACGAGTACACACGAGCAGGCAATTTCTCGCAGACATCGGACGGCTACCTGGTGACGGTCAACGGTCTGCAAGTGATGGGATACCCGGCGGTCAACGGCGTTGTGAATACAAGCGCTCCGCTCACCGCGATCCAGATTCCTGAAGGGGTTCAACAGCCCCAAGCGACCACCACGCTGAATATGACCACCAACCTCGATGCCACTGCAGCACAGAATTCGCAATTTCCCGGCCAGGCTACGGTTTATGACTCGCTGGGCTCACCGCATATCGTTACCATTACCTATACTGAGACGGCCCCCAATACCTGGAATTACTCGGCGGCGCTACCAGCCTCCGACTTTGCCTCCAGCGTAGGAACACCGGTCACTGGCACCATGAACTTCAGCACGAGCGGCGTTCTTGATTCCGTCACGTCGGGCGGAGTAACCACGCCGGTCGGAACAGCGACAGGGGACGCCTCTTCCATTCCACTGAGTTTTTCGGGATTGGCTGACGGTGCTGCGGATCTCAATATGAATTGGAGCGTGCTTGGATCGAGTGGGACGCCCAGCATCAGCCAGGTGAATGCCGATTCCGCCGTCACGGGGACCACGCAAAACGGCTTCGCTCCCGGCTCGAATCAGGGCTTCACGGTCGGCTCCGATGGTACGGTAACGGTCTCCTACTCGAATGGGCAGAAGCAGAATGTCGGACAACTCGCACTGGCCAACGTGACCAACGTGCAGGGACTGCAACTGCTGGGCAACGGCGACTACGCTACAACCCTTGCCAGCGGTACAGCCTCTATTGGCACCTCGGGGGCAGGCGGTCTCGGCAAAGTGCAGGACGCTTCTCTGGAAGGATCGAATGTCAATATCTCGGCAGAGTTCTCCGCCCTGATCATCGCCCAGCGCGCCTTCGAGGCGAATTCAAAGGCCGTCACAACCTTCGATTCCGTCACCCAGGAAACGATCAACATGATTCATTAAACTGGACTCGTCCTCTTGATTCAGCGTCTCGCGCCGGCCCGGTTGGCGCGAGACGATTGAACCTTGCGCGCCCCCTGCGGCACGCGCGCCTCCTGCTACGATCGAAGACACACCTTCGTCGGGAGGAAGAAAGTGCGAAGCAACTTCATCGTATTCGTGGCGCTGGCGCTGGCGCTGGCGCTGCGCTGGTCATCCGCGCAAGCTGTCCCGGCAGCCATCTACACCGATCCACCCATTGATACGGCACATCCAGCTGGTATGAGTGTGCTGCATATCCCCAGTCACGGTGTGCTGATCAACGGACTTCTCTACAGTCCGTCCGGCGTGGGTCCCCATCCCACGCTCGTCATCTGCCATGGACTGCCGGGCAACGAGAAGAATCTCGACCTCGCGCAGGCGATGCGGCGCGCAGGTTGGAATGCGGTGACCTTCAACTACCGTGGCTCCTGGGGAACTCCCGGAAGCTTTCGCTTCGCGCAGAACCTCGAAGACGCGAACGCCGTGCTGGCGTACCTCCGCGACTCTGCCAACGCTGCGAAATTCGGCATCGATACCAGGCACATTGCCATTGCCGGCCACAGCATGGGCGGATGGGTGACAGCCCACACCGCAGCGCACGATTCGGGATTGATGGGCGCCATCCTGATCAGCGCCGCCGACATGGGACATCTGGGCGAGCTGCCTCGCGACCGCCTCGTTCCCCTCATGGCGGACGACATGGAATCTCTCGCCGGTGTTACCGCAGAAAGTATGGCCGACGAGACAATATCCCACGCCAAGGCTTTTGGTTTTTCAAACACAATCGACGGACTGAGCCACATTCCGCTGCTCGTGCTCTCCGCGGACGATGGCCTTGCGCCACAAACGGACGCGCTAGTGGCCGCGATTCGGGCGAAAGGCAACTCCCAGGTGACGGCCATTCATCAAGCAACCGATCACGGTTGGTCCGACCGTCGCATCTTTCTTGAAAGCACGATCATTACCTGGCTCGCTAGTCTCAAATAGGTGGGTTTTCGGGACGGTACACATTGAATTCTGCGAAGACTAATTCGCAGCAACCTCGATGAACAGTCCCTTGCCGTGCGCTAGCGGCTTTCCCTGGCTGTCAAAGATCTGTGCTTCGGCCCAGTGTTTCCGGCCCTCACTCCGCACCACGTGTGCCTCCATTCGAATTGGCTGCCCTGAAGGCACCGGCCGCCTGTAATCGACTTCCATGTGGCGCGTCATCGCCGTCAGCCCCTTGGCGCGCACCGATTTGCTCATCGATTCGTCCAGCAGCGTGGCAACAATGCCGCCGTGCAGATAGCCGGGGTGTCCTTCAAATGCATCAGGAAGGGTCGCCGGGCATACCACTGTGCCATCCGGCGCCAACATAAATTGAAGTTGCAGCCCGATTACGTTGGCCTCGCCACATCCGAAGCAGCGATTTTGTGCGGAGTGCGAAAACGGCGTCAGGTCGTCGAAGTGGGGCTTCATCTTCAGGCCACCTCTCCCATCAGAATCTTGGCGAACACCGGGGCATCGACATTGCCCCCGGTCAGCACCAATCCGATCTTGCCCCCCTGGAACAGGGAAGATTCTCGTATGGCGGCAGCCAACGCCGCAGCCGCCGCACCTTCGGCCAGGTTGTGCGTGTCCCTGTAGTACGCTCGCATCGCATCTGCGATCTCTGCATCGGACACTTCCACAATGCGCTCCACGTTCGCCCAAATCACTTCCATTGCCGCTGCGTTCGGAGTGCGGCAGGCCAGCCCATCGGCAATCTGTGTGCTCGCAGGCGCAGAAACAACTTCGTGCTGTTTGAAGCTCAGCGCGTACGAAGGCGATGCCGCCGCTACTACGCCGATAATCCTTGTCTTGAACCCCAGTGCATTGCGCGCAGCCGACACTCCGCAGATCGACGATCCAAGCCCGATCGGCACATAGATCGCGTCTAGCGAGGGCGCGCCTTTGAAAAACTCGAGCGCATACGTTGCAGTGCCCATCACCAGCCGCTCGTGAAAGGAATCGACCATCGCGAAGCCCCGCTCCTTCGCGAGAGTGCGCGCATAATCGAGCGATTCCTGAAAGTCGTTGCCGTGTTCCAGTAATTCCACTCTCTGTGCCTGCATGGCCAAGTTCTTTTCGCGGCTGTTGCCATGAGGAACAACAATCACCGCCTTCAGCCCCAGCAGGCGGGCCGCCATCCCCACACCCTGTCCGTGATTGCCCCGTGTGGCAGCCACCACTCCAGCCACCTTGGTTTGTGTCTCCTTCAACCATTCCATGTAGACCAGTGCTCCGCGCAGCTTGAACGCACCGACCGGCGTGTGATTCTCGTGCTTCACCCACGCCTCGGCGCCCAGCCGCTGGTTCAGTAGAGGCCATGTGTATTGCGGAGTCGGGGGCATGTGCCGATAGACCCTCGACTGCGCATCCGTGATCTGGTCTAAAGAGGGAAGCGTCATGTGTTCAGCATATCGAAAGAAGCCTTGATATCCCCTCGCGATCCCGTGGTAGATTCGGGCTCATGGACTTCTCCATCCGTGCAGCCAGGGCCGAAGACGCACGCGCAATCGCTCAGGTGCAGGTGGAAAGCTGGAAGACTACTTACGGCGAGATTGTTCCGAAGGCATTCCTCGATTCGCTCGACACCGAGGTACGCGCCCAGGTCTGGCTCGAACAGCTTTCAAAAGGAACCAATATTCTTTTCGTCGCGGAGAACCGAAGCGGCATCTTTGGGTTCGCGAGCGGAGGCGCCTTGCGCGAGGCCATCGACGGATACGATGGCGAACTGTTTGCAATCTACCTGCTGCGCGCATTTCAGCGAGGTGGTGCGGGCCGCCGATTGATACAAACGCTCGCCCACGCGATGGACAGCGACGGTTTTCAGCGCATGGCTGTATGGGTGCTGGCGCAGAATCCGGCAGTCTCGTTTTACAAACGTATCGGCGGTGTCCAACTCGCAGCCAAGACAATCGATATAGGCGGAGAGCAGCGTGACGAACTGGCCTTCGGATTCGAGCTGTCCGACCTCTGCTCCAGACCGGATGAGTAAACTCAGATCATGAGGGTCGGAAAACACGAAGCACTTCTCGTGGCGATCGCCGGTTCGTCCTTCGCCGCTTTCGTCTCACTCGCAGGCTGCCACCACGTGCCGCCGCTCACACCGAAGGAAGCAGAAGGGAAGCACCTCTACTCCGTTCGCTGCGCGCATTGCCACGAAGAAAACGATCTCGCGCTGAAGAAAGTTCCGCCCGACCTGCACAGCGTATTTGTTCGCACCACGCTGCCCAGCGGCGCACCCGCTTCCGATCAGGAAGTCCGCCACGTCGTTCTATCGGGCAAAGGCATGATGCCGTCGTTCGCTGGCCGATTCACCGACGAGCAGATGACGGATCTCGTCGCCTACCTGCACACCGGCCTGCGCTGAACGTTCCCAATCAGCAACATCCGACCAGCCGCATCACTCGTAACGGATCGCCTTCATCGGATCGGTCGACGCCGCGCGACGTGCAGGCACAGCGCAAGCCAGGGCCGCTACAGACGTTAATACGATGACTGCCACCAGCAGCAGCATGGGACTGCGGGCACTCTCAGCGTCCCATGTCGCCATCAGCTTGTTCAGTGCCAGTGTCAACGTGATGCCAACGACAATCCCCGCTCCGACGCTGGCGATCATCGATCGAAACACGATGCCCAGTACATGGCCGGGCTTTGCACCCAGTGCCACGCGGATGCCGAATTCATTGGTCCGTTGCACGACCGAGTACGACACCACGCTGTACAGTCCGACCGAGGCGAGGATAAGCGCCAGCACGGCAAACCCGCCAAACAGCCAGGCAATCAGTTGCCCCCGCGCCCACTCCGGCATGCGCGTGATCCAATGCTCCAGGTCGCGTACATCACCGTTGACCTGCTGATCGTGATCCACCGAATTGACCTTGACGCGAATCGCGTGCAGCAGACTCAGCGGCGGCACTTCTGAGTGCACTAGGATTTGCGTGTACATACCCATCGCGATGGTGTAGGGCACGAATGCCTCGGGGAGAATGGGTTTTGAAAGGCCGTCGTCGAGCTTGTCGCCCACAACCCCTATGACCAGGAACCCATTGCCTGCTTCCGGAGAGACCAGCCGGAAGGGGGGCGCCGGCGTCAATTCGGGAAACTTCAGCGTATGGCCAATAGCATCGCCGTTCGGAAAGAAGCGATGTGCCAGAGTCTTGTTGATGACAATCATGGCCGCGCCACGATGATTCTCTGCCTGGTCCCAGACGCGCCCTTGTGCCAGCGGAATATGCAATACGGGGAAATACTCAGGACTCACAAGGTTGATACGCGTTGATTGATCCTGCGACGACGGCAGCCCAACAATCTCAAATTTCGTCGTGAAGCCGTTCGACGGCGGAGTGGCATTGCTCGAAACCGCCGTCGTAGTCACGCCGGGAACCGACGCAACGGCTTGATGCAGTTTCTCGAAATAGGCAGCGCGTTCGGGCCACGTTTTGTAGGTGCCGTCATGCACCGGAATGCCGACGGAGATGGTGTTGTGTGGATCGTATCCCAGGTCGGTGTGGACCACTCGCAGGAAGCCCTGGATTGCCGCGCCTGCACCGGCCATCATCAAAAGCGTCAGCGCAATCTGTGCGGCGATTAGCGTATTGTGCACCCTTCTGCCTTTCACGCCCACCGTGGTCTTGCGCGTATTCGATTGCATTACCTGGCTGACCTCAGGCCGCGAAAGCTGCAGCGCCGGCCACAACCCAAACAAAACTCCGGTGGCCACCGCCGTTGCAATGCAGAAAATCAAGACAGGCAAGTTGATGTGGATCGCCGCTTCGTGCGGAAATGAGAACTCCGGCAGATTTGCCACGATGACAGCGAGCGTTTTGTAGGCCAGGGCTAAGCCGAAAACCGCGCCCGTAAGCGACAGCAGCAAAGCCTCCGTGAGCAACTGCCGAATAATGCGGCCGCGCCCCGCGCCGATCGCCGAGCGCACAGCGAATTCGTGCTGCCGGCTGGTTGCGCGCGCTAGTTGCAGTATCGACACATTGCTGCAGCCAATCAGAAGCAAAAGCGCGACGGCGCCAAATAGCAGGTAGAGCGTCCCGCCAAGTTGCTTGATGAAGTCCTCATTCAGGCCCACCACATGAAGTCGCGAAACGTCCTGCGGAAAGTGCGTGGGACTCTCCTTAGCGAATTGCTGAATCAGCGGCTGTAACGCACCATCGGCTTGGGCATGGCTCACGCCCGGCTTCAGCCGCACTCCGGCGTAGTAGGCCCGCACCGGATCTCCTGTGACCTTCAGCGGCAGGTAGACGTCGCCATCTCCCCACGCGAACCGTGATCCCGCCACGCCCACAATGGTGTAGTTCTTGCGGACCAACTGCATCGTCTTTCCAACCACGGATGGATCACTGTTAAAGTGCCGTTGCCAGAACTTGTAGCCCAGCACTGCCACCGGCTGCGGATCCTGTCCATCGATCGCATCAGAAGGTTGCAAACCCCGGCCCAGTGCCGTAGGCACGCCGAAAAAGTTAAATGTGTTGGAGGTGAAATAGACCGCGTTCACATCCTCGGGTACGTCGCTGCCCGTGATGGTCAGGTTCCAGTCATCTTCGAGGAATGTGTCCTCAATGACCGGAGATTTGCGCAGGATTTGCCATTGCGATCCCGTGACCCCAAATCCGTCGTTGTCTCCGTTCGGCTTCAGCAGGCGCATGTGAATCATTCGATCCGGCGCTGCATACGGGTAAGGGTCCATCAGGATCGCGTAGACCACGCTGAAGACGGCCGTAGTTGCCCCAATTCCAAGCGCCAGCGAAATGATCGCGGTGAGCGTGAACCCCGGCAGCTTGATCAGTTGCCGAACGGAATAGCGCAGGTCCTGCAGAAGCGTTCGCATCGGGATACTCCTTCAACGTGAGGAAATGGACATTTGGATCATTGAAAACAAATCCGGTATTCCTAAAACCTGCAGCAACGGAGCCGACCCTGAGTCTTACTCGCCATTTGGGAAAGTGCCCTGCCGGGGAAGCTTCGTCCCTACCATTGCACGTCCAAGGCCAAGTGGTGTCGCGGGTAAGTCATTGAATTCATGCGCGACGGTACGATGTCCCCGCCCGGAATCGTTCGATTTCGCCAGCTAGTGTCCGCTATCGAACGGTGCCCGCGCACCGGCGCGCTCCGCCCAGCCGCGCATGAATCCGCAATGCTCTATACTCAGGATTGCTATGGCAACCGAGAAAACTTTTTACCTTGAGACCTTCGGCTGCCAGATGAATGCCCATGACTCCGAGAAGGTAATTGGCACATTGCGCCATGAGGGCTACCGGCAGGTCGAGTCGGAAGAAGAAGCCGGTCTGATCCTCTACAACACCTGTTCCATCCGCGACAAAGCCGAGCAAAAAGTATTCAACCGCCTCAACGACTACAAGAAACTGCACAAGGCCGGCAAGCGCTTTGGCGTGCTGGGCTGCGTCGCGCAACAGGAAGGCGAAAAGATCTTTGAGCGCGCCCCCTATGTCTCGCTCGTCTCAGGTTCCGCTTCCTACCGCAAACTGCCAGAGATGCTCTCGCGCCTTGAGTCCGGCGAGAACCGCGTCACTGGCCTCGATGACCGCCAGACCGACGAGACCTTCGAGACAGAATTCACCTCGCGCCAGAATCCCTACCGCGGTTACATCACCATCATCGAGGGCTGCGATAAGTTCTGCTCCTATTGCGTGGTCCCGTATACGCGCGGCAAAGAGCGCAGCCGCGGTTCGTTTTCGGTCCTCGCAGAAGCGCGGCGTATTGCCGACCAGGGCTACACGGAAATCCAACTGCTCGGACAGAACGTCAACAGCTACCGTGATCCGGAAGGGAAGTCGAGCTTCGCCGAACTCCTTGCCGCCGTCGGACAGGTGCCCGGGATTCGCCGCGTGCGCTTCACCACCAGCCACCCGCGCCACTTTACCCGCGACATCGTCGAAGCCATCGACGCCTATCCCACGCTGTGCGATCACGTCCATCTGCCGGTCCAGTCCGGATCGTCACGCGTGCTTAAAATGATGGCGAGGGAATACACCCGCGATTGGTATATCGAGCGCATCGGTTGGATCAAGGCGGCTAAGCGGCCCATCTCGCTTTCGACGGACATCATTGTCGGGTTTCCTGGCGAAACTCCAGACGACTTCATTCAGACCATGGACCTGCTCCAGGAAGTCCAGTACGATTGCGTGTTCGGCTTCAAGTACTCAGCACGGCCCAACACGCCGGCGCTCACCATGATTGATTCGATCCCGGACGACGAGAAGTCCAAGCGCCTGCAAGTCGTTCTCGATAGACAGCGCGAGATTCAGAGGGCCAATTATGCCAAACACCTGGGCGAGATCATGGAAGTGATGGTTGAGAATCCAAATTCGGCACGTGGGCAGATCGGCGGGCGCAGCAGCCAGAATAAGCCGGTGAATTTCACCAGCGCACAGCACATTGCGCCGGCCCCTGGCAGCTACGTTCAAGTGAAAATCACCGCTGCATTTCCAAACAGTCTCGTGGGCGAGGCCGTCTAACCAGCGTAAGGCAGGAGGGAATTCATGGACGTTGAAGTACGTATCCGCGGACTGATGATGGATCCGGCGACCAATATGCCCATCATCGTTCTCAAGGACGTAGCGTCTGAGACCGTAATGCCGATCTGGGTTGGGTTCTTCGAGGCAAAGGCCATTGCAGACGAAATCGAAAAGGCCGTAGCCATGCGCCCGATGACTCATGATTTGGCTCGAAACCTAATCAAGCACCTGAATGGAACGCTGGAACGCGTAGTAATAACAGAGCTTAGGGATGACACCTTCTTTGCCTTGCTGTGGCTTCGCCAGGATTCCGAGGCCATCACGATTGACGCCCGTCCGTCCGACGCCATCGCCCTCGCATTACGCGCGGACTGTCCGATCTACGTCTCCGAGCAGGTCCTGCAATCCGCCAAATTGAATACTTCAGGCCCGCCGGAAGGCCCCACGGCAGAGCAACTACGCGGATGGCTCGAAGGACTCAATAACGAAGACCTTGGCCCGTACAAAATGTAGTTGCTCTCGCAGGGAAGGGCGAAACAGGAACCCAGCTCACAGGATCCCCATGTTTGTTGAACAATCAGCTTTAGTTTACAGAATATCTGTTATCGGACGTTAGATAAGATGGAGACAAGGGCTCAATTTCCCGTGCTGCTACGTTCTCTCTACGGTCGCGTATTCACAAATCGGGTTAGTTCCTCTCGAACTCGCTCAATCACAGAGCCCCATTCCCCAGGCCGCCTCTGCCGGAACAAACGCAATGTCGGATACCACGGGCTGTCTTCGCGATCAAGCAGCCAACGCCAATCGGGAGCAAAAGGCACCAGAACCCACGTCGTCCTCCCCAACGCTCCGGCCAGGTGGGCTACCGAAGTGTCCACGCTGAGGATCAGATCCAGATGCGCCATCAGGGCCGCCGTATCAGCGAAGTCGTTAATCGAAAGACTCAGATCCATAATCGGTGCGCCAACCGTGGCAAGCTGTGCGGCTGCCGGGCCCAGTTGCAAGGAGTAGAACTGGCATCCTCCTACATCAAGAATGGGCAGGAAGTTGGACAGGGTCATCGAGCGAATCTGGTCTTCAGTACATTTCGGATTCCCGCTCCAGACCAGTCCGACGCGGAGCTTGTCGCTGGGCCAGCTCAGCCCGCTCGCAACCTGCGAGGCGTCCGCCGGAACCGTGAGGTATGGGACCCGGCTGGGTACGGAATTCAGAGTCGTTTTGAAAGCCAGGGGCAAACTCATCAAAGGTGCGTGCAAATCAAAAGGAGGCGGAGTCTCTTCATCCACGGTCAGCGAGTCAGTGCCCACGAAATCCTCAGCCAGTCTTTTGAGAGTAACGGGGACATTCAGGATCACCTTGCCGCCCGCGGCCTGCACCATCGGCACATAGCGAAGGAACTGCAACGAATCGCCCAATCCCTGCTCGGAATGCAACAAAATACGCGCGCCATCCAGAGGTTCTCCGCGCCAGATCGGTTGAGGGAAGCAACGTGGTCGATTCTCACTGCGCTGATGCCGCGCTTCATATCCAATCCAACCTGCCTCGTAGTTCCCTTCCAGCAGATCGACCAGCGCAAGATTCCATCGAATCTCAGCAGACTCGGGTTCAAGAACCAGCGCGCGATTCAAGCTCTCACGTGACTCCTTGAGCTTGCCTTGCTTGCGCTCTGTCAATCCAAGATTGTTATGCGCCTTCGCAGAATTCGAATGGATAGTCAATACCCGTTGATGGTGCCCCGCAGACTCCTCAAGCCGTCCAAGATCCCTCAGAGTGTTTCCCATGTTGTCCAAGGCTTGGGCTGAATTCGGTCGGAGATGCAGGGCCCGCTTGTGGCAAGCCAGCGATTCCGCCAACCGGCCTTCCTGCCGCAACAACACTCCCAGGTTGCTATGCGCCTCGGCGTAATTGGGCTTTAGAGCAACAGCTCGTTCGTAATGGACCCTGGCTTCATCGAGCCGCCCCATTTGCCGCAGTACCAACCCAAGATTGTTGTGTGCTTCCGCAAGATCTGGACGGATCGCCAGCGCCCGCTCGAGGCTCCACATGGCGCCGTCAAGATCGCCCAAGTTCTGCCGGAGCGCCCCCAAATTGCAATACGCCGAAGCATAGGCGGGCTGAAGAGACACAGCGCGCTCGAAATGTTCCCTTGCTTCGTCCAGCTTTCCCATCTGTTGCAGCAGCGCTGCAACATTGTTGTGGACAACTGCAAATTCCGGATTGATAGCCAGTGCGCGGCTGTAGGCGTCCAAGGCTTCGTCCTGCCGATCCACGGCCTGCAAAGTGCCCCCTAGGCTGAATTGGTAATCCGCATCGTTCGGTTTGATCTGCACTGCCTGCCGAAACAGGCGGATGGCACCGTCAAGGTCCCCAGTCTGCCGGGCGATCAGCCCGAGCCCATGCAGACTCTTGGCGTGTGTCGCATCAATCGCGAGCACTCCGAGATAGCGCTTCCGCGCTTCATCCAAACGCCCCGCAGCTTGGTGGCGAACTGCCTCAGCCAACAAGCGCTGCACCTTCAGCGACTCTCCGGGGCGATGTTGCATGCTTGCCAATGAATCTAGTCCTTGTACAAAGAAAGTAGTGGTCGAATGCAAAGTTTGACCTATCGGGACCTCATTCAGTTCGCAGCAATTCAATCGCCAATTTGATCTTCTGCACCCGGCCCCAAATCCCACGAATTCTGTGCCTTACTCATGTCCTCCCCGTTCCCGAACTCATGATTTCTTAATCAAGTCCGCCAGTCATGCCTCGCATTCTCAGATTTGCCCGGCAGCGGGTGGCAACCACAAACCAAATCCTTGTCTTCGTTTCCCCCGATGATTAGCGCCTAACACCATTGATTTGTGCGCGATACTGCCAGCTATATGCGAGCTAGGATAGACGCCCGCCCGCCCTTTCATCCGGCCGTTAGATTGGCATCTGACGTGCAATTCCCTGTTCGCGTTCGTGTGCCTGTAAGACGTCTCGGACTCGGCTGGCTCACGGGATTCAGGAGATTGTCTTGGATAAGGTTCTTTATCTATCGGGCACCACCAGAGGCGGAGCACTCGAGTGCATCGGCCGCTCCCTCGGCAATGACTTTCAATCGCTCGGAATCGAGTGTGTCGAGATCAGTCTCCTTGACCAGGAGCATCTGCTCGAAAACCTGCGCCGCGTCGATTTCGCCGAGATCAAGTTGGTCTTCTCGTGGGCGTCCATGGGACTCGGCATCACAGTCAATGACGACGCGGGCAAGGCACACGATCTCTGGCATGAGCTGGGGATACCCTTCATCACGTTCCATGGCGACTCCCCTGCCTATTACTTCGATCGCCACATCGTCCGCGACAGCAAGATCGTTACGATCTACGGATTCTCCGAGCATGCTGACCTTCGCAGGCGGCTGCCGCAACTCAACGGTCCGGTGGACACCATATGGCCAGGCCTCCTGAATGAAATACCGGTGGACCAGCTCGATTGGAAAAAGAAGAGGGATGGCAAACTCCTCTTTCTCAAGAATGGAAAAGACCCGTTGCGACTAAAGCGGTTCTGGTCATCCTGTCTTGACTCATTCCTGTTCAAAGCCATCTTCGACCTCGCCGCAGAGCTGGAACGCAATCTCGACAATCCCGCCGCCAACCAGGTCGACGATCTCATTACCCGCTATTTCAGCGATCTAGGCATCGACATCGCGAGCCTCCTCAAGTTGCGGCTATTCTTCATCGCCCAGCTCGATGATTATCTGCGTGCCGTAAAAGCGACAAAGATTGCCGAAGCCCTGATGGATTTCCCCGTCGAAATTCGCGGAAATGATTGGCCCCATCTCGACTTCACCGGCAAAAAGGCGACCTTTATCGATGAGTGCGACTACCTGAAATCAATCGGCCTGATTCACGATTCACTTGGACTCATCGACGTTGCACCAAATACCTCTTCACGACCTCACGATCGCCTCATGCGAGCCTACGGAGCCCATACGTTCTGCCTGACAAGCGAACAGACATTCCTCGACGATTTGCCTCACCGGGAACGCACTGGCTTTCGCTTCGAGAAAGATGATCTGCAACAAAAAGTCGCCTATCTCCTCGACAACCGAGCCACAACACTCGAGATGGGCATGGCAATGGCCGAGGCCTACAGCACACAGCATCCACGCACCGACGCGCCCACACGAATGCTTCAGTACGCTTCGCTGGCAAAACTCGACAACCTCCGTCAGCGCCCGGCCGGATCGCAGGATTTCTTCGTTTGGCCACCGACTCGCCTCTAGACTGACCGGGGCGTCTCCCGCCAGCTTGCGCCGGAACAAGTGCGCCGTCACGCCCTTTCTCGACTCCTGAATGCCTGCCTTTGTCTGGTAGATTCGGCTACGATACAGTGACAAGAGCGCCTGAACCGACGGCGCGGAGAGGAGGTTCGATGCGAATCGTCACACTCTTGGCGGGCGTTCTCTGCCTCTTCATCGTCCTCTTCGATGCCTTTCAGACCATCATTTTGCCCCGCCGCGCAATCGGCCGATTCCGCATTACGCGCCTCTTTTACATCCTTACCTGGGGCCCGTGGGTCTTCTTCGCGCGCCGCCTTCACCACCCGCGCACGCGTGAATCGGTCCTCAGCTACTACGGCCCCTCATCCCTCATTCTGCTTCTCATGGTTTGGGCGAGCGGCATGGTATTCGGGTTCGCACTCATCTTCCATGCGCTCGGCAGTCCCTTCAACGACCCTCTTCAGCGGCCCAACTTCAGAACCGACCTCTACGTCAGCGGCACAACCATCTTCACCCTGGGACTTGGCGACGTTACCCCGCATAGCGCCTCCTCGCGCCTTCTCACCATTCTTGAGGCTGGTACGGGACTCGGCTTCCTCGCCGTCGTCATGGGATATTTCCCGGTACTATACAGCGCGTTTTCCCGACGCGAAGTGAGCATCGCTCTTCTCGACGCGCGCGCCGGTTCGCCTCCCACGGCTACAGAACTGCTGCGTCGCCATTCGCACGAAGGCGCGGAGGAGGCGCTTGCATTGCTGCTTGTCGAGTGGGAACGTTGGTCGGCCGAGCTGCTGGAGAGTCACATCTCCTATCCTCTGCTTTGCTATTTTCGTTCGCAGCACAACAACCAAAGTTGGATCAGCGCTCTGACATCCATCCTAGACACCTCGGCGTTGCTGATCGCGGGCATCAGCGGACATGAGGCGCGCCAGGCGCAATTAACCTTCGTGATGGCGCGCCATGCCCTTGCCGATCTCGCGCAGATCTTTTCGCTGGCGCCCATCAATGACGCGCCCGACCGGCTGACGCGACAAGGCTACGACGAGCTCTATAGCCAGCTCTGTCAAAGTGGAGTGAGTGTTTGTCGCGACGACGGCTCCTATGAGAGGCTGCGCGCCATGCGGCTTCTCTATGAGGGATACGCCGAGGCCCTCAGCCGGTATCTCATCATGCCGCTGCCGCCCTGGTTCTCCGCAAAGCCACGCACCGACAACTGGGCGAAGGTTTCAGCGCTGCGCGCACAAACTGAGGCCGCGACGCACTCTGCCGAGGGAACCGAGGTGAAGGAGGTCCCTCATCCCGTCACCGCCTTCATCGAGCGTCCGCACGACTTCTAAAGTGCGAAATTCAGTTTCGTATTTTAGTTGCGGATGCCGGCCAGCAGCGACTCGATCTCGCGCTTTTCCTCCGCTGAAATTGGAAGCAGCGGCAACCGCGCATGCCCGCCATAATAGCCGTTGAAGTCGCAGGCGTGCTTCACTCCGTTGATTCCCAGTTCGCCCACGATCCTCTTGCTGGGCCCGTTGATCCGTTCCTGCTTCTCAGCCGCCAGCTTCAGGTCGTGATCCTTCCATGCAAAATAGACTTCCTGGCAAGCCTGCGGAGCGCACGCGGCAAAGCCGAGAATCGCCCCCGACGCACCCGCTTCAACCGCCTCAAGAATCGTTGCAGCGGATCCCGTCAACACCTGGAAGCCGACTTCCCTGCTTCGCGTTTTAATTGGTGCTTGCGGTGGCGCGGCTGCCAGCGCAAGCCCTCCTGCAAGATCCGATGCGGTAACAAAAGCCGCCGCTTCCGCAGCCGCTGGCTTCAGCATCCTTGCGGTCACCGCTTCGAACACAGGTGTCACCGCTACCGTGCGGCGGGCTGCGTTCTTGGTCGCCGCGAGAATCGCCTTGATCCGCTCCATGCTGCCGCTCGAATCCTTGATGCCGATGATGTTGGGATGCTGCGCCAGTTCCGCAACAATCTCAACCGGAATCGCATACGGCACGAATTTGGGAATGTTGTAGAGCAGCACCGGCAAGGGCGAGCGGTCCGCGACGCTGCGAAAGTAATTCAAAACCGCTTCCGGGGTCATCTGTGGCGCATAGTAGGTCGGCGTCCGCACCAGCACCGCATCGTAATTGAATTGGGCAGCCAGTTCCGCACGCTCGACGGTCGACCTCACGCTCTCCTGGCCGATGCCCGCGATCAGTACCTTGTCGGGACTAGCCGCCTCAGCGGCGGTGCGCAACACATCGCGCGTTTCTTCGTCGGTCAGCGCAGCCGCTTCACCGGTTGAACCCAGCACCACCATCCCCGCAAGCAGGCTGCGCGAATAGCGTGTAACATTCGCTTCGATTTTGCGAAAATATACCCGCTCGTCCGCATAAAACGGCGTGGTCACGGCTGCAAAAACACCTTCGATCAGCATAGTTTTATTGTAGAGCGGCGCCGGCAGGCACAGCAGTACAGCAGTTTCGGAATTGCTGTAGACCAAAAGCACGAGGCCAAGTGCCGTTTTCTTCAAGAAAACGGCACCTTATGATGCTCTCAAGAAGACTACGTTAATTCCGAAACTGATTTAGCCGCATGCAGGTGCTGCAACGCAAACACGCTGGTGTGGCGCCGCTGAATCGCCGCAATCCCCTCCACCGCAGCCTGTGCGGCCGCAACCGTCGTGATGGTGGGAATGCGTGCCAGCACCGCGGCCCGCCGAATTGCCTTCTCGTCGAACAGCGTGTCCTGACCGCGCGGTGTATTGATGACCAGCTGAATGCGGTCGCCCTTGATCAGGTCCACCACGTTCGGCCGTCCCTCTTTTACTTTGAAGACTCGTTCCACGGTCATGCCTGCGCCTTCCAGCACCTTCGCAGTGCCCTCGGTCGCAACCAGCCGGAATCCAAGATTCACATAGCGTCGTGCCAATTCAATCGCTACCGGCTTGTCGTGGTCATTCAGGCTGATGAAGATGGTTCCGCTGGTTGGCAGCACCTGGCCGGCGGACAACTGCGCCTTGGCAAACGCCTCGCCGAACGTGGACGCCACTCCCATCACTTCGCCGGTCGACTTCATCTCCGGCCCCAACACCGTGTCGACGCCAGCAAACTTCGACCAGGGAAACACAGGCGACTTCACGTAGTAGTGTGTTCCTGTTTCGAGATCCTTGCCGCCCGCCAACTGCGCGGGCAGTAACTCCCGCAGCGTACGCCCCGTCATCAGGCGTGAAGCAATCTTCGCCAGCGGAATCCCGGTCGCCTTCGAGACATACGGCACCGTCCGCGAAGCGCGCGGGTTCACCTCAATCACGTACACATGATCCTTGCCTTCGCTATCGCGCTGAATCGCAAACTGCAGATTGACCAGGCCCACAACCTTCAGTGCCAGCGCCAACTCTCGTGTATACGTGCGCAGAATCTCCAACGTATCTTCGCGTATGCTCACTGCCGGCAATACGCACGACGAATCGCCCGAGTGAATGCCGGCCTCTTCGATGTGTTGCATGATGCCCGCGATGATCACATCTTGCGAATCGCACAGCGCGTCAACGTCCACCTCGACTGCGTTCTCAAGGAAATGATCGACCAGCACCGGCCGCTCCTGCGAATACTCCACAGCTTCGCGCATATATTGCGCCACACCCGCAGCGTCATACGCGATAACCATCGCGCGGCCGCCCAGGACATAACTGGGTCGCACCAGTACTGGATAGCCAATTCGCTCCGCAACCGCCAACGCCTCGTCGACACTCGTAGCCGTGCCTCCCGCAGGCTGCGGAATCTGCAAGTCTTCAAGCAGCTTACCGAATTGCTTGCGATCCTCCGCAAGATCGATCGACGCCGGCGATGTGCCGATGATGGGTACGCCCGCCGCACGCAAACGCTGGGCAAGATTCAGCGGCGTCTGCCCGCCGAACTGCACAATCACACCGATCTCCGCGCCAGATTGCGCCTCGTGGTTGTAGACCGCCAGCACATCCTCCAAAGTCAGAGGTTCAAAATAGAGGCGATCGCTCGTGTCATAATCCGTTGAAACCGTTTCCGGATTGCAATTCACCATGATGGTTTCGTAGCCATCGTCTTTCAGCGCAAATGCCGCGTGGCAGCAGCAGTAATCGAACTCTATTCCCTGCCCAATTCTGTTCGGTCCTGACCCCAGAATGATGATCTTCGGCTTGTCGGTCGGTGGCGCTTCGTCCTCTTCGTCGTACGTCGAGTAGAGATAGGGCGTCATCGACTCGAACTCCGCCGCGCATGTATCCACCAGTTTGAACACCGGCTTGATGCCCTTGCTCTCGCGCAGTTCCCTCACCTGCTTCACGCCCGCATGGCCTTCCAGCTTCCACTCCGTCGCAATGCGCTCGTCGCTCAATCCGAGCCGCTTCAACCGCCGCAACGCCTCTTCACTAATGTCTTCTGGGCGCGTCTCCGCAATCGCCGACTGCGCCAGCGTCACCTCCCGCATCTGGTACAGGAACCAGGGATCCATGCCCGTGAGCCGCGCCACTTCGCGCACACTCATGCCGCGTTCAAACGCGAATCGGATATAGCCCAACCGTTCCGGCCGCGGCGTCACCAGCATCTGCGTCAGGCGTCGCGGATCCAGAATTTCCGCGCCCGTCTTCTTACCCGTCTCAAGCGCACGCCACGCCTTCATCAATGCTTCTTTGAAAGTCCGTCCCATGGCCATCACTTCGCCGACGGACTTCATCTGCGGCCCGAGAATGTCATCGGCGCCGGGAAACTTCTCGAACTGCCATTTGGGAATCTTCACCACGACATAATCGATGGTTGGTTCAAAACACGCCGGAGTCTTGCGCGTAATGTCGTTGGGAATCTCATCGAGCGTGTAGCCTACCGCCAGCTTCGCCGCGATCTTGGCGATTGGAAAGCCCGTCGCCTTCGACGCCAGTGCCGACGACCGCGACACGCGCGGATTCATTTCGATCACCGTCATGCGCCCGTCCACCGGATTCACGGCGAACTGCACGTTCGATCCTCCCGTCTCCACGCCAATCTCGCGCATAACGGCAATGGCCGCATCGCGCATCTTCTGGTACTCACGATCGGTCAGTGTCTGTGCCGGAGCTACAGTGATCGAGTCGCCTGTGTGCACGCCCATTGGATCGAAATTCTCAATCGAGCAGATGATGATGACGTTGTCCGCCAGGTCGCGCATCACCTCGAGTTCGTACTCTTTCCACCCCAGCACACTCTCTTCAATCAGGCACTCGTGCACCGGCGAAAGGTCCAGCCCGCGCGCTAGGATCTCCATCAACTCTTCACGGTTGTAGGCGATGCCGCCGCCCGATCCGCCCAGCGTAAAGCTCGGCCGGATCAGCACAGGAAATCCCAACTTGCTGGCAAAATCCAGTCCGTCGCGCAGATTGTTGACCAGCGCGGATTTCGAAACTTCAAGACCGATGCGCAGCATCGCATCTTTGAACAGCAGCCGGTCTTCGGCCTTCTTGATGGCGTCGAGCTTTGCGCCAATCAACTCCACGTTGTAGCGATCCAGAATCCCCGCATCGGCCAAATCGACTGCCAGATTCAGCGCCGTCTGTCCGCCGACAGTGGGCAGCAGCGCAAACTTTCCCGAGCCCGCGCCAAGCATTTCCGCTTCAATGCGAATGATCTCTTCAACGTATTCGCGTGTCAGTGGCTCAATATACGTGCGGTCGGCCAGTTCAGGATCGGTCATGATGGTGGCCGGGTTCGAATTCACCAGCACCACTTCATAGCCCTCTTGCTTGAGAGCTTTGCAGGCTTGCGTGCCGCTGTAGTCGAACTCCGCCGACTGCCCGATCACAATCGGCCCCGAGCCGATTACCAGAATCTTCTGTATGTCATTTCTGCGTGGCATATCTCTTAGTACTCCGAACTTTTCAGCTTTGTGGACGCGGTTCTGCCTGTCGGACTTCCTGCTGCCGATATTCGCAAATCACTCCCGGCGAAAGAATCATATGCAGAGAGCTCGAATGAAAAAGGCTCTTGAATCCAAATCCGACTTGCAGGTACGCCCGGCCAGGTGCGAAACCGGGAGCTTCAACGCTAAGCCAATACTTGCCCCGCGGAACCTTAAGATTGAAGGCTCCTTGCTCGTCGGCGGCAGATTCAAGGGAGGTCTTCCCGTCCTTCTTGAATGTGAGCTTGGCTCCAGGAATCTTATCTCCGAGATAATCGGTCACATGTCCACGCACACGCATCACATGAAGCGTCTTGTAAACGCACACGTTCGCGCACGCGCACCTGCCAAGGCAAAAAGTCAATGCAAGCAGGACCATAGTCCTACCCAAAAAACAGCGGAGCCAAAAGCCCCGCTGTCTTGAAATGCCTTTTCTGTCGCTCGCGGCGCGCGTCATCCCTTCCACTCCTCCATCATCTTCCTGAAGTCGCGGAACAGATAGTGCGAATCGTGCGGTCCCGGCGCCGCCTCCGGGTGATATTGCACGCTGAACAGCGGCAGCGATTTGTGCCGCAACCCTTCGAGCGTCTGGTCGTTCAGGTCCACGTGCGTCAACTCCACCTCATTCGCATTCACGCTGTCAGGGTCGACTGCGAAATTGTGGTTGTGCGCCGTGATCTCCACTTTGCCCGTGCGATTGTTGCGTACCGGATGATTGCCGCCGTGGTGACCGAATTTCAGTTTGTAGGTCTTGCCGCCCAGCGCCAATCCGCACAGTTGATGCCCCAGGCAAATGCCAAATACCGGCACACGTCCCAACATGTCGCGGATCGCTCTGACCGCGTACTCCACCGGCTCCGGATCGCCCGGCCCATTTGACAGGAAGACCCCATCCGGATTGAGCGCCAGCACATCTGCCGCTGTCGTCTCCGCAGGAACCACGGTCACACGGGAACCCTCGCGCGTCAACATGCGCAGAATATTTTGCTTGATGCCGAAGTCGAACGCCACCACATGCTTCAGCGTCCTGTCGCTGTCCGTAGCGACAAACGCGGCGGGCAGCAGCGGATCGTCGCTCTGATTGCGAATGTCCTCGGAATCAAATGTATAGATAGACTTGGTCGACACCACGCGCGCCAGATCTGTCCCATCCATCTTGCGAATGTTTCTGGCCTTTTGCACGAGTGCTTCGACATCCGCTGTCGCCGTCGAAATCACGCCGCGCATTACACCATGCGTGCGCAAGTGCCGCACCAGCGCGCGCGTATCGATCTCCGCCAGCACCGGAACCGCATACCGTTCCATGTACTCGTCTGTCACCTGATCGGAGCGCCAGTTGGAACTAACTGCGGAAAATTCGCGCACGATGAGGCCTTCGATAAATGGCCGCGCAGCCTCATTGTCCGCTTGGTTAGTGCCGTAATTTCCAATTTGAGGATTGGTGAGAACGACGATTTGACCGGCATAGGAGGGATCAGTGGCGATCTCCTGGTATCCGGTAAGGGAAGTATTAAAAACGACTTCGCCCGAGCATTCGCTGGGGTGCCCGTAGCCTTGGCCGCGGAAGATGCGCCCGTCTTCGAGCGCAAGAATTGCCTGCATCGCCTCTCCGAGGAGTGGATTCAATAGATTTTAGCAGTTTTTTTTGTGCTGCGCGCTGCGTGGAAAACTCGTCCTTCACCGCACCACTCCGGCATCTTTCGCCGGCCAGTAGACAAACACGGCTTTGCCGTAGATCAGGCCCCGCTCAACCGGGCCAAACTCGCGGCTGTCCGACGAAATCGAACGGTGATCGCCCATCATGAAATAGCTGTCGTCGGGTATCACTGTCTCCGCCATCGAGCGCGCATCGCGATACTTATCGGGCACATAGATTTCATGCAATTCAACACCATTCACCTGCACCCGTCCATGATCGATCACCACGCGGTCGCCCGGCAGCCCGATCACGCGCTTGATATAGCTCTTCTCCGGATCGCGCGGATAGTGAAACACGACCACATCCCCGCGCTGAATCGACTCAATATGATAGACGAATTTGTTAATGAACAGGCGGTCGTGATCCTCCAGCCGCGGCAGCATGCTCGTCCCTTCCACCCGCACCGGCTGGTAGAAGAACGTAATCATCACCACGGAGAAAACCACTGCGATCATCAGATCGCGCAGCCATGCCACAACCCCGGCGTTCTTGCGCGGTGCAGAGCCAGCCACGACGCCAAGCTCAGACCCGGCCAGGTTTGGGGCATTTGGGGAATTTAGGATCGGTGTGTCCTGAATCGGTAATGCCATCTCTTTTAGTGTATCCGCGGCGGCTCAATTACTGGCAACCGAGTCCCCCGGGCGGACAAAGAACGCGAGCGCGGTTCGGCTTTTCAATGGGACGCGGCTGGTTCGCCGACGGAACCAGCGCAGGAGCGCTGCCCGGTGCACCGACTTCGGCGAGGTTCGCGTCCTCTAGAATCAGCGGCCTCTGAAACACCATTTCCACCTGCGTTCCGCTATCGATATTCACATCGGCTCCGCGCGTAAACAATGAAGCCAAACCGGCCGCTGCAACCCCCGCGCCGATACCCGCAATTCCGCCCGCCAGCGGATGCCCTGATGGCAAACCGGCGATAGACCCCACCGTCCCACCGGCTGGTATTCCCACCTCGGCAACCTTCCCTGCGTTCCGTCCCTTGTCGCTGTCCTGTTCGATCGTGCCCTCGCCGTCGTTCTTCACGCCCTGTTTACGAGCACCCGGCAGCGCGTTCACCATCCCCGGCACTTCCACCACGGTTCCATTGGGAAAGATGATCGACGTAAAGTGCATGTCCAGCTGCGCCTTGCCCTTGACTCGCCCCGCGCGTTCGACCCGATCCACTACGCCTTGCACATAGACGCCCGCGGGAATCATCACCCGATTCCCGACAACCACGGGAAACGTCGAAGCGAGATAAACCCCATCGCCAGGCCGTGCACTCCGGGTATTGATTCCACTGCGAAGCTGCAGAAGCACTTTGGTGCCAGCGGGAACAACGTAGGTCTTTTTTGCCGGCGACGGCTCAGGAGCAGACGCGTCAGCCGGGGGAGTAGCCTCAACAGCCGTCTGGGAACTCGCAGGTGCTTGAGCCGGCTCCGCCACATCCTGCGCCCATCCAGCGCCCCCGCCCAACGCACCGCCCACAATACCAAGTACAACAGCAGTCACAAATCTCACGTGATTCACCCGCACGTTCTCATCCCTTGTACCGCTTAATGAGATAGACGCATCATCGGTACGCATCGGTAGCCTTGTTCTCCACGCCGGGCAAAATTGTCGTCACCGCACCGCCGCGGATTTCGGGTTACGATGCAAGACAGAGATGAACAACACAGACCTCTCGCCCGCGCTGTCTAATCCAATTACAGAGGCCAGGTTCGCGCCTGTCTACCAAATTCTCGCGGACGCCATCCAGAATCGCGCGTTTCCCGGCTGCGCCTTCGGAGTCCTTTCCGGCGGCACCGTAGTTCTTCAGGATGCTCTGGGCCGCTTTACTTATGACGAGGCCGCCGACAGCGTAACCCCTGAGACCGCATTCGACATTGCCAGCATCACTAAGGTTGTCGCCACCACCGCTGCAGCCATGCTGCTCTACCAGCGCGGCGTGCTTGAACTCGATACGCTGCTCGGCGAACTGCTGCCCGGATTCGTGGTGGGCCGCTCGCCCGGCGAGTTCGCGCGCCATGTCAAGATTCGTCATCTGCTTTCGCACAACTCCGGCCTTCCCGGATACATCGAGCTCTTCCGCACGTCCCCCACGCCCGACGCGCTTTATCGTGCCTGCCTTCAGCTTCCGCTCGAGGCAGAACCCGGCGCGCGTGCCGAATACTCCGACCCTGGATTCATTCTTCTCGGCAAGGCACTGGAAGTGCTCACCCGCACGCCGCTCGATTCCTTCGTCGATGATGAAATCGTGAGGCCGCTCGGCCTCTCGTCCACTGCTTTCAATCCGCCCAACCGCGCGCGCCCATTCATTCCGCCAACAGAGGATGACACAACCTTCCGCCACCGTTCGATTCAAGGCGAAGTGCAGGACGAGAATGCATGGGTACTGAAAGGAGTTGCGGGACACGCTGGACTCTTCTCCAACGTCCCCGATCTGCTTCGCTTCTCTCATGAGATTCTCGGTGCATCACTTGTCGGCTCGGCCGATCCCACAATTTTCACCAGAGAATCCGTTCAAGTTTTCGCTGAGCGTCAAGGTCCCCCGGGCAGTTCTCGTGCACTGGGTTGGGATGCGCCCTCCGCCGACTCCTCCGCGGGCAATCTCTTCAGCTCACATTCCATCGGACACCTCGGTTTCAGCGGCTGCTCCTTGTGGATCGATCTCGATGCTTCGATCGTCGCCGTTCTTCTTACCAACCGCACATGGCCCGACCGCCAGAGCCAGCTAATTCGACAAGTCCGTCCCGCCTACCACAATGCCGTTCGCAATGCCCTTTTGGAGTCCCATAAATAGGTATTGAAGTAAGCCCCCATCCAAGGAAATATGTTGAGGGACTTGCCAGGTTTGGGGATACAATCAGAAATTGGGGACTGACTCGATGCTTACCAGCACGACGACGCAGGATGTGGCCGAAGCGCATACGAAAGAGGAAGCGAAGATCGACCCAGCTTCCCTGCTTCAGCAACTAACTACCGAGAGCCAAAACGAGGCCTCTCAAGGCTTTGACACCAAGTCCGCACTTGAAATCGCCCGCATTATCAACCATGAGGATGCCAAAGTAGCGGCGGCTGTCAAGAAAGCGATTCCCGAGATTGCCCAAGTCATCGACCAGGTCGCGCGTAGCCTCCGCGACGGTGGCAGATTGATTTATATAGGTGCCGGCTCCAGCGGCAGAATCGCCGCCCTCGACGCCTCGGAATGCCCCCCTACTTATTCCACGGTTCCCGGCCAGGTGCAATACATCATGGCAGGCGGCCCTAAAGCTCTGGCTTCCGCCGTTGAAGTCAACGAAGACTCTGAAGAGCTTGGTCAGCGTGACATCGCGCGTCGCCGCCCCACTCGTAAAGACGTCGTCGTTGGGCTTTCCGCCTCGGGCCGTACACCCTATGTTGTCGCCGCCGTCGCCTATGCCCGCGCGCGCGGTGCTCACACTGCAGCCGTCACTTGTAACCACGGCACTCCGCTGGCTGCCGCCGCTGACATCGCCATCGTTGCCGAAGTCGGCGCCGAAGTCGTCTCCGGTTCTACCCGCATGAAGGCCGGCTCCGCGCAAAAAATGGTGCTCAATATGATCACCACCGGAGCCATGACACGCCTCGGCTATGTATACGAAAACCTCATGGTCAACGTGCACATGCAGAATTCCAAGCTGGTCGAGCGCGGCATCCGCATTCTGATGAGCGCCTGCAAGATTGACCGAGCCACCGCCGTCGAAACCATCAAGTGCGCCGGCCGCAGCGTTCCCGTTGCGCTGGTCATGCTCAAGGCCAAGGTCGACAAGCCCGAAGCCGTTCGCCGTCTCGCCAAGTCCGACGGTAACGTCCGCGTCGCTATCGAAGACAACGTCCTCGAACTCTAAGCCACTGGCACAAAAAACAATCCGTCCGTGAGCCTGGGAGAATCCCCTGCCTCGGTCGGCCTGCGCCTCGCCCTGTCGACCGATTTAGACTTGGAAGCTGGAGCTCCACACTTCTTCATGGACAAGTTTGATATTCGCGGCGGCAATCCGCTCGTTGGAACCATCCACGTTTCGGGCGCAAAGAACTCGGCGCTGCCCTGCATGGCCGCGGCCATCCTCACCGAGGACGAAGTCTCCCTCGAAAACATCCCGCAAGTCCGCGACATCGCCACGGAACGCCACCTGCTCGCTTCGATGGGCGCTGAAGTCAAGCTGGGCTCGGGCGCTGACGGCGATCACACCACCATCTGCTGCCGCACACTCTCCGATCCCGTCGCGAAATACGAGATCGTCAAGACCATGCGCGCCAGTTCGCTCGTCCTCGGTCCGCTCATTGCCCGCACCGGCATGGCCCGGGTTGCGATGCCCGGTGGATGCGCCATTGGCGGCCGCCCCATCGACCTGCACATCAAAGGCCTTGAGAAGATGGGCGCAACCATCGTCCAGGAACATGGTTATCTCGAAGCACGCGCCGATCGCCTCCGCGGCGCACATCTCATGTTCGATAAAATCACCGTCACCGGCACCGAAGACCTGTTGATGGCTGCGGTTTTGGCTGACGGTGAAACGGTAATGGAAAATTGCGCGCGCGAGCCGGAAGTCTCCGACCTTGCTGCGCTGTTAACCGCCATGGGCGCGAAGATCGAGGGCGCGGGCACCTCCACAATTCGCGTGCTGGGCGTCACAGGATTGCACGGGGCTCACCACCGCATTCATCCCGACCGCATCGAAGCTGGCACGTTTCTGGTTGCGGGAGCTATAACTGCAGGCGACCTCACCGTGGCCGACTGCAATCCTGATCACCTGCGCGCCGTCCTCAGCAAGCTTGAAGAAGCCGGTGCGACCATCGACATTCTCGGCCTAGATGCGGTGCGCGTTCGCGCTTCGGGTCAACTGCGTGCCGCCGACATTTCAACCGAAGAGTACCCAGGCTTTCCTACCGACATGCAGGCACAATATATGGCGTTGGCCACGCAATCCGAAGGCGTGAGCACGGTCAAAGAAAACATCTTTGAAAACCGTTTCATGCACGTACAGGAACTGGTGCGCATGGGCGCGAACATCAAGGTCGATGGCAGAACGGCCACCGTCCGCGGCCCGGCAAAGCTATCGGCAGCGGCAGTTATGTGTTCTGATCTGCGCGCTTCCGCATCACTCGTCCTCGCGGCCCTGGTCGCCGATGGCGAGTCCATTCTAGACCGCGTCTACCACATGGACCGTGGCTATGAACGCTTCGAGGAAAAGCTGCAGAGTGTTGGTGCCCAGATTCACCGCATGGGCAACGTGTTCCCCAGCAAAGACCCTGAAGGCTCGTCCGATTAAATACAGTAGTGGCTTTTCGAACTCAGGAGGGGCTTAGCGCCAGCTTGCCGCCAGGTGCCAGCGCAACCCGTGCTCTTCCGTCTTCTGCAGCACGCGTTCGTATTCTTTCAGCTCCGCCAGCACTGACTGTGTTTCGGAACCCAATGCAACCGGCGTCGCACTTAAGAAATCGGTCAGTGCCCGTACCGTCACCAGGCCATCGGCCGGCTTAAACCATTGCGGTTGAGGTAAACTGCGAGCCCATTCCGGGTCTCCGGAACCCTGCTCCAGCAGCAGGGCCATCGAATTCTCATCCGCGGAAAAGAAGTCCAGCAGCGGATTGACTTCGAGTGTCGCTGCGACCCGGTGCAGAGATTCTTCGTTCCGCGCCAGCGCGTGTCCGTTGACGAAGATATCGAATCCCGGATCTTCGCCTTCCACAACAATATAGAGACTGGCGGCCATCGAACTGAGTTTAGTTTAGTTAGTAGTTACGGCAACCGAAATCCACCAAAAGGTCATCCAATCAATTACGTCGGCGGAGTCCAGATACGCTTATTACGCAAGTTTCACGGAATTCCCCCTCTGGCACAAAAGAGCTATACCGTCTTCGAATCCCCCAGACCTTAGACTGAAGTTGGCGGCTTAGCTGCGGCGAGGGACGTGTGTTGGATTGGAGCAAACTTCCGGATCTAGCGGCTGTTGCGCTTCTCACGAGCGCGTTCGCATCCGTCGCAAGCAGCGGACACAAGCCGATCTCCAGGCTATGGCTCTCCGGTTGGGTCATGATCGCCGTCCATTTTGCGGCGACGATGTTTCTTTTTATCCCGGGATTCTGGGGGACCTTCGCAAATATTCTCTGCGTCGCGTCGCTGGTGGATGCCGGCGTTTTGTTTATGTACGCCTCGGTTCCGTATCGCCGTGAAATTTCGAGCCGCCGGTTGTTGGCCTGCCTGCTCGCCACCAACACGTTGTATGTCAGCCTGCTCGTCATCAGTCCTTCCGCAGACTGGGCTCTTACGCCCATTGCGATCTTGTTTGGCGTAGCCCCTTTGACGACCGCACTCCTGGCACTCCGCAACTTTCAGCACCCTTTGCGATGGATCGTCGTCGCTCTGTATATCGCGCTCTCCATCTTTCTGCTGGCTGTGCAGCACCGCCCGGGAAATGGAACCGACCTCGCCTTGAACGCCGTACTCTTTACTGTCTACTTTGGGTGCTGTCTTCATGTCTGGCGCACCTACAATCGAGCCACCACCGGCGCTTTCATCACAATTGCAGGTTTCCTCACGTGGTCTTCTGTATTTGTTGTGGGCCCCGGCCTCGCTGTCATTTCTCCAAACTTGCGGATTGAAAGCGAGGTCTGGAATCTTCCGAAATATGTTGTAGCCGTCGGCATGATCCTGCTTCTGCTTGAAGATCAGCTCGAACACAACAAGTACCTCGCTTTGCATGACGAATTAACCGGCCTTCCCAATCGACGGCTCTTTCTTGACCGCCTTGCCCAGGCACTGGAACGCTCGCGCCGCGCCGGAACGAAGACAGCCCTGCTCGTCGTGGATCTCGACCGCTTCAAGCAGGTGAACGACTCGCTCGGCCATCACGCCGGTGATCTGCTGCTCCAACAGGTGGGCACTCTCTTTACCGGCCGCGTCCGCGGGTCTGACACAGTCGCTCGTACCGGCGGTGACGAGTTCTCCGTCATCCTCGAGGACGCCGCGGACCGCCTCAACGCCACACAAGTCGCCCAGTCGCTCCTGAGCAATCTCAACAGCCCGCTCCAGGTGGACGGGCGTTCCGTTCTCGTGGGCGCCAGCATCGGCATTGCACTTTACCCCGACGACGCGGCAGACATGGAGTCGTTGCGCATCGCCGCCGACCTCCGGATGTACGACGACAAGCATGACCACCGCGATAGCCCGCGCCGCACCACCGCGATCAAAATCCCGCCTCAATCGGAAGTCGCCGGGAACCTCGCAGTCGAACTCGGCATGGCCCCAGGGCATCTCGGCAACTAAGCTGCAATGCGCGAGAGTTTTCGAAACATCTGATCTGTATCGAGCCGCTTCGCACAAAAGCCGAAAGGCCCGAAACGTAAAGTTCGGGCCTTCCAGTCTTCCCATGTGCAGCAACTACAGCAGTTTCGGAATTGGTGTACAAAAAAGCACGAGGCCAAGTACCGTTTTCCTCAAGAAACCGGCCCCATTTGACGCTCCTAAGAGGACTACGTTAATTCCGAAAGCGCTCTAGCGTTGTCCGCCGCCACCGCCCGGACCACGACCGCCGCGACGACGACGCCTGCGGCGATTTGGATCTACCGGGGGACGCGTACCGCCGCCCGCTGGCTGACCCACCACAACCGGCGCACCATCCACGCGGTTGAAGTTCGGCTCGTTCTCTTCGTCGATTTCCTCGCCCTCTTCTTCGTCGAAGTCGTCTCCGCCTTCAATCAGAATCGTGCTCTGGTTCGACTTCGGCTGACGCTCGTCAAACTCGTTGCGCGGTCTCTGCGGAACGGGTGCGGGTGCCGCTTCCGCTTCCGCTTCCACTGTGACACCTTCTTCTCCAGCCTCTGCCGGGTTGGACTGCGCGAGCTTCGCGCGCTGCTCCTTGATCAGTGCTTTGCGGCTGAGCTTGATGCGATTGCCTTCGATGGCCAGTACCTTCACCATCACCTGGTCGCCCTCGCGCAGCTCGTCCTTCACTTCCTTCACGCGATGCTCCGCGATTTCGGAAATGTGCAGCAAGCCGTCGGTGCCCGGGAAGAGCTCGACAAACGCACCGAACTCCGCGAGCCGCACAACCTTGCCCAGATAGGTCTTCCCTATCTCAGGAACCGCGGTGATATCGTTGATGATCGCCAGGGCCTTCTTCAAACCCTCGGCGTCGCTTGATGCCACGCTTACACGGCCCGTATCGTCAACATCGATCTTCGCGCCCGTCTGCTCAACGATGCCCCGAATCGTGGCCCCGCCCTTGCCGATCAGATCGCGAATCTTGTCAGTCGGAATCATGACCGTCTCAATGCGAGGCGCATACTGCGAGCGCTCCTCGTGAGGACCAGCCAACGCCGCATCCATCTTATCCAGCAGGAAGAGCCGGCCGCGCTTCGCCTGCTCCATCGCCTGCTGAAGAATCTCGCGCGTCAGGCCGCCGATCTTGATGTCCATTTGCAGAGCGGTAATACCCTTGCGCGTTCCGGCAACCTTGAAGTCCATGTCGCCGTAGTGATCCTCGGCGCCTGCAATGTCAGTGAGAATGGCGTAATCGTCGCCTTCCTTCACCAGTCCCATCGCCACGCCGGCCACTGAGCCTTTCAGCTGGATCCCTGCGTCGTACAGCGCAAGACTCGCCCCGCAAACTGAAGCCATCGAGGAAGATCCATTCGATTCCAGGATGTCGGAAACAATGCGAATCGAATACGGCGACTCATCGGCGGTCGGCAATACGGCGGAAATCGCCCGCTCTGCCAAGGCGCCGTGACCCACTTCGCGGCGACCAGTGCCTGTCATACGTCCTGTTTCGCCAACGCTGAACGGCGGAAAGTTATAGTGCAGCATGAAGCTCTTCCGCTGCTCGCCTTCGTAGCTCTCCAAGCGCTGGCTGTCGTCATTTGTACCCAGCGTCACGGTCACCAGTGCCTGCGTCTCACCGCGCGTAAACAGCGCAGATCCATGCGTGCGTGGCAACACGCGGGTCTCAATGTTGATCGCGCGAATCTCGTCGAAAGCGCGACGATCAGGACGAATGCGTTCCTTCGTCACCTGCTCGCGGAACAGCCGTTCGCGCAGAGCCTCGTAATAGGTGCCCAGCTTCTTCTTTGCCGTCGGATCGTCCGCGGGAAGGCCGGCTGCCAGTTCATCCTTGATCTGCTTAACCAGTGCGTAGCTTTCCGTCTTGGCGTGCGCCTTAGTGTCCAGCGCATCCTTCAGCCGGTCACCAATCTTCGCCTTCAACTCGCCGTAATACGCTTCATCAAACTCCGGCGCGGTAAATGCCCGCTTCGGCTTCCCTGCCTTCGCGACCAGCTCTTCGATGGCCGCAACAATCTTCTTGATCTCGCCGTGTGCGAATTCAATCGCGGCCAGGATGACCTCTTCGGTCTCTTCCTTGGCGCCCGACTCGATCATCACGATACCGTCCTTATGACCGACAACCATGATGTTGACCGTCGTGCCAGCACGCTCCGCATAGGTAGGATTGATAACGAACTCCCCATCCACGCGGCCCACGCGCACTGCGCCAACCGTTGCATTGAACGGAATATCCGACAAAGCCAGAGCGGCTGCAGCAGCGTTGATTCCAATCACATCGGGATCGTTCTCTTTGTCCGCCGAGAAAACCAGCGCGATGATCTGCGTCTCGTTGCGGAAGCCGTCGGGGAACATGGGACGAATGGGGCGATCGATCTGCCGCGCCGTCAGAATTTCTTTTTCGCTCGGCCGGCCTTCACGCTTGATAAAGCCGCCGGGGATGCGTCCACCCGCATAGGTGTATTCACGGTAGTCGACCGTGAGGGGGAAAAAGTCGATGCCTTCACGCGGATCGGGGGATGCGACTGCAGTGGCCAGCACCACGGTCTCGCCCGTGGTCACCAGGGCTGCGCCAGAGGCCTGCTTCGCCATGCGACCAGTCTCAAACACCAGCCGCTTGCCGCCTGCAAGCTCGACAGATACTTCATGCTTCGTAGACATAGAGTCCTCGTTTCATTTTTTCGCTTGGGAAACTTGTGGGGAGAAATGCGCCGCGGGGAGCGGCGAATCGTTCAATGCTTAGTTTCGGAAAGCGCGGCGTAGGCGCTGCAGAGGCTCGCTCCGCAATCAAGAGCCTCTCCACTCGGGACAGCTCACCCGCCTCGGCCGATCTCAGCCGATAGCTGTGCGCTTGCCCCGGCATGGGATGCAATTCGCCAGGTACACCATGGCCCCAGGTACTGGGTGGAACGGGGGCCGTGACCAGTCTTCGGTCTGGGCGCTTCCAGTTCAAGGTTGCTTTCTGAATTACTTCCGGATTCCGAGCTTGCCGATAACGTCACGATACCGGTCGGAGTCGTGCGTCTTCAGATAATCCAGAAGACGGCGGCGCTTGCTTACCAGCATCAACAGACCACGCCGGGACGCGTGATCCTTCTTGTGCGCTTTAAAATGCTCGGTCAGCTCGCCAATCCGCTCACTCAGAATCGCGATCTGGACTTCCGGCGAACCGGTGTCCGTCTCGTGGGTACGGAAGCGTTCAATTAGGTTGGTTTTCTTAGCAGTCGCCAGCACGGCGTGTGTTACTCCTCTTGCGTTCTCAGTCCACTCTTAAGTGTCTATTGAGAGATTACCATGAACAAGCCTTCTGCGCCATGCCGCACCCGCCCGGTAATCCTTTCCAAACCCACAGCTTTGTACACTTTGGGGTTATGGCTCCTTCTGAAACCAGTAATTAGCCCGAGCCACAATCCGCGCACCGTAGTCCTCCGCCGTCTTCACGCGAATCGTGTGCAGCCCCGGCGTCGGGTTCGATGGACTGAAAGTGATCAGGTAGCGATTGCGCACATGCTTCGCCGCTTCCACAACACGCGCTTCAAAACCCTTGTCCATGGTGAAGGTTGCATACTCGCCTCCACTCTCCTTCGCCACTTCCCGCGCCACGTTTTTTTTGAATGCGTTGATCGCCATCAACAATGGCGCCAGTAGGTTCGCCGAAGAGCCAGCCTCGTTGTGACCGGCAAGGTCGCTTAGCAGTTCCGCACGCGATGGTGAAAAGCAAACACTCAGCACCAGCACATCCGACAAACCGATTTTCTGAATCAACTCCACAGGCTTCGTGTGTTTACTGCCATGATCGCGCTCTTCACTGATCAAGAGCAGTACCCGCCTAAAACGTTTCGGCTCATCCTGCAATAAATCCACCGCCGAACTCACCGTATCGAGGATCGCCGACCCGCCATCACCCGGCTCCAAATGTTTCAGCGCCTCGTTCAGATCATCGCCGGAGTGGGTGTAGTCGTGAATCAGATGCGGCCGCGAATCAAAACCCATCAACGCCACCTGGCTTTGCGGATCGGAGAGAAACAAGTCCAGCAATGGACTCAGCTTCGCAAGTTTGTCGAACTCCAGCGCGCTCGCCCCCCCTTGCTCCACCGCAATCACCAGCGCCACCGGCGCCGTGTCCATCTCCTCCTGAACATGAATCTTCTGCGGTATGCCGTTATCCTCCAGCACAAAATCCGACTGCTGCAAACCGTACACAACTTCCCCTTCGCTTTTCTCCACCAGCGTCGGGACCAGCACTTCATTGGTTGTTACGCGAATAGTAGGGCTTTCACTCGATGTGCGCGACAGGAGTTTGGCCGGCTCCGGCGGAGGCAACTGCTGCGCCCCGCCGAAGGCCGTGCCAACACACAGCGCAAGGAAATTGAGGATGAATAGCCGAGCAGTAGTATTGATCATATTGGAAAGATGGGGATCTCTATTGAGACGTGGGAACAAGGCCCAACGGTAGCAGATCCACTGCTCACACACGCTTGCGTGCCTCTTTGTCCATGCGCCCCGTCCAAGCCAGAAAGCTCAGCAGCTCCCAGCGCGACTCCCACATGAAGCCAACCACGTCTTTCGCCTTCAGCGACTCCGCAGGCTTTCCTGAATACGTCTCAACCCGCCAACGCAAAAACTCGCTGCGCCAAGGAGCCAGCCGATGGCCTCGCGTTGCATTCCATATAAATCGAAGCGGCGCAAACAATCTGTCGTCCCTCTCGCATTGAGTATAGATGGGTGCGGCCTGCCGCTAGTTCCCAACCCCTGCCGCTACGACAACTTCTGAAATAGACTTCCTGAACCCAACTGCGAAATCACGGCTTCAAGCGCCGTCTGTTGCGTCTCCGCCAGAGAAAGCTGTGTCGAGAGTTGGGGCAGGTCGGCCTGCATCAAGCTGGTCTGCGCCGCGGTCAACTGCGTCTTCTCATTGGTCACCGCATCCGAAGCCGCCGACAGCCGCGTCAACGAGTTGTCCAGAGTCACTCGCTGCTGCGACACAAAATTCAATGCCGTGCCCAGCGTCTGCGTATCCTCGACCCCCTTCTCAACCGTCGTGCCGCTGGAGTAATCGGCAATCAGGTTATTGAGAGCCTCAAATACACTGTTCGCTCCGGTCGTCGTGAAAACCTGGTCACCCGGCATATTCAATTGAATCGACTGCCCATTAGGAGTCTGCATGAAATTCACGTTCTCATCGCCGTTGTAGGTCGTGGTTGGGGGCGTCGCAGTCGTCGATGTCGTGAACGGCGCGGTGGATGTCTGGCTCCCCCCAAAGATGTACTGGCCCTGGTAGCTGGTGTTTGCCAGCGACATCACTTCGTCGCGAATCCCCGCCAGTTGATTCGATATGGCCTTAAGCTGACTGGAGTTGAGCGTACCGTTATTGGCGCCCGTCGCCAGCGAAATCGCCTGCGTCAGCTGGCTCACCACGCTACCCAGCGCCGAATCCGACACCTGCAGCTGCCCCTGCACCAGGCTCGACGACTGCGTAAATGAATCGTCTCGCTGCATCTGGTTCAGCAGCAGAACATTCTCGCCCGACGCTACCGGGTCCTGGCCAAGCGACGTCACGCGCACGCCACTGGAAAGTTCGCTCGTCAGTTGCTGCTCGCTTGCCTGTGTCTGGTCCAGCGCACCCACCATATTCGAAACAAAATAGGGATCTACCCGCACTGTATCCTTCCCTTCTCTCCCCGGAACCGTCCTCCACGCGCGTTATGAGACCGCTGTTTCAACTCCTAAATTCAAAGCAGAAGTCATAATCTTGTTGAGAAGTGAGAAAACCTGCGAGGCAGCCTGATAACTGTTCTCCAACTGCTGCATTGAGGACGCTTCATCGTTCATATTCACGCCCGAGAGCGATTGCACCTGGGTCTGCAGTTGCGTCACCGAAGCAGTCTGCGCCGTGTTGTCCGTCTGCACTTCGGAGACCATGGACCCCAAGTTGCTCACGAATTGCGAATAGTAATTCGTCGGCGTCTGCCCGTTGACAATCAATCCGGTCGCAAGATTCGCCATCGCAAGCGCATTCGAGTTGTCGCCTGTCCCCGCTCCCGTCGCGGCTGCCGCAATGTGGTTCGGATCGGTCATTACCACCTTCATCGCTCCCGCACTGCCCGCAACCACGGTCGGCGCGTCGAAGATGTTGCCCGCATTGCTGGTGTCGCCCGACAGATCCGCTCCCGAATCATTCTGCGCATTAACGGCGGTTGAAATACCGTAGGCGATCTGATCCAGCGCCGTCAGCGCAGTGGGAATATCCTGGTCTCGCGCGGTCAGCAATCCACCCAGTTGTCCGCCCCCGCCGGTGAGAGACGACGTCACATCCGCCCCGCCCACAAAGAAATCGGTGACCCCGCCCTTCAGGCCGTTAGTCATCTGAAAGCTCGTCGCCTCGGATACCAGCAACTGCCCCGAGGTCGTCGTAATCGACAGCCCGTTATTCTCCGTCGGCACCTGGTTGATGCCGATCAGTTGCGATAACTGCGAGATATCCTGCTGCCTCTGGTCTTCCAGAGTGCCCGCATCCCCGCTCGGCGACCCCGACTGAATCTGCTGATTCAATTGCGCGATCGCGCCGGTCAGCGCGTTCACCTGGCTGGTGATGCCCGCCGACTCCTGGTCGAGCGCCGATCTCTGCGAGTTCAATCCCGCCGCCGCATTCGAAATGTCCCCCGCCAACGTCGACGCGGTCGAGAGCACCTGTTGCCGCAGCGCATTATTGGTGGGAGTTCCACTATTCGCCAGCGACGAGAAGGAATCGAAGAAATTCGTGATATCGCTGCCGATGTCCCCGGCCGTTGATCCGGACGAGCCGGAATCTGGCGTGAAAAGCGCCTGCAGCGAATTCAACGCAGTGAGCCGCGAGCCGGAAGCGGATGCAAGTTGCTCTTGTTGCACCAGGCGCTCCTGCAGAACGCGATCCCGCACCGACGTCGGGCCCGTCTCCGTAACTCCGGTTCCGTAGGAAGCGCTGTTAATCTCGACCGGCGCGTTCTCATGCCAGTTCGGTACTTCCCGGGTATAACCCGGGGTGCTCGCGTTGGCTACATTGTTGGCCACAATGCTCAGCGCCGCCTGGTCGGCATCGAGAGCCGAGCTGATCGTTCCGAACGCTGAGTTGATGGTCCCCATATCCGATCCCGTCAGATTTCCTTTTCCACCGGCTGGGGCGCATATTCCAGACTGCCCAGGCGCACCTCCCGCAATCGGCGCATCACTCGCAAATTCGCGCGCGTCGCCTCGAGCACACGCCCAAACTGTGCCATCTCTACCGTGGCCGCACGCGCCTCCCGTACCCCAACAACGCTCTTCGCCGCCTCAGCTTCCTCCCTCGTCCGGTTCAGTGCCCGGCACGACATGGCCAGCGTTTCCAGCCCATCGGCATCCAGAAGGGACAACGCGCGCGAAGCTTCACGCACCAAATCCCTCAACTCGGGACGCACTGCCCTTGCAGTATCCTGTGCCATGCTCCCTCTCTACATAGTTCGCCGAACTTTTTACCGGCCCGAACCCGACGTCGGCCCACCGCCCAACATCGAATCGATCATCTTGCCTGCAACCGCCGATGCGGGAACACTGTAGTTGCCCGCCGCCAGTGCCGACTGCACTGCAGCGACCTTTTCCATACGCACATCGGATTCAGTACTCGCCTGCGCCACCTCGGCGCCCGCGCTGCTCAGCGTGGTATGGTCGCCGGCCAGTCCACTGGTGCTCGAGGTCCCGTCCTGTTTTGCCGGTTGGGTCTTGGCAGGAGCCGTCGATGGCACCCCCAGCAAAGTCTTCAGTCCATCTACGCTGTTGCGAATATCCATTTACCTCTCTCCTTACCGCGCTTATCGGCTCTCCCTCTAATCACTGTAGTCATTCAATCTTCCTCAGCACGGTATCTCCGTGTTCCTTCCGGGTTACCTTTGCCGAACCGGAACCTGTGCCTCTCTGGGAAAGACTGTCCACAATGCTGTTTGCGATTCCCAGGCCGCCGCGCTCACTCAGTGCCTTCCCCAGCGACTCGACGGCAAACTGACCCAGGGCTTCGCCCGAACCAGCGCCCTCGTCCTGGTCGGCGTCGCCCCCCGCAAGAGGCTTCAACAGTTCCTTCATCATCTGCGCTTCGAACTCATGCGCGGCCCGCACCAGGCGCGGCTGCGGCCCACTTTGCGACGCGTTCCCCACTCCTGTCAGCGGCCCATGTATCCCGTGCATTACAACACCTCCACTTCGGCTTCGAGCGCCCCGGCTTCCTTCATGGCCTGCAGTATCGAAATCACATCGCGCGCACCCGCTCCCGTCCGCTGCAATTCCTGCACCAGATCTTCCACCGTTGCACCCTCTTTCAGATCGATGCGGTTCACCGGCTTGTCCTGCGCCTGCATGCTCGTTTGCTGCACCACCTGTGTCGTCCCCGCGGACAGTGGCCCCGGTTGCAACACCTGTGTCGTTGTAATCACATTCACTGCCAACCCTCCGTGCAAAATCGAGACCGGCTGCAGACGCACTGTTCCTCCGATCACCACCGTGCCCGTACGCTCATTAACCACCACCCGCGCCCTGGGGAAAATCTCCACCTCTACGCCTTCAACCTTATCCAGCAGGGCCGCCACGTCCTCATTCGGTTCGGCGGCAATCTCCACCCGACGGCTGTCGACCACGTGAGCGCGTGCCGCCCCCAGCATTTTGTCGATTGCCGTTGCCATTCGCTCCGCGGTGTGAAAGTCCGCGTCATTCAGGAGCACGCTCACCACCCGCATATCCTTCAAGTCGAAAGGTACAGGCCGCTCTACCAAAGCGCCGCCCGGCACCCGCGCCACTGTCGGATGATTGACCTGCTTGCTGTTGCCACCTCCCGTTGCTAGGTAACCGCCCAAAACCAGGGCACCCTGCGCTTGCGCATAGATCTGTCCATCCGGCCCGTAGAGGGGCGTCATCAGCAGAATGCCCCCCTCAAGCGAACGCGCATCGCCCGCGGAAGAAACCGTAATGTCGATGCGATAGCCCGGCCGGCTGAAGGGCGGCAATGTCGCCACCACAAACACCGCCGCCATATTCTTCACCTGCATATTGCTGGCGCTGTTCGCGCCCGTCTGGGGAACCGTAATGCCCATCCGTTCCAGTGCTGAAATAAGTGTTTGCGCCGGAAACACGGTCTGCGAACTGTCACCAGTTCCATGCAGTCCTACAATCAGCCCGTAACCCACCAACTGGTTGTCGCGGATGCCCTCGATCGTTGCAACATCCTTCACCCGCGCCAATTGCCCCGGCGCTTCCGCAGCCAGTCTCGGCACAGCCAGGCAAATCAACGCCCCCAGCAACAGAAGCATCCAGAAGAGAATCCCGGCGTTTGTATCTTCGCGACTAGTTTTCTTCGAAAACATCTTGGCCCGATTCCGTGGTTCTTTGCTTTTTGAATCTCTTGACACATCAAGCGCCTTAAAAAATGATCAGCTTCTCCAGCAGCCGCACCAGCGGGTTCTGCCGATAGGTTGAATCGTTCACAATCCCTTTGCCCGCCACCTCGAGTTCAAGGTCCGTCATGGCCGTCGACTGCACCTGGTTCTGCGCGCTCACGTCTTCCGGGCGCACCAGCCCTCGCAGTTTGATCACCTGTGTCTGCTGCGAAAACGTCAGTTGTCGCGTCGCCTGCACCACCAGCATTCCGTTAGGCAGCACGTCCATCACTTCCGCCCCAAAGGTCGTAGCCAGGCTAGAATTGGTGGTGCTCTGCCCCTGCGCCGTCAGGCCGGACGAGGACGTCTGTCCCACCAGGTTCTGCAATGCGTTCGAAGCCTTCAGCGCACCAAACAGCGACGTCAGACTCGAACTCGCATTCGAGGCTCGCGTGTTTTTCACCTGTCCATCGGTCGAGGCTGCCAGGCTCTCGCTCACCACAATCGAAACCACGTCGTGCACATGCGCTGCCTTGGCATCTGTGCCCAGCCTCACCAACCGGCCCTCGGGGCTCCAGATCGATCCCGCCGTCTTTACCTCTGCTGCCTGCTGTGCGTGGACTCGCTCGATGTAGGCGCGCAATGCCACCTCGGGCGGTGTCGCCTTCTCGGACGCTGCGGCTTTCTTCTTCGCCGGTGCCGCAACGCTGATCGCCAATCCTGCACAGAGAATGCCCGCCAGGATACAACTTCGACGCGCGCTCACGGCTGCACCTCAACGATGGGTGCGAGAACGGCCCTTCCTGTCCCCACCGCAATCACCTTGACTGCCTTGCCACCTGCCGTCAGCCTCGCCTGCAGCATTCCTCCCACGGCGGCCGGTCCCAGTGCGATGGCTTCCATTCGCGTCTCCGCAACCGACGTAGTTTCTTCCACGATCAGTCGATCGCCACCCCGAATCACCACCGACCGCGGCGCGGCAATCCCCTGCGCCTGATCAGGCCTCCGATCCCTCGTCACGCTCCGGTCATCTCGTCCCATCGCAAGCACCAACTGCCCCGGGCCTCCGCGACTCCCCGCAATGCGCACCAGCAGCCAGTGCGTTTGCGTGCTCGGATCGTCGATCGCCCGAATTGCCCGCGGCCTCGCCGCCGGCAAAGCGGGGTGCGGAGGCGCGCTCTGCGCAACGATCAGCACTGTGCTCGCCAAGGCGGCCACCGCAATCAAAGTGCGCGCCATCCCCTTCGCTTGATTTCGCAGCCCCATCGCAATTCACCCGTTCCATCTAACCGCTTAACGCGTCATGTTATTAACCTGCGAGTACATGTCATCCGCAGCCTTGATGACTTTTGAATTCGATTCGTAGGCCCGCTGCGCCAGCACCATCTGCACAAACTCTGTCACCACATCCACATTCGAGTTTTCAAGATAGCCCTGCTGCAACGTTCCCAAGCCCTCCGTCCCGCCAGGATTGCCCAGCACCGGATCGCCGGAACTGAGCGTCGCCTGCAGCAAATTCGCGCCCATGTTATCCAGGCCACCGGGGTTGGGAAATGTGGCCAACTGTATCTGCCCCAGTTGCGAAGGATTCTGCTGCCCGGGCAGCGTCGCGTTCACCATGCCGTATTGTGTGATCGTCACTGCGGTCGCATTGGGAGGAATGGTAATTGTGGGAATAATTGGATCGCCGTCGGTGGTCACCATCGTTCCCTGGTTATTGAGGTGAAACTGTCCTGCGCGCGTATAAGCAATGGTTCCATCGGGCCGCTGCACCTGAAAAAATCCCGACCCTTGAATCGCCACATCCAGCGGATTGTCGGTCTCATTCAGCGAACCCTGTGTGTTGATCACTTCGGTCGCCGCCGACTTGGTGCCTAGCCCGACTTGTAATCCAGCCGACACCGTCGACTGGCTCTGCGCCGCGCCGGGCGTCACCAGGTTCTGATAGACCATGTCCTGAAACTGCAGCCGCAATTGCCTGAATCCGGTGGTCGAAGAGTTCGCCAGATTGTTGGCGATTGTATCCAGATTCATCTGTTGCGCGCTCATGCCGCTGGCCGCCGTATACAGTGCTCGAATCATGCTTCTCCTTTTTTCGGACGCGAGTTTTGCCCCTACACCCTCGGCAGATCCTCGGACGCAAACTTGTTGAACTCGGTGTGGAACACGGTCAGAGCCCTTTGCATCATCTCGGCCTGGCGCTGCATCAGGATCAGATTCATCGTTCCCTGTATCACGTCTTCATTGGCCGCTTCGAGCGCTCCCTGATGCACGGCTGCGTCCTTCGCAGCCGTGGGTGTCATGCCGTCCGGCACGGTGTACCGATTGGCACCCTCCGCCTTCAACTGGGTGCCCGCCGGAAAGTCGAAGACGCCTACCGTCGCCACTGCGCCGCCTGCGACCGAAAGCACGCCGTCCGCCCCAACGGAAACCTCGCCCGGTGGCACCGGCACCGGCTGACCCGCCGATGAAAGCACCGGCTCTCCGGTAGCCGTCACTAACAGTCCCCTTTGTGAGCGTTGAAAACTTCCGTCGCGCGTGTAACGCACGCCGTTGGTGGTCTGTACGGCAAAGAAACCCAGCCCCTCAATCGCCAGATCCAGAGGATTGCCGGTCTGCTCGAGAGCACCCTGGCCGAGATTCAGGCGGTCGCCCCCCAGCAGCCCATAGTTGTTCACCGTTTGACCGAGTTGCGAATCCTGGGCATCGGGGCCCAGCAACACCGAGCGAAAAAACTCCCGCTCCGCGCGATAGCCCGGCGTCTGCGCATTGGCAAGATTGGCGGCGGCGGTGTCCAATGCCTGACTGCGCGCCACCAGGCCGGTCATCGCCGCATAGTATCCGCTGTCCATCTCTGTCTGTCCTCCTGCACAGAGGACTCTTGCAGATCGAGGACCGAAGGGGGGCAACGTGGATTAGAAGAAATTAGAGATGCGAATTCAAAACGTGAGTACGCGAACTCGATTACCTGCTCTGCCCTCGTGGTCCGACAAGTCGCCGCGCGAAGACCCCGTTCCACACGACCCGATTGCCGCGGCTCCGGATTCAGCGACCGCGTGCTGCGATCCCACCTGTGCCTTATTGCTGATTTACACCTGCACCTACCGGCTACCCGCTCCCGCCTATCCAGGCGCTTCAACGCTGCGGCGCGCCAGGGGTCTACTGAATGCCGTCGCACACAATCATCACCGAGAAACGGAACCCTTCCGCCCGATAGACGTGATTCAACTGAAACTCCGGCGCCTGCACGTGCAGGTTATAGTCGTGGCCGCTGATCACGGCCGGCACCGACAGCCCGCAGTTGGCCGCAAGATTGGGCACCTTGCCCTTCCACGCGCCCGCCAGCATATTGCAGATCTCGCCGATCCCGTCTTTCACCGTGTCATCTATCTCCGTGAACTCCATCCCCGTCATCAGAGCCGCTACTTTCATGGCGTCGTGCGCCCCGCAGCGAAACACGCAGGCCCCGCTCAGCAATCCGCCAAAACCCACGACCGCTGTCACTGACTCGGCCTCAAACTCAAGCCGCCCCTTGTCCCGGGTGCATGCCGCACCCAGCATCATGGTGAATACTTCATTCACACTCTCATCCAGGTTGGCCGGATCGGTAACCTGTTCCAGAGAACCCCGCAAAGACAGCGCCATCGCCCGCTCCCTTTCCTTCCCGCCGTCTTCGCCCTTGTTCGCGATCGCAGCTCGTCTCACTCCGTTCAGCAGCATGTGCCGGCCCCTCTCTCTTATGCCGCGTGCACCAACGGCAGAACCCGCTCCTTCACCTGCTCCGCCGTGAACGGCTTACGGATATAGCCCTGCGCTCCCGCCTGAATCGCCTGTTTCACATGCTCTTCGCTCGACTCGGTCGTAATCATCACCACCGGCACACCCGGAGCGAGGTTCTGCGACCGAATCTGGCGCAGAAACTCCAGCCCGTCCATTGACGGCATATTGATGTCGGAGAGAATCAAATCGACTTGCTGTGTCTTCAATACCTCCAACCCCTCGGTTCCGCTTGCCGCCTCCAGCACCGTGAGCGGATCGAGGCCCGCCTGGCGCAGCGAGCGCTCCACAATCTTGCGCATGACCGAGGAATCGTCAACGATCAGGGTTCGCACTTCACTCATGCCCGAGCTCCTCTGCTGTTCCCCTTATCGGCTTTCCCCCGCATTTCTTGAGTCGGCTCTGTTCCGGCTCCCCTGCAAGCCCGGGTCTCAGGTCGCCTGAATCCCGCCAATCGAACAGACCACGTCCTCGATTGCGTCCGGCCGCGGCAGGCCTTCTCCCGGAACTCGCTTCCACGTGCGCAGCCAGAGGCAATCGTGCACCCGCACCAGCCGCGCTTCGGCACACCGGGCTCGCTCCACCGCTCGCGCCAGCACATAGCATGCGGCCGCCTGCGAAACGGCTTCCACCAGATCAACCGCGGGAAACTTCGCTTCCAGCATGCGGGCGTGCGCTTCTCTGAAGCGTGATCCCTGCACCAACCCGCTCTCCACCCGCAAGCCTGTCATGCGCTCCACGGCCAGTGCCAGCACCGGGTCCGGAGCCTCCTCATGCCCCAGGTACACAACGCGTCCCGCGGCCCCTCGGAACGGCAGCGCGCCAAACGCATCTACAAACAGGCGCGGCATCACCCCGGTCAACGCCGCCGGGTCGTGAAGCTCCAGCGGCAACACAGGACAACTCCACTGCAGGCCTAGCGCCCGCGTGATCCTCTCTTCCGAGACCGCTTCCTGATCGAGGAGCCAATCTCCAAGACGCCGCGCTCCCGCCGATTTTTGCGCTTCGAGCGCACGTCGCAATTGACCCTGCGTGATCCAGCCCTGCTCCAGCATCAGCAGGCCCAGCGGAATCCGGTGGTGGTGGGGAGCGCGCCCGCCGTACCGCCCCTCCATTTCGCGCGCCACTGCCGCGGCCATGCGTTCCCGCGTGCACTCGGCCGAACAGGTCCATCCCTCTTCAAACACTGGAACCGCCCGGCTCCGCCACAAATGCAGCCATCCCGAATTGCATGCCGGATTGGCGCAGGTTTCAAAAAGTCCCAGCCGGTTGCGTCTTCGAACCGAACGTGTTCCTCGCGCCAGGCCGTCGGCTGCCCCGGAGGCATCGACCCCGGCGGCCTGCGCCTCCGTGCGCCTCTCCGGAATATTCCTCCAGCGCTCTAAAAGAGGCATCGAATGCTCTCCAGGCGTTTACGCGGCTCGGCCACTTCGGTCACGCGCAGGCCAAAGTTTCCGTTCACCAGCACCACCTCACCCCGCGCCACAATCTTGTCTCCAACAATCAGGTCCACGGGATCGGCCACATGCCGGTCCAGCTCCACCACGTCGCCCGGCCCCAGGTCGAGGATTTCGCTCAAGGGAAGCTCGCGACAGCCAAAGCGCAGCGTGGCCTCCAGCTCCACATCCAGCAGCAACTCCACTCCCGGGCCCACGCCGGGACTGATTCCCTGTCCCTCTGCGGCCTGGGTTTGCGGCGCGGCGGACTCTTCCGGCGCGCGATTCCCTGCCACTCTTGGTGGCTTTTGCGTCTCCGCGTCCTTCAGCCGCGTTTCGTCGCTAACCAGGATGGCCCACGATACGCTGTCGGATTTCAACTGAAAAGCGCGCGACACGGTACGCAGGCCCGCAATCTCCTCGAATCGCTCCACACGACACTTCCGCCCGGTTTTGGCCAGCAGCTCTCCAACCGCCGCCTCGGCCACTTCGCGCATCAGTTCGCCCCATCCCGCCTTTTGGTCCACGCCTTCGCCTAAATAAGGTGTCTCCAAAATTCCCGGTTCCAGGACCACGGAAAAGCGGCCTTCCTCTTGCCCCGAAAGCGTAGTGGCGAAACCGAATGTTGCCTCCGTCCTCGGTTGCGGCGTCGTTTCTATTAGCTCCGGTTCGCGGGCCAGCGCCTGCGAGAACAGCGCCGAAGCCACTGCAGTCCAGCAATCGCCATAGCCGTTCATGGCGTGACCTCCATCGCCGGGCTCTCGATCCGCGCCGCGCGGTGCGCGCCCTGCCGGATTGCCTCAGCCGCGGCTACACACTGGCCGCCCACCCGCCACTCGGCCAACGTGCTAGCCGACAGATCTAGCCGCAATACAGTCCCCGGCTCCAGGGTCTCAATCGAGCGCGCCGCCAGCCGTACCGGCGGCAGTTGCAACGCGCCGCCAAAACGGATACGCCGCGCCAGGGCTTCTACACGCGCCAGAGCCTCCGGTGCATGCCTCCGCCGGCGCCCCCAGTCCGACGTCAGGCGGCGCAGAATGGTATTCGCCACCACCGCGGGAAACGCTAGGTTCAGCAATCCCGAACTGTGGGGCATGCGAATCTCAAAACTCAGGCAGAGCGTCTTCTCGTTGACCGACATGATGCGCGCCGCCTGGGTCTGCATCTGGCGGCGTTCAAAATTGAAGATCAGTCCCACTGGCTGCCATGCCGCCGTCAGTTCGCGGCACACAATCTCCACCACGCTGCCCACGATCGACTCTTCAATGTCGGTCAGCTCGCGCATCGGCCCGTCCCGGCCGTCGCCTCCCAGCAGTAAATCGATGATCGGCGGCGCCAGGGCCAGGTCCAATTGCAGAACGGAGAGCGCTCCCAGCGGTTCCAGGCGCACCGAGGACACGTAGCTGATCTCGGGGATGCGTTGCAAAAATTCGTTGAACGCAATCTGTTCGGCCGAGACCAGGTTGACTTGAAACTTGGTGCGTAGCCACGCGGACAGGTTGTGGGTCAGGTTGCGCGCGAATAAATCGTTGAGCATGCTGATGGCGCGTAACTGCTCATTCGATATCTGTCCCGCGGAGGAGTAGCTGTACGGCACGACTTTCGATCGTGTCTCCGGCTTTGCGCCCTCCTTCTCCGGTGTGCGCGCTGCCTGAAAGAGTGCATCGATCTCATCCTGCTTCAGGTTCTTTTCCATCAGCGTTCCCCTCCGCGCCCGGAGGTCCGCCGCTGCACCCTGGCTCCGCCGGGTCGAAACTGGCCTTTCGCCGCAAGGTCTTTCAATGCCGATCGGAGATGTACCACCGCTGAGGCATGCACCTGTGAGACTCGGGACTCCACCACGCCCAGGGCCAGGCCAATCTCGCGCATCGTCATCTCTTCGAAGTAGTAGAGGGTCATCACCAGCCGCTCGCGTTCGGGCAAATGCGCAATCGCATCGGCAAGCCTCTGCTGCAACTCTCCTCGCAGGCAGCGAAACAGAGGATCCTCGTCCGGCCTGCCCGGCACATAGGCAAGTTCCTCTTCGCCGGAGTCTTCGTTGCGCTCCATGTGCAATGTGCCGATTTCAAGTCCCTTCAAATCGCCCAGCAGTTGCTGGTACTCATCGAGCGACATCCCCATTTCCGCGGCGACATCCGCTTCTCCGGGAGCCTTGCCCATGCGCGCTGTTGCCACCCGGATCGCTTCTTCGACCGCTCTTCCCTTGCGGCGCAGCTCACGCGGACTCCAGTCGAGCGTGCGCAAACTGTCTAGGATCGCGCCCCGAATTCGAAATTGCGCGTAGCTGCGAAACTGCACCTTCTTGTCCGGATCGAACTTGGCAAAGGCGTCCATCAGTCCCACTACACCGGCCGAAACCAGGTCTTCCATTTCCACGTGCTGGGGCAGCCGCTCGTGTATCCTCCGGGCTAGAAAACGCACGATGGGCAGGTGTTCCAGAAGCACCTGCTCCTGCTCGCTGGTCAGCATCGGAGTCTCTCCCGTCGCCGGCGGATATCCACTTGAACCCGCGCCTCGCCTGCCTGGCGAGCGAATTGCCGCCGCCCCCGCCGTTTCGATTGCCATCTCTTCCCCCTCGCCCTTCCCGCCCGCTCTCCTGGCCGTCCTCGAGCGAGTCCGTAACGCCTACTCCGCCTGCCCGGGGTCAGCGCACTGTGCCCACCGGGCGCAGACGAATCTCCGGCGGAATTTCGGCCGCCGCCACCACCGCCAGCCGCGGCAGAATTGGCTCCAGCCAGCGCTTGACGTGATAGCGTGCCGGACTGGAACAAAGCAGCACTGGAAGGGCCGCAGCAGAGGATGCGCCGATGAGGCTTCTCACAGAATCCGCAAGACGCCGCACTACGGGTGTGCCCGTGGTCCCCGCTGTCCCCAGCAGCCTCTGGCCGGATTCCGGAGCGAGAGTTACCACAATCTCCTCCTCCAGGCCGGGATCGAGCAGCAGCACCGGCAGTTGTCCCTCTGCATCGAGCAGAGGCTGCATCAACCTCCGGCCCAACACCTGCCGGGAGGCTTCAACCAGCGCCACTACGCTCTTGTTTACGGGTGCGGTCTCGAGCAGCGCCTCCAGAATCCTGCCCAGATCCCGAATCGACACCCTCTCGCGCAACAACTGCTCCAGCACCCGGCCTACTTCGCCAAGCGTCAGCAGTTTCGGCACCAGCTCTTCCATCAGCTTGGGATGGCTCTCATTCAGTCCGTCCATCAGCCGCTTGATCTCCGCGCGTCCCAGCAGTTCCCACGCATGCCGCCGCATCAGTTCGCCCAGGTGCGTTGTGATCACCGTGACTGCATCCACAACGGAATAGCCCGCCGCCGTTCCCTGCTCTTCCAATGCTGGAGCGATCCATACTGCGGGCACGCCGAATGCCGGTTCCCGTGTCTCCTTCCCGGTGAGCGGCCTGCGTCCCGGCTCCCCGGAAACCGCCAGCAATTGCGGCCCCTCTGTCTGCCAGCGTCCGATCTCAATCCCCCGCAAGGAAAACAAGTACTCGCGCGGACGCAGCCGCAGGTTGTCCGATATATGCACTGGCGGCACAAGGAACCCCATCTCCGCTGACAAATGCCGCCGCAGTGTGCGCACCCGGCTCAGCAGATGCCCGCCCTGCTTCTCGTCCACCAGGGGAATCAGTTGGAACCCGATCTCCAGCGTCAAGTCCTCGAGGCGGAGCAGCCCCGCCAGATCGGCTCCCTGTGCCTGTTCAGTCTTTTTCTTCTCAGCCGCTCCGCTCTCCGCAGGCAGCGGACTTACGGCCGCAGCGGCCGCCATATGCCGTCCACCCCACCACAGGGCCGCGGCCACCAGCAGAAACGCGATCTTCGGCAATCCCGGAATCAGGCACATTGCCGCCGACACAACACTCGCCAGATAAAGTGTGGTCGGCCGCGTCAGCAGTTGCTGGCGAATCTCTTCGCCCAGCAGCCCGGCGGAATTGGCGCGCGTCAGCGTAATTCCACCCGCCACCGACACCAGCAACGACGGAATCATGGTGACCAATCCATCCCCGACGGTGAGAATCGTGTACGTTCGCACCGCTTCGCCCAGATCAATGCCCTGCTGCAGCGTGCCGATCAACAGGCCTGCAATGATGTTGATCGCTGTAATCAGAATCGTGGCCAGCGAGTCGCGCTGATTGAACCGCGCCGCGCCATCCATCGCGCCGTAGAACTCGGCTTCGCGCGCAATCGCCTGCCGCCGCTTGCGCGCCTCCAGTTCGTCAATCAACCCGGCATTCATGTCCGCGTCAATCGCCATCTGCTTGCCTGGCAGTGCGTCCAGGGTGAACCGCGCCGTCACTTCGGCAGTGCGCACCGCCCCATGAGAAACCACTAAGAATTGGATCGCGATCAGGGCGAGGAACAACACGAAGCCCACGACGTAATTCCCGCCTACGACGAACTGTCCGAAGGCTTCGATCACGTGGCCGGCGGCCGCTGTGCCTTCCGATCCGTGCAGCAGAATCCTTCGGCTCGATGCGATATTGAGCGCCAGCCTGAACAAGGTCAACAGCAACAAAAGGGTGGGAAAGACACTCAACTCCACGGCCCTGCGAATCTGCACGGCGGAGAGAAACACGACGACCGACGCGGCCATCGACAAGGCCAGCAGAAGATCAAGCGCCGCGGCGGGCAGCGGAATCAGCATTACGAAAATGACGCTGATTGCGGCCAGCGGCAAAACATATTCGCGCAACCGGTGCAGCACCGATTGAGGTTTGAATGCCGTTGTTGCCAACGCAGCCGTGCTCATCGCAAGCTCCCTCCCCCTCCCCATTCGATCGGCGGAACCCTCGACTCCAGGCCAATCGCTCGTTGAGTTGCGCCTGCACTTTTCGCCGCATGTGCCCGCGCTGTCTCTCGTGCCCGCCGTTCGCGCATCTCCTGCTCCACGCGCTGGCGATAGAGATAGGCAAGAATGGCGGCCACAGCCGCATACAGATCCACGGGGATCGCCTGCCCCACTTCGACCGCGCGATAGAGCGACCGCGCCAGTTGCGGATTTTCGATGACCGGCACGCCCGCCCATCGCGCTTCCGCCTTGATCTCCTCGGCCAGCAGGTTGCGCCCCTTGGCCAGCACCTTGGGCGCCTCCATGGTCCCGAAATCAAATCCCAGCGCCACCGCATAATGCGTCGGATTGGTCAGCACCACCGCGGCCTTCGATACATCGGCCTTCACCTTGCGCCGTCGCATCTGCCGCTGCAGGCCACGAATGCGGCTGCGTATCTGAGGGCTGCCTTCGGTTTCCTTGTATTCCTGGCGGAGATCTTCGCGGCTCATCTTCAAGCGCGATTCGCGGCTGCGCCACTCCACGATGTAGTCGATCGCCGCCCAGCCAAACGCCAGCCATGCTGCCGCAACCAGAAGCCCCTGCACGTCGCGGCCAAGCATCTCCAGCCGCGCATTCGAAAACGGAGGCAGCGTCAGTTGCCGTGCGATCCGCTGCACCGCAAAAATCGCCAGCACCGCCGCCGGGATCAATGACTTGCCTAATCGCGCCGTGGCGCGCAGCGAAAACAGATTTTTTGCATTCGATAGAGGATTGATGCGGTCCAATCGAAATCCAATCACCTTGGCAGAAAAACTGACGCCGCCGGTCTGCAACACTCCCACCGCGCAAGCCGCCACCGCAACCGCCGCCATCACCATCGCAAACGGCGCCAGCACCGCGACCGACAAGCCGCGGATCGCCGCAAGCGTCGGCGCCAGTTGGGACGGTTCCCAGCGCGCTGACGCGCCGAGAGCGAGAAAGCTGGCAAACCCGGTGCGCCACGCCTCCATGGCGCGGCCATACATCAAACCCAGCGTCATCACGCCGGCCAGCGTGCCCGCTGCCGCCGTCAATTCGCGGCTGTGCAGCAGGTCGCCATCCTTGCGCGCCTGTTCTCGGCGATGCGCAGTAGCTTGTTCTGTCCGCTCTCCCGGCATCGCCTAACCTCCCGCGGGACGCGCGGCAATCAGCTTCTCCGCCAAGTCAAGCAACCCTGCAAAACGCGTCTCAATAAACCGCGGCCACAGCGCCAGCGACCCCGCCAGCAACGCAAAACCTGTGAGCGTCTTCAACGGCACGGTCAGGGACATGACCGGCAACTGCGGGCTCAATTTGCCCAAGAGCGATACCGCGAACTCCACCAGCAGCGTGGCTGCCAGCAGCGGCGCTGCCAACTCCACCGCGGCCAGAAAAATTCCCCCTACCGCATGCACTATCCCCAGCGTGGTTGCCGGCGTCATCGTGAATGCGCCCAGCGGCACAGCGTGAAAACTACGCACCATCGACGCCAGCACGATCCGATCCAGTCCCGCGGTAATTAACACCAGCGTGCCCATTAGTTGAAACAGCTCGCCCATCAGCGGCGTCTGGATCTGCGACGCCGGGTCCATTAAATTCACCAGCGAAAAGCTGAACTGCAATCCCGCGATCTGCCCGGCAAACAGAAGCATCTCGTTCAACAACGCCAGCGTCAGCCCGTACAACAATCCAACAGCGACCTCGCCCAGCAGCGCGCTCAAACTGATCTCCGCGTGCGCCTGCGGCAACGACGCAACCAGCGGCGCCAGCAGATATGCCACTGCCAGGACAAACCCAGCCTTGGCGCGCATCGGCAACGCGGTCGACGAGAAGAACGGAGCGAACGCCACCATTCCGCTTACCCGCACCAGCGTTAACGTTATCGCGCTCAGAAAACTTGTCCAATCGGGCTGAAGTGCGTTGGTCATTCTCGTTCTTTCGTTCGCCGGCGGCTCGTCGCTGCCGTCAGCCCAGGTAGCGATGCAGATCGCTCAACAGCAAACGCGTATAGTTCGCCATCCGCTCCAGGAACCACGGCATCCCGGCCAGCAGAATCGCAACCACCGCCGCCAGTCTTGGCACGGTCGTCAGCGACTGTTCCTGCAGACTGGTCAACGTCTGCACCAGGCTCAACGCAAAACTCAACAGCGCCGCCGCAATCAATACCGGCGCGGCCAGGATCATTGATTCCTTCATCAGTTGTCGCAACAGTTCCGCCACCATGTCCGGCGTCATCGAGTCTCCTCAGAAACTTTTCAAGAGCGAACCGGCCAGCAGATTCCAGCCGTCCACCATCACAAACAGCAATATCTTCAGCGGCGTCGACACCACCACGGGCGGCAGTTGAAACATACCGATCGATGTCGTAATTGCGGCGGTCACCATGTCGATCAACAGAAACGGCAGAAACAAGACTGTCCCGATGGCAAAGCCCGCCTTCAGTTCTGACAGGATGTACGCCGGAACCACCACACGCATCGGCAAATCGTCCGGCATATTGGGCCGCGCCACCTGTCCCGCTGCAGCAAACAACGCCAGATCTTTCTCTCGTGCGTAGCGCAACAGAAAATGTTTCACCGGCTGCGCGCCCTGATCGATCGCCTGCATGCCAGTGATCTCTCCCGCGCGATACGGTTCCACCGCCTGCTTGTCCACTTGATCCAGCACGGGCGCCATCAGGAACCAGGTCATCATCAGCGCCAACCCCAGCAGCGTCGGGTTCGACGGAGCGGTCTGCGTCCCCAACGCCTGGCGCAAAAAGTGAAACACCACCAGCAGCCGCACCAGCGGCGTCATGCACATCAAAATCGCCGGCAACAGCGTGATCAGCGTCAGGACAAATACAATCGTCCACGGCGTCGAGTCCGACGGATGCAGCTTCGCATTCAAGTCGGGCAAAAGCGGCAGGCTGGTCGCCGCCACGCGCATCGCCAGCAGCATCACCACGAAATTCTTCCCGGCACGTCTCTGGGGACAGTCTTCCTTTGCACCGCGTCCGCCCTCCTGCGCATCCCGTCCAGCGCATAAAACGCCGGCGCGCCTTCAGCAGAAGTCGCCACCAGCAGCAGCCGACCCTCAGCCTCCACCAGCGCCAACGATTGCCGCGGTGCCAGCGAAATCCGCTCAACCAACGCAAGGCGCGGCTCGCTTTTGGCGCCTCGGCTAAGCCGGTCCCGCACCCGCGCCAGCAGCCATCCGGCCAAGCCCGCGATCGGCGCGGCTCCCGAACCGACCCTCCCTCCCGGCGTCGCGTTCTTCATCGCTTCCTTCCTTGCTTCAGCCTCACGCCCTGCCCAAAACTTCAGGGCCCAGTTCCATCCACTCTCATGCCAGCCGGGTCACGCGCACCGCCAACTTGGTTTCCACCACCTCAAATTCACTCCACGCCATCTGCACGTCGCCCGCCCACAAAGGCATGTCACGCGTATGTCCCCACTGCGTCTCAATCACTTGTCCCGCCCCCAACCGCACCAGGTCGCGCACCCGAAACTCTCGCACCGGCACGGCCACTTCCAACTCCACCGGTAACTTGGCCAGCGCCGGACTCAGCTTCATGGGTTCAACAATCGGTACCGGTGGCACCGCTACCAACGCGGTCTCTTCCGCGCCCGCACTCCCATTGCGTTCCTTCTCACTCGCGCGCGTTCCGTTCGTGCGCCCTGCGCCCGCAGTCCCCTTCTGCGTCCCCTCTGCCGGAAGTGCTGTCGCTGTCGCCATACGCACAAAACCCTGCAGTAGAGTGGCCAGGATTGAGACGGGAAGATTGGAAAGGCCTCATACTTGCGCGCCGCGTCCGCGCCCGTCACCCAAACACCCTTACCCCGTCTCCGCTTCGCTGCTAAACTGGATAAAGCCAGCGCGATCCAGCACCGCAGGGCCGTCGGCCCCGCTGCAGCACTGAATTGAGGTCCATTCAAATGTCAGAATCAAACGGGAATAAGAGCCTGAACAGCACCAGCCTTCGCCTCAAAATCGGCCTTGCCGAAATGCTCAAGGGCGGCGTCATCATGGACGTCATGAACGTGGAGCAGGCCCGCATCGCCGAAGAGGCCGGCGCCACCTCCGTCATGGCCCTCGAGCGCGTGCCCGCCATGATCCGTGCCGAAGGCGGCGTGGCTCGCATGGCCAAGCCCGCTCTCATCAAGCAGATCATCCAGGCCGTTTCCATTCCCGTCATGGCCAAGGCCCGCATCGGCCACTTTGCTGAAGCCCAGATCCTCCAGCAGCTCGGCGTCGACTTCATCGACGAGAGCGAAGTCCTCACCCCCGCCGACGAGGCCCACCACATCGACAAGCACGCCTTCACCACGCCCTTTGTCTGCGGCGCGCGCAATTTAGGCGAGGCTCTCCGCCGCATCGCCGAAGGCGCCGCCATGATCCGCACCAAGGGCGAAGCCGGCACCGGCGACGTGGTTCACGCCGTCCAGCACATGCGCCAGATTGTGAAAGAAATGAAAGCCCTCACCGTGCTCAGCGAGCAGGAGCTCTACGCCGCCGCGAAGGAGCACCAGGCTCCCTACGAACTCATTCGCATGGTCGCCCAGACCGGAAAGCTGCCCGTGCCCAACTTCTCCGCGGGAGGAATCGCCACACCGGCCGACGCGGCTCTCATGATGCAGCTCGGTGCCGAAGCCATCTTCGTCGGCTCAGGAATTTTCATGAAAGAGCGCGCCACGCCCCTCGATGTCGAAAACAATCCCAAGGAGCGCGAAGAAGCCGTCTCCCGCGCCAAGGCCATCGTCATCGCGACCACCCACTTCAACGACCCCAAGATCCTCGCCGAAGTCAGCGAACAGGTCACCGGCACAATGAAGGGCCTCGCCGCCGCCGGCCTCGAACAATCGCAGCTCCTCCAAACCCGCGGCTGGTAGCCACCTGCAGTGGGGCAATCGCCTTCGACCTTGAATTTGCAGGCCGGTCTACCTCTTCACGCGATTCTTGCGGAACTCGTTCTGCGCGAATCGTCGTCAAGATTTCCGGGCTTGAGCCCGAAGATATGAACTCCAGGAAAGCGCATTGACCACCCGCCCCCGCATCGGCATCCTCGCCCTCCAGGGCGACTACGCCTCCCACGCCCAGGCCCTCACCGACTGCGGCGCCATCCCTTCTCTCGTCAAAACCGCCGAAGACCTTCGCCTCGACAGCGACTCCCGCCACCAGCAATCCCTCGACGCCCTCATCCTCCCCGGTGGCGAATCCACTACCATGCTCAAATTCCTCGAGAGCCGCAACCTCTTCGACGCCCTGCAGCAGTTCTGCCAAGCCAAGCCCGTCTTCGGCACCTGCGCCGGAGCCATCCTGCTCGCCCGCGAAGTCCTCCATCCGCCCCAGCGTTCCCTCGGCCTGCTCGACGCCGTCGTTGAACGCAACGCCTACGGCCGCCAGATCGACTCCACCATTCTCACCGCCGAAACTTCCCTGCCCGGCGGCCCGCTTGAAATGGTCTTCATTCGCGCCCCCCGCATCGCCAGCACCGGCCCCACCGTCCAGGTCCTCGCCCAGCGCGAAGGATTCGCCACCCTGGTGCGCCAGGGCAACCTCATGGCTGCCACCTTCCACCCCGAGCTCTCCGCCGACCGCCGCGTCCATCAGTCCTTTGTTGACACAGTTTTAGCCGCACGCCCCGCCTGACCCGCGTCCCGCTTCCTTCCAAAACCACTTTCATCCCAGAAAAACCACCAATGGGATTCTTTGCGCGTCCAACCGAAAGTGAGTGTAAGCTCTTCTTCACAGAGGCCCGCGCATGCCCGCTACCTTTACGCATTCCCCTGCGGAAACGGAACGGAAAGAGCCAGGAATTGGCGGCAAACCGCCCGTTGACCGGCGTCCCACAGGGGGCGGCGGAGGCGGTGGCGACGACGAATGGCGTGGAGACAAGCGCGGTCCCCGCGAATCGCTCCACCGCATGCGTTGGTCTGTTTTTGTCGCTCTCACCGGCGACATGATGTTTTTCGCAGTCCTCGTCGTGCTCTTCTTCGCGCGCCAGTCCGGCACCCACATGGATACGCGCTCGCACGAGCAAGTCGGCGACTGGCGACCCATTCTGCTACCGCCCATTCTCTTTCTCAACACCGCCGTACTCCTGCTCAGCAGTCTGACTATCGAAATTGCGCGCCGCCACATCTTTCACGAGATCGACGTGCTCGAAGAGTGGCTCGGCCTCGGTCGTCCCGCCGTCCGCCGCGCCCTTCCCTGGATCGCTGCCACGCTCGCCCTCGGCTTCCTCTTTCTCGCTGGTCAGTGGGCCGCGTGGCGCCAGCTTACCGCGCAGGGCTTCTCCTTCGGACACTACGCCACTCCGGCCAGCTATTTCTTCTACCTGATCACCGGCATCCACGCCGCCCACCTGCTCCTCGGCCTGCTCGCCCTCGCCGTCTGCCTCCTGGCCCTCAGCCGCTTCAAGCGCATCGAACTCCGCCAGATCGCCGTTGACACCACCGCCTGGTACTGGCATGCCATGGGCCTCGCCTGGCTCGTCCTCTTCGCCGTACTCGCCCTCGGCCAATAAGCTGCTGGCGCTTCCGGCGGTGTTCTTCGTTGTCATTCGGCCTCTTTTTATCCAAACGAAATCGGGCCGCTATCCCTGCCGCTCCGTCCTATACTGGGTTCACCGTCGGAGGGTCCCGATGCGCGTTCGCCTTCTCACGCTCCTCGTCTGCAGCGCCCTTGCATGCTGCTCGCACGCTCCCGCGCAAGAAAAGAACGAGCCCGTTGTGATCCGCGTGCCCGACGGCGGCGCCAACGGCCCCATGGAGAGCATCTTCATTCCACCCAAGCCCGGCGCGCCCTTCAGCCTCACCCTCGCAGCTGAGTGGTCTCGCCCCCTCAACAACGGCGGCAGCTTCACCCTCGCCAACGAACGCAAAATAGTGCGCGACAGCCGCGGCCGCATCTACCAGGAACGCTGGATCCTCGTGCCTAAGGGCGGCGCCATCAAGTCCTTCATGAACGTTTTTCAAATCACCGATCCCGAAATGCACACCTGGTACAACTGCGACACCCGTGCCAAGATCTGCGAACTACTCACCTACCACCTCACCACCGAAGACAAATACGTGCCTGCCATCGGAACCACTGGACCTCTGCCCGACGGCAAAGGCTCACGCAAGCATGAAGACCTCGGCACCGGCAGCACGCAGGGCATCGATACCCACGGCTATCGCGAGACCGTCACGCTCAACCCCGGCGCCATGGGCAACGACACACCGATGATTACGACGCGCGAATTCTGGTACTCGCCCGAACTCGGCGTCAACCTGCAGTCCACCGTCGACGCCCCGCAAAGCGGCAAACAGGTCTTCACCGTTAAGGAAATCTCCACCGCCGAACCCGACGCGACCTACTTCCTCGTCCCCGATAATTACAAAGTCGTCGACCACCGCCAGGAACCGTAGCGACATCGGGCACCAAGGGAACGAAATTCCCCGGAAGTTCTTGAATCCACTTTGGCAGAATTCCAACGCGCCATACCGCATCTAACAGATCTGTGGTCTCGGACGAAAGACACTTCCGCCCTCCAAGAACTGGCCCCGGTCATCCGGCCGAAAGCCACCTGAGTTCTTCAAGAGCAGCGGCCAACCACCTCGAGGATTATGGCGATACTGACGAAACCGTGTAATGGAACCCTTAGCGAAGAGACACTGACCTTGCTGCAAGCCAACCGCGAAAGAGCAGCCTGGGGCGTGTATCCCTGTGAGGTCTGTGGTCAGAACGTTGGCGTATTGGAAGAGAAAGGCAAATGGGTTCCCGAGCGGCATTGGCCGTCTGTCACTTACTCCCCACGCCGGCCCGCTGTGAGTCGCTACTCCCGCCAATGACCGATCGGGTAGAGCCCTAATTCTTGACAAAGAAACGCAGAAGGACGGAGATGAGGTTCCTCCACCTTCAATCGCGTCCTACTCTGAATCTGTGGAATATATTCGCCGTGTCTTCGCCTATGCTCCTTCCGTGTTTCAAGGTCCTGCGCCACGCCTGTGCAACTTCACCGTCCGTTGCAAATCCTGCGGCGAAAGCATACCCGCCCCCGTGCGGACGATGCCGGATTCCTGGTTCGTTGCCGTCTGTCCCCTCTGCGGAGAGAAACGCCGCTATCTCCCCCATGAACTCTTCCAGGGCCGGCTCTCCCACAAGCTGAATCCAACCGCACGGCCACAGGTGCTCTGATGGGCTTTATGAAACGGGCCGTGGCCCATGAGGAGAAGTTGGCCGAAGAACAAAGGCGTATCACCGACCGCTTCGCGTCGACCGTGGCCATCGCCGCCTCGATCATTAAGGCCGTCCGCCTGGCGCGCGAAACGGAAATCGGCAGCCCCACTCAGCGCGTGGTTGCAGTCGTCTCCGACAGCATCGCCCCGGCACGCATGATCCTCCAACGCATCTTGCGTTAATCTTTGAGCCATGTGCGGAAGATACGGCCGGCGCGCCGACAAGCAGCGCATCGCGGAGTGGATGCAGGCGCACGATACCCACGTCTTCGACGAGTCCTACTACGCTCCCACTTTTAACGTGGCGCCGCAAAGCCTTCAGCCCATCGTGCGTCTCGACAGCGAAACCGGCCGGCGCGAACTCGCCATCCTGCGCTGGGGCCTCATTCCCTTCTGGTCAAAGGACGCGAAAATCGCCTATTCCACAATCAACGCCAAGGCGGAAACCATCACCACCAGCCCGGCGTTTCGCGAAGCGATGAAGCGCCGCCGTTGCCTCGTGCCCGCCGACTGGTTTTATGAGTGGAAGAAACTCGACGCGAAAACCAAACAGCCCTATGCCATCGCCCTGCAGGACGGTTCCCTCTTCGCCTTCGCCGGCCTCTGGGAGTCGTGGAAGGATAAAGCCACCGGCGCGTCCATCGAGACCTACACCGTCATTACCACCGACCCCAATGAATTAATGGAGCCACTGCACAATCGCATGCCCGCCGTTCTCCGCAAGCAGGACTACGAACGATGGCTTGCCCCCGCCGACCCCGCGCAACTCCCCGTCGATTTGCTGCGACCCTACCCCGCCGAAGAAATGAAAGCGTGGCCCGTCAGCGCCCGCGTCGGCAATGTGCGCAACAACGACCCCACCTTAGTCGAGCAAATCAAATTGGAAACAGAATAGGAATCGATAGTGGGTTCCATTGCACAACGACTCTGCGGCGGAGCGAAGTGCTGCCGATGACAGTTCATCAATCAGAAACTGACGAGTTGCCCCCTACTCACCCAGACCCCGCACGAAATCCAACTATACCTTCCCACAAGCCGACTTATCGGGATTTATCCGGATGCCCGGATTGCGTGAATATCGCGCATGGGCGGTTGGCCGAAGAATCGTTTGTACTCGCGATTGAACTGACTCGGACTCTCATACCCAACCTCGAAGGCTGCGCTCGCGGCATCGAGTTCCTCTGTGAGCATCTTCTGACGCGCGGCGTGAAGCCGAAGCTGCTTTTGAAACTGCAAGGGGCTCATGGCTGTGAGGCTGCGGAAGTGATGGTGGAGAGTCGACCTGCTCATCCCACTTATTGACGCAAGATCATCCACGTTCAGTGTCTTCTCGTAGTTCTCACGCAGCCAATTGACCGCCTTTGCTGTTCGATGATTTTGGTCAGCCTGTGTAGAAACGGAACGGAGGCGATCTCCTTGTGTGCCCTGAAGGAGCCGGTAGATGATCTCTCGCTGGAGCAGCTTACCGAAGAACGGGACATCCTGAGGCGTATCGAGAAGCTGAACCATGCGGCAGCACGGTGCAAGGAGTTCTACCGCTGCCTCACCCAGTACCATCCCGCGAGTTCCAGCTGGCGGCGCGGGAATGGACACCTCGTCGGAATGAAGAACGTCGCGGACCATCCCCATATCGAGTTTGAGGAAGAACGCGAGGTAAGGCCTCTCGACACTGGCTGAGCAGACACGGCTAACGATCGGAAGTTCGATCGATGTCAGTAGAAACGTGGTTTCCCCAAAAACATAGCTTTCCTTGCCTAGGTCAACGCGCTTGCGGCCTTGTGGAATGACAAGCAGACTCGGCTCATACGTACAAGGATTTGGGGCAGTGGGAACAGTGTTTTGGTAGAGCGTAAGCCCTGCGACTGGCATTGCCATTTGGGAGGCGTCTCCCATCGCTTTGCTAATTCGCGTAGCCAAGTCGGCGAGCATCGATATGACTCGCGGATCGCCCTTTGCGCCTGACTTATTTGATCGCATCGCTTGTCCTCGACAATTTCACGATATGCCACAAGTGCGGTGCTTTGCACCCGTTTCTCGCCTTGCTCGGACAAATAGGCAATCATTTCACCCGATCAGGCTACCGTCGTGCCGCATCTCCGGCTTAGTGTCGGAATGGAAGCGAACGACGCGTCACAATTCAGGAGAAGACATGGAAACGAGAAAGCTGGGAGCACTGGAAGTATCGGAACTTGGATTCGGATGCATGAACCTGGCGACCAATTATGGTCCGGCGGCGCCCATTAACGACGCCATCAAGGTTGTCCGTGAGGCGCACAGGAACGGCGTGACATTCTTCGATACAGCGGAAGTTTACGGACCGTACACGAGCGAGACCATTGTTGGCGGTGCGGTTGAACCTTTTCGCAACGAAGTGAAGATTGCGACAAAATTTGGCTTCAATCTCACGGAAAAAGGCGGCCTGGACAGCCGGCCCGAACACATCAAGTGGATGGTGGATGGATGTCTCAAGCGTCTCCGGACAGACCACATCGATCTCTTGTATCAACATCGGGTCGATCCCAATGTCCCGATTGAAGATGTCGCAGGCGCTGTGAAAGAGCTTATCGAGGCAGGCAAGGTATTGCATTTCGGCCTCTCAGAGGCGAGTCCCAGCACGATTCGGAAAGCGCACGCGGTTCAGCCCGTCGCTGCTCTTCAGACGGAATATTCGTTGATGAATCGCGACCCTGAAAGCAATGGACTCCTTGCGACTTGCGAGGAACTGGGGATTGGCTTCGTGCCATGGGGACCGATGGGCATGGGCTATCTGACGCAGAAGCTAGACGCGCAAACCGCATTTGATCCGAAGTCAGATCTTCGTTCGACCTTCGAGCGCTTTCAGCCGGAAACCATTGCAGCGAATAAGCCTTTCGTGGACCGCATCACCGAGCTTGCCAGAACGAAAGGCGCCACGACTGCGCAACTTTCGCTCGCCTGGCTATTGGCTCAAAAGCCCTTTATCGTTCCAATCCCGGGCACAGGAAAGGTCAAGCATCTTCAGGAAAATATCGAATCCACCAAGCTCGTTTTGACTGCGGACGACCTGAAGCAAATGGACAGAGCACTAGCCGAGTTGAAAGTGCATGGCGGTCGTATGAACGAGCAACAGATGAGCGTAGTGGAGCAGTAAGGAAAGGGATCAAAATAGATACCGAGAAACGCCCTTGGCGCTAGAAATTCGCGTTCAGAAGTATGGGTCCCCGGGTGACCCAGGTCTCTCCTTTGAGACTCGGGAAAGCACGAACCCAAACCGTCCTTGTTCCGGAAATTCCTCTCCCTCGGTCGCTTATTTTCTTGTCAAGAGGTCGCCCTGTGGAAAACGCGCCAATCCCCTCATTCCACTCGCACTATAAATCCGCCCAAATTGTGAATAATTACGGGCCTTTGGCGCACACTGGAAGAAGTGGAAGGAATTTCCGCGCAGCGCAGTTGGCCCCACCGCAGGTGGTCTCACACGAACCATCCGATCGCCGGCAATCGAATCCGTGCCAACTCCAAGCGCCCAAAAAAGTGCGTCAAAGTGGCCTAAACCCCCAGTACTCAACCCTCGGTCTTGTTCAGAAAGGCATGACCATGAAAGCTTTAGGGTCAATTCGGCGTCCCCCTCCCCCCTTTCCACAGAGCAGCAGGAGCGAAGGGTTGCGCCCTGGTCGCCAAAGAGACAATGAGGCGAGTCAGAAATTCCTTAAGCCTGTGCTTCTGCGCCGTCGCCGCCCCGAAACCCTTGCGAAAACAGCACTTCCGGCCACGGACAATTCAAGTTAAGAAACACTTCTACCCTGTGCTCCCAGCCGAATACAGGGAAGCAAGCACCCAAAGCGTCAATCTCAACGCGAAGCGGCTGGCCGCACCGCAGGTGCCGCCGAAGGGGCCAGCGTCAGCGTGAACTCGTCTTTCTGTTCCACGCTCAACTCCGCCGCCTCCGGATCCTTCACTTTCCACATCACCACATGCACCTTGCGGTCACTCACTTCCAGCGTCAGGTAGTGATACACCGGAAAGCCGGGATCTTGATACAAATCGCCTTTGCCCCGAAATAACAGCGGATAGGGCTCAGCCCCTCCGCCACCCGTGATCACATACTCCACGCCGAGTCGCTCAAATCGCTCGTAGTTGTGAATGTGGCCGTTGAACACAATGACCCGCGCGTGCAGCTTCTCCAGGTTCGCCTCGAGAGTATCGCGCAAGAACAACGCCTCTTTCGTCGGCAAATTGATCAGCATCTCCGACTGCCGGTCTGCCACCCACGGCACGTGATACAGGATGAAAAGAAACTGAACCTGGTTCGGCAAATGGGCCATTTGGGCTGCGAACCATTTGCCCTGCGGTGTCGCAGGCCCCGAGGCTTCCGTGGAATCCAGAGCGATCACTTCCACGCTGCCCAACAGCGCGGAGTAGTAGCGTTTGCCATTGATTTCAGGAAAATTCTTCAGGTAGTTAGCTACACCCGGTTTCAGCCCGCCATAGATCTCATGATTGCCCAGTGTCGGCAGTGTCAAAACCTTGTTTGCTTTCCAACTCGCCGTCTCCGATTTAAAGACTTCCAAATCGAAATAATTGGCGCCGGTGAATGGCATGTCGCCGGTCAGAAGTAGCACCTCGGGATGCAATGCGCCCACCTTTTCCGCCAGCCACTTGCGTACCCGTGGATTCGTGCCCTCCGTCCTCTTCGGATCGGTGAAACGCATATCGCCATAGGCAATCATCCAGATCGGCTTCTGCGCCGTGAACTGAGAAAATGTGAGGGTTGGCTGCGTATCAGGCGCGTCATTCTGCTGCGCAGGCAACGCAAGCGCGCAGGTCGCACAAACACACAGCATCCAACGGCTGAATCCCGAGTTGTGGAAGGAAGGAGAGAAGAATCGGATCACGGCCTCAGACTATAGCATTCAACGCTGATCCGACTGCGGAACGAATGCCTGCACCAGAGCGCGGCAGCGATCGCCGAGCGACGGCACTTCGGGACACTCCAGATAGATTTTCCGGTTCACCGCCATCAGCATCTGAATGGCCTTCACCGGCGCATCGCTCGCCGACATCGAGGTGCTACGGAACGCGTACTCGTCGGCAAGATACTCGATCGCGTGTCCCAGAATTTCCAGCGCGCGCCCCGACTCACGATCAATGCGACGTCGCCGCGCGGTTGGCGCAGCAATCGCCACGGAAAGCTCGGTCGTTGCTCGGTTCCACACCCCAGCGGAAGTGGCCACCACCATGCTCAACTCATTCCCACCTTTCGCCCATCGCTAGATACATCGGCAGCGACTGTGCTGGTGTCTCATTTCGCAGCAATTCATCATCACCTTAGTTTTCTCGCCAACAAGTGACGCACCTCACAGCCTGCGCGCCATACAATTGCATATACAGTCTCAGAGACCTCAGGCTTCAACAGACCCCGGCCTTCGGGCGCAAACTGGAAGGGCTTCCCTCTCTGGCCGCGCAGCAGAATCTGGGAAATGCACAGGACTCATCGCCTTGACGGGATGAGGTTGAAAACCTAAGCTCAAACCAGCGGTCGGACGCACTGGAAAAGGGTTTTCCGGGTGCCCGACTCAACTTTCGCGAATCCGTTCCAGACAGGCTTCAATGACCATTCCCTATCACTGGCAATATCTCCCGCTGTTTCTGCAAATCATTGTCGCGTTTGGGCTTGCGACGCTGATGGTGATCGGATCGTGGTTCGTCGGGAGACATCGCAACACGAAGACCAAGCTCGCCGCTTATGAATGCGGCATTGTCGCTGTCGGCGACGCGCGCGCCCGCTTCAGCGTGCGCTTCTATATGGTGGCCATGCTCTTCATCCTGTTCGATGTGGAAGCCGTCTTCATGATGCCCTGGGCCGTAATCTACCGAAAACTGCCCGCCATTACCGGCAGCCGTCTCTTCGGTTTCTGGGAGATGGTGGTCTATCTCGGATTCGTCGCCGTCGGCCTCTACTACATTGTGCGCAAGGGCATCCTTAACTGGAGCTACGACAAGGCGGACCTGTAATGACGGGAGCAACCACTCTTGCCGGCAAGGCCGCCGTAATCGAAGGTCTGCCCGACCATCCCGCCCTCAAGGCCATTCTGCAGGCGAATCCCGACGCCTTGGCGGACGCGAAATTCGATCGTGGCGAGCTCACTCTCACCATCGCCGCCGAGCAAATCACCGCCGCCGCCGCCATCGTCCAGGCCGCCGGCTATAACTTCTTTGAAGACATGACCGCGGTCGATTGGTTCCCTTCTTCGCCGCGCTTCCAGCTCAGCTATCACTTCCTGTCGCACTCTTATAAGGAGTACATCCGCCTCCGCGTCCTGGTCGACGGAGATGAACCGGCCGTCGAATCCATCACCTCCGTCTGGCCGTCTGCAAACTTCTACGAGCGCGAAGTCTTCGACCTCTTCGGCATTCGCTTTGAGGGCCATCCCAATCTTCGTCGCATTATGATGCCCGACGACTGGAAGGGCTACCCGCTGCGCAAGGACTATCCAGTGGAGGGCTACCGTTAATGCCTGAATACGACGTGGGCACTCCCATCCTCGAAGCTCCCATCGCCGAAGGCGCCAAGGACCAGCACATGGTCCTCAATATGGGCCCGCAGCACCCGTCCACGCACGGCGTTCTGCGTCTTGTCCTCGAGATCGACGGCGAAATCATCGTCCGCCTTTATCCCGAAATCGGCTATCTGCACACGGGCGTTGAAAAGACATGCGAAGCGAAGTTCTACCAGCAAGTCGTACCACTGACCGACCGGCTCGACTATTTGAGCCCCATGGCCAACAATCTCTGCTATTGCCTGGCCGTCGAAAAGCTGCTCGACCTTGAAATCCCCGAGCGCGCGCAGTGGATCCGCGTCATGCTCACCGAGTTGACTCGCCTAAACTCCCACTTGGTGTGGCTCGGCACCCACGCCATGGACATCGGCGCCCTCACGGTATTCCTCTACACCTTTCGCGAACGCGAAGACATCCTGCGCATCTTCGAGCATGTCGCCGGCCAGCGCATGATGACCAGCTACTTCCGCGTCGGGGGCCTCTCGATGGAGCCGCCGCTGGATCTGTTCGATCGCATTCAGGCGTTCATCAAGACCTTCCCCGAGAAAATTGATGAGTATTCCAATCTTCTTACCGGTAACCCAATCTTCATTAACCGCTTGAAGGGCGTGGGCCATCTGTCTGCAGCAGAAGCGATTGCCCTCGGCGTCACCGGGCCGCCCCTGCGTGCATCCGGGGTCGACTTCGACCTGCGCCGCGACCGGCCCTATTCCAGCTATGAGAAGTTCCAATTCAAAGTCCCGACCTCCACGGTTGGAGATACCTGGGCTCGCTACATCGTTCGGCTTGAAGAAATGCGCGAGAGCGTGAGGATCATCCAACAGACCCTCGATGGCATGCCCGGCGGCCCCGTAAAGGCCGATGCGCCCAAGATCGTCCTGCCCGACCGCGAGAAAATGAAGACCCAGATGGAAGCGTTAATCCATCATTTCAAGATCGTGACAGAAGGCTTCGCCGTCCCTGCCGGCGAGGTCTATCAGTCCATCGAAAGCCCGCGCGGGCAAATGGGCTACTATGTTGTGTCGGACGGCACCGCAAAGCCCTATCGCGTGCACATGCGGAATCCATCCTTCGCCACCTTGCAGGCGCTAGAAACCATGTGCAAGGGCCGCATGCTCGCGGACGTTGTTGCCGTTGTTGGTTCTATTGACATTGTTCTCGGAGAGATCGATCGATGAGTTTGGTTAATTTGGTTGCCCAGGATCCGTACGTCTCCCGTCTGATTGAGCGCTCGCAAATTGCGTTCAATTTCTTTGATGGCTTAGCTCAAAACCTGCAAGCCGACATCGATCAGACCGCCCAACTCAAAACCCAAAGTGGGGGTGCCTCGAGCGAAATTGGCCAGCTGTTGGACATGCTGGATGTCAAGCTCGATGTGCAGCGGCCCGAAGACGGCAAAAAGCCCGCCAGCCTGATCCTGTCCAATGCTTACGCAGAAATTCGTGTGATTGCGAATAACCCTCCGGGCTGGCTCTTCTTTCAAGTTTCTAAGAGCTCGGCCATGTATGAGGGAGTGCTCCACTTCGGCCTGGTTGAAGTCGTAGTACTACCACCTGGCGGTCGACCTTACGAATTGAACTTTGTACGCCTCGCATGGTTGTGGAGCGAAGGAATTCCCGAAAAGGAAAGAATTCGCCCCCGGCTCGTTGTGGACCAGCTATGGAAGCATCTTCATAATCCTGAAGTTCATCCCCAGCTCGAGGAATTCAACAAGCGAAATGAGCGATGACGGTCTCCACCGGCGCGTTGTTTGCGGAGCTCTGGGTATCTCTCGCCTCCCTGCTTCGCAGTTACACCGCAGCCCACGGACTGAACGGAAATCGACAAGCTACAGTGGAACTAGGCGAGGAACAAATCACCGTTCGCCACGGCGACAGATGGCTAGCCCTTCGGCGCAACGGTTCGCATGTCGATTGGTCGCGAGAAGACGGCAACAGTGGAGCAATTGAGTTGACTGAATCGGGAACACTGCGATCGAGCGAACACGAGCAGGATATGGACATGGCCGCCGAAGCTTGGGCACGAGAGTTGATGCAGGAGTCGCAGTGATGACAGGCGAAACCATGTCGATCTTTTCTCCGGCGCTGGCCGCTCGTTTCGATGCGCTCGCGGCGAAGTATCCCGTAAGGCGCTCCGCACTCGTCCCCATGCTGCTCTACGCGCAGGATGAAATTGGCTATCTCTCCGACGCTGTAATAGCCGAAGTCGCAGACCGCATCAGCATTACTGAACTCGATGTGCGCAACGTCGCCACGTACTACTCCATGCTGCGCTTCAAACCGGCCGGCAAATTCAACGTCCAGGTCTGCACCAATATCAGTTGCATGCTGCGCGGAGCCAACGATCTCTATGAGCGCTTCCAGGACGAACTCGGCGTTGGCCACAAGGGCGTGACCAAGGACGGGATGTTTTCTCTCGAAGAAGTGGAATGCATCGGAGCTTGTTGCTGGGGCCCAGCAATTCAGGTCAACTACGACTTCCACGACGACCTAACTCCCGGCCAGGTGCCGGAAATTCTAGACCGATATCGGAATCAAGTCCGAGACGAGGAAAAAAATGCCTAGACTCGTCTCCCATCCCGATGAAGTGAAGATCGTCACCCGCCGCTTCGGTCGGGGCGCTGCCAATATCGACAGGTACATCGAACTCGGCGGCTACGACGCGGCGAAAAAGTGCCTTGCCAATGGACCCGACTGGATCATCAACGAGATGAAAGCGTCCAACCTGCGCGGACGCGGAGGCGCCGGCTTCCCGACAGGCATGAAGTGGTCCTTCGTTCCCAAACAAAGCGCCAAGCCGAAATATGTTCTGGTCAACGGCGATGAAAGCGAGCCAGGCACTTGCAAGGATCACCTGATCTTCCTGCACGACCCGCACGCCGTCATTGAAGGCACCATCATCGCGGGATTGGCCATCGGCTCGAAGATCGGCTTCATCTATCTGCGCGGCGAATACCGCTACCTTCTCGAAATCATGGAGAAGGCCGTAGCAGATGCTTACGCCAAGGGATTTCTCGGCAAAGGCATCTTTGGCTCCGACACTGAATTCCAGATCATTACGCACTCGGGAGCAGGCGCCTACGAGGTTGGCGAAGAGTCTGCCCTGATGGAATCGCTCGAAGGCAAGCGCGGTGTTCCCCGCATCAAGCCTCCATTCCCCGCTGTCGTGGGCCTCTATGGCGGCCCCACAGTCATCAACAACGCTGAAACCATTGCTACCGTACCCCACGTGATTTCCTTGGGTGCCGAAGCCTATGCCGCAGTTGGCACCGCCCGCAACGGCGGCACCCGCCTCTTCTGCCTTAGCGGTCACGTCGAGCGGCCCGGCGTCTATGAATTGCCCATGGGCTACAACCTCAAGAAAATGATCTACGAGGTCGGCGGCGGCGTGCGCGGCGGTCGCCAATTGAAAGCCGTCGTTCCCGGCGGATCCTCGACTCCCGTTCTGCTCCCCGAAGAAATTGAAAATCTCGGCATGGATTTCGACCAGGTGGGCAAGGCGGGTTCCATGCTCGGCTCGGGCGGCGTCGTGGTGATCGACGATCAAACCTGCATCGTCGAATTTGCGCTGCGCACCATAAGCTTTTACCAGCATGAAAGCTGCGGTTGGTGTATTCCCTGCCGTGAAGGCACGGATTGGCTGAAGAAGTCACTGACACGCTTTCACGCGGGCTTTGGCACGGCCAAGGACATCGACAACATTCAGTATCTGGCAGACAACATGATGGGCCGCACCTTCTGCCCTCTCGGCGACGCGGCCGCTATGCCCACACTAGGATTTGTGAAGAAGTTCCGCAAAGAATTTGAAGCTCACCTGGACGGCAAACCGTGCCCGTTCGCCAAACATGTTGAAGTGGCAGTGGTATAGGGGCGCTGGAGACGAATGGCTGACGTAACTTTCACAGTCGATGGAAAAAAGCTGACGGCTCCCGCCGGGACCCTGCTCATCGAGGCTTGCCGCAAGGCCGGCATCGAGATCCCCGCCTTCTGCTATTACCCCGGACTCAGCCTGCAGGCCGCTTGCCGCATGTGCGTCGTCCGCCAGGAGAAGGTGCCTAAGCTCCAGACCGCCTGCACAACTACAGTTGCTGAAGGCCAGGTCTTCATCACCGAATCGGCTGAAATCGCTCAGGCCCGCAAAGCCACCATCGAACTGCTCCTCGGCAATCACCCGCTCGACTGCCCTGTTTGCGACGCGGGCGGCGAGTGCGAACTGCAGGACATGACCTTCAAGTACGGCGCGGGTGAAAGCCTCTACACCGAGGCCAAGCATCACCGCGACGAGCAGCAGTGGTCACCTGCCGTGTTCTACGATCGCCCGCGCTGCATCCTCTGCTATCGCTGCATTCGCATGTGCGGCGAAGGCATGGACGTCTGGGCGCTTGGCGTGCAGAATCGCGGTGCCAGTTCCGTGATCGCGCCGAACAAGGGCGATCAGCTCGACTGCGAGCAGTGCGGCATGTGCATTGACGTCTGTCCGGTTGGCGCGCTCACCAGCGGCAGCTACCGCTACAAAACGCGTCCGTGGGAGATGAACCACATCTCGACCGTCTGCACCCATTGCGCAGACGGCTGTAAAGTGACCCTTGGGGTACGCCAGTCCAACGATGGCTCCGAGATCATTCGCGCCGACAACCGCGACAAGAGCGGCATCAACAATGATTTTCTCTGCGCCAAAGGCCGCTTCGGGTTTGACTTCGTCGACAGCCCCGACCGCCTTACGCTGCCTCTCGTGCGCAATGCAGCCGGCAAACTTGAGCCCGCAACCTGGGAACACGCACTCCGCTTCGCCGCATCGAAGCTCAAGGAGATTCGCGACACCAAGGGCGGAGCCGCGATCGGCGTGCTCGGCAGCAATCGCACCACAATCGAAGAGAATTATCTGCTGCAGAAGTTCGCACGCACGGTTCTGCACACCAACAATATTGATCATGAGCGCACCGCCGACTACGCCTCCTTCGCCCGAGCCCTCGCCGGGCACAAGGGTAAAGCGGCAACTTTGCGCAATATCGCCAACGCGCCCGCGATCTTGCTCATCGGCGGCAATCCGACGGACGAACATCCTTTGCTGGCCTGGGAGCTGCGCACCAATGTCCGCCTCAATCGCGCACGCCTCTACGTGGCGAATGCAAATCCGATCAAACTCGAGCGCCAGGCCAAAGCCACTTTGCGCCTACCCGTAAACGGCTACGCGGCCATTTCGGCTTACCTCGGCGGCAGCGACGCAGTCATCAACGACACCGCTTTCCGCGATGCTCTCCTCGCCGAAGAATCGCTGGTAGTCATTCTCGGAGGCGAGTATCACGGCAAGCAGCTTGAATCCCTCATAGCCTGGGGCCTGGCCCGCGATAACGTGCGCTTCGCCTACCTCGGCGATTGGGCCAACTCCCGTGGCGCCGCCGATATGGGCCTTCTGCCCGATCTTCTTCCCGGATATGTTCCGGTCACTGATCCCGGTGCGTTTTCCGCGGAGTATCCGGGCTTGCCCGCAACCCCAGGAATGACGCAACCCGAAATGCTCGCGAAACTCGGAGACGGCAATCTCGAAGCGCTGCTAGTTGTCGGCGCAAATCCAGCAGCTCGTGCCAAACTCGATCCTGCCGTATTCCAGAACTCCTTCGTTATCGTGCAGGATATTTTCCTAACCGAAACCGCGACATTGGCTGACGTGATCTTCCCTGCGTGCAGTCTCTACGAGAAGACCGGTACGGTGACCAACGCCTACGGCGACGTACAACTGGCACGCAAGGCAGCCGATCGTGCCGGCGTCAAGCCTGATTTTGAAATCCTTGTTCGCCTTGCCGAAGCAATGGGCGCCGACCTCAAGAAACTCGTTCCGTTCGGCAAAGGCGGAGTCACCGCCGACCTCGGTCAATCGCGTGGGGCCCAAGCGGGCGAAGCCGATCGCCATGCCGTCTGGCTCTCCGCCAACAACCTCGAACCGAAGCTCAGCCCCTTCGATCCGCTTGCCGTGTTGGACGAGATCGAACGGCTCGTCCCCAGCTATCAATTGGATCGATTGAATCTGTTCGGCGGCAACGACGTGCCCACGGAGCCTGGATTCGTAACGCTCTCCTCCTTGGTCGGGGAAGATTTCGCAACCCCCGCCCACGATGGCCTGTTCACATCAGGAACGCTGGGCCGACACAGCTCCGCATTGCAGCAACTGGAGCAGCACCAGAAAGCAGAAGTAGCAGAGACAGCGGCAGATCAATTTTTGTTTGGCAGACGAGGCTAAGAAGTCGTGACGATTTTGCAGTTTTTCTTGTGGAGCTTGATCAAGGTCATCGTGGTGACTGTGGTGATGCTGCTCAGCGTCGCCTACACCGTGCTGCTTGAGCGCAAGCTCGTGGGCCGGATTCAGAACCGTTGGGGGCCCAGTCGCGTAGGACCCTTCGGATTGCTGCAGCCTCTGGTCGATGGCGCAAAATCGTTTCTCAAAGAAGACATCATTCCCTCGGGAGTCTACCGTCCACTCTATCTTCTCGCGCCGATTATCGCGCTCAGTTGTGCGCTCATCTCCATCGCTGTCGTGCCCTTTGGCGCACCAAGCGTTACGGGCCCCGGTAATTTCGTCTTTTTTCAAATTTCGGACGTCAACATCGGGTTACTAGTCATCCTCGGCATCACATCGATCGGCGTTTATGGCATTGCTCTGGCGGGATGGTCGTCCAACAACAAGTATTCCCTGCTGGGCTCGCTTCGCTCCTCGGCGCAGCTTATCAGCTACGAACTTGCATTGGGGCTCTCGCTGGTCGGAGTCGTCTTGCGTGCCGGCTCGCTCAATCTTCGCGAAATCGTCGAAAGCCAGTCTCGTCACGGTATCGTGACGTGGAACCTCTTTGGCGGATTTCAGTTTGTGGCGTTCTTTATTTATCTTATGGCCGCCTACGCAGAGACCAATCGATCACCGTTCGATCTGCCCGAAGCCGAGAGCGAACTTACCGCCGGCTATCACACTGAATACAGTTCAATGAAGTTTGCCATGTTCTTCATGGCCGAATACGCCAACATGATCACCGTCGGCTGCGTCGCCACCATGCTCTTTCTCGGCGGTTGGACCAGCCCCTTCGGCAACCTGATTCCGATGCCCCAGAACATTTTCTTTCAAGCGCTGCTGCCGATCTTCTGGTTCGTGCTCAAGGTCTTAAGCTTTCTCTTTCTCTATGTGTGGGTGCGCGGCACACTGCCCCGCTTCCGCTACGACCAATTGATGAACTTCGGATGGGTCTACCTCATGCCGCTTGCCATCCTCAACATTCTCGCCACAAGCCTCTGGCTTGCCTATAAGTGACCGAACGATGCATCTGATTGTGTTCCTGGTTTTCGCCGCGTTCTGCCTGACTGGAGCCGTCAACCTCCTTCTCCAGACGCATCCCATCAACAGCGCTCTGTCGCTGATTGTGGTCATGACTTCGCTTGCGGTGCTCTATCTGCTCCTCGGCGCGGAATTCCTCGCCGCCGCGCAAGTCATCGTCTACGCAGGCGCCATCATGGTCCTCTTCACTTTCGTCGTTATGCTGCTTAACGCAGGTCGCGAAGAGCGCACTCGTGGCAGCCGCTCCGCCATGGGCGTCGGATTTCCCGCCGTCGTTGTGCTTCTCGCTCTAACCACGACAGTGGTACTCCACATCCAGGGTCTCGGCGCCACAGCTATGCAGGAGGGCATCACGTCAACGCAGGAACTCAGCCAGGTGCTCTTTACCAAACTTCTTCTGCCGTTTGAGGTCACCTCCGTGCTCATCCTCATAGCCATCCTCGGCGCCGTCACCCTAGCCCGGCCGGCAGACGCAGAAAAGACGGTGAGCAAATGAATCCATTTGTTCAGGCCCTTCAACAGGGTGTGCCTCTTTCCTTGTATCTGTTGCTCAGCGCCGTGCTCTTTGCCCTAGGCGTCGTCGGCTTTCTCATTAAGCGCAATCTGATCACCGTCTTCATGTCGATCGAGTTGATGCTTAACGCTGTCAACTTATCCTTCGTCACCTTCGCGCATCAGTGGCATGCAGTGAAGGGCCAGATCTTCGTCTTCTTCGTCATGATGGTGGCCGCGGCTGAGGCAGCCGTTGGATTGGCCATCATCATTGCCGTCTTTCGCGCCCGCGCCACACTGGCCGTCGACCGAATCGATCTGATGAAACTATGAACGACTCTCTCCATCTCTGGCTGATTCCGCTGTTGCCGTTCGCGGGATTCTTGTTCAACGGAACTCTCGGCCGTAAACTGCCGAAGGCCTTCGTCACCGCGATTGCCTTGCTGGCGCCGCTGGCGTCGTTTGCTGTAGTACTTAATGCAGTTAGATCTGGCACCGGTAGCCTAGTGCTTCCCCACGTCGAAACCCACGGCACATGGATCAACGCCGGCCTTCTCCACATCGATTTCAGCTTCGTCCTCGATCAGCTTTCGCTTATCATGCTGCTGGTCGTCACCGGCGTGGGATTCCTCATCCACATCTACTCCGCCGGCTACATGGCGCACGAGGATGGCTACTGGCGTTACTTCGCGTATCTCAATCTGTTTCTGTTTTTCATGACATTGCTGGTCCTCGCCGGCAACGCGCTGCTCATGTTCGTCGGATGGGAAGGTGTCGGCCTCGCGTCCTACCTGCTCATCGGTTTCTGGTTCCAGAAGACATCAGCCGCCGATGCCGGCAAAAAGGCCTTCATCGTCAACCGAATTGGCGACGTTGGCTTCCTCATCGGGATGTTCCTTCTGCTCGCAACTTTTGGCTCGCTCACGTTCAGTGAAATCGCCGCAAAGCTCGCCGCCAATCCGAACCTCACCGGCGGCATTCTGACTACCACGGCGCTTTGTCTTCTCATCGGCGCCACCGGCAAATCTGCGCAGCTTCCGCTCTACGTCTGGCTGCCCGACGCGATGGAAGGCCCTACACCGGTCTCCGCGCTCATTCACGCGGCCACCATGGTCACTGCGGGCGTTTACATGATTGCCCGGACCCACGTTCTCTTCGATCGGTCGCCGTTCGCATTAGGCATCGTCGCCATTGTCGGTGCGGCCACCGCACTCTTCGCAGCAACCATTGGCCTCGTGCAGACCGACATCAAACGTGTACTCGCCTACTCCACCGTTTCGCAGCTAGGCTACATGTTCCTCGGTTGCGGCGTCGCGGCCTACTCGGCAGCGATCTTCCACTTGATGACGCACGCCTTCTTCAAAGCGCTGCTCTTCCTCGCTGCAGGCTCGGTCATTCACGGCCTGGGCGGTGAACAGGATCTCCGCAAAATGGGTGGCCTCCGCAAGAAGCTTCCGATCACCTTCTGGACCATGACTGCCGCCGTCTTTGCGATCGCCGGCTTCTTTCCCCTGGCCGGCTTTTTCTCAAAAGATGCCATCCTCTACGAGGCCTTTCAACACGGAGATTCGGGTAAGGTTCTGTGGTTTATCGGAGTGGTCACGGCACTGCTCACCAGCTTCTACATGTTCCGGCTCTGGTACCTGACCTTCTTCGGTGAGTCGCGCAATCCTGACGTCCATCCCCACGAGAGCCCGTGGTCGATGCTCGCTCCGTTGACGATTCTCGCTGTGCTTTCCATCGCGGGCGGTTGGATTGGCATTGAACGCTTTGGAGCGTTCCTCTCGCCGGTACTTGGCCCGGTCGCTGATCCAGCATCTCTCTCCGGCGGCAAGCAACTCGACTACGTCCTCAGCATCATCGCTGTCGGTGTGGCCGCACTCGGATGGTTCGTCGCCGATCGTTTCTACCGCCAGCGACCCGGCAGTCCTGCGCGTTTGGCAGCCGCTGTTCCAGCGGGGTACAAGCTTCTAGCCAACAAGTATTTCGTCGACGAGATTTATTCCTTCGCTATAGTCAAACCGATCCTCGGGCTCTCGAAGTACCTGCTCGAATGGGTGGTCGATGTCGCCATTCTTGGCGGAGTGGCCTGGCTCCTCGGTGGCACCGCGAGTCTCGGCGGAGCTCTCCTCCAGCGTTGGCAGTCCGGCAATCTGCGCTCGTATGCGGCTTGGCTCACGCTCGGCGCAGCTGCTCTTCTCCTGTTCGTCCTGGTGCCGTGGGCCTCGGTGCTGGCGGGCTTAGGAATTCACATTGCAATGGCGGGGCACTAAATGAACGACTCGATCCTCACGCTGATTCTTCTCGCCCCGCTTGCTGGCGCACTCGTCATAGCCATCCTGCCCGATCGCGGCAATTTGCCTGCATGGATTGCGCTGCTCACGTCCCTGGTCACCTTTGGCCTGACCCTCCATCTACCCGCGCACTTCGCCCATGGCCAACAGGGCTTCCAGTTCGAAATCAATCGTCCCTGGATCGAGAACCCCGCGATCTTTTACCACGTAGGTATCGACGGCCTAAGCCTCTGGCTAGTCGTCCTCGTCGGCTTTCTCGCACCCGCCGGCGTCGTTGCCAGTTGGAATGCCATCCAATCCCGCCGCAAGGTCTTCTATCTGCTCTTTCTCGTGCAGCAGACCGCCATGATTGGTGTCTTCATATCGCTCGATCTCATGGTCTACTACGGTTTCTGGGAACTCTCGCTTGTGCCCATGGCCATCCTTATCGCCATGTACGGCCGTAAAGATGGCCCCAAGGCCGCGATCAAGTTCTTCCTTTACACCTTCATCCCCTCGGCCCCGCTGCTCGTCGCCATCTTATGGCTTTACGCCAAGACCGGTACATTCAACTTTGCCGATTTGCAAATCTACATCGTCAGTGGCGCTCTTCCCGTTGGCGCCCTCCACTGGGTTGCGCTCGCATTTCTTTTTGCCTTCACCGTCAAGGTTCCGGTCTTCCCGCTACATGGCTGGCTCGCGGACATCTTCAGCGAAGCGCCAGTCGCTCTGGTCATGGTGGTTGCCGGAAAGCTCGGTCTCTACTCCATGCTCCGCTTCCACGTCGGCCTGTTCCCTTCCCAGTCGCGGCAGATCGCTCCACTCCTCGTTGCCCTGGCCGTCATCGGCATCCTTTATGGTGCGTGCCTCGCCCTGGTCCAGCGCGATTTCTGGCGGCTGCTGGCTTTCGCCGCTCTCAGTCACTTGAGCCTTATCGTCCTAGGCATCTACGGCCTCACGTTTACCGGCTGGGATGGCGCTATCTACCAGATCCTCAGTCATGAGACCATCGACGCCGCTCTCTTCGTCCTCTTCGGCGCGCTCGAATACCGCTACATCACCAGCCAGATCGCGGCTTATGGCGGGCTAGCCACCAAAGTTCCGCAGATAGCCACTCTCTTTGTGATAAGTTCCCTGGCCATGATCGGCCTGCCGATGCTCAGCAGCTTCGTCGGTGAGTTTCTCATACTCTCCAGCACGTTCGCCGGCGTCAGCCGCGGATGGGCCATCGCTGCGGCGCTGGGCGTCATCTTGAGTGCGGCCTACATGCTTTGGCTTGTGCAACGCATCTTCTATGGACCCGCGAGCGACTTGGCGACATCCAAGCCGGCAAACGACCTCCGCATAGGAGAGCTCTCCATACTCTGGCCATTCGCCATCCTCATGTTCGTCATGGGTCTGGCCCCATCATTCTGGATCAACACCATCGAAAATCGTACCGGTCCGCCTACTGTGAAAGCCTCTACTGCACTGCCGCAATCCGGCCATAACGTCTTGATCCCCGGGGAGGCCCACCAATGAACCCCGGCGATATGTACCGTATCCTTCCCGAGATCATCCTCACCCTGACCGGCGTGCTCATCATGCTCATTGACGCCTCTCTGCCCGCAAGCACATCGCGGCGTCCCCTCGGCATGGTTGGCGCCATCGGCACCACCGTCGCAATCTGGGCCAGCCTCTGGCAGTTGTCGCTGCCCGCAGGCACAGGTTTCTCAGGCACCGTTGAAACGAGCCCTTTCACTGTCTTCTTCCACGTCCTCATCTGCGGCATTGTGCTTGTCGCGCTTTTGCTCGCGCTTGATACCCTGCCCGAAGACTCGCAGCACCAAGGCGAGTACTACGCGCTGGTCGTCTTCGGAGCCGTCGGCATGTGCCTGCTCACGGGCGCTGTTGAACTGCTCGTCGTCTTCATCGCTCTCGAAATCTCATCCATTTCCACCTACGTTCTTGCCGGCTATCGCAAGCAAACCGGCCGCGGACCTGAAGCAGCTATAAAGTATTTTCTACTCGGCTCCTTTGCCACTGCCTTTTTGCTCTATGGGATTGCCCTCATCTTCGGCGCCACCGGCACCACGCAGGTTTACGAGATCGCGAGCGCATTGGCTGTCCCAAATTTCCCCAATTTGCCCCTCGTTCTGGCATCGCTCGCTCTGATGCTCGTCGGCATTCTTTTCAAGGTCTCCGCCGCGCCCTTTCACATCTGGACGCCCGACGTCTACGAGGGTGCGCCGTCTCCCGTAGTCGCGCTTATGTCCACCGCGCCGAAGGCTGCTGCGTTTGCTTTGCTGCTGCGCGTCGTGTATGAAATGTTCCCGACCCTGCGGGCAGTCTGGTCGCCGCTGCTTTGGATTGTCGCCGTGCTGTCGATGACCGTCGGCAATCTTGCCGCGCTGCGCCAACAAAACGTAAAGCGGATGCTCGCCTATTCTTCCATCGCGCACGCCGGCTATCTACTCGCTGCTCTTGCCGCGTTTGCACCGGATGGCATTGCCGCCGCCAGTTTTTACACTGCGGCCTACGCCGCCATGAACGTCGGAATCTTCGCGGTCGTCACTCTGGTGAGCGGGTACGACGAAAAGCTGCCGCTCATTCAGGACTTTCGCGGGCTTATCTATCGCGCACCACTTCTCGGCGGCATGCTGATCTTTTTCCTTGTGTCTTTGGTGGGGATACCCTTCACCGGCGGATTCTTCGGGAAGTTCTATTCCTTCTCCGCAGCAGTCAGCGGAGGAGCAATTTGGCTGGCCATCATTGGCTTGCTCAATTCCGGCCTGGCCTCCGCCTACTATCTGCGCCTTGCTTTCGTAGCGGTGCAGCGACCCAGTGCTTCCGCAAACGAGACCGGTCACCCACCTGTCTTCACATCTCAGGCCGGCATCGCTGTGAGTGCCGCAATTCTGTTCGCCGCCGCAGCAACTTTGGCCCTCGGAATCATTCCGGGAGCCGTTCTCGACGCTGCACGATCCGGCGCCCATACCCTTCAACCGCTTCCGACGATTCCTGAATCAGTGCCCGTCACTGCGACCGCAAGGCAGAATCCATAGCATCCTGTGGCATTAACAAATTCGTATAAAACCTCGTGTTTCTTCCAAGCACGTCCCGATCGGCGAACCGCGCCGTCACCCAGGCGCGCCCCGCATCCCCCATACGCAACCGTAGATTCTGGTCACCCAGTAGTCTTTCGGCAGCCTCAACAATGGCTCCAGTGCATCCGGCAGGTACCAGCAGTCCTGTCACATTCGGCACCACCGCGTCGCGGGCCCCCGTTGAGAGGGTTGTGATTACCGGAATTCCGGACGCGGAGGCCTCCAACACAGCGTTCGGAAACCCCTCCCGAAGCGTCGGAAGAATCAGGAGATCCATAGCCCCGTAATAGGGGGCTGGATCTGACACAAACCCCGTGCACACGATGCGCCGGTGAATGAGAATTCGATTCCTCAAACTTCGATCCAGGGCGTCTTCTGCGGCGTCAAACCACCCCACCAGCATCAGATACGTCTCAGGCCTCTTCTGCAGAATCCCTTCAAATGCGTCAAGCAATTCGGGCACACCCTTGTCTCGAGTTAAGCGGCCCACAAACCCGATCACCTGCCCATCGACTGGCAGCCCCAGTCGCTCTCGAACGTCGGTCCTCTCAGGATAAAAACGCTCCACGTCTACGCCAACGCTGCTGCCAGCCCCAAGCACCTGTAATTTCGCGGCGGGTCCGATTCCCAATTCCATAGCCCTCCGCCGGAGGCTCGCGCTGTTGCACAGCACAGTATGCGCGCAAGCAACGGTAAGCTGTTCCGCAATCCGCAGGATCTCCCTCTTGATGCCGGAAGCGGTCTCCAGTTTGAGACCGCGCAGCAGGTAGACGCGCCGGGGCACCCGCGCTAGCGTTGCCGCCAGCAGCCCCAGCAACCCGGCCTTCGGTGTGCTGAACTCCACTACATCCGGGTGCGCCTCCCGCAGAAAGCGCCACAACCGCACTAGAGCTACAGAATCGCGCAGCAGAGCGATTTTACGCTCCATAGGAACCGCAACCGTCTCCACGCCTTCATCTCTGCCGCGACCTTCAAGGAGTGTGCCTGGACTGGAGACCAGAGTGACTCGAAATCCCGCTTCACGCAACGCACGCAAGCGCCCCGTCAATACAAGGCAAGTCTGCGCATTCGTGATTCCCACGACTATCCGGGGGGGGGGTGATGCATTCACCCGTTCGTGAGTTTCAGTTTGAGGCAGAATTGATTCTTGCATCTAGAAGGCCCACCTTCGAAATGGATTGAAGTCCGCTGAGTGACCACGCGGCGCACAGCGCATCCAGTCACTCGAAGTAGCGGCGATTTGGTTTTTCCTAAGGAAGGGGCAACTGTAGCACTTTCGTTCATTGAGCTGTGTGAGGGCTGTCACTGGCCCGTGTAACATCAATCCGCTATGTTCTCTTCCTATAGAGATACAACCATGTCCCAACGTCCCAGAGTCCTTCTGTTGATTCCGCATTTGGGCGGGGGCGGCGCAGAGCGAGTCACCGAATTGCTCACACGACACCTTTCGTCCGACAAATACGAATTGCATCTCTGCCTTGTCACTCAAGACGAAGTTAGCGATTCACCTTTTCCGCCTTGGATCACGCTGCATGCAATAAACGCGCGGCGAGTGCGCCACGGCACATTTCGTATCCTGAGTCTCGTCCGGCACCTTAGGCCGCAGGTTGTCTTGTCGAACATGGTGCACCTCAACTTTCTAGTTCTCCTGCTCAAGCCACTCTTTCCGCGAGAAACGCATGTCCTGGTGCGGCAGAACGGCACCTTCTCTTCCATGCTTCGTCTCGCGAAATCGACAGTTATTACTTCCTTTCTTTACCGGCTGCTGTATCGCCGCGCAGATGGTGTCCTCTGCCAGTCATCCCATATGGCCGACGACCTCCATCAATTCGCTGGAATTCCGCTGCGCCTCCTGGCCGTGCTGCCCAATCCCGTGGATATTGACACGATCCTTTCAACGAAGACTGCTTCTCCGAGCCGTTGGTTGGGGCCGGGCCCTCATCTGCTCGCCGTGGGCCGGTTGTCCCACGAAAAGGGCTTCGACATCCTCCTCGATGCATTTGTGCTCCTTAAGTCTCGCTTCCCTGGAGCCGATATGACGATTGTGGGCCAAGGGCCTGAGGAGGCCGCCGTCAAAGCACGTTGCCGCAGACTCGGCCTCGATAGCGCCGTACACTTTACTGGCTACGTTGCGTCACCGGCAGCGTTCTTTAAGGGGACCACACTTTTTGTTATTTCCTCGCGTCACGAAGGAATGCCGAATGCCTTGCTCGAAGCCGCAGCGGCCGGTCTGCCCATAGTCGCGACGTCCGCTTCGGGGGGCCTGTTCGACTTATTGAATCAGCAACCGGGCGTCTGGTTGGCTCGGGAAGTGTCAGCGAAGTCCCTCGCCGAATCTCTGACGTGTGCCTGCGTGGCCCTTCACGCCAACGACCGCTTTTCGCACAAGTGGATCGACAGCTTCCGTCTTGACCACGCAATTCCTGCCTACGAGAGAACAATCGACGCCGCACTGGCGAAGGGGTACCGTTGAGCCATATCGCCCTCCTGGTCCCCACACTCGACCGCATCGGCGGAGCCGAGCGCCAGGTCATTGTGCTGGCGAAAGGCTTTGCTGCGCGCGGTTGGCGCGTCAGTGTCGTCACCCTTTCTGGTTCTGGAGGAAAAACCGTTGTCGAACTCACCACCGCCGGCGTCGCCCTCTTCAGTCTCGAAATGCGTAAAGGTCTTGCTGACCCCCGCGGATGGATTCGTTTCAACCGATGGCTTCACCACCACAAGCCCGATGTCCTGCACGCACATCTTCCTCACGCGACCTGGTTGGCACGCTGGTCGCGGCTTTTTGCGCACGTGCCAGTCGTAATCGATACCATTCACACCTCCGCGACAGGTGATGCGGGACGCAAACTCGGCTACAAAGTCAGTAAGAGTCTTCCCGACGCTGTCACTGCCGTCAGCAATTCCGTGGCTTCTGCCTATCAGGCCGCCCACATGACATCGCCCCACCAGCTCCACGTTGTGCCGAACGGAATCGATGTACAAGAGTGGCGGCCCAGCCCTTCCGTTCGCGCGACCGTTCGCTGTGAACTCGGACTTAGCAACGAGTTCCTCTGGATCGCTGCTGGCAGACTTGAAACCGTCAAAGACTACCCCACCCTCTTACGTGCCTTCCAGGCTGTCCATGAGCCCTCTGAGCTAGTGATAGCAGGTACGGGGCCGCTTAAAGGTGGCCTCGTTCAATTTGCGAAAGGCCTCGGGGTTGATCGTCGGGTTCGATTTCTCGGCTTCGAGCCCGACGTCCGCCGCTGGATGCAAGCTGCCGATGGATTCGTGCTTACGTCCCTTTGGGAAGGCCTGCCAATGGCCTTGTTGGAAGCCGCGGCATGTGGGCTGCCTTCCATCGCCACAGACGTACCAGGCACCAGGGAGACCATCGTCCACGGTCAAACCGGACTGCTCGCCGTGACAGGGGATATCGACGCCCTGGCTGCCACCATGCGGCACCTGATGCTGATGCCACCTGAGGCTCGATTCGCCATCGGTGAATGTGCGCGGCAGTTGGTCTGCGAGCGCTACAGTATTGAACGCGTGCTCGACCAATGGGAGACACTCTTCGACGAATTGCAGTCACGCGGGCCCTCGCCCGCAATGCTGAACCGCCCACGTCCGGCCTGAACCCTGAATCGATTTCAATCGTCGTCCATGTCTTTCCATCGGCGTCTCAGCCGAACCCGCCAGAGTTCAGCCGCCTCAAGTATCCGCTCTGCAATTCCCAACGGCTTCGCAGCGCGTCCGCTAACCACCTGATCGAAGGAAATGAACTGCTCCGCATGCCCCTGAAGAAATGTGCGCAGCGAAAGCAGCGTTTCCGGGACCGCCGTGTTGCTGTGGATACAAATAGTCCACAACCCTTCAGGCTTGTCTACCGGCTCCCATAACTGCTGTGGAATCCAGATCAGACCCTCTCGTGCAAACGCTCTACGCGCAAGGCCGTCCGAGAGATGCTCGATTCCTTCCGCACGCAAGGCCCGCAGCGTTCCAATATCGAATCCATGGCGTGGCGCCACCCAAAGACGCGGATTCAGTCCGTGCCCTCGCAGGATCTGCAATCCCTCGCGAATCCACCGAAGTTGAAGAAACTCGTCAACTCCGGCGAACTCCGTCGTCCCGTGGAGTCCTAAAAGCCCCCCGTTGTTGCTTCCGCACAAATGCTCATACCCGTGCAGCGCAATTGCCGCGCCGGCACCTTCCCACGCGCGCATCTGTTTCCAGAAATACGGATTCGGATCATCGCACATCAGGTCAGGATCACGGTTCTGCGGGACAACAGCGAAAATCGGCCTAATCTTGAATTCAATCAAGATACTTTCGAATTCGGTCCAGTTTCGCCGCGCCATCGTCGGGCACAGGTCGTCGAATCGCAACATGTATTGCGCGGGACATGGCATCATCGATTCGCTCCATCTTTTGCGTTAAGCAGCTGCCGCGTCCAGTACCAAAGGAAAACAAACGTGCTCATCGTCCACAATGAAGTCGCGAGCGCAATCCCGGCCACGCCAAACCAACGCATCAGCACAAGGTTCAGGACCACATCGAGCCCCAGGTTCAGGGCACCGCAATAGAAGATAAGGTCCGTCCTTCGCATAGTCAGCAGAAATCGATAGAAAACACGGCTGCAAACAAAAAAAGGAATCTGAATCGCGTACATCGTAAGCACGTGGGTGACCACCGCTGTATCATCTGCTCCGAAGGCGCCTCGCTGAAAAGTAGCCTCTACAAGAAGGTGCGCTCCCACAATCAGAACAATCGCAATCGGGATGGAAACAAGCGCGGTGATTCCAAGCCACGAGCGCAATGTGTGGCGGCACTCATCCCACGACTTGCGCGCCACCATGCTGGAGAAATACGGAGTGATCGCAGCAGCGACAGCCCCTGCCAACAGGGTGATTACGACGCTCACAAACCGGTTGGCATACACCAGCGCCGAAACACTGCCAGCCGGAAGCATGGCTGCCATCGACTGGTCTACTAGCAACCCGCCTGAAGCTACTACGCTGCTCAGAAGCACCGGTCCATATTGATGTGCAACCTCCCGCGTCGCCGCATTCATTCCGTGCCAGCGCAGGCTGAAGCGATACCCGTAAGCGTCCATCATCCACGCCATCCAGCCTGCGTGAACCACCCCGCCTGCCAGGGACGCATACACCAGCGCCCAAATTCCTAAGCGCGAGCCGAGTGCCAGTGCGGCCGCCAGAATCATCAACGGCATCACGATCGGCGCAATTGCAGGTAAGGCAAAACGCTCAAATGTGCTGAGAACGGCTGTGCAGTTTGAAGCAATGCCCGCCAGGAGCACCACCGGCAACAATCCATAAAACAGGTGAATCGCGAGATCAAGTTTCGCCGCGGGAAAGTGGGAGCCCAGCAGCGGAAAAAAACTGCGCGCGCCAATCGCCATCACTGCCGAAGTTGCCAACAGCAGTACGCACATCCACAGCATTGCATTCGAAAGCAGTTCTTGTGCGCGTTCCTTCCCCTCCTGTTCGCGCACGCGGATAAGTGTCGGCACGAGCGCCTGATTCATCGATTCCGAAATGAGGTTTACCAGCAAATTGGGAACAAGCGCCGCAACAAGGAACGCATCCATCGCATCGGAGCGTCCAAATATCCCAGCAACAGCAAGCTCCTTTGCCATCGCGACCACCTTGACCGCGATGCCCGCAGCGGTCACTGCACTCGCAGCACGCAGGATCTTCCGGTTTGTGCCCTGCGCGGGCAGCCAACTCGTGGCCTGACTCATCGGCTCTTGCCTATGGGGTTTTCGGGCCAATTCCAGAGTCTTTGCCTTGACATGCCCGGGGACGCTCCGGCCGTGTGTAATTCTTCGCCCGCGAGACGCCCCGCCAACGCAATCATGCCGAACAAGAGCCACGTCGTCCGGCTTTCAGTGGTCGTGCCCACCAGGGACGACAGCATCCAAACCGCGAGCGCAGTCAACAAAGCCATTCGCATCGGGCCTTGCGTGCGCAACGCATTGAACACCATCAACATCAGAATTGCTGCTGCGATTCCGAAGCCCACCATCCCCCCTTCCACCAGGATGGATAAGGCCGTGTTATGGGCGGTATCGATCGGTGCCAGGCCAGCCGCATTCACAAACGTCCCTGCCCCGTGCCCCAGGAAAGGCGCCTCCGCAAAAGCTCGCCACCCGAATTCCCAAATATTGACTCTCTGATTTAAGTCGCCGCCCTGCGCCTGTTCTGCAACGGTCGCAATCCTTTCCAGCGTCGCCCGGGGAATCACGAACCACAAAACAAGTGCGGATGCCGGCGCCACAAACAACACGCTAAGCAACCTACGAGCCCGCTTATGCAGTAAGATCGCGCCACATCCCACCAGCGCGAGAAATGCGGCCACAAAGCCGCCCCGCGAGGCGGTCACAAGTACTGCGACCAGGCCTAGCGGAAGGTACCCAATAGCGAGCAGCTTTCCGGCCCATTTCCGTTCCTGATCGAACAGCAACGCCGCGATTGGAAAGGCGAGATCGAGGTACCGCGCGACATCGTTTGGATCTTGTCCCACCGCTGCGAATCGAACTTGGCCTCCGCGCGATGCGGTCGCGGCGAAACTCGCCAGGGTCAGCAGTGCCAAAACCCACGAACCGGCAAGCCCGGCCCGCATCAGGCTCCGCAAATCGATTGTGTTTTCAGCAAACTCCCAAAGCAGCCAGACAATCATCATCTCCTGCGCGTAACCCGGTAGCCGATCCAGTGTTGCAACAGAATCGATCGTCCAGAAACAGGTGAGGCAAAACCACAGATAGAGCGCTGCGACCATCCACAGCACTGTATTTGGCGCGCGCACTCTACCTGCCTGAAAGACCGCAGGAACAGCCACGACAAGCACCACCAGCCCGATGAAGCGGGCGATGTTTCCTAGTGGAATTCCCAGGTTGAGCGAATACTCCCACGGTATCGCAAACACGAATAGCAGGAGTAAGGTCCACGTTGCCTTTCGCATGATTAGAATCTTTGCGAGTACACCATACCCGCATAAATGCTCACGCCGGCGGCCGATTGCACCACCGACTCCATTGTCCGGTTCCAAAGATTCTTGGCTGTCGAATCAGGGACAAAGATGATGTCCCGATCCTGAATTGGCAGGTCTGGATCCTGCCCGCGTAAAAGTCGCTTCAGATTCAATGCAGTAATCGTCCGCCCACCCTTTTGCTCCCGGATGAGAAGCGCCTTGTTCAATGAAGCGCTCTGCGTCGGCCCCCATGCCAGGGTCAGGGCCTGGACCACGGTGAGTCGCTGTACCGGATCCACAGGGAACCCTCCGGGCCGCATCACATCTCCGATGACAAAGACCAACCCGGCGCGGCTAACCTGTACTGTATCTCCGGCCGCCAGATCCGGATTATGCTCAGCATTCACATCGCTGCCGGTTGGGTCCAGCGCGATCGCACGTGCGGTCTTCTCTTCTCCGCGATGCGAAATCATCACCAGGCTTCCTGCGCTGGGCGCCAGTCCCGAAGCCGCGGAGATCAGATCCAGCAACCGATGATGAACTGAAAGCGAATACACGCCGGGTCGCGCCACTTCTCCCAATACGCTCACATCCAGACCAGCGTACGCGGTCACCATGACCGTCACCTGCGGATGCAACAGCATGCCATGCGCCACCAGAGCCCCCTCAATTGTGAGAGCTGCGGAGCGCTCATCCATTCCGTTGATCGCAAGTTCACCAATCAATGGGAGCGTGATCGTACCCTCGACTGAAACTCGAGCCGTACGATGAAACTCCGGTGTGTGAAACTCGCTCACTTCCACAATGTCTCCCGGTCCAATCGGCGCGGGCATGGTTGCAGCCAGAGTCCCTGCATTTCCCTGTGCCTCCAACGGGATTGATGTAGCACCACGCCAGATTGCGGGAGCATCCTTTGCATTGGGCGCGCTTCTGCTATCGATGGATTGCGGAAGATGCGCAACGCCAGACGGCATCCCCGATGTATTTGGCGTGGGAGCTTGGGCCTGCAAGGCGATATTCGCTCCCGCAAGAACCAGCAACCCAAGCATCGCAGCACGCACCCCCGTGGATGATAGCGAATCCAGTAGCAACGCGCCTGCAAGAGCAACCCATCCGCCTACAAACAGCGTGAGCGCAAGGTACACAGCGAGATCGGGAGCAACTGATTTGGCTGGAGGCCGTGCCGCGTCCACGACCACAATATTTGCGCTCTGCAGCCCCGCCGCCATCCCTGCCTCATTTACCTTCTCCGTAACTCGAAGATACAGATCTTCGCTCCGGCCCACTTCCGCCCGCATCACGGCGTATTGAATTGCCGACGCATTCAGCTGCAGGCCTGCGCCGGTTTTTTCATCCAGACTCTTCTGCACCATTCGCTCGCGGTCCACCGCGGTCTTAAATGCATCTTTGAACTCTTCCAGGAGCCGCGTGTCTGTCTTTCGGATCTGCTGGTCCAGATCTTCCAATTGCGCATGAATCTCGACCGCTCGCGGAAAATTCGGCCCATGCTCTGTCTGGAGCTGACTCTCTTCCTCTTCCAGACTGCTTTGGCGCGCATGCAACTGCCGCAATAACCCGCCGGCCGGGCCTCCGTTCTGCGCCTGAAAACCCTCATCTGTCGCAAAGACCAGTTCCGGATTTCCCTCCATTGCGGCTTTATACTCCGCCTCGCACCGAATTCGATTGGCCGTTGCAGCTACGAGTTCCCGCCCAAGATCGTCGATTTCCAGCAGGACGGCGTTGTGCTGCCCTGCCCGGGACTCGTCGTTCGCCCCTGTCCCCAGCGCATCCACCAGCCCGTGCTCGTTCTGGAAGGTGATCAGCTTCTCGTTGTCCCGATCCACGTCGCCCTTCAGCGCGCTCAATTGCCCCCGTAGCAATCCAGTCGCAACGGCGGTCGCCTGCACCCGCGTCTCTGCGTCTTGCGCACGATATGCCTCGATCAGCGCATTCACGACCGCAGCGGAAAGTGCCGCGTCGTTCGACCGGAAGCGAATCTGCACAATCAGTGTGCCCGGCAGTGTCCGTACATTCAGGCGCTTCTGGAACCGCTCGAGCAAGTAAGCCTGCGCGTCCGAAGCAGGCTCTTCAACATGAAATCCCGGGTACCGCCGAACAAAAGTCCCCGCAAAGGCCCGAGCCACGTAGAGCTTCTCGCTCTTTACCACTCTCCACGCAAGCTGGTCGCTGCGGAAAATGTCGGCCATGGTCTCGAGCTGCGTATCGGCGGATATCAATGTGCGCGAAGTACCCTCGTTCGTTCCATCCAGCTGCACGGCGGCATTCGGCGAGGTACGTAGCGCAACCCGCGCGCTGGCCTCATACTGCTTCGGAGCGATTAGACAATACAACAGGCATGCTGTGGCGAATCCGGCTATAACACTCGCCGCAAATCGCTTTCTGCGGGCTAATACTACCCACAACGCGCGAAGCGAAATCGAGGCATCCTGTCTCGACGCGCCTTCGCCAGACCATGCTGCGTTCGGTTTTGGAAGAACAGGTGGTGTAGCGGGAGCGTCCGCCAAGGGTTAGGGCCTCAAGACTTCCCTCTCCGCGGCGGTTGGAGACTCGAAGCGCGGTTTCAATCCGCCTGAGAAGGATTCCCCTTAGTCTCTGCAATTTCTCTCGATTTGTTTGTGAGATGTGTCACGTCAGTCGAGGAAACGAACTGCAGCCCTTCTGGAGGTCAGTCTATGCGGCCGCACCGCACGCCCGATACCACTCCACCGTGCGCCGTAATCCCTCGCGAAAATCAACGATGGGGTAGTACCCCAATAGCCGCTCTGCCAATCGAATATCCGCAAACGAATCTCGAATATCGCCTGCACGAGGTGGTAGATAGGTTGGCTCTCCGCCATATCCGGTCAATTCGCTCAGAATCTTGAAGGTCTCATTCAGCGTGATGCGTTGGCCCGTCGCGGTATTCATCATTTGCCCGTTGACTTTGTCCGCCGGGGCCACAGCTGCCAGCAGGTTGGCGTGCACCACATTGTCGATATAGGTGAAATCCCTGGTTTGCTCGCCATCGCCGTAGATGCTCGGTCGCTCGCCAGCGAGCATCTTGCGGCAAAAGACCGCCAAAACACCGGAGTATTGCGAAGTCGGATCCTGATGCGGGCCGAAGACATTAAAGTAGCGCAACACCACTGTCTCCAGCCCGTAAACGCGAGCAAACGCCCTCATGTACTGTTCACCTGCCAGCTTAGCCACCGCATAGGGGGAAATAGGATTGGGCAGCATGGTCTCAACCTTAGGCAGGGTTGGCGTATCTCCGTATGCTGAGGATGACCCCGCGTACACCACCCGGCGCACCCCCGCGGCACGCGCTGCCACCAGCAGGTTCAGGGTCGCGGTTACGCAGTGCAGGTTCGTTCCCACCGGGTCGGCTACCGATCGCGGCACGCTGGCCAGGGCGGCCTCGTGGAAAACAATCTCCACGCCCTCGCATGCATTAGCGCACGCCGAAGGGTCTGACAGGTCACCCTCGATAAACTCCATCGCTTCTAACTCGACAAGATTGCTCCGCTTGCCTGTAATAAAATTGTCGATGCCTCGCACGGCCTCGCCACGCTTCAGCAACGCCGCTGCGATTGATCGCCCGATAAATCCAGCCACCCCGGTTACCAGATACTTAGCCAAGCGGTTTCTTTTTCCTCGTCTCTTTCATCTATTTTTATTGTCAACGACCATCTACCCCGCAATCCAAAGCTACCAAGTTCCAAGAATTCTGATCCCGGACTGGCGTAGACTCCGCCCTAACCTCCAGAATACTATCCGCGCGGCCGTCACAACGCACTAAGACCCGGAGTTCTACAATCTAGTCATGACCACCGTCCTCGCCGGCTCGCCGGCAGACCTCAAACAACGCATCGAATCCCGGCAGGCCCGCATCGGCATTGTTGGCATGGGCTATGTAGGGTTGCCACTCGCGCTGCTTTTTTCACGCGAGCGATTCCGGGTTACAGGCTTCGACATTGCAGCCGACAAGGTCGCCACACTCAATGCCGGTGGCTCGTACATCGTGCGCATCCTGCCGGCCATGATTCAAGAAGCACAACGCGCCGGCTTCCACGCGACCGCTGACTACTCTGAAATCGATCTCATGGACGCAGTGATTATTTGCGTCCCGACTCCGCTCAACGAGTATCACGAGCCGGACTTGAGCTACGTCACGGCCACCGTCCAGGCCATCGCACCCCATCTGCACGAGGGGCAGCTCGTCGTCCTCGAAAGTACCACCTACCCTGGAACTACCGAAGAAATCGTGGTTCCCCTGCTCGAAACGGGAAATCCGAACGGACTCAAGGTCGCCCGCGCCACTGAAACCTCAGGAGTACACGTCGCTTTCTCCCCTGAGCGTGAAGACCCCGGCAACGACGCCGTGGCGCGCCACGATATTCCCAAAGTCGTCGGAGGATGCGGTTCCGTCGCCTCGGAACTTGCCGGTGCGTTTTACGCTTCAATCTTCCGCCGCGTGGTGCCAGTCAGCAGTCCCTCGGTCGCCGAAATGACGAAGCTGCTCGAAAATATCTATCGCTGCGTCAACATCGCACTGGTCAACGAGCTTAAGCAGCTCTGCATGCGCATGGGCATTGACATCCACGAAGTTATTGACGCGGCAAAGACCAAGCCCTTCGGATTCCAGGCCTTCTATCCGGGCCCGGGACTTGGCGGCCACTGCATTCCCATTGACCCGTTCTATCTCTCATGGAAGGCGCGTCAGTTCGACTTTCGTACCCGCTTCATCGAGCTTGCCGGCGAAGTGAACATCAACATGCCCCGCTTTGTCATAGACCAACTCGCCGAGGGCCTTAACCGCCATCGCAAATCCATCAACGGTTCAAGAATCTTAGTACTCGGTCTGGCATACAAGCGAGACATCGACGACCTGCGTGAGTCGCCTTCGCTCACCATCATTGAACTGCTGCGGGAGAAAGGCGCCACCGTCGCCTACAACGACCCGTACTTCCCGACTGTTGGTCAGGGGCGGCACTATGCACTCAACATGGCCAGCACGCCGCTGGAGAATCTTGCGCAATACGACGCCATTATGATCGTCACTGACCACTCAACCTACGACTTTCGCGCGATTGTCGAGCAGGCCCAACTGGTCGTCGATACGCGCAACGCGACGCGCGGCATCGAATCGTCCAATATCCTCCGCTGCTGATTGTGATTCCGATTGGAATTGCAAGGACTCGCCGGGGGAGTGTGCGAGTATTGAAACGCCCGCGACTTCTGCGGGGTTAGTGGTTTGGCTAGGCCTTCCCATACTTCTGGACGGCATCCAGGATCCCCGGCCCTCCGGCTGCGAGGTCCGCGGGCGTCATTGCCGGACGAACGGTCAGGCTTGCATTAAATGCGAGAAACCAAGGCTCTGCCACCGCCGGCAACTGGCTCGAGTCCTTCATATCGAAGAAGATGTACGCTGTCCGTTGACCGCCATCCTCGGTAAAGTAGGCAGCCTCGGGTTTCAGATCAGCCAATATCTTCTGGATCGTGGTCCCGAGGGTTCCGCTTCTAGCCGCTGCATTTCCGGTCTCCACCGGCATGTTGGCCTTTAATAACATGCGCATACGTTGCCCCTCCTGGGCTCCCGGAGTATACGCGGGAGGCTTTGCCCCTGGCTCCCGATTTGTTGATGTGGAAATCTCCCAGATCCCCAAACCGCGTCGGGCAGCAAAACGAATCCCAGGCCTCTCAATCAAAGCCTGGGATCAATTGCAAGACCTGCATTTCGCGTTTGGTCGCTCGTATTTGCCGCTGGACCTCAGCGCCATCTGCACCGCGACCGCCGTCGCGTGGTGGCAGTTGGTGCATTTCGGTGTAATCGTGACAGTCCGTCAGTCGTCACAGCCCAAAGTACCTGCCCCCCACTGAGTTGTCCTCCTCCATCCCTTCTTTGGGACAGCGATAACTCCACCCGTTTCCCCCGCACCGCTCTCCATTGCGTTCGGAGAGCATTTGAATTGCGCCCTGGGCCGCGACGCCCCCCGGCGCGATCATGTATTGTTGGTTCGTTCGCCTATGATTCTAGATCTCCCCACATTGGCCGAACCGCGGCACTTCTCCCTCGCCGAGAGGCTGGGTTTTGCGGCACTTGCGGCTACTTCGGCTGTGCTGTTCTGGAACCGCTTCTGGCCCATCCTCGGCAGAATCCTCCACTCCAGAAAAGACGCCGATTTCCACCTCTTCCCGCTCGGCCGGCGCCTCTGGGACTTCTTCTGGGAGGTGCTCTGCCAGGCAAGAGTCATTCGCCAGCGACCACTACCGGGCTTGGCCCACGCCTTTGTTTTTTGGGGATTTTGCGCCTTTGCCCTGGTGACACTCAATCACTGCGCAGTTGGGTTGGGCATCGGCTTTCTTTCGCCGGATGGCTGGTTCGCGCGCTTCTATTTCTACCTGGCCGCGGCATTTGCCATAGCCTGTGCCGGAGGGATTCTGGGGCTATTCATTCGCCGCTTTCTGGTCAGGCCCCGCTGGCTGGGCGCGCATCTTTCGTGGGAATCCGGCTTCATCGCTCTCCTGATTTTTGCACTAATGGCGACTTATCTCGCCGCGTTTTTCGTGTCCGACGCAAACACCGCAGCGCGCCTTCTCTGGTGGGCGCACTCGGCTGCGCTGCTGATCTTCCTGCCCATTATTCCGCACACCAAGCACCTGCATCTGGTGCTAAGCCCCGCCACAGTTTTTTTGTCACGCGGCGGTTTCAGCCACATTCCTCCGCTCGTCGGCGACGAAGACTTCGGCCTTGTTGCTGGAGCGGATCTAACTCAGCTTGCCAGCCTCCAGGCCTACTCCTGTGTGGAGTGCGGCCGCTGCACGGAACACTGCCCCGCAGCCAATACCGGCAAGCTGCTCAACCCGAAGGAAATTATCCTCGGGCTGCGCGGTTATCTCAATGAGTTCGGCCCCACGTCAACAGAACCACTCCTGGGCAAATACAACCCACAGGAAGCGGCCTTTCAGTGCACCACCTGCGGCGCGTGCGAATTCCAATGTCCTGTCGGCATTGAGCACCTGCCACTGATCGTCGGCCTGCGGCGCGGCGCCGTAAACACTGGAGCCTTGGAAGACGATCACGGAGCCAAGCTTTTTCTAGCGTTGGAACGCGGTAGCAATGCCTTGGGACTGAGCGCCAGCGATCGTGACAAGTTTATCCAGAAGCAGGATCTGCCGCTCTTCGATGGATCGCAGGAATATTGCCTGTGGCTCGGCTGCATGGGAGGCTACGACCCCAAGGGACGTGAGATCGTGACCGACTTCGCCCGAGTGATGAACTACCTGGGCACCAGTTACGGCGTGCTGCGCAAAGAAAAATGCACCGGCGATCCGGTACGGCGGCTTGGCAACGACTTGGTCTTTCAGCAACTCGCCGAGGCAAACCTCGAAAACCTCGCCCAGAACAAAGTAAAGAAGATCGTGTCCATCTGCCCTCACTGTGTGCGCACAATTCAGGAAGACTGGAAAGAATTCGGAATTCCACCTGAGGTCGAACATCACAGTGAATTCCTCGCGCGGCATTTGAGTCAGTTGCCAAGGACCGTTAACGAGGAGAAGGTCGTATACCACGATCCCTGCTATCTGGGCCGTTATCGCGATGTTTACGAAGAGCCACGCGCGGTCGTCAGCCACTCCGTTTCCCTTGTGGAAGCCCCCCGCAATCGCGAGCGCAGCTTCTGCTGCGGCGCCGGAGGCGGCCTGGCGTTTCTAGGCGAAGAGACTGGCGAGCGTGTAAGCCACGTGCGCGTTGCCGAGTTAGTGGCGACAGGCGCTACCACTGTGGGAACCGCTTGCCCTTTTTGCAACACGATGTTTCGCGATGCGCTTGCCGCCCGGGGGGATGGCGCGCCGCAGTTGCTTGACATAGCGCAGCTGACGGCACGAAACCTGCCCCAACCAAATCAGCCCAATCCTCGCTAAGTTAAATGGGAGTAATTCATCATGAAGATCATTGTCGCTATCAAACAAGTACCGGAACGCGACGCGCCGGTGCGTATCGACGCCGCGGGTAAATGGATCGACGAGGCGGACCTCAATTGGGCGCTGAACGAGTCAGACGCCTACGCCCTCGAAGAAGCACTGCAATTGAAGGAAAAGCACGGCGGCGAAGTCGTCGTCTTGAGTGCCGGACCGCAGCGTGTAGGCTCGACGATCCGCGAAGCGCTGGCCAAGGGCGCCGACCGGGCAATCCACGTGGAAGCCGCTGATCTTGCTCAGCGCGATGCTCTGGGTGTTGCGCAACTCCTCGCCGCAGCCATCAAGCCCGAGAATCCCGACCTGGTGCTGTCGGGCCTCCAGTCCGACGATCTCGGATATGGGCAGACCGGCGTCATCGTGGCCGAGTTACTTAACCTTCCCCATGGGTCGCTCATTCTGCACGTGGAGAAGACCGACACCGGCCTTACGGTGAAGCGCGAACTCGAGGAAGGATGGTTTCAGACCATCGAGTTGCCAACTCCCGCAGTGCTGACCATTCAGTCTGGTGGAAACAAACTGCGCTACGCCACTCTGATGGGCATCAAACGCGCGAAGACCAAGGAAATGCGCCGAGTGACGGCTGCCGAACTTGGCAGTGCCACTGCTCCCGTCGCAGTTCTCGAACACATCGCCCTTCCGCAAAAACAGAAATCAACACAGATACTGTCAGGTTCGCCAAAGGAAACTGCAGCGGCCCTGGTCGAAAAGCTGAAATTTGAAGCGAGGGTGCTATGAGCGGCGTATGGGTTGTGCTTGAGGAACGCGATGGGCGCGTGAGCAGCATTAACTGGGAAGCACTGGCGGCGGGACAACGCCTCGGTAAGCAAACCGGGCTTGCAGTGAACGCAGTGGTCCTCGGCGCACAAACGGAAGCACTCGCCGCCGAAGTCGCAGCAAAAGCCGTGACCAAAGTTATTCGTGTGGAGCATGCACTGCTCTCGTCTTACACGCCTGACGGGTTCACACTCGCGCTGGAGCAACATTTCCGTAGCGATCAGCCCGATTACGTTGTCTTTCCGCATACCTACCAGGTGCGCGACTACGCTCCGGCGCTGGCCGCTCGCCTGGGCCAGGTGTTGATAGGCGACGTCATCGCGATTGGCGATGGACCGGTTTTCATCCGGCAACTAATGCAAGGCCGCCTGAGCGGTGAATATCGCCACAGCGGGGCTGGCACCTGTTTTCTTTCCGTGCAGTCGGGCGCGTTTCGCGCAGACCAGGCAGAAGCCGGTACAGCAGCGATCGAGATCTTCGCGCCAACAATCGATGCTGCGCAGATTCGCACCAAGCCGGGACAACCCTTCCGCGGATCGGCGCAAACCGTCGACCTGGGCGCGGCCCAATTCATCGTGAGTGTGGGCCGCGGCATCAAAGAGGCCGACAATCTTCCCCTCGTGCAGGATCTGGCCTCGGCACTCGGCGCAGAGTTGGCGGCGTCGCGCCCTATCTGCGATAACGGATGGCTGCCGATCGAGCGGCAGGTGGGAAGTTCGGGCCAGACGGTTTCGCCCAAGCTCTATCTCGCGGTTGGAATCTCCGGCGCAATTCAGCATCTGGTCGGCATGAAGGGCTCGCAATGCGTGGTCGTCATCAATAAGGATCCGGACGCCCCGATCTTCGAAATCGCTGATTACGGCATCGTCGGCGACTTGTTCGAAGTAGTGCCCGCGCTGACCGCAGCCGTGAAGACTGCCAAACAATAGGACCACAGCAGACGGCGCGATCTTGATCATGAATGCGCGTAATCGACAGTCGATTTGCATCGTCATGGGGCAAGGCAGTATGTTTCCCCCATCAGCGCACAGCCTGTAAATAGGGGAGCCGAAGGAAATGTACCTTCCTGCAACATATCAGGCAGCACTCTGGTTAATGCTGCTGAGCATGCTCTGCTGGGGATCGTGGGCCAATACACTCAAGCTCACCCCCGGATACCGTTTTCAACTTTTTTATTGGGATTATGCGCTGGGCGTGACGCTCGGCGCCATTGTGCTGGGATTGACAGCAGGCAGCCACGGGACAACCGGCGCAGCATTTCTCGCGGACATTGTGCAATCTCCATCCCATTCCATGCTGCTGGCGGTGTGTGGAGGCATCGTTTTCAACGTAGCCAACCTACTGCTGGTGGCCGCGATCGATGTGGCAGGACTTGCGGTCGCATTTCCTGTGGGAATTGGTCTTGCGCTCATCGTGGGATCGATTTCGAGCTACCTGGTCAATCCAAAAGCCAACATTATCTTGCTGTTCGGTGGTGTGGGGTTAGTCATCGTAGCAATCGTGCTCGACGCTGCAGCCTATCGCAGCCGCGAAAAGGCCGCGCAGACTACTACGACTCGGGGCATTGTGCTGAGCCTGTTGGCGGGCTTGCTGATGGGTAGCTTCTATCCGCTGGTGGCAAAGGCCATGCAAGGCCTGCCAGGCCGGCCCGGCCCCGGACCCTATGCGACGGCGATGTTCTTTGCGGTGGGCGTGTTGATCTCAACCGTGCCAGCAAACCTGATCCTCATGGCAAAGCCGCTCGACGGAAAGCCGCCCGTCCCCATGTCCGGCTATTGGGACGCTCTGCTCCGATGGCATTTCGCAGGAATTCTTGGTGGAGCGATCTGGTGCATGGGCGCCGTTGCGAATTTCCTTGGCTCGGGCGCACACAAGGTAGGACCCGCAGTTTCCTACTCGATCGGCCAGGGCGCTACGATGGTCTCGGCTTGCTGGGGCGTCTTTGTGTGGCATGAGTTCGCCGGTGCGCCACGAACGGCCAAAATCCTGCTGGTCTTCATGTTTCTTTTATTCTTGTTAGGACTGGGCGCCATCGCGGTGGCTCCCCTCTATTAACGCGAGGACCACAAAATTGACTCTGCCCCAAAAGCCAATTGTTGTTGTAGGCAGCATCAATTTGGACCTTGTGGCGACCACGCCGCAAATTCCGCTCCCCGGACAAACTCTCACCGGCACTGACTTCGCAACAACACCGGGTGGCAAGGGCGCCAACCAGGCCGTCGCTGTGGCCCGCTTGGGCTATCCCGTCCACATGGTCGGCATGGTGGGCGACGACGTTTTCGGCGAGGCACTGCTCAAGAATCTCGATCGAGCGGGTGTGGGGACAGAAGCGATCGCGCGTGTAGATGGAGCGTCGGGCGTAGCCCTCATCGCAGTTTCAGCGAGCGGTGAGAACAGCATCATCGTAGTACCAGGCGCTAACGGAAAGGTTACCCCTGCGTTCATTGACCAGCACGCGGATTTGATTCACTCTGCCGGAATGGTCCTCTGCCAACTTGAATTGCCCATGGAGGCGGTATCGCGCACCCTGGCACTCTGCGCTCAAGGCGGCATACCCGTAATGCTTGATCCCGCACCGGCCGCAGCACTGCCCGATGCGGTTTGGAATCAGTTGGCATGGTTCACCCCGAACACAAGTGAAGCCGCGCTCTACCTTGAGAAGAATTTCGCACCCGAGGATGCAGCGAAGCGTTTGCTCACCCGCGGTGTGGGCGGAGTGGTTTTGAAACGCGGCGCCGAGGGCGCCTATGTGGCCGTCGCAAGCGGAAAGGCGAACTGGGTGCGGCCCTTTTCCGTCGAGACCGTGGACACGGTGGCCGCTGGGGACTGCTTCAACGGCGCGTTTGCCGTTGGCTTGCTCGAAGGGCAGGATCTGTGGGAGGCCGCGCGCTTTGCCTCAGCGGCTGCGGCCATCTCCGTAACCCAGCACGGAGCACAAGCCTCAATGCCAACGAGGCCCGAAGTGACTGCGTTCCTCGCCAGGAACTCCCCAGAAGCTACAAAAGACATCATCGCCTGAGTGGCCGCAGGTGCGTCAGGCAACCACGTTCTCTAACGTACCGATGGGCTCGATCGTGATTCGTATGCGATCGCCGCTAGCGAGCGTAAATGAACTGGGCGGGACAATACCAGTGCCCGTCATAAGGAAGCAGCCGTTGGGAAACGCGTTGTCGCGCAATAGATATTCCACCAGCATCTTCGGATCGCGTTTCAGTTCAGTCAACGCCACCGAACCAGAAAATTCAACACGCTCGTGACGCAAGATTTCGAGCGAAATCTCCGTCGAGTGCGGAAGCGGACCGTCGCTCAAAAGAATACCCGGACCCAGCGCACAACTGCCCGTGTAGACCTTCGCCTGCGGCAGGTAGAGCGGGTTCTCGCCCTCAATGTCGCGCGAACTCATGTCATTGCCAATGGTGTAGCCGATGATTCTGCCTTTAGGGCTAACAACCAGCGTCAATTCCGGCTCCGGCACCGACCAATGCGCGTCTCCGCGTATTCGTACCAAGCCGTCACTGCCTACCGTGCGGCTTGCCGTCGATTTGAAGAAGAGTTCGGGCCGCTCCGCCGCATAAACGCGATCATAGAAATCGCCTCCGCCCGCGTCCCTTGCTTCCTCCATGCGCGCACCGCGGCTGCGAAAGTACGTGACTCCCGCCGCCCATACTTCTTGCCCTTCGATGGGCGCCAGCACGTGAGACGGATAAAGCTCTCCCGAGGGCCTCAGTTTCGCGACGAGGCCGGTCAAGTGCTCAGGTAGATCTTCGCGCGCCAGCATCGTATTTAACGAAAGATCGCCCAGAGAATAGAACTGGCCGTCCCCTTCCACTACACATCCTTGAGCGGTGCGATAGAGCTTCACTCCGACGATTCCTCCTGCGTTTGTGATTGATGGTTCAATTCGAGGACTTGAATCTGAAAAACAGCGATTGCTTTTTACGATCCTCTACGCGCACCATTTGTCGAACTTCCCAGCCCTTACCGCGCTCGCCAGCGCCTCGATGTCCGGTGCAAGTACGCGGTCCTTCTCAAGCCGTGGAACGACCGCTCGCACCGCCGCTAGGGCTTGCTCGACCGCTCGGCTAGGCCGAAGCGGCTGGCGGAATTCCAGCCCTTGCGCGGCGCACATCAGTTCAATTGCTACGACGCACTCGGCGTGCTCCACAATCTGCCGCAGCTTCAGCGCCCCCGTCATCCCCATCGAGACGTGATCTTCTTTGCCGCCGTCAGTGGGAATGCTGCCCGTCGACGAAGGATGCGAAAGCACCTGGCACTCGTTAATCAAGGCGGCAGCAACGATCTGCGAAATCATGAATCCCGAGGACAGACCTGGATCTGTCGAAAGAAATGCCGGCAGTCCCTCGTTGATATCGGGATTAAGAAGCCGGTCGATCCTCCGCTCCGTGATACCAGCCAGATCCGTAATCGACAACGCCGCGTAATCAAATGCATAAGCCAAGGGCGCACCATGAAAATTCCCCCCCGAAAGCACCGCACCATGACCTTGAGCGTCTGCGGTGCCGTCCGGAAAAATCAGCGGGTTGTCCGTTGCCGAGCCAGCCTCGATCTCCAGCACCCCGGCAACGTGCGCCAGCACGCCGCGCACGGCTCCGTGTACCTGCGGCATACAACGCAGGCAATATGCGTCCTGCACTCGCGAGTCGTGCTCGCGATGTGATTCGCGAATCTCCGAATCTTCCAGCAGACGCATTATGTGCGCTGCCGACGCAATTTGTCCCGTATGCGGCCGAGCCTGATGAATGCGCTCATCAAATGCTGCGGGAGTACCCATCAACGCTTCGAGTGACATCGCGCCAGCCACGTCGGCGAGCTGCACTACACGCTGCGCGCGCGCCACCGCCAAAGCACCCACCGCAGTCATGGCCTGTGTTCCATTCAGCAGCGCCAGGCCTTCTTTCGCGCCGAGTTGCAGGGGCTGCAAACCGGCACGGCGCAGCGCTTCGCCGCCAGCCATACGGTCTCCGCCGTAGAACGCCTCGCCCTCGCCGATGACCACAAGTGCCAAGTGCGCCAGCGGCGCTAGATCCCCGCTTGCACCCACGGAGCCCTTCTCCGGCACGACCGGATGCACACCCGCATTCAGCAACGCGATGAGCAATTCCAACAGTGCGGGACGCACTCCGCTGAATCCCTTGGCTAGCACGTTTGCGCGCAGCAGCAGCATGGCCCGCGATTCAGCCTCGCTGAGCGGTTGGCCCACTCCGCCCGCGTGGCTCCGCACCAGGTTCACTTGAAGCTCCGCCAACTTCTCCGGCGGAATGCGCACGTCCGAAAGCTTTCCGAAACCAGTGTTGACGCCATACACTGTCTCGCCCGCCGCGACAATCTCCTCAATCCGCGTCCTGCCTTCGGCCACCCGCGCCCTCGCCGCCTGCGCAATGGCCACCGGGCCGGCATGGAGCGAGACCTGCTCAATCTGTGCCAGCGTAAGCGGCTGGCCGTCGAGAATCAATGCTGACACAGTTCCGCTCGTTTCCTGAATGCTCATTTGGAGGTTCTTCCCGATTCTGTTTCTTCGTCCATAGCAGGCTCGACTGGCAAACCCAGAATTCTTCGATTGGTCTCTTCATCCGCTCCAGCGCCAGCAAAATCATCGAAGGCTCGATCCGTCACATGAATGATGTGATCGTGAATGAAGACGGCCCCTTCAGTCGCGCCCGCCTTGGGATGCTTGAGGCAGCACTCCCACTCCAGCACCGCCCAGCCCGGAAAGTCGTACTGCGCCATCTTGCTGAAGATTGAACGAAAATCCACCTGCCCATCGCCCAGCGAGCGAAAACGCCCCGGCCGATCGATCCAATCCTGATAGCCACCGTAGACACCGCTGCGGCCATTGGGCCGGAACTCCGCGTCCTTCACATGAAAGGCGCGCACACGCTCATGGTAGAAATCCAGAAATTCAAGATAGTCCAATTGCTGCAGAACCATGTGACTTGGGTCGTAAAGAATGTTCGCCCGCGCATGATTGTTGACCACCGACAAAAAGCGCTCGAACGTAATTCCATCATGCAGGTCTTCGCCGGGGTGCAGTTCAAAGCAGAGGTCAACGCCCGCATCGTCGAAGGCATTGAGAATGGGTAGCCATCGCCGCCCCAATTCCTGAAACGCCTCATCAATCAATCCCGCCGGCCGTTGCGGCCACGGATAGAAGAACGGCCAGGCCAATGCGCCTGAAAACGATGCGTGCGCCGTAAGGCAAAGATTCTTGCTCGCCTTCGCAGCCCACTCCAATTGCTGCACAGCCCATGCTTGCCGCGCTTTCGGATCCCCCGCCAGTTTTGCCGGCGCGAAGCCTTCCAGTAGCGCGTCATACGCCGAGTGGCTCGCCACGAGTTGCCCTTGCAGATGTGTCGACAATTCAGTGAGTGCCACGCCCGCCGCATTCAGCGTGCCCAGAATCTCCTCGCAATACGCCTGGCTCTCCGCCGCAGCTTTCAAATCAAACAGACGCCGGTCCCAGGTAGGAATCTGCACGCCGACAAAGCCGAGCTTCGCAGCCCAATTGGCCATTCCTTCCAACGAATTGAACGGCGCCTGATCGTCGGCAAATTGCGCCAGAAAGATCCCGGGCCCTTTGATGGTCTTCATTCATTCCCTCCCGCAATCTAGTTAAAACTCAATCCAGTGCTTGCGCTTGCTGCTCTCTATCGCACGATCGATGAAGCGCATGCCGCGCACTCCCGCATCGATTCCTGGCAGAGTCTCCGGCAGCGAATGCACCTGCCCGCCCTTCCAAGCGATCAAAGCATCGGCAAATTCACGATAGAGCACGGCGAAGGCTTCGAGGTAGCCCTCGGGATGCCCGCCCGGTAGCCGCGTCACTGCGCGGGCGTCGTTGCCCAAATAACTGCCCGATGCGTGGCGAATCTCTTCCGGGCCGTCGAGCCATTTCAACCGCAAACGGTTTGGATCTTCCTGGGCCCACTCCAGCGATCCGGTCTCCCCATAGACTCGCAGACGCAGCCCGTTCCGTTCGCCCGCCGCAATCTGTGAAGTCATCAGCACACCGTGGGCACCATTTTCGAAACGAAGCAACGCGGTACAGTCATCATCGACGCGCCTACCCTCAACGACAGTCAATAGAGAGGCATTCAGATCCGTTACTTTCAGTCCCGTCACATATTCCGCCAGGTGAAATGCATGCACGCCAATGTCGCCGATGCACCCCCCCGGCCCGCTCAGGTCAGGATCAGAGCGCCACGCCGCCTGCTTCTGTCCGGCCCTCTCAATCGGCTGGCTGAGCCATCCCTGCAAGTATTCAACGGCGATCTTGCGAATCTTTCCCAGCCGTCCGCTCGCGCAAGCTTCCCGTGCCTCGCGAACCAGCGCATAGCCCGCATAAGTGTGCGTCAGTCCATAAGGTAGGCCAGACTCAGTGACCGCCTTTTCCAGCGCAATTGCCTCGGCATAGGTGGCCGTCGCAGGTTTGTCGCTCATCACAGGGAAGCCGGCCTTGAGCGCCGCCAAAGCCACGGGCAGGTGCAGGTGATTCGGAGTCACGATCGCAACAAAGTCAATCGCATCAGGGTGCTTCTGCTCAGCTTCGATCATCGCCTGATAATTTGCATACGCACGAGCCGGATCGAGTTTGTAGGTCTCGCCGGCCTCTTGTGACCGCTCCGCCGATTGCGAGAACGCACCCGCGACCAACTCGATTCTTCCGTCCAACTCCGCCGCAATGCGATGGACCGGACCGATGAAAGCACCCGGACCGCCGCCGACCATCCCCATGCGTAGTTTGCGTTGTGCCACCATCCAGTCTCCCCTTCAAAATATCAATCCGTCCGCCTGCCCTACCACACAAACGGAATTAGCCTGCTTTTCACGGAGGCAAGATACTCCGTATACCCCGGCAGATTGATCACAAGGAACCGTTCCTCGTCTAACAGCCTCCACACAATCGCCGCCGTCATGGGCAAGTTGACGAGCGTACCCCACCAGGAACCGAGCGCCAGAGGAATCCCAAAAAGCAGAATCAAAGCGCCGGAATACATGGGATGACGAACCAACGCATAAGGCCCCTTCGAAACAACTCGCTGATCGGTGGCAACTTCGATGATGCCTGAGGTAAATGTATTGGCCACGAAAACTCGAAAGACGATGACAAAGCCCAGCACCATCATCAGGTCACCTGCAACCGACGCATAACTTGAAACAGATGACCACCCGAAGCGATGATCGAGTCCGGGAATTACAAAATCCGCCACAAAGACGATCGCGGCCACGGCCTGAACAACTTTTTGCCCTTTCTCTTTCTCCGCTTTTGGACCAGCCTGCAATCGGCGCTCCAGCAGTACCGGGTCGTGTTCCGCGACGTAGAGTGTGATCGCGCAAGCCGGCACGAAAAATGCCGCCAGGCAGGCCCACCCCTGCCAAAATCGCAGCGTCCACGGTGGAACAAAGATCGCCACCACGAGAATGACGAAGGTACGAAGGATTCCAATCAAGCCCTTCCAATGCAGATCCTTCATAACCCGTCTCAGTTCTCTAGCACTGCCGGCTTCAACCCCGGAGCCAGCTTTCTCAACAGCAGAAGTGCAACAAGATACGCAAAGCCTGAATACAGAAATAGCGGGACGTAGCTATGCGTCAGTTGCAAAATGTGTCCGGCAACCGGTTGGAAAATTGCGCCTCCCAGCGCGCCGGCGACCTGCCCAAAACTCACGACAGTCCCCACATGTTCCGCCGGAAACATGTCTGAGGTTGTGGTGAAGATATTCGCGGACCAGCCCTGGTGCGCCGCCGCTGCAAGGCTCAACAACCCCACGGCCAGCCATTCCGACTTCAAGCCACCGGCTACCACAATAGGAACCACCAGGACTGCACAAGTCAGCATGGCAGCCAGTCGCGCGGACTTCAGCGACATCCCAGTGCGCATGTATCCCTTGGGCAACCACCCTCCGTAGACGCTCCCAAATGTTGAGATCACGTAGACGATCACCAGCGGCGGCCCTAGGTGCGACAGATCGAGCTTGAATCGAGAATTGAAATACTGCGGAAGCCAGAATAGAAAAAACCACCACACCGGGTCGGTCAGAAACTTGCCCAACATAAATCCCCACGCCTGCCGGTAGCGGAGAAGGTTCCACCAGGCCACGCCCCTTATCGGCTTCGCCGTTGGCACAATTTCGCGCCCCGTCTCAACCTTTGCCGGGGTGCGGTATCGAATCGACCACCACACAATCCACACAGCGCTGAACACACCAGTGATAAGAAAAGAAGCTCGCCACCCAAAGTGGAGCGCCACCCACGGAACCGCGAGCGGAGCCAGGATCGCTCCCACACCTGCGCCGGAGTTGAAGATGCCTGTCGCCAGCGCGCGCTCCTTAGGCGGGAACCACTCCGCCGTCGCCTTCACGGCCGCAGGAAAATTACCGCTTTCTCCCAATCCCAGGAGAAAGCGCGCAGTTGCGAATCCAGAAATGGTATTTACGAGCGCGTGGCTCATCGCCGCCAGGCTCCAAAGCCCCGTCACAATCGGATAGCCCTTGCGGCAGCCAAGACGGTCCACAAGACGACCTGCAAACACGACGCCAAGTGCATAGGCGATCTGAAACGCCGCGAGAATGTTTCCGTACTGCTGATCGGTTAGATTGATTGACGTCTCAACACTGGGCCAGCCGGGCAACAATGGCTGCAGATGCAGCGTGGCTCCAGAAAGCACGGGCTTCAGGATCGAAAGCACCTGCCGGTCCATGTAATTGATCGTGGTCGCCACAAAAAGCATGGCGCAGATCGTCCAGCGCCCCTTGAGCGCAGGAATATCGGCTCGTTGTTCCGAGTGCTCAGTGGTTTCGGTCATGCGCTACCAGTCGGTCAACGTGCCATCCAGCTTGCGATTAACGGGCAAATATGCCCGCTGATACGGATATTTCGCGGCCAGCGTCTCATCTAGATCGACTCCCAGTCCCGGTGCATCTCCCGGATACATCATTCCGTCCTTGAAGCTGTAGTGATGGGGGAAGACCGCGTCTGTTTCATCGGTATGCGGCATGTGTTCCTGGATGCCGAAGTTGTGAATTGCCATGTCAAAGTGCAGTGCCGCAGCCATGCAAACCGGCGATAGGTCAGTCGCACCGTGGCAGCCCGTCCGTACGTGATAGAGCTCTGCAAAATCGGCGATCTTTTTCAAATGTGTGATGCCGCCCCCATGAACCAGCGTCATGCGAATATAGTCGATCCACTGATTGCGAATCAGGTCGTGTGCATCCCAGATCGAATTGAACACCTCGCCCACTGCGATCGGCGTCGTTGTATGCTTGCGAATAACCTTAAAGCCTTCCTGTAACTCCGCAGGCGTAGGGTCTTCCATCCAAAACAGATGGAACGGCTCCAATTCCCTGCCTAGCCGTCCAGCTTCTATGGGAGCGAGCCGATGGTGGCAGTCGTGAAGCAGGTGGAGTTCCTCGCCAAACGTCTCACGCACCCGCGCAAACAGCCCCGGAACATGGCGCAGGTACGGCTCGGTCGCCCACTCGTACTCCGGCGGCAATCCGCGTTCGGCCGGTTCGTAGCTCCCCGGCGTCTTGGCCACGCCGTAGGTGCTCGCAAGCCCCGGTATGCCGCTCTGCACGCGAATCGCTTTGTACCCTAGCTCCTTCTGATGTGCGACATCTTCGAGCGCGAGGTCGATGTCCTTCCCGTTGGCATGCGCATACACCAGCACGCCTTCGCGGCTCTTGCCCCCGAGCAAGTTGTAAACGGGAGTATTGAGAGCCTTCCCCTTAATGTCCCACAACGCAACATCCACCGCACCAATCGCGGCCATAGTCACCGGACCGCGCCGCCAGTAAGGCCCGCGATAAAGATACTGCCAGATGTCCTCCGTTTGAAATGGATCTCGCCCGACAATGCATGGAATCACGTGGTCGGTGAGATAGCTGGCCACCGCGAGTTCCCGCCCATTCAGCGTGCCATCGCCCAACCCGTAAACCCCTTCGTCGGTCTCAATCTTGAGCGTGACAAAGTTGCGCCCCGGCGAGGTGATATTCACAGTTGCCCTGGTGATCTTCATGCTCCCCGACTCCCAGAAATTCCTACGCCGATCTTCGATCCCGCTACTGATTCACGCCGCTCGCCAGGAATCCGCCATCGACCGCAACGATCTCCCCGGTAACAAACGAAGCAGCTTCAGACGCTAGATAGATCGCAGTCCCAGCTAGCTCCTTTGCCTCTCCAAAGCGTCGCATCGGTGTACGCAGAATCAGTTCTTCGCCGCGCGGTGTGCCCTGAATCAGAGACGCATTCAGCGGAGTTGGAAAAACGCCCGGAGCAATCGCATTCACGTTCACTCCCGTTTGCGCCAACTCGATGGCAAGAACCTTCGTCAGCGATGCCACGGCGGCCTTGCTCGCACAATAGGCCGCGACCCGATAGAAGCCCACAAACGTTGTCAGCGACGCAATGTTGATAATGCGTCCATAACCGGCGCGCTCCATCGTCTTACCAAAAATCTGGCAGGCACGCAAAGTGCCCGTCAGATTGGTGTCAATGACCCGGGCCCAATCCCCCTCTTCGGCTTCGAGGGTCGCTGCCTTGTGTGTCACCCCGGCAGCGTTGACCAGGATGTCCACCTTACCGAATTCCTTGAGCACAGCATCGTGCAACGCCTGCAGAGACGCGCGGTTTTGTACATCACTTGTTACGCGCAGCGAACGCCGCCCGAGGGCTTCAATCTCTGCCGCGACCTTCGTCACCTGTTCCAGCCGTCTCGAACTCGGTACGACGTCTGCACCGGCGTCTGCAAGTCCGAGCGCAATTGCATGTCCCAGTCCCGTTGTGCCGCCGGTCACGACCGCAACCCTGCCGCGCAAATCAAACAAATTCTGGTTCATCAAATCATCCCCTGCTTTTCTTCCATGCCATGTTAGCGGGTCAGCCCTGCAATCGTCTCGCAACGGATCCCCCACGCAGGTCATGTCCCGAAAACCCTCAGCCAGACGGCCAAACGCTCCGGGCTTGGGCTCGATGCGTTAGAGTGTTCTTGGACGGACGACAGCTTTCCATGGACCCCCTTCTGATTCCCAGTGATACGCGCCGATGGGATTGCCTGAGCCTCGGCGAAGTAATGCTTCGCCTCGATCCGGGCGAAGGACGCGTCCACACAGCTCGCCAGTTTACAGTCTGGGAGGGCGGCGGCGAATACAATGTGGCCCGCGGCCTGCGCCGTTGCTTTGGCCTTCGCACCGCCATCGCTACGGCGCTCGCCGAAAACGCGGTGGGTCGGCTGGTTGAGGACTTCCTCCTGCAGGGCGGCGTGGATACCGCGCTTCTCAAGTGGGTTCCTTACGATGGCGTGGGTCGTTCCGTACGCAACGGACTCAACTTCACCGAACGTGGCTTTGGCCTACGCGCAGCCGCCGGTTGCAGCGACCGCGGCCATACCGCAGTCAGTCAGATCAAGCCCGGCGATTTTGACTGGTCCATGATCTTCGGAAATCAGAACGGCGCAAGGTGGTTCCATACCGGTGGGATCTTTGCCGCGCTCTCTGAATCGACAGCTCTTGTCGCGGCTGAGGCGATGGACTCCGCCCGCAAATACGGCACCCCCGTTTCCTACGACCTCAACTATCGCGACTCGCTTTGGAAGGCCATAGGTGGCAAAGCAAAGGCGCAGCAGGTAAATCGCGAACTGGTCCGTAAAGTCGATCTGCTCCTGGGCAATGAAGAGGACTTCACCGCCATGCTCGGCGTCACCATCAAGGGTGTCAATGAGGATTTCGCCGACTTGCCTGTTGCCGCATATGAAGAAATGTTGCGCGAGGTCGCCGCGGCCTATCCCAATCTGAAGCTGATCGCCAGCACTCTGCGCACCGCACACTCCGCCAGTCGCAATGCATGGGGCGCGATCGCGCTTTACCAGGACAGAATTGTCCACGTCCCGCAGCGCGACATCGACATTCTGGACCGCGTGGGAGGCGGCGACAGCTTTGCTTCAGGACTTATCAACGGATTGCTTTCGGGCAAGCCGATCGAATGGGCGATATGCTGCGGTGTCGCCCACGGCGAGCTGGCCATGACCACCGCCGGCGACACCAGCATGGCTACTTTGGCTGAAGTCGAGCGCGCCATGGCGGGGGGTTCGACCCGCATTGCACGCTAGGGGAGATTGATGATCGAAACCACGAAAGAAACAATCGAGCGTATTGGCCTCATTCCTGTGCTCCGCGCAAAGTCTGCCGGACAGGCGCACGCTGTCGTCAAGGCCATGATCGCCGGGGGCGTCAATATCGTTGAGGTCACCATGACCGTGCCGGGCGCCGTCGATTTGATCCGCGAACTGCGGCATGAGTACGGAGACGATCTCCTGCTTGGTTCCGGCACGGTGACCACTCCAGACGAGGCCGAAGAGACCATCGCAGCCGGCGCGGAGTTCGTCGTCAGCCCCAGCTTCCATCCCACGGTCGTTTCCAGAACCCGCGCAATGGATAAGGTCGCAATCGCGGGCGCACTTACTCCAACAGAGGTCATCACCGCCTGGCGCTCCAATGCACACTACGTCAAGGTCTTTCCCTGTTCGGCAATGGGCGGGGCCAGCTATTTGAAATCGCTTTTGGCGCCCTTTCCAATGCTTAAGTTGATCCCCACGGGCGGCGTCACATTGGAAACGGCTGAGGAATTTATCCGCGCCGGAGCCCGTGCCCTCGGCGTCGGGGGCGATCTCGTCAATATTGCCGCCATCGATGCAGGTCACCCCGAACGAATCACCGAAGCGGCCAGGGCCTATCTTGAAGTGTTGACCAAAGTGCGTACAGAGATGCAAGCGGGACTCTAACCTCGTTCTGCGAGAGCACTGATGACAACACTCCGCATTGCACTCCGCAATTATGTCGATTTCGAGAACGCTCTCGGTGAAGAAGCGCGGCTATTCGAGTCATTCCATCCCAATGTTCAGGTTGAACTCGTTTCGATGGGCATCCACGAGCTCCATCAAGCCACCGTTTCCGGCGGCGGTCTCCGCGAGGGTCGGTTCGACATCGCGCTCCTCGTGACCGACTGGCTGGCCGAAGGTATGCAAGCGGATGCACTGGAAGACCTGCATATCTGGCAGGAACGCATACCCATTCCTGACTGGCCCGATGCCTGGGCTAGCTCTCTAACGCGTCCCCTCGCCTTCGGTGACAAGCTTTCGTCACTCCCCTGGCATGACGGGCCGGAATGCCTTGTTTATCGCAGCGATTTTTTCGCCGACCCGTCTAAGCAGGCCGCTTTCCGCGAACAATTTGGCCGCGAACTCGCGCCCCCTTCGACATGGCAGCAATTCGAAGAGACAGCTCGATTCTTCACCGATTCCACGGCCAGCCTTTTCGGCACCGTCTTCGCTGCGTTTCCCGATGGCCACAACACGCTGTATGACTTAGCCTTGCAGCTTTGGAGCCGCGGCGGAGAATTGCTCGACGCATCTGGAGTCCCACAACTCACTGCGCCTCAGGTGCTCGCCGCCCTCGACTTCTACCGGCGCGTCGTGTGCGACCAAGGACTCTGCCATCCGCAATCCATACAACTCGATTCCACCCAGTCCGGCGACATCTTCTTGGCGGGCGAAGCTGCCATGATGGCCAACTGGTTTGGATTTGCCGCACGTTCCAGCCGAGCGGAATCGCCTCTCGCCGGCAAGGTCGCCATTGCTCCAGTTCCCACCGACGGCCTGCACCCGCAGGTCTCGCTATCCGTTTTCTGGACTCTCGCGATAGGTTCCGGTTCTCACCACAAAGAGCTTGCCTGGGAGTTCCTTCGATTCGTCACCAGCCCCGAGCGCGATCTCGGAATTACGCGTCACGGCACGGTCGGTTGCCGCCTTTCCACCTGGCGGAACCTCACATTGCAAGCCCAGATCCCCGCCTACCGCGAAATCGAATCCGTCTCGCTTGGCGCGCGACAATTGCCTTCTGGACCTCAAATGGCCGCTTTCGCCGCCCTCATCGATGCCGCAATTTCTCGTGCACTGAACACAGAGGACCCTACACTCGCTATTCTTGAAAGTGCGCAGCAAGAGATCCTCCGTAAAGGAATCGTATTTTCATGACCGCACCAGAACACCTGCCTGATGAACAGCCCTTCAGTCTCAAAGACCGCCACGCGCTAGTGACCGGCGGTGCCAGCGGCATTGGTGAGGCCACCGTGAAGGAACTCGTGCGCGCCGGCGCCTTTGTCTGGATTGCCGACCTCAATGTGACTGCTGCAGAAGCGTTGGCCGAATCCGTCGGATCTGCGCGTGCTTTACATCTCGACGTCACGAATTCTGAGTCGATCGCCGCTGCCGCCGCGCATTTGCAACGACTCGACATCCTCGTGAACAACGCGGGTATCGGCCACGTAGGCTCTATTGAAACCACCGAACCCGCCGACTTCGATCGCCTCATCACCGTCAATGTGCGCGGCGTCTATCTCGTCACTCGTGGATTCCTGCCCTTGCTGCTCGCGGCAGGCGAAACCGGGACAGTTGGCACCATCGTCAACATCGCCTCGGTCGCGGGCCAGGTTGGCATCAAGCAGCGCTTCGCCTACTGCACTACCAAGGGCGCCGTGATCGCAATGACCCGCCAACTCGCGGTTGAGTATCCCAAGACGCTGCGCGTCAACGCCGTCTGTCCAGGCACAGTGGAGACACCCTTCGTCGAGGGCTACCTCGAGAAGTTTCATAAGCACAATAAGGAGGAAGTTCGTGCCGAATTGCGTGCACGTCAGCCGATTGGCCGCCTTGGTCAGCCCAACGAAGTAGCTTCGATGGTGCGCTACCTTTCATCCGATGAAGCCGCATTCGTCACCGGCTCGCTCTTCAATATCGACGGCGGCTGGACCGCAGCATAAAACCCGCGTACATCCTCACATCAAGTTCCGCACTGGAGAGAACCATGAAGCTTGTATCTTTTTCGGCCGCCGACGGCAAAATTCGACCAGGTGCCTTGCTCGACAATGAAGAGATCGTCGACCTCAGCTTCGCCGGCCATGCGGATACGCTTGCCGTGATCGCTACCGGACTCAACAAGGTCCCATCCGCACCCACGTTCGCGCTGAAAGCTGTCCGACTGCACCCACCTCTCGCCAATCCACCCCGCGTCTTCGCCATCGGACTCAACTACCGCGACCACGCCAAAGAATCAGGCATGGAACTCCCTACCACACCCGTCGTATTCTTCAAGCTCTCGACCGCCATCATCGGCCCCGGTGATGCCATCGTACTGCCTAAAAACTCTACTCAGCCTGACTACGAAGCCGAATTCGCCTTCGTCATCGGCAAGGGCGGCTATCGTATTCCCGCCTCCGCGTGGCGCGAGCACGTGTACGGATACACCAATGTCAACGATGTCAGTGCTCGCGATGTTCAGTTCGCAAGCACGCAGTGGTCCATGAGCAAGTGTTTCCCCACATTCTGCCCGCTCGGCCCCACCATCGTTACCGCTGACGAAATCGCCGATCCCCATGCCCTCGCCATCGGCCTGAGCATTGATGGTGAGGTGCTCCAAAACTCCAATACACGCGAATTGGTCTTCAAGATTCCCGAGTTGATCGAGTACCTCTCGTCGATCACGCCTCTGCTGCCCGGCGACATCATCTCAACCGGGACACCCCCGGGCGTAGGCCTCGGCCGCACTCCCAAGCGCTGGCTCAAGCCTGGCGAAACCGTTACCGTCAGCGTCGAGGGGCTGGGCTCGCTCACCAACCCAGTCGTCGCGGAATAGCGCCGACTCGACCTTGCCGAAGCAACGGCTTTCGCAGGAACTGCAGGATTTCGACAGATGCGGGATAATCCAGACTGACATGGAACTGACCGGACAATCTTTCCTCGGCAACCGTCGCGTCGCGCCCGCAGATCAAAGCTTCCAAGCGTTAAACCCGCAAACGGGCGCGCCAATCGATCCAACGTACTTCTCTGCAACGCCAGAAGAAGTAGGCGAAGCAGCACGCCTCTCCGCTGAAGCATTCGAGACCTATTCCCGCACCAGCGGCAAAACCAGGGGCGCGTTCCTGCGCCGCATCGCAGACGGCTTCGAAGCCCATCGAGAAGAGCTCGCCGCGCGCGCTCACCTCGAAACAGCGTTGCCCATGCCTCGTCTGCTTGGCGAAGTGGGACGCACCGCAGGTCAACTTCGCATGTTCGCAGAAGTTGTCGAAGAGGGATCCTGGGTCCAGGCTCGTATCGATCCTGCAATGCCCGACCGCGAGCCCCTCCCGCGCCCCGACATTCGCTCCATGCTGCGTCCGCTTGGCCCGATCGTTGTCTTCGGCGCCAGCAATTTCCCCCTCGCCTTCTCCGTCGCTGGAGGAGATACCGCATCCGCACTCGCCGCCGGTTGCCCCGTCATCTTAAAGGCGCATCCCGCGCATCCCGGAACCAGCGAATTCTCGGCACAGATCATTGCGAACGCCGTCTCCACCGAAGGCTTGCACCCTGGCGTGTTTTCCATGCTCTTCGACGCCGGCATCGAAGTAGGCACAGCCCTCGTCAAGCATCCGCTCGTTCGTGCTGTCGCCTTCACGGGCTCCTTGCGTGCAGGCCGCGCCCTTATGGACCTGGCCGCTGCCCGCCCCAATCCCATTCCCTGCTTCACTGAGATGTCGAGCGGCAATCCTGTGTTCATTCTGCCTGGCGCATTACGCAAGGGGCCTGCCGACCTCGCGAAGGTCCTCTTCGGATCGTTCACACTCGGGGCAGGCCAATTCTGCACCAAGCCCGGTATCGTCTTTGTTGCCGAATCGCCGGAAGGAGACGTTTTTCTCTTTGAACTCAAACGACTTGTCGAGCAAGCGCAACCTTTCACCCTGCTGACTGAAGGTATAGCCCGCGAATATGGCCGCGGAACCGAAGCCCGCTCTCAAAGCGTTCCGCTTTCCGCACATTCACAAGCGCATTCCTCAACGCG
>Ga0265339_10000041_pt1 | contig 119820 bp, 103 predicted proteins | sample 4CB219metaG_FD_202085 | JGI IMG/M metagenome (GOLD analysis project Ga0265339, IMG submission 202085) | Rhizosphere microbial communities from Carex aquatilis grown in University of Washington, Seatle, WA, United States - 4-CB2-19 metaG | ecosystem: Host-associated > Plants > Roots >...
TGGGTCGACGGCGACGCTATAACAGTTTCGAAATGAATGTAGATCGAAAGCACGAGGCGAGGGGGCGTTCATCATCAAGAAAACGCCAACTTTCGATGTTCTTAGGGAAGACTTCCTGAATTCCGAAACTGCATCTAGATTCGTCCTGTGCCGGCGGGCATGCGCGACGCCGCCTTATCGCGATACATGCCCGCATCGGCGCGGTCCAGCAGTTCCTGCATCGTTTCAGCCTTCGCATGCTCGGCCATTCCGAACGAAGCGCCCACGCGCAACTTCAATGTGCCGTTTCTTCCTTGCAGATTGTAGTTTCCACAGACCCATTCCTGCAGGCGGATTGTCTGCGCTTGAGCTGCTTGCAGGTCGCAGTCCATCAGCACCACGAATTCATCGCCACCCCAGCGGCCCAGCACATCGGTGGAGCGACAGGCGGCTCGCAGTTCCGCGGCAAACTGCTTGAGCAATTCGTCGCCGACCATGTGGCCGTGCTGGTCGTTCACCAGCTTGAAACCGTCGATATCGATCAGCACGGCGCAAAAACTTTTGTGGGCATCCATTCGTTGCTGGATCTGAACTTCGGTCCACAGCCGGTTCCCCAGCCCGGTGAGCGAGTCACAGCACGCGATATATTCGGCTTCTTCCAATTTTGCACGGTAGGTCGAGACCTCAGCGCGCAGTTCTTCCATGGCGGCCTTACCCGCAGAGGTCATGCGATCGATGGATGCCCTGAGTTCTGAGGCGCTTTGTTCGATGGAGGCGCGAATGTCGGATACGTCGTCGAGACTGGCGATGTTTTTCAAACGCGTGGTGACTTCATTCATCTGCTCGGCACATCTGTCGTCGCGGGCGCCCACTGATTCCGCCGTGCGAGCCATGACCAGCAGGATGTCTTTCACTTCCTGCGCTTTTTTCTGATAGTGACGGGCGGTCAGGCGCCCCCACTCGCGCAATTGTGTGCGGACCACTTCCTGCGACTGGATCGCGGCGTCGGGATTATGATCCTTCGCCAGTCGCTCCTGCAACTCGGTCAGGCTCTTTTTGAGATTGGGGCCAAGTGGCGGACAGGCATCCAGACAGCAGTTGCCCATTTCCAACAAGGCCGATCGGTAGGCATCAGAGTACGCATCCAGGGCCTTCTTAAACTCTGAGTCGAGGTCGGATGAAACGATAGGGCTATCGCCGTCAAGATACTTTTTCAGGGATATCATCTGCGTGATCGCGTCCTTGCTGGATCCCGAGACCGCCTGAACAAGGCAAGCTCAGGCAAGCTTATCGGCACTTTGGCCGTTGAACTCTAGCTCTTTCCCTCCTTTGTTTTGCATCCTCGAGGCGTTCCTGGACGATCGTCATTCCCGGTGTTGCGCCTCTTGAGACCTGAACCGGATAAAAAGTGGAAAAACATTCTTGCTATTCGCTTTTTGTTCGCTATAATGCGCCCATGGCAGTCACTCGCAGGCAAAAAGAGATTCTGGATTTTCTCGAGTCGTTCGTCGCACGCAATGGCTACTCTCCTTCGTTCGAGGAGATCGCCCGGGGTATGAGTTTGAAGAGCCTGGCGACGGTTCACAAGCACATCACCAACCTTGAGAAGAAGGGCTTGCTGGATCGGGTTCACAACCGCAGCCGATCGATCGACGTACTGCCTCCGGGGGCGCGTACGCGTTCGAGCGACCGTCTTCCGCTGGTGGGCCAGATCGCTGCTGGGCTTCCTGTGGAGACGATCGAAAACGCGGAGAGTATCTCCCTGCACGATGTGGTGGGCAATCGAGACGTGTTTGCGCTGGAAGTGCGCGGCGACTCGATGCGCGATGAGCACATTATCAACGGCGACTATGTGCTGGTGGAGCGGACGCGCACCGCGCGCCAGGGAGAGATCGTGGTGGCGCTGGTGCACGGTGCAGAAACGACGCTGAAGCGGTTCTACTCCGAAGGCCATGTGGTGCGGCTTCAGCCCGCCAACGTTGAAATGGATCCAATCTATGTTCCGGCTGCGCAGGTTGCGATCCAGGGTCGCGTTCTTGGCGTGCTGCGTAAATACAAATGAAGATTTTTTGCGAAACGCAACGAAGAAAAGCCCGGCCATCGGCCGGGCTTTTCTGATCAGTTCGACTGATTGCTCTTATGCGAGCAGCCGCTGAACTTTCTCCTCGATCACGCTCTGGGGCACGTAGCCCACGACCTGATCAGCCACCTTGCCACCCTTGAAGAACAACAAGGTCGGAATTCCGCGAATACCGTAACGCGATGGAACTGCGCCGTTCTCGTCGACGTTGACCTTGGCGACCTTCAGTTTGCCGGCATAGGCCGTCGCCAAACTATCCACCACGGGCGCAATCGCCTTACAAGGACCACACCAGACCGCCCAGAAGTCCACCAGGACCGGCTGCTCGCTGCGCAGCACCTCTTGATCGAACGTTGCGTCACTTACTTCCAATACACCTAAACCTGCCATGATCCTCCTTGCGGTGAAGTCCACCCTAGTGTAACCGTATTCCCCGCCTCCCTTAGGATGCTCTCCTACCTGGGAAAGTCGCAATCGAGGAAAACCGAGAGGAATCAGCGAAGGCTATGACGCGGTGCAGGAGAAGCGGGGGCGCAAATAGAAGCGCCCGGATCCCTTAAAGGATCGCGGGCGCTAGAGCAGCCCTCCCCCAGAACTGCCCACGGAGCGAATTTAGGGGTTTCACCGCTGAATAGCAAGCAAACTTAGGTAATCGTTACGGTAATCACCGGCCGGTGATTAACTAGAATGCTAACCGGCATTTAGCGACTATTGCTCGCCCGATAACTCCCCTTTTCCCGTTGCACAGAATTCCTTCGGGTGGCAATCCGAGGCCTCCGCCCGTCATTGTTTTGAGATGGCATTCAACAGTCGGCGCCACAGGCTTCGAAGCCGCAAACGCAAAGCTCAGGCTCAGGCAAGCCATTCAAGGCCTTAAGGATGGCGTCGGATGCTAAACGGGTACTTTCAGGCTTCTCGATGATCGTCAGGACGGCAGGCCCCGCACCGCTGAGTGCCACTCCAAGTATGCCGCCCAGACCCGCGAGAGGCAGCAATATTGGCAACATTGGGCAGATCGAAGAGCGATAGGGCTGGTGAATTCGATCCTTCATCGCGACGTGCAATAAATCGCTTCTCTTCTGGGCAAATGCCAATCCGAGCAGAGAAACGGCCTGAATATTTGCCACCGCGTCGGCACGGGAATACGCTTCCGGCAGAAGGGCGCGGGCTTTGCTCGTGGCCAGCGGAGCCGGGGGCAGCACCACGATGGCGCGCCATTCCTCCGGGGGCACCACGCGCGCTACATGGACCGTGTTCCCTTCGCACGCCGCGGCAACAAAACCGCCCAGCCAGCAGGCCGCTACATTGTCCGGATGGCCTTCCAGTTCGCTCGCTTCGAAAAGGATCCGGTCGGAACTCCAGCCAAGTTCGCCAAAGTGCACTGCCATCACAATCGCCGCGAGCCTTCCCGCGGCAGATGAGCCACAGCCCATACCGAGGGGGATCTCATTCTTCATGCTTATCGACAGCGGGATCAGCGGCTTGCCGTTTTCTACGAGCAGACGCTCATAGATTCCCAGAATCAGGTTGTCTTCAAGGCGCGAGCAGCGGACAGCGTCGCGGCCGGTTGCATCGATCGAGAACTCTGTCGCAGGGGTGGCCTCAATCTCCAGATGGAAGTCGAGGGCAACTGCCGCGGCGTCGAATCCGGGGCCGAGATTCGCCGACGTGGCCGGCAGCCGGAGCCGTAATGTTTCCTTGTTGTCTCTCCAGGAAGAGCTCATCCGGCGTTGCCCTTCATGGCCGCCAACACCGCCGCAGGCGTCGCCTCGACCGCGACCGCGTTGCGACGCAGTTCATCGATCTCCTTTTCGTGGCCTGCCAGTTCGTTTTCTTTCAGCAGAGTCCCTTGATGGAAGTCGATCGTGTAGTCGGCGTCCTTGAGCGTGTGGCCGGTGAGCATCAAAACCACCGAATCGGATGGGCCGATCTTGCCGCCGGCGCGCAGTTTCTTTAGCCCAGCCAACGTCACGGCGGAGGCCGGTTCGCAGCCCAGCCCTTCTGCGCCCAGTTCGGCCTTGGCGATGGCGATCTCCGTCTCTGTCACATCCAAACACCATCCGCCGGTTTCGTGAATCACGCGGGCCGCTTTGCGCCATGACGCCGGATTGCCAATGCGAATCGCCGAAGCGCGCGTATGCGCCTCCACTGGTTCCAATTTAGCGCCATCGCTGGTGGCGAAGCTGCGCGCCAGAGGATTGGCCCCAGCGGCTTGAATCACGGAAATGTGCGGCATACGCGCGACCAGGCCGAGATCTTTAAGTTCGCGGAACCCCTTGCCCAGAGCAGAACTGTTGGCGAGGTTGCCGCCGGGCACGATGAGGTGGTCCGGAACATTCCAATCGAAGGCTTCAGCAATCTCACAGGCCGGCGTCTTCTGTCCTTCGAGACGGTAGGGATTGACCGAGTTCAGCAGATAAATCGGCGCTTCCTGCACGATCTGGGTCAGCACCTTCACGCAGCCATCGAAGTCGGTTTTGAGCTGGCAGGTGACCGCGCCATAATCCATGGCCTGCGAGAGCTTGCCCCAAGCGATTTTTCCCTCTGGGATGAGGACCAGGCTGCGCAGCCCGGCGCGCGCAGCATAGGCAGCCATGGCGGCAGAGGTGTTTCCCGTGGACGCGCAGGCCACCCACTCGAAGCCACGCTCCTTTGCGACGCTCATGGCCGCAGTCATGCCGGTATCTTTGAACGAGCCAGTGGGGTTCATGCCCTGATGCTTCGCGTACAACTGGTCGATGCCGAGCGCCTTTGCAGCGCGTGTGAGAGCGTAGAGCGGCGTGTTCCCTTCCCGCAGCGTGACGGCGTTGCCGAAGTTGTCGAGGATAGGCAGCAACTCACGAAAACGCCAGACGCCGGATTGGTCCAGAGCTTCAGAGGAGCAGCGCCGTTCGCGCCAAAGCCATTTCAATGCCCCTGGATTAGGCCGATTGGATCCCTGGCGCTGGCTCCATCCTGCATATTCCACTTCAAAAAGATCGCCGCAGTGGGCACAGCGAAAGTCGGGGTGCGCGTCGGAACCGGAGATCCGATCGCCGCATCCGAAGCAGCGTAACTGATGCAGATTGTCGTTCATCCCTGCTGTTAGCCTACCAGCGCAGGGCTACTCTTGGCGCGAATTGGCGACGGTAGCTTCTGGATCACGGATCAACTCACCAATCGATGCCAGGCCATGCACCCGATCCGGAGAACTGAAGCCGCTCATCCGGCCACACTCGACATCCTTTCGCCTCGATCCGGCCAAAAGTAGGCCAGCGGAACGATCACGAAAATTGCGAACGCCGCGTAAACCGAAACAAAGGCCAACCCCACGGTCGCGGCATAGCTGGCAATGGACAGAAAGGCTTTCCAATTGAGGCGATCGAATTCCGCTTGTCGCGCTGGGTCGTCCGGATCCTGCCTGGCGAGCACAGTCTGCAGGATCAGAAATGCCACACAGGTGACAGCCAGCACACCTCCGTATACAGCTACAGCCAAGGGTTCATGGCAATTTGCTCCGAGGTAGCCGGTAGCGAACGGAATCATCGACATCCAAAAGAGAAGCAGGTTGTTGCTCCACAGAAGCGCAGAATCCGCATGTTTCGCTTTCTCAATGAAGTGATGGTGGTTGACCCACATGATGGCGACCACCACAAAGCTGAGCCCATACACCAGCAGGGACGGCACGACCGCCAGCAATGCCGCCAGCGAACCTTCATGCGGAATCTTGAGTTCCAGCACCATGATGGTAATGATGACGGCGATGACCCCATCGCTGAACGCTTCAAGCCGACCTGTCTTCAAGCTTGTCCCTCCTCCCGGCAATTAATTCAAAAGCCCAGCATCACCGGTTCCATCTCGAGATGAATCGAAAAGCGGATCAAGACCGCGTTGGAAATTTCGTCAGCGAGGGCAAGGATGTCCGCTGCCGTCGCTCCGCCCCGGTTGATTAGCGCAAGCGTGTGCCGCGAAGAAACAGCAGCATTGCCGCGTACATACCCTTTTGAGAAACCGGCCTGCTCGATGAGCCACGCCGCCGGCAGCTTCACACGGCCTGTGTTCTCATGTCCCGATCCGGCTGGGAATCGCGGCGGTTCTTTGCCACTCTTCTCCGCAACACGCCGCAACTGTTCTTCATTCACAATCGGATTCTTGAAAAGACTTCCGGCGCTACGGCAATCCGGATCGCCTGCGACGAGCAACATTCCCTTCGATTGGCGAATCCGCCGCACAGTAGCCGCTACTTCGACGAGAGTCGACTCTGATCCTTCCGGAAACGCCCGCTGCAGGTCGGCGTATTTCAGCGTCGGTTCGCCGCCAGGTGTGAGGCGGTAATCGACTCGCGTCACGATGTAGCGGCCGCGATCAGCCGTATTGAACCGGCTATGACGGTAGGCGAAGCCGCAGTCCTCCGCGCTGAATTCAACGAACACCTGCTGCCGGAGATCGAAGGCTCGAACCCGCTCGATCGACGACGCCACTTCCTGCCCGTAGGCGCCCACATTCTGAACCGGGGTTCCGCCGACGGTGCCTGGGATACCGGCGAGGCATTCGATGCCGGCGCAATTCTCCGTGACTGCCCGCTCGACGAAGGCGTCCCAGTCTTCTCCGGCGGCAACTTGATACACCACGCTTTCGGCTTCGGGCCGCGCTTCGATTCCTCGCAACGCGACATGAAGGACTAGACCGTCGAATCCCGCATCGGAAACGAGCAGATTGCTGCCGCCGCCAAGAACGAACAGCGGCTGATGCTGTTGCTGCGCCCAGGCGACCGCCTCAGCGACTTCTGCCTCGGTGGTGACATGGGCGTACCATCGGGCCGGTCCGCCGATTCCGAATGTCGTGAAGGGCGCAAGCGTCTTGTTTTCTTCGAGGAGCATCCAGTAAAGGCTACACTGTCCGGTTTCAGTTAAAATAGGTAAAGGCAACTTCCCTGCCGGAGGCAACGAATGTACCCAGAATTGATGGTGATCCCGATGCGCGAAGAACTGACACGCGCCGGAATCGAAGAAACCCGCAGCGCCGAAGAAGTGGATTCAGCCCTGGCGCAGCCGGGAACAACCATGTTGGTGGTCAACTCCATCTGCGGATGCGCGGCTGGCAAGATGCGCCCTGGGGTGCGTCTGGCTTTGGCCAGTGCGACCAATCAACCCGACCACAAGATCACGGTGTTTGCCGGACAGGACCGCGAAGCCACGGAGCGTGCCCGCAGCTACTTTGACGGCAATCCACCCACATCGCCTGCGATCGCCATTTTGCGCGACGGAAAACTCGTCTATCTGATGCAACGCTTCGTCATCGAGCAAGCAACGGCACAAATGATTGCCGGCGAGCTTGTGCGTGCCTTCGACGAGTTCTGCGCCAAGACACCTGTCTAATCAAAACGAAGTTCCAAGCAAACAGAACGGCCTCCCATGGGAGGCCGTTGTTGTTGATCCGCGAAAAATGCGTGGTCAGTCGGCTTCGGCGTCGTTGACCAGCGCCTGCACTCGGCTGTGCTTGATGGAGTAACCGAAGTAAACGATCAGACCAAACAAAAGCCACCCGATCATGACTTCCCAGGTAATCGCTGCAAGCTGCGACATCAGATAGACAGCGGTGATGATGCCCAACGCCGGCACAAACGGTACGAATGGCGTCTTGAAGGGTCTGTGAAGATCGGGATGTCGGACGCGCAACACCCATACGCCTGCGCAGACAATGGTGAACGCCAGCAGAGTGCCGATGTTTACCAAGTCAGCCAGCCTGTCGATGGGCAGGAAGGCCGGCATGATGGCCGCGAAGGCGCCAAAGACGATTGTTGTAATCCACGGAGTGCGGAATTTTGGATGGATGGCAGAGGCCCACTTGGGCAACAGCCTGTCCTTTGACATCGAATAGAAAACGCGCGTCTGCCCGAGCAACATCACCAGCATGACGGTGGCAAGGCCGAACACTGCGCCGATCTTCACCAGCATCGAACCCCAGCTGACACCCGTCGCATCGATTCCGAGGGCCACGGGCGCGCCCACGTCGAGCGTCTTGTAGCTGACGAGACCGGTGAGAACCATCGACACCAAAATGTATAGCACTGTGCAGACAGCAAGGGAGCCCAGGATGCCGATGGGCATGTCGCGCTGCGGCTTCTTTGCTTCCTGTGCCGCGGTCGACACCGCGTCAAATCCGATATATGCGAAGAAAATGCGCGACGCGCCTTTGGGAATGCCACCCCAGCCGAAGTTGCCATTTGCATCTTTGGGTGGAATGAAGGGGTGCCAGTTTGTCTTCGCAATATCGGGATGCTTGAACAGGAAGTAGCCGCCGATAGCAAGGAAGATGAAAACAATTCCCAGCTTGATGATCACAATGGCGGAATTGAAATTAGCGGATTCCTTGATGCCGATGACGAGGATGGCCGTGATCACCATGACGATGCCAACGGCGATCAGGTTGCAGACGCCGGTCGCATGCTGCAGACCGGCGTCCGTCACCCCCGGAGGCAACGACATGAGGGGCAGCCACTGATGCTGATAAAACACGAGCGGCGTTCCGGTGGACGCAGTCAATTGCGGAGGAATGTAGATTCCCCATTGCTGCAGAAGGCTGTTGAAGTAGCCAGACCAACCTGATGCCACGGTCGACGCGCCAAAAGCGTATTCGAGGCAAAGATCCCAGCCAATGATCCACGCCACCAACTCGCCCAACGTGGCGTAGCCATAGGTATAGGCCGAGCCGGCGATAGGAATGATGGATGCGAACTCGGCATAGCAGAGGCCGGCGAACGCGCAAGTGAATCCAGCCAGCACGAAACTCAGCGCCACAGCCGGTCCGGCATAACGTGCCGCGGCCTGGCCCGTGAGTACAAAAATGCCAGCGCCAATCACAGCGCCGATGCCGAGCGTGATCAGGTTGAGTGCGCCGAGAGAGCGTTTGAGCGTGTGTTCGCCCTGTTCACCCGCCTCTTGCGTAAGCATCGACATGGGTTTAACGCGTAGCAGTCTGGACATGTATGCGGGACTTCCTCCTCGACGGTTGAAATCGGGACCCTAAACAACAACGCTGGCGGAGCGTCGCGACCAAAAGATGTAGACCGGAATGCCGAGCAAGACGAGCACAAGGCCCGGCCACGTGTACTGGGGCTTGTATCGCAATAATACGACACAGATCCAAGTGGCCATGACGATGTAGATCGCAGGCAGCACGGGATAGCCGAGCGCCTTGTAGGGCCGAGGCGCGTCGGGCTGCTTGAAGCGAAGCACAAACAGGCCAACGATCGTAAGAATGTAGAACACCAGTACGGCGAAGATGATGTAGTCGAGCAATTGGCCGTACGAGCCTGAGACGCAAAGAACCGCTGTCCACGCCGCCTGCACCATCAAGCCCGCCGCCGGAGTGCGATAGCGCGGATGCAGTTTGCCGACGGATTTGAAGAACAGTCCATCCTGGCTCATTGCGTAGTAGACGCGCGCTCCGGCAAGCGACATGCCATTGGCGCAGCCAAATGTCGAAACGAGGATTGCCGCGGCCATTAGATACGCGCCGCCGGAGTGAAAGATCACTTCGAGCGCCGCAGTGCCGACGCGATCTTCCGAGGCATATTGCAAGCCGCGCGCCAGGGCGGTTGCGCCGTTGGGATCGCCGTGCATCGGGAGCACCAGCAGATACGCCAGCGACGCGAAGAAGTACACGGTGAGCACGAAGCCAGCGCCCAGAATCAACGACAGCGGAATATTGCGCTTTGGATTTTTGACCTCGCCCGCGGTGAAGGTGATGTTGTTCCACGCGTCGGCGGAAAACAGCGAACCGACCTGCACGACTGCGAGAATCACGAGCAGGTTGACCAAAACGATGGGGCCGCCAATGCCCACCTGTACCGGGTGTAGCGTGCTCCAGCTTGAGTTTTTCCAGAACTCACTCAGGCCTGCACCAAAGTTAGCGTTCCATGCTGTGGCGTTGCGTCCAACGGTGAACGCCAACACGACGAGCGCCGCAAGAGAGAACGCCTTGGCCGAGGTGAAGACGTTCTGGATCAGCGCGCCCAGCCGCACACCGAAGACATTTACGATGGCCAGGGCAATGGCGATTATCATTCCCGTGAGATTGGCAGTGTTGACGCCAATCTCCATGTTGCCCAGCACCATCGGTCCCACTTTGACGGCGGGCACATGCGCGATATGCCAGAGCCAGTGCGTGGTGGAGATTGTCGGAAAGAAGACGCCGAGGAACTTGCCGAACGCGACACAAACTGCAGCGATGGTGCCGGTCTGGATGACGAGAAAGAGCGTCCAGCCGTAGAGAAAGCCCCAGAGCGGACCGAGAGATTCGCGGAGGTAGACGTACTGGCCGCCGGCCTTCGGCATCATAGCGGCGAGTTCGCCATAGCTGAGTGCGGCGATCAGGGTCATGATCGCCGTGACCACCCAGGCCATGAGAAACAGCGCCGGCGAATTAGTGACTCGCGCAATATCCGCGTCGACAAGAAAAATGCCGGATCCAATCATGGATCCGGCAACGATGGCGGTGGAACTGAAGAGGCCGAGGGTCTGCACCAAACCCGGCGCATTCGCGGTTGCAGCAGAATCCTTTTGAGAAGTAAGGTTTGAGGTCGTCACCTTGTTCGTTTTTACTCGAATTGCAAGTGAAAGTCTTGTGTTATTTGCGTGGGCCGGCTGCTGTCTGCGAGAGGCTTAACCGAGGCGCTCAATCCATCTGCGGAACTCCGCTGCGGGGTCGACAGTGCCAAAAATTGCGGCAGAAACCGCCACGGTATTTGCGCCCGCATCGAGGATTGCCCGAGCTGTTTCCAATGTAATTCCCCCGACGGCAACGAGCACCGCTGCCGGGCCGGCTTCGGCGCGCAGTCGGCGCACACCGTCAGCGCCGATGGGCGGTTTGGAGGTCTGCTTGGTGGTGGTTGCAAAAACCGGCCCAATGGACAGATAGTCAACCGGCTCGCTGAGAATCCCCGGAACCAGCGTTTCGCTACCGCCGAATGTTCCGATAATTCGATTGGGGCCAAGAAGCCTTCGAGCCTCGGTGGGAGTTAGATCCCCAGCGTCCACATGGGTCCCATCAAATCCCGTTTGTAGAACAAGTTCAGCGCGATCATCGAGAATTAACTTAATGTTCCGATCGGGAATTGCGACGCGGAGAAATGCTGCGTCGGCCATGATTTCAACGTCGATGCCAGCCTTGTTGCGGTATTCGAGTAAAGTAACGCCGGCGCCTGCGAGAGATGCTCCCAGGCGCCGCAGGAACCCACTTCTCCCCATGGATGGAATGAAGGAGGCATCAAGAATCGGATAGACCTTAGGAATGACGAAGGACATGCCTTCAGCCTACATCTCGTCGGCGGATGGACCGTAGCAACCGGGAATCTTCGAATCGAGCAGGCGGATATAAACTCCCAGCTGCGCGCGGTGGTGGACCAGGTGATTAAGCACCCAGATGCGCCACACGTTGTATTTTGTATCGTCAATCCAGGCCTGATCTCCAGCGACAAATTTCCAATTGGAGTCCCACTTCTCCGGCGTGAACTTAGCGAGGATCGGTTTAACCTCGCCCACCTGCTTGTCAAAGCGCGCCAGCAGTTCCGCTTTATTGGTGGGAACGTCCGGCTTCATTGAGGGGTTCCATTCCAGCTTGTCTACTGTCAGCGTATGCAGCGCCCAGTCTCCGTTGGTATCGGAGACATGGCCCGCCAAATTGCCGAGTGCCATCGATTTGGTGTGAGGCTTCCAGGTGAAGTCGGCATTGTCGGGAATGGCCTCGATCATTTTGCGGGTGGCAGCCGATTCACGGTCGTATTCAGCGATGAGTTCTTTTTGAAAGTCCATGCACGCAACCTCCATGTTGCGCAGCAAGCATACCCGAAGTTCAGGCGGAAAGGCGAAGAAAAAGCGATAATATTTTGGGGTGTTTTCCACAGGCCTCAGCGCGGCAGTGCGAAGGCGATGTAGGCGCCGCCGACCGGTGCCTTGGGATCGCGGCCGCCGCTTGCAACTGTTACGACGAACTGCCTGCCGCCGACCATGAACGTTGACGGAGTTGCCATTCCGGCGAACGGTAACTTAATTTCCCACAGCAGCTTGCCGGTGGCCATGTCAAAAGCGTGGAACTTGCGGTCGTGAATCGTGGCTCCGATAAAGAGCACCCCCCCGGCAGTGATTACGGGGCCACCGTAGTTCTCGCTGCCCGTGTTTGTCATTCCCTGCCGGACGAGTTCCGGATATTCACCCAGCGGGATTTTCCAGAGGTATTGGCCGGTCTTGAGATCGATTGCACTCAGAGTGCCCCAGGGCGGCTGAAAAGCCGGGTATCCGTCGGGGTCGAGGAATTTACGATAACCGGTGAAGACGTAGGCATCTGCACTCTGCGCGGCCATATCCATGGCGTCTTCCTTTTCGCCAGACAGGTATTTCAACAGCGATGTGACAGCCGTGTCGTCGAGGTTGGGAAACGCGGGCATGCGGCCTCTTCCCTGACGAACTACTGCGGCGATCTCATCATCAGAGTCGAATCGATTGATATCGACCAGCGGCGGAAACGATGGCGGCGAGCCGGCACGGTCGACGCCGTGGCAGACGGCGCACTGTGCGCGGTAGGTGAATTCGCCGGGAGTCTTTGCGCCGCTTGCCGGAATGAGACCGCCCGTCCACGCCATCTCGTTGGCATTGACGTAGAGCACATCGGTCTTCGGATCGAGTGCCGGCCCGCCCCACTCCGCTCCGCCGTCGAAGCCCGGAAAGACGATGGTCTGGCTGTCGGTCGCCATGGGAAAAAACTGGCCGTTGCTGCGGAAACTTCGAAATGTTTTGACGGCCCATGCATGCGCCTCGGGCGTGCGTGTGGTCAGCATGTCTTCCGTCAGGTGCTGGCGGGCAAACGGCTCGGGCAAGTCGGGCTTGGGCTGCGTGGGCGACGCCACTTCGCCGGGTACTGTGCTGGCCGGATACGGCAGTTCGTGAATGGGAAACAACGGCTTCCCAGTGAGTCGGTCAAAAACGTAGACATAGCCTTGCTTCGTGGTCTGTGCAAGCGCATCGACCGGTTTGCCGTCGCGCTGCATCGTGAAGAGCGCGGGCGGCGCGGGAAAATCGCGATCCCAAATATCGTGGTGCACGCCTTGAAAGTGCCAGAGCAACTTGCCGGTGGCGGCGTCGAGCGCGAGCAGGCAGTTGGCGTAGAGATCGTCTCCCACGCGGTCTCCTCCGTAGAAATCCATCACAGCGGAGCCGGTGGGCGCATAGAGAATGCCGCGCTTGGCATCGAGGGACATGCCGGCCCAGTTGTTGGCGGCGCCCGCAGTCCTGTAGGCGTTTTGGGGCCAGGTCTCGTAGCCAGGTTCGCCGGTTTGCGGGATAGTGTGAAAGACCCAGCGCAGCTTGCCGGTGTGGACGTCATAGGCACGAATCCAGCCCGGCGGCGCGGGATGTGTTTCAGGATTGCGGCCGCCGACGATGATGAGGTCCCTGTAGATCACGCCGGGCGTGGTGAGGGCGATGGACTGCGTTTCATACGGCCGGTCGAGGTCTTTACGCAAATCGATGCGGCCCTGTTCGCCGAAGGTTGTGACCGGTTTACCCGTAGCGGCATCGAGGCAATAGAGGTAGTTCATCACGCCGGCGAAGATGCGGCCGTGGGCGCCGGCCCCTTCGTGATCCGCAAAGTACGTCATGCCGCGCGCCGGTTGCCGGCCCACAATGCCGGAGTCGAACTTCCATTTCAGTTTGCCCGTTGCTGCGTCGAGGGCGATGACTTTTTGTGTCGGCGTGTAGCCGTAAAGCGTGCGGCCGATGACGAGCGGATTGGTCTGCATGCCGCCGACTTCGCCGGTGTCGTAGCGCCAGGCCTGCTTGAGATTGTGCACGTTGGCGCGGTTGATCTGCGCGAGGCGCGAGTAATGGTCGCCATTCGGCGAGCCATTGTAAGCGGGCCAACCGGTGTTCTGCGCACTGGCGATGGTTGCGGCAACGAAGAAAAGGGCGAAGCGCGGGACGATTTTCAAGAGCATGTATGTGGTGAGCCGGTGCATGGGACCGGTCAAGCATACAGGGCGGAAACGGCGGCGAGAAAGCGAGAAGCTCCGAGATGGCTGCGCAAATCTGCGGCGCCGCAGCCTTGCAATGCGCGCCTACCTGACCGCGGCGTGCTCTGACGCATTGGGGACAAGATGGTAGGTTCCATAGTCGACGGTGAGCAGTGCGGTGCCGCCGATGCGCACTTTGGTCTCACTGCGGCTCTGCTGCGGAAGCCAGAAGTCGCCGGTCTTTGCGCTCGTGAAGCGAATGGTCGCGCGGGAAATCCATATCGACGGGCTCTTGGCCGGGACCACATCAAACTTGGCGACGGCGAAATCGGTTGCATCCACCCAGATTCTGCCACGATAGAGGAACTTGCTTTCGCGCAAAGGCGTCACGTCAAGAATGTAGGTGGGGCGGCCATTCAGGCTCTCGGCGCCCACGAATTGAAATGTGTAATTCGCAGAGGTCAGCGCATTGATGCTCTTGTCCCTGGAAACCTCTTTTTCGCTCTCGACCGCCTTCACCAAGACGCGATCACAGAGAAACTTCGATCCGGTTTGCGAGAGAGTGCGGTAAGTCTTGCCCGATGCGGCGTCGAAGTTGACTTCCACTTCCATGCTTGCGGTGAGGACCTTGGAGTAACCGGTGTACTCCGCATGGTAGTGGCGGACGGTGCGATAGCGCTTTAGTTTTTCGGTCTGAGCCTGGTCGTGGTGTTGCATCTGCTCCACGATCTGAGCGGCGGTGAGCGAGGCGGGCACGGGAATCTGTGCGCTACCGAGCAAGTCTGTGATGAGGACCAGTGTCACTGCGAAACAAACGCGTTTGCCGAGATTCAGGAGCATGGGCCCTTCTGACGGCTGTGCCGCAAATCCACCCTTGGAGTGTGTGATGCCGGGACTGGCCGCTTCGACAAGTTCGGGGCAGCCTGTTGGGTAGTCCGCTCGGACTGCAGTTTCTGGCTACTCGCTGCCAGATCCCACAGCCCTGCAGGGAAATTGCAATTCTCAACTTGTGTTGACGTTGGACAGAAGTGCATCGCCCGCAGGGGCTTCCGGTCGATGCTTCCACAGGAATACAGGGTTAACGGCGACTGCGCGTCGGGCGAGGACTGGCCGTTCAAGCGGTCACTTCGCGTGAAGATTGAGGCTTTGGGTGCTCGCTTCCGAGAATGTGGTGTTTTGGTCTCCCACCCTTGCTTCGCAAGGATGGGGAAGCTGGCGGCTCGCTCCCCAGGCTAAAAGTCGGACCAATTTGGTGGTAGTTCGACGAGGCGATTTCTGACAATTTGTCTGTGGAAAACTGCAAATTTAGGAGGGGGGGTGGGGGGTACCTCTGTTGGAGCTGGGAAGCGGACAGTGCAATCGGATTGTTCGTGTGCGAATGAATTTGTCACGGCGCCCCTTCTCCCCAAAAGAAATGGCTTGAGGGCGGCCGCGCGAATCCGGCTGGTTCTCAAGCACTAAATCTAGTGTGCGCCTTTTGCCCGTAATTATTCACAATTTGGACAAAGTTTTTTGGCGAGTGGAATGTGCGGTTTGCGAACTATTTTGAGACCAGGGGCTTGACAAGATTTGCACAGCCACCTGCGGTGGGGCTAACTGCGCTCCACGCCTGCGGTGAGGCCAACTGCGCTTCGCGCCGGGGAAACAGTTAGCCTTAGTCTTCGTGGGTATTCTTGTTGTTTTTCTTGGCGTCGCCGGTTTCGAGGTTTTCGTCGGTGCCGGTGGAGTCGGCAAAGTCTGTGGTGCCCATCGAATCGTTGGTCACGCCGTCGTCGGGTTTTTTGGGCGTCTCAATAAATCCGCCGGGCTGGGTGTGGGTGGGCTTCGGGTCTGGGGTCATACCAAGGTTGGATGCGAGAACGGGGGGGGGTGAGACGTACAAGAGGGATCCTCCCGGAGACCTTCGATGAGGAAATCGGCCATGATGCGTGAAACCGGCAACATTCCGGGCGACATAGGCGTTTGCCGTTACTGATCCTCATTGTTGGCATGTAAATCACGCTGGATGAGGGAGTTGGCCTGTTACCAACAATCGGGTGAACGACAGTCAACGAGTATGCGCGCCCTTTGCTTCCTGGTACATCATTTGCTGTTTAGACCAGTCGATCGGTCCATCGGTGAAGCGCTTTTCAAGTCGCGCCATCAATTCGCCCCAACCGCTCTGAAAATGCACATATGCCTGGTCCCATTGCGGACCTGTCTTCCAGCCGAGATGGGCGATGGTCACGTGTGTGCGGTTGGCATCCACAGCTTTCATCTCAACCACGACCCATGTTCCCCCATTTCGTACCTCCGGAAGTTCCGGCGGAGCATTCCACTGGAACGAGATCATTTCTTCTGGAGCGTAGCTCAGTATCTTTAGCCCCTTTGTCCCGGACCGTTCATCCTTCGGATCGAATTGGATCTCGTATGGTCCGCCGATCGCCAGCCCTATGTTTGCCTTTTGAGCAAAGAACTCCTCGGCTCCTTCAGATGTTGTGAAGACGCGCCACACCTGTTCGACAGGTGCATTCACGGTTCCTTCGACGCGAACCTCGCGAGCGTTAACCGTTTCAATTGACTGCTGCGCCAACAAAGGAACTGTCGCGGATGCCAGGACCAGAAGCATTGGCAAATGAGAGATGAGCATAGAATTGTCCTCCTCTTAGAGAATTGGTTGCGCCGAAACACTTGAAACTGTCAGAGACTAATTTGAGAGGTGTCCATCTAGGATTCACGGTCTGCCGGATGCTCGACGTAGCCTTTGAGCAGTGTTGTGATGAGAGGCCAGCCATTGTTGCGCATGCGCAAACTCTCCGTGATCAGCCCGGAGTGCGTTACGCGGACGGACGTGTAACCGTCTTTTTCTTCAAGATCCCACCGGACAAGCGTTTCGGGATATGCTTCGTTCTCACGGACCCACGTATAGCTAAGCAAGTGCGGAGGATCAACCGTGCGGTACTCGCCGTAAACCGTGGATGCATGTTTCTCTTCGGGTCCGCATCCGGCAACGCACATCAACCATTTGCCTCCGGGCTCCAGATTGCACTCCGCGCTAACCACTTTGAACTTTCCTGCCGCAGCCCACCACTTCAGCAGTTCTTCAGGTCTTGTCAGCGCTCGAAAGACCCTTTCCGCGGGAGCCTTGATGACGATCTCCTGAACGATTCTGTCGTCGTGAAGAGTGATCGGACTCATGATTGTTCCTCCAGATGCTTTTTAAGGCTTTGCAAGGATTGCTTCCAGAAGCTCTCGTAATCGCGAAGCCATGCGTTGACCGCCTCAAGCGGCCTCGCGTTGAGCGTGCATCGAGTTTTGGTTCCATATCTTCGGGTCTCGACGAGTCCCGCCGAACGCAATACACGCAAGTGCTTTGAGATCGCCGGCCGGCTCATGCGGAAGTTGTGTGCGATGCTGCCGACAGTCTGTTGATCGGCTCGCAGGATGCTCAGAATCTCTCGTCGCGTGGGATCAGAGATCGCCCGGAATACCAAGTCTCGTCGTTTTGGAGTTATGGAAACCATACGGTTACCAATAAAAGTAACCAAACAGTTTCCATCTGTCAAGCAATTTTCTGCGGAGTTTCTCAAACCCACTTCCGACGACCACGATCAGCCAGAGAAGCGATCCGGTCGGGAACCCTACGTTGCCATCTACTCCTGGCCACAGGCCAGAATGACAAGTCTCCACCGCACAAAGGCGATGCGTATCGTGGGTCTCAATGAGCACATCATCATCGAGTTCCTCATCGACCGGGCAGCATTACTCATGAAATGTCGCCCAGTGTCCGCCGAACTGCCTTCGCGTAGTTCCCGAATGATGCAATCAGGCCCATAAGCCCGTTGAGGCACGGGTCGCACCACATCTTGTCGTTCGGATGAAACAGACGCAAAGCAGATCCTTCACCTTGTTTACCCCATTGACTTCGTCAACGGGGCCCCAAGCGCGTTCTGTCAAGGATGGCAACTCTGTTTTTTTGCCGATCTTCAGGGGCATGAATGCCCCAGCTCCCTCCGCAGTTGGAGTTCGTGCTTTCCCACTCATGCCGCGATGGGGCTGCGGCATGAATGGGCACCGAGCTTTGTCGCGACGGATGCGCAGGGACGAACAGACGGTTACTCTGCCGTTTTGGCGAGGAAGCGCTCCATGAATTTTGTGTCGAAGCGGCCGGCGCGGAAGTCTTCGTCCTGGAAGATGGCCTGGTGGAGCGAAACGGAAGTATCAATTCCCTGCACCACGAATTGGGAGAGCGCGCGCTCCATGCGGGCGATGGCTTCGTCGCGATCGTGGCCGTAGGTGATGAGCTTGGCGATGAGCGAATCGTAGTAGGGCGGGACGACGCCTTCAGCGTATTGCGCCGTGTCCACGCGGACACCGTTGCCGCCGGGGACATTGAAGACGGTGATCTTGCCGGCAGAGGGTGTGAACTTTTTAGGGTGCTCGGCGTTGATGCGGCACTCGATGGCGTGGCCGCGCAGTTCCAGCTTGGCGGGAAGAATGTCGGACAGTTTTTCTCCAGCGGCGATGCGGAGCTGCGCTTTAACGAGGTCGATGCCGGTGATGAACTCGGTGACCGGGTGCTCGACCTGGATGCGCGTGTTCATCTCGATGAAGTAAAGCTGGCGGTCCTCGTCCATGAGGAACTCGATGGTGCCGGCGTTCTGATAGCCAATGTCCTTGAGGCAGCGGACGAGGGTGGCGCCGATCTCCTCGCGCATTTTGGGCGTGACCTGAAGGGACGGCGCTTCTTCAATGAGCTTTTGGTGGCGGCGCTGGATGGAGCACTCGCGCTCGAAGAGGGTGGCGACGTTGCCGTGCTCGTCGGCGAGAATCTGGAACTCGATGTGGCGCGGCTGCTCGATGAACTTCTCCATGTAGAGTTCGCCGTTGCCGAAGGCGTTGGCGGCCTCAGTGTAGGCGGCATGGAAGAGGTTGGGCAGCTCGTCGGAGTTGCGCACGATGCGCATGCCACGTCCGCCGCCGCCGGCCTTGGCTTTGAGGATGACGGGGTAGCCTATGGTCGCGGCAACGTCCTGGGCTTCTTCGGCGGTGGAAAGCACGCCGTCGGAGCCGGGAAGAATCGGCACATTGGCCTTCTTCATGGCCTGGCGGGCTTTTTCTTTTTCGCCCATGAGGCGGGTGACTTCGGGCGGCGGTCCGATGAACTTGATATTGCTGGCGCGGCAAACTTCAGCGAAGTTCGCGTTCTCACTGAGCAGGCCGTAGCCGGGATGGATGGCGTCGACGTTGGCGATTTCAGCAGCGGAGATAACGGCAGGCACGTTGAGATAGCTGTCGGCGGGGCGCGGCGGGCCGATGCAGATGGCCTCATCGGCAAAGCGCACGTGCAGTGAGTTGCGATCGGCTTCGCTGTAGACGGCAACGGTGCGAATACCCAGCTCGCGACAGGCGTTCAAGACACGCAGCGCAATTTCGCCGCGATTGGCAACCATGACCTTACGAAACATTCAAGACCCTTTGACGGCGGGGTTGGCGTGTGCGCCCGTCATGCGATTAACCCTGCCGGATGGTAAAGAGTGGTTGCCCGAACTCGATGGGCTGACCGTTGGTGACCAAGCACTTGACGATTTCGCCGGAGGCATCGGACTCGATTTCATTCATGAGCTTCATGGCTTCGACGATGCAGATGACCTGGCCTTTTTCAACCCGATCGCCGGGGGCGACGAAGGGCGAGGCGCCGGGCGAAGGCGACCCGTAGTAGGTGCCGACGATGGGCGACTTGACGATGTGAAGCTCTTCCTCCGCAGCGGCGGGCGCGGCAGCCGGCGCGGCTGAAGCTGCGGCTGCGGGGGCCGGGGGTACGGCAGCGGTAGCTGCGGGGGCCGAGTTCAGCAGGCGGGCAAGATCAGAGAGATTGGTCGCGGAAGGCTCCGGCTGGTTGAATTTGAGCCGGATCTTGAGGTCGCCCCGGTCTACATCGAACTCGGCGACCTGGTGCTGCTTGAGGAACTCAATCAGCTCTTTCAGATCGTGCATATCCTGTGGTTTCATTCTTTCCTTGTCTCTCCCACTCTTCGGCGAGATGCGTTGTTCTAAAGCTCGATCAGTGCCTTTGGCGCGGGAGTCAGCACCTGCCCGCCGGTTTTTGTGACTGCCACCATATCTTCGATGCGAATACCGAACTGGCCCGGCAAATAAACGCCGGGTTCAATCGTCACAACCATGCCGGGCTGCAACCGCGTTGCCTGCCCTGCGCCGATACGCGGCGACTCGTGAATCTCGAGGCCCACTCCGTGACCAGTGGAGTGCGTAAACCACTCCGCCAGACCGGCCTGGCGCAAGACGCTGCGCGCGGCTTCGTCCACATCGCCGCAGCGTATACCGGCGCTGACTTCAGCGACGGCGGCTTCCTGGGCTGCCAATACGGCGTTGTAGGTTTCCCGTTCGCCCGGGGTGGGTTTTCCCAGGAATACGGTACGGGTCATGTCGGAGCAGTAGCCCTCACGGATTATACCGAAGTCGAGGGTAACAAAGCCCCTGCGGGGTGTTTTGCTTCCGGAGGCTTTCCCGTGAGGGAAAGAGGAACGCACGCCCGAGGCAACGATGGTTTCAAAGGACATGCCTTCGGCGCCGAGGCGGCGGGCCTGGTATTCGAGTTCGGCGGCAATCTCATATTCCGCGAGGCCGGGGCGGATGAAGCCGAGGAGATGGTCGAAGAGCCTGCAGCCGGTGAGGGCCGCTTCAATCAGGATGGTGAGCTCGTCTTCGTCTTTGATCAGGCGGAGGGGCTCGACCAGCGGCGCGGCGAGGGAAACGAGGAAATTGCGGCGCAGGCTCGTCGGCAGCGCGGTGCGCCAGCGCGTGAGCTCGGCGACGGAGGTCCATGCGGGATCGAAGCCTGCGGACTCGATAGTGGGCTGCGCGGCGAGCCACTGCACGGCGTGCATAGCGGGTGAACTGGAGACGATCTCGACTTTGGCGGCACTGACTTCTTCAGCGGCCTGGGCGGTGTAGCGGCCATCGGTGAAGAGGCGCGCGGCGCGGCGCGTGACGGCGAGGGCGGCGCTGGAACCGGTAAATCCGCTGAGATAACGAACGTCGGGGAGATGGGTGATGAGGAGGCCCTGGAGCCCGGAACGGGTGATGCGGCGGCGTAGCTGACCGATACGGCGTAAATGGTCCACGGGGACAGTTTTACCACGCGGGGGCACGGGACACGGGGCGTTCGTTTCTGAACACTGGATCGCGGTTTTGGACAGCGGCGACGGGTTGCGGGTTTGCAGGGCAGAGCTAAACCCCTTGAATGCGAGACCGCGTCCGGTTGCGCGGGTGGTCCCCCACGTGCTCTTTCAATTGCACATAGAAGTGTGTTCGGAGGATAGGGGATGAGGGTTCTGCTGCAGGATCTGGGGTACTCCATTCGGCAATTGCGGAAGACGCCGGGATTCACCATTACGGTATTGCTGACCCTGGCGCTGGGTATCGGCGCCAACTCGGCCATCTTTACGCTGGTGAATTCGGTGCTGCTGCGGAACCTGCCGGTAGCGGATCCCAAGACGCTGGTCCGCATTGGCGACAAGGACGATTGCTGCGTCAACGGTGGCACGAACGACGACGGCGACTACTCTCTGTTCTCGACGGAGACCTACTACGCGCTCAAGAAGAATCTACCCGAGTTTCAGGAACTGGCGGCGATGGAGTCGGGCTATGCGTGGCGGCCGGTGACGGTTCGCCGCGAGGGACCGCAGACGGTTGCGCAGTCGGTGATGGGGACGTTCGTTTCGGGCAACTACTTTCGTGTTTTCGGCCTCATGCCCGCCGCGGGGCGCTTTTTTACGGATGCAGATGACCAGAAAGGCGCGGCCGCGACCGCGGTGATGAGCTACGAGGCGTGGCAGCAGGACTACGCCAGCGATCCGTCGGTCGTGGGAAGTACGTTCTGGATTAATACGAAAGCGGTGACGGTGATCGGTGTCGCGCCGAAGGGCTTTTATGGCGACCGGCTGTCGAGCCAGCCGCCGAAGTACTATCTGCCGCTGGAGTCGATGGACTTCGTCATCGGCGCGCCGTATCTGCACGATCCCGAGGTTGAGTGGGCCTACATTGTGGGCCGTGTCAGGCCGGGGGTTTCGCTGCCTGCCCTGCAGCAGAAAGCCAGCGGTATGCTGCGCCAGCAGTTTGCACCGCTCAAGTTGTTTCAGGATGCGCGCAACAAAAAGGATCTGGAGCGGGCCCATGTGGTGCTCACGCCCGGCGGTGGCGGGATCCAGAATCTGCAGGACGACTACAAGGACCATCTGCATCTGCTGACGTGGATCGCGGCGCTGGTGCTGCTGGTGGCGTGCGCCAACATCGCCAACCTGCAACTGGTGCGCAGCATGAGCCGCCGCGCGGAGATGTCGATTCGCACGGCACTTGGCGCGCAGCGGACGCGCATCATCCGGCAGCTTTTGACAGAGAGTGTGCTGCTGGCCGGTCTGGGCGGATTGCTGGGCCTGGTTGTGTCGTACCTGGGCGCGCACATGCTGCTGGCGCTTGCCTTCCCCGATCAGCGTGGCGTTCCCATCGACGCGGCGCCCTCGCCGGCGGTGATCGCGTTTGCGATTGGGCTGTCTCTGGTGACCGGGATTCTGTTTGGCATTGCCCCGGCGTGGATGGCGGCGCAGGCTGAGCCGGCCGAGGCATTGCGGAGCGGCACGCGAACCACGGCCGCCGGCGCGTCTCTGCTGCAACGCGGGCTGGTGGTCTTTCAAGCGGCTCTGTCGCTGGTTTTGCTGGTGGCCGCAGGGCTGTTTGCGCAGAGTCTGAACAAGCTGCAGAGCACCGACATGCGGCTCGACGCGACGAACCGGTACATCATTCACATCAATCCGCAGGCTGCGGGCTACTCTCCCAGCCAGGTGGAACCGCTGTATCGGACGATCGAAGACCGCTTCCACGAGTTACCCGGTGTGGTGAAGGTGGGCCTGGCGACGTATACGCCGATGGAGGAGAACAATTGGGGCATGGGGGTCAAGATCCAGGGCGAGCCCGATCCACAGAAGAACTCCTCGTGGGTGAAAGGAAACAGCGAATATTTCGACTCGGTAGGCACGCACGTGGTGATGGGGCGCGGCTTCACGCGGCAGGACACGCTGAACGCTCCTCCTGTAGCCGTGGTCAATCAAGAGTTCGTGAAACAGCTCTTCGGCAAGCGGAACCCCATCGGTCACCGTTTCGGTTCCCCCAGTCCCGGCAAGGACGGCGCGTATGAGATTGTGGGCGTGGTCGAGAACACCACGTACACCAGCGTCTACTGGAAAGACCATGCGATGTATTTTGTGCCGATGACGCAGAGGCCTGCTGTAAACGATCCCGATGACACCCTCGACAAGGACCTCTCAATGTACGCGGGGGCGATGGTCTTGCAGACCCAGCGTCCGATGGCGGATATGGAGAAGCTGGTTTCGACCACGCTGGCGAGCATCAATTCGAACCTGACGATTGTGAAGTTCCAGACCTTTCAGCAGCAGATTGACGAGCGCTTTACCGAGGAGCGGCTGATTGCGCGGCTGACCAGTTTGTTTGGCGGACTAGCGCTGCTGCTGGCGGCAATCGGACTGTATGGCGTGACCGCCTACTCCGTTGTGCGGCGCACGCCGGAGATCGGCATTCGCATGGCACTGGGCGCGGAACGCAGCCGCGTGGTCGGCATGGTGATGCGCGGAGCGATGATCCAGGCGGGCATTGGGCTGGCCATCGGCGCACCGATAGCGATGCTGTGTGTGCGCTATGTGAAGTCGCAGCTCTACGAAACTACGAGCGTCAATTTCACGGTGATGGCGGGGGCGATGGTCACGCTTGCCGTGGCGGCGGCGATTGCGGGATTGATTCCGGCCAAGCGCGCGGCTTCGATTGATCCGGTGCAGGCGTTAAGGAGTGAGTGAAAGAAGATGGAGGGGCTAGGTACTAGGTACTAGGTACTAGGAATCGACGGACTTGCGTGCCTCTGCTGTGCCCTGCTGTCGGCATGTCAGAAAACTGATGGGAAATTCTGCTGTATCGAGAGCAGCAATAATCTCATCCCAGCTGATCTCGGGATTGGGACCAACCGGTGAGGCAGGAGCTTTACTGGTCTCAGACAATTGGAACCTCCAACCCTAATGCGCAAAGTTCTGTTTCCTACAGCGCCGGGCGGACGGGCTTTTTCTGGCCGGGGTCGATTTCGACTTCGGCGGCGCGGAGGTCGGACTGGCGGTCCATCCACTCGTCGAGGCGGGAGCGCTTGAAGCGCCAGCGATTGCCCAGCTTGAACGCGGGCACGAATCCCTCCGACGCGTATTTATAGAGGGTGTCGGGCGAGATGCCCAGGTAGTCCGAGGCCTGACGGATATCCATGACCTCGCGTACTTCAGGGACTAAGAGATTAGAGCGGACCGCGGCGTTACGCATGATTCCCCCAAGGAAAGGCGTGCAGGCAAGGACGAGGACGACGGGTTCTGTCTTTGCGAAGCGCCCAGACAAGGATTCCGGCGGGCAGCCGGTACCTACTGTATATATCGCGGATTCACCTGCTGCTTCAAGGTTTTTCAGGAAGTTATGGGCAGCTTCCGGGCTTTTAGGTAATAGCAGGCGGGTGCCCAGGTTGGCCGAAGAGGGGCCGGGCCCATGGGATGGGGCTGGGCAAAGCCCTCTGGCCCTAGGGGTTGGGGCGTTGGAGCGGATGGTGCCACCACCTGGCATCTGCAGTGCGGCTAATCGCGCTTCGCGCCTCGTGAGGTTCGTGTTTTCCAACCCATCGACGCCGAATATGCCCAAGGATGGCCTGGGTCCGAAGCCGGTAAGAACCGCCGGAAGGTGCCCCCAGCATGATTGTGTTGATCTTTGCGCCCGCTGGATGGTTTGATAGCAACAATTCCCCTGAGTCGAACAAGCGGTTGCGCGGGGGCGCAGCAGCCTCGGACGATGATTCCCTTCCTTGTTGGACGATTGACCTTTTATTACGAATGTTAAAGACGGAAGCGGCATGACACGAGCAAACCCGAGGCGCGTGATCCATCAAGTGCAGAGAAGGTGCGTGGAGCGGGTGTTCGCCGCGCTGTTCTTGGCGTGGACGATCGCCGCGGGCGCCGGACATGCGTCGGCGCAGATGCTGGCGTTCGAGACGAGCGATTCAGGATCGGGGGCAGCGGGTCTGGTCGCGCCGAATTTAGCCCCGCCGGATCCTGCGCCGTCGACACAACCGCAGATTCACACCTACGCGACAGCCTCAGAGCAGCAGGGGCGGCTGACCTGTCCGGGCGGGTTTCCCACGGACCTGACGGTGACGGACTGCTCGTTCACGCACGATCAGCGCATGCTGCAGTGGATCAATACTTCGTTCACTGACCAGGCAATTTTGGGAGCGGTGGTCTATGGGCTCGGCGCGGAGATTATCAAGTCCCCTGACGCGTGGGGACGGACGTGGAAGGGCTATGGCCAGCGCGTGGGCGTGCGGTATACGCAGGCGGCTGCGCGCGGGACGGCTGAGTTTGTGGTGGGGACACTGCTGCATGACGATCCGCGGCACTTGAGTTACAAGGACGATCCGCATACGCCCTATGGCACCAAAATTGCGTCGTGCAAAGACGGAGTGATCACGACCGTGACCTATCCCGTAGTCGAGCCGGGCGTGTGGAAGCGCGTGGGGCATGCGTTTGTTGACTCGCTCACTGTGCTGCGATCGAACGGCTGCGGCATTGGAAAGCGCATGCCGGCCTATTCGCGCTTTGTGGGGATTGCGGCGGGAACATACGGCGGATTTGGCTGGAATCCGCGGTCGGAGAACACGGTGAGCGCGGCAGCCCAGCGCTTTGGCACGGCCTATGCATCGACGCTGGCAGGCAGTTTCTACACCGAATTTTCGCCCGAGTTGCTGACTGGGCTCACTCGACTGATAACGACCAAGATCAAGGAACATTAAGAGCGCAAAAGGCGGGGAGGGCGCGAATCGGATGGCGACACAGGACAGAGGCAACGCGAGGAACCGATCGAATGGGAAGACCGGGCTGCGCTGGATGGGGCTGGCGCTGCTGGTGGCCCTGTGCGGCTGCCAGATTCCGGCGCGCTCGTATCGCTCGGGCATCGGCAAGGACACGGCTCCGGTGATCACGATTCCCGCTGCGCCGACGCTGCCGGCAGCCGACAAGAACCTGTGGCCTCCCCACCCGGAACCTGCCTGCGATGAGAGCAATCTTTTGAAGAGGCCGTGCCTGGCGTTTATGGAGTTTGATGATTTTGGCGAACCATGGCAGAGGACGCTGGTGAATTATCGGCCCACGGATACCACCAATCCAGCGAATCACAGGTTGACTGCGGGCAGGCCAACGCAACTGGACCGCGTGATCGACCTGATTATCGAAGCAAAGAAGCAGGACCCATGGGGCCAGCCGCTGATTCTCACATTCACGCATGGGTGGAAACACAACGCGTCGTCGGGGACGAAGTCGGGCGGGGACGATGCGGACATTATTGGATTTGAAGCGACATTGAATCGTCTGCAGGATCCGCAAACGGGCGAGTGGAAGGGCCATGTCGTGATTGGCATTTACCTCTCGTGGCGCGGCGGATTGATTTCGCCGTACTGGCCTGTGACGCAGCAGTTCTCGTATTGGAATCGCGAGGCGACGGCGGCGCGCGTGGGCAACTCGAGCATGACGGATGCGTTTATCGAGATCTCCGATGCGGCCAAACGCGGCGGCGATTGCTCGGCGAAAGACCCGTGTTCGCAGTCGCCCTATTGCGTGAGCGCGTCAAAGCCGGGACAGGCCGATGCGGCGCAGAGTGCCTGCTCGCCGGTAGTGTTGTTTATCGGGCACTCGTTTGGAGCGCTGGTGCTGGAGCGGGCCTTGTCGCAGGCGATTATCACGCGCATGGAGAGCGAATGGAACCAGGCGCGCGCGTTGCGGATTTCAGGCGCGTCGACGGGCATGGCGATCGATCCGCTGGCGAGCCTGGTGATCTATGTGAATTCCGCAGCGGCGGCGACCGAGTCGAAACAAGTTATGGACTATCTCGCGTCGAGCGGATTCCGGTATAGCCCGGACGGCAGTGCGCGCCAGAGGCCGTTGTTTCTCTCGATCACTTCGGAGGCGGATCTGGCGACGGGGCTACTGCTGAAAGCGGGCCATGCCATGCCGTTGATTAAATACAAATGGAACGACAGCATGCGCGAGGCATCGAAAGAGCCGGCGGCGGATCTGCAGTCGACCACTGCCTACGCGCGCGCCTGTTTCGATGCGGCAGATCCGCAGGGGAAGCCGAGCCTGCGCACCGATTTGGCGCAGACGGAATACTACATGAGCACCACCGCGCACAAAGAGGCACTTTGGAGCCACACGGTGACGCAGGGACCGCCGTCGAAGCGGACGGACGCCGATCCCTTTTGCAAGCCGGGAACGGGGAATGTCTACACGACCTGCACCATTGACCAGTTTGACTACACGATTGCAACTGCACCCAACCGTTGCAACGGCACTCCCTATTGGGTTCTGCAGGTGCAGAAGGAACTGATCCCGGACCACAACACGATCTTTACCGAAAGGCTGATTGATTTTCTTACTGCATTCATTCCTGCTCCGCCCAGCCCAGGCGGACCCATTACGCCGCTGCAACTGACGCGGTCTAGCAATTAGGATCGCTACCGCGGGGAGAGTTCGTTTCCCAGGTCTCAAAAGCGAGATCTGGGGCACCCGGCCACGATCATAACGCCCCGCCCGCTCATCGCAAAGAACGCGATGAACGGGGCACAGCCTTTACGACTTATGACTGGGCCACCGGTCCCATGATTTCCTCTCGCGCAATCCCTAAGAGCCTGAATTGCGGACCACGGGACTCCATTCCAAGCATCCGATAGTGGATTTCCTTTGCTTGAATCAGTGAATAAGCGGCACTGCTTTTGCCATGTGGATATAACACGATCCTGTCCTTCAGCACTTCACCGTCCAACCGCATTTCCGAGTCATAGCGCAGATTAAAGGTTGACACTTGGAAGAGACTCAGCTCAATGCCAATCACGTCAGAAGATTGGCATTGAATGATCAGTCGAGCATTTGGTAATTCGGCATCGCCATACATCCACCCGCGTTCGTCAACGTAACCGGGATGCATCAATATGGCTTCATGCACGAGTGCGTCGTGCAGGCCGTAGACCCTCTCAATGAACCCATCAAGCAGCGTCTGGCTATTGATTATGATCTCTGCGCTCACAGTCTGCTCCTAGAAACGAAAATGGTCTGACCTTGGTCCATTGCCGCAGCCGGGAATTGGTCCCTCATTGTCGTACCTATGGAATCCCGGACCATGACGTGCCGCGTCATTGATTTCATATTGAGATGATCGATATCCCCATTCGTCGTATGTTGTAGCACCCGTAATATTCCCGCCTTCATCGTACTTTCGGATTACGTTAAACGGTGAAGACAATACTGGCGCGAATCTATCCCACCACTTCCAGTACCTCAGGAGCTCGGGGTCCGGCGAGCATCCGCAGCCGCCGGCGTTATGAACCAGGAACCCGGTTTCGCCGACGAAGTAGTCGTGATCTTTGGCGACGGTGAAGTTGTAGACCGGTTGTTCCCGATCAACGGTCGTGATCGATTCGATCTTACGCCAGTCGCCGGTGAGGGTGGCAACCAGTTCTCCGGCGTGCAGGTTCCCGGCGTCGATCCAATGTCCGCTGTCGGAGTCGCTGCGCTTGACCCAGAACGGATGCCCGACCGACGGCCGAACCGCATCCTTTTCTCCGGCAATGTGCAGCTCCAGCAACTTGCCGGGGTGCCTGGGGACAAGGTCTGTGACTTAAGCTGAGGTTCGTGCTGTTCCCGGAATCAAGTGACTCGTCAGAAACGCTGACGGACACAAAGGCCGTCCCCGCGCAGGGACGGCCTTTGGCAATTGAAGGGTTTTCAGTTCTGGTCTTCGCGGCGGTGGAGGGTCGGGCGGTCGTCGCCGTTTGCTGTTCCGTTGCCGGTCTGCGTGCCCGTGCCATCGTCTTGTCCGCTGCTGGCGCGGCGCAACGAGGGCTTCTTGCTGTCCTTGTTGTCGGTGAGGCGGCGCTTGTTCTCAATACGGGCGAGGCGCGCCTTCACGTCTTCAAATTCTGAAGTCGTGACGGTGTACTCGTCTTTCGCGGGAAGAATGCGGGCAATCTCTTCCTGCGAATGCAGAATGCGGTCGGGGGTCTGAGGATGGTCTGAAAAGGCTTTGGCGACTAGACCTGGCTTGCGCTTCTCCAGAGCCTGAACCTTCTCAAAGAAGCTGATGAAGGCCTGCGGATCGTAGCCGGCGCGGTACATATACTGCACGCCGAGGTAGTCGGCCTGTGCTTCGAAGTCGCGCGAGAACTGGAGGAACGTAATGGGCACGGCGAGCGAAGCTGCCTCGTAAATACCGTAGCCCGTCCAGCCGCCGATAAAGATCAGCGGAATAGTTCCGAGTTGCGCGTAGTTCATGCGCGTCATTTCGCGGGCCGCGTGGTGGGCACAGACGTGGGCTGTTTCATGGGCCATGACACCGGCAAGTTCGGCTTCTTCATCGGCGTTCAAGATCAGGCCGGAATTGACAAAGAAAAATCCGCCGGGGAGAGCCATGGCATTGATTTCGTCGGAATCGATGACCTTAATGGTGAACGGAACCTTGCAGTCGGAGTTCTTGACGATGTTCTGGCCGATGCGGTTGACGTATTCGGTGACGACAGGGTCGGTGATGAACCGCGTGCTCTTCTCGATCTCGTCGGCGTAGCTCTTGCCCATCTTGATTTCGGTATCGGTCGAGTACCAGTTGCCGAGTCCGCGTGCGCCGATGTCGCGATTGCCTACTGCGCCTACGTCTTCAATGCTGCCGGGCTTAACCTTGATCGGCTCGCTGCCGACGGCGACTACTTTTTCAGGATCAACATTCTTGGCGGCTACATCACCCGCGACCGGTTCCGTACCGGCCTTTGGATCGCCTTTTGAATCCTTCTTGTTCCTGGAGTCGGGCGCGGTCGTGTCGCCGGCTACCGGGGTCGTACCGGGAGCGGGCTTGGCGGACGGGGTATCGGCCGAAGAGTTGGAGGGGCTTGTCTGGGCGTCGGGAGTCGAAGCTGCCGGGGTAGACGGTTGAGAACTGGACGTGGCGGGTTGCGCCGCAGGCGGGGGATCTGTTGGGTTGGGCTGAGTTGTGGACTGGGCAGAGAGGCTGGTGGCAATCGCCAAAGCCAAACCTGCAAACGCCGCTACGTTGAGCCTGTGGAACGCTGCCCTCATGTTCAAACCTCCAACCCGGACCAATGCCCGCGAAGATGCTCCGCTTCGCTCTGTTGGCTTAGACGCTAGTATGGCCCCGGAGGGCAGCAGAGCGGAAGAGAATTTGAAGGAGCCGGGTAACGCGCCGTTCTTATCGGGCGGCGGATTGAACCGGTTGAGTTTGAGGTTCGATCGACATCTCTTCGCGCTTGGAGCGGGCAGTTCTGTGAATTAGAGTGGATTGCACGTAAGCAAAGGGGAGGTTCGGTGCGTCGAGGAGTTCTGGAGGTGGCCGTTCTGGCCATGTGCACGGCCTTGCAGATTCCGGCCCAGCAGCACGGTCCATCCCCGGCCGGTGTGCTGGGAGAAGTCCTTTCTCCTCATGCGCATGCACGCGCCGCGGCCACGAATGCTCCGGCCATTCCGGGAATCGTGACCGACGCCTCCAACCTGGGTTCTCCGCTGATCCTGGAAAAGAACTGGCGGGTCGGGGTCACCTCGAATCCAGATGCTGCGTTGCCCAGTTTTGACGATTCGACCTGGGCAGTGCGCAACGCCGGGAACGCCATTGCCGACGTGCCCGATGAGGATCACAAGACCCGGGAACCGGGCCAGGAGGACGCGGAGGATCTCGCCGGACCGCCGGCAGGCCACAAGCGTCCCTTTGTCTGGTTCCGGATGCATCTGAAACTGGCGCCGGGGCATGGACCGGTCAGCCTGCTGATTGAGCTGCCGGTTTCGCAGACGACGCAGATGGTTCTGGGCGCGTCGGGGCCCGGACTGGACGTATTTGTGAACGGCAAGCAAGTGTCGCCCGAGGGGCCGCACGGCGACGCGACCATCCGGTACGAAGAGATTTCGCGGCTCTACGATCTGCACCTAACGCCGGATCAGACCGATGTTACGTTGGCGGTGCGGACGCTCTATATTCCCTTCGGGTTTTATGCCTACACCAGCTTTTTTTCGAAGCGGACGTTTCGCATCGGTTATCCGGAGGATCTGCGGCGCGCGTGGGACCTGTGGTTCGTGCACAGCCTGTTTGAACGCCTGCCGCGACTGGTGAATTCCATTTTGTTCACGGTGCTCTCGCTGTTTCTGCTGGCGTTATATTTCACACAGCGCGGGCACGTGGAGTATTTGTGGCTGGCGTTGCACGAATTTGTGCAGGCACCGATCGGCTTTGTCGACCTGGCAGGCAGCCTGGCACGGCTCGATCAAATCTGGTATGCGGCCATTGTGCTGCAACTGGTGGCGATCTCGGCGTATCTCTATTTCGAATTTCTGGTCGCGTTCCTCGCGATCAAGCGGCGCTGGTATATCCGTTGGCTGCGCTACACCGCGCCGGTGCTGGCCGGTGTCGGCCCGATGCTGGGGCTGCTGGGCGGCCACGGCGCGTTGCTGGTGGTGTCGCTCATCGTTGTCTATGTGGGCAGCTTCTTGTGGATCACGTGCTGGTTCCTGTTCATCTTCATGACGCTGATCCGCGCCACGTTCCGGCGGAACTTCGAGGCGGGACTGCTGCTGATTCCGCTGGTGCTGACGATTGTGGGCCTGGCGGAACCGATCGTGATCAGCGCGATGAGCGACGCTGCGGGGCATCCCTATCACTCGCCGCTCACGATTCAGGCGGGGCCGGTGCCGATTCACTTTGCGGCGATTGCGGACTTTATCGGGCTGCTGGCCATTGTGCTCATAATCTTTGTGCGCTTCCTGCGCATCCAGCACGACCAGGAGCGCGCCAACAGCGAGCTGGCGGCGGCGCGCAGCGTGCAGGAGCTGATGATTCCGCAGGAGAAGGTGGCGACGCCGGGTTACGAAGTGGACTCGGTCTACAACCCGGCGACCGAAGTGGGCGGCGACTTTTTCCATATACAGCCGGACAGCAATGGCGGGTTACTGGTGGTGATTGGCGATGTAGCCGGCCACGGGCTGCAGGCGGCCATGAATGTGTCAATGCTGATGGGCGCGCTGCGCAGGATCCCCGAGAAACGGCCGGCGAAGATTCTGGAGGCGTTGAATGGAGTGGTGGCGGGAAGCGAAAGCCTGACCACGTGCCAGGCCATCTGGTTTGGACGGGACGGCGAGCTTGTAATTGCCAGTGCCGGGCATCCGCATCCCTACCTGAACAGTCAGGAGATTGCGCTGCCGGGCGGGCTGCCGCTGGGAGCGCTGCCGGAGATCCACTATGACGAGGTGCGCTTGTATCTGCACCCTGGCGACCGGCTGCTGCTCTTGTCCGATGGTGTAGTGGAAGCGCGCAAGTCGACCGGCGAACTGTTCGGCTTTGATCGCGTACACAACCTGAGCAACCAGTCGGCGTTTTATATTGCGGATGCGGCGAAGGAGTTCGGGCAGGAAGACGATATTACCGTGCTGACGGTAAGGCGGCTGGCGATGGCGGTGGCGGCGTAGCGGGCTGTAGAATTCTGTCGCTCCGCCGAAACCGAGATTCCGATGCGCATCCCTCGTCTTTATATCGCTGTCCTCTGTATCAGCCTGCCGGCCGTCGTTCCCTCCTTTGCCTCCCCTCTGGTCACGGGCAATGGCTTTGGATTCGCCGTAGTGTCACAAGACTCGGGCATGGTCACGAAGTTCTACGCGCATCCCTATAGCGATGTCGGGCAGGACCCGCGAAATCCTCTTGCTGAAGGCATCGAAACTACGAACTTTGTGAAGGCTCTCGGATGGAGCGGTGCGGACGCGCACGACACTGCGGTAGAGTACGTCGATGATTCGCATGTGATTCACATTCATCGGGGGGCAGGCGATGGAATGATCTTCATGCCCTTCGGCCTGTCGCAGACTGCACTGATTATCAATTGGGAACCGGCAGTGGGCGAAGCCGCGCAGGGCACTTTGCAAGTGGAATGGAACCACGCCGTCCAGTCGCAAAGATCATTGCGCCGGTTGGGTACCGAGATACAACTTCTGCATTTCGAAGGTGTACCTGGGTCACTCTTGCTGATTCCTCTCGGGGCAACGCGCGCTTCGACAGATTCCAGCGGGCCGCTTGCTTCGAGCCGGTCGTGGGCCCTGATTGCGGTGGAGAACGATGAAGCAGTGGAACAGGCTGCCTCAGCGTTCATCCAGTGGAGGGCTGGACTTGAACCGGCCCGATTGGTGAAACGCGAACTTGCACAACTTGAACACTGGCGCGTAAGACCCGCCGTCCATTTCTCCAGCGAGAAGGAACGACATCTCTGGCGTCAGAGCGAAGTGATGCTGCGCATTGCGCAGAGCCGCGAGCCGAACCGCCCGGGACGATACGGCAATGGTCTGATCGTTGCCAGCCTGCCGGATGGCTTGTGGTTTACGCCGTGGGTGCGTGACATGTCCTGGGCCACCGTTGCATTTGCGCGCATGGGGCACCGCGCCGAGGCACGCGTCGCGCTATTGGCCTACTTCAACGCGCGCCCCACGGGGATGATGCGGGAGCAGACGGGCGGCGCTGACTACCAGATTTCGGTCGTTCGCTATTTTGGCGATGGCGCAGAAGAACCCTTCTTCACGATGGAGGGCCAAACCAATATCGAGTTCGACGATTGGGGCGAGGTGCTGTGGGCTCTGGGTGAGTACCTGAAGCGCTACGACGATCCCGGTCTTCTCAAGACTCCCACGTACCGTGGTGTGCTCTATGAAAGTGCCAGAGACTACGTGGTGAAACCGCTAATGGCGAACACCGAAAAGTACGCGGACGGATTGATCGTGGCGGCAGATACTTCAATCTGGGAAGAGCATCAGATCGACAAGAAGCACTTTGCATTTTCGACTGCAATGGCGATTGTGGGCCTCAAGGATTTTGCCGAGATTGCGCATCGTCCCGGCGATGAAGCGGCGCGGAGCGATGCCCTGCATCATGTTGACCTGCTCCAGAAAGGATTCAACGCCGCCTTTGTGCGCAACGGCTCGTTGCACGGAACGCTCGAAGAGGGCATGAAGAACGATATCGACGGCGCATTGTTGGGAATCATCAATTTTGGCGTCGTGACGGATCCTGCAATCGTCCGCGACACTGTGGATCGGATGGAACTGCTGAAAGTGGCCTCGGGGGGCTACCGCCGCGTCCGCAGCAACTACACTGACCCCGCCATTTTTGAATACTGGTATGAGCGGCAGGAGTTTCTGTTCGTCGACTTCAGCCTTGCGGAGATCGATCGGCGGCTGGGGAGGACGACCGAAGCGACGGCGATGCTGGAACGCATTGTGGACGGAGCGGCAGCCGACCACGACGTGATTCCGGAGATGTATGTTGCGGTGCCCTGTTCGTTGTTCCCCGGCAAAATCGGCGATCCGACTGGCGCGTTGCCCATGGTCGGCTATGGCGCGGGCGAATACATCCTGCATATATTGGAACGGGAAAAATTGGACCACGGGCGCTGACGCAACTCCGTCAGAACGGCTTGCCTTTGAATAGATACCACAGCTCAATCAACAGGATCAAGACGACTGTCACTTCGAGGAAGAAGGCGCGGCTCTGATTAAATTGCTCGACCATGTCGTGATAGAGGTCTTCGGCGGTCTGGAGTTTCTGGGTGACGAGATCCTTGTAGTCGTGCACGCCGACTTTGTTCGCGGCCAGTTTGTAGAGACGCGCGGCGAACATGTCACTTAGAAATTTGATGGCATTGTCGGCGCGCTCGGTCAGTTCAGCCACATCGAGCAACACTGTGTGCAGGCTGGTGGCGGAGCCTGCCAGTCCCCAGCGCGCGAAGAAGCCCTTCTTGAGCGCGAGCCTGTCATAAACACTATCCAGAATTTCGGTGAGCAACTCGTCATAATGGCGGAACTCAAGTAGCTGCGAATTGGCATATTCGAGCAACTGAATCGAAGTCTCCGCGCCCGCCGTGCTGTCGTAGAGGAAGGCCGCGTTCCAGCCGATGACGGCAACGTCTCCGGAATAATAGGAGATCTGTGACTGCAGCACCTCTTTGATTTCGCCGTCGGAGAGGGTGAGCCGGTCGCCACGCACCACCTGGGCAATTTCGCGGCCGTGGTCGCGGGTGATGTCGGTGCCGGTGGGCGTGCCCGCTGCTTCGCGCACGTGAAAGATGAAGTAGTCTTCGCTGAGCCATTTGTCGTAGGGCTTGACCATGGCGGAGGCCACGTTGCTTAGCTTCTGGCGCACGATGGGCTCCACGCGCGAAGCAAAATCGATGTCCCATACCCAGCGGCTGGCGAGCTTGACAAGGCTCTCCCAATCCCCTGTAAACGGCAGCTGATAGACGACGCTGGCCACCCCGTAGTCGTAGTACTTGACTTCGCCTTCGAGGCGTTCCCCGGTTTCAAGCAGAAGCGGTTCGAGGGGCCCGATGACCGGTGGCCGCTGATAGCGGACGTAGGCCGGCGCGGCGTGCTTCATGCTCGGCTGCTGCAGCGTGCGGGCGCTGACGGACTGCTGGAGCTGATCCAGACGCAGCTCCTCGCATACATCGAATTGGATAAGGACAAGGACGGATCCGCTAAGGATGGGGGCTGCGGAGGATGGGCTGGAATTTGGCATGCGTTCTGCACGCATGGTAGCGCATTGGCGTGGACGTCGAGTTAATGTAAGGCGAAGGCGTCTCGAGCGACTAACTACATTGCAGAATTCAGCGTCGAACTGATGTGATTGAACGCAACGGTGATGCCAGCGGAAGCATTTTTGGCGCCGGCAACGGTGCCGAGGCCAATCATTGCGATGATCAGGGCGTATTCGGTCAGGTTTTGAGCGGCCTCGTCGCGCAAGCGCGTTTGCACAGACACAAAGAACTGGAGAAAGATATCCCGCATGCGAATGTCCCCCATGCTTCGTTGATAGCACGATGTGGGGAGTAGTCCTCCTTCGAGCAGGGTATCTATTTATTCTTTCGTAACGTATAGAACGGTAAAACCAGCTCAGTTCGGGACGGCAGGGCGGAAGAACAAGAGCCGCTCTGCCCTTCAATCTGCATGGACCTGATAGGACTTACACGGTTTTTTGCCCAGAAGTGCCCTGATACCCCCTTGCGATGCTTCCGGATTAACAATTTTGTTGCCAGGGACTGGGCACTTGAACGTATCCTTGCCAAGCCGCCTGTTGAGAGACTCTCGAAACTCCCCATCTCACGGCGACATGCCCTTGTGTCCAGATGCACTAATCGTCACCCGCAGCGCCATGGCCGAATTGACCAGGCGCTCTCACACAATCTGAACGGAGAACGAATTCATGGGAGAGATCTCGCAATTACTACAACAAAAAGTTGGCCTGAGCAGTGAACAGGCCGACGCCGCTGAAAATGCCGTGATTGAATATGCCAAGTCTCGCGTGCCAGCAGAGTTCCAGGGCATGCTTGGGTCCGTGCTTGGAAACGGACAGGCTTCCAGCACAGACGGCGCCCCTGCCGCAACCGGTGGCCTGGGTGGCCTGCTCGGCGCTGCCGAAGGGCTGCTGGGTCGTTAGCAACTTGATTGCAGCTCATAACCATTGATTAACGTAACAAGGAGAAAGACAATGAAAGCCTTCCGCTTTACCTCAGCTCTACTGTCACTTGCGGCGTGCGCGCTGATCGGCGTTCTGCCCGCTGTCGCTCAAACCAAGCCTGCAGCGAAGCCGGCGACCGCCTCAAAGACCGCTGCCGCCGCACCCGCTGCCGCCAGTAAACTCGTCGATATCAACACGGCCACTGCCGATCAACTTAAAGCGCTGCCTGGCGTGGGCGACGTTTATTCGAAGAAGATCATCGCCGGCCGGCCCTATGCCAACAAGACGCAGTTGAAGACCAAAGGCATTGTGCCGGCAGCGACATATGACAAGATTGCAGGGCTGATTATTGCGAAACAGCCGTCGAAATAGAACCCTCCATCACAGATCGACGATGTCTGTCCTTTGCAATCCGGGCAGCATCAACAAGAAGCCCCCGTCCGCAAAGGATGGGGCTTCTTGTTGTTGGCTTCAGTTGCGTGGAGGGCTCAGCCTACGCGCGAAGCCAACCACGGATCAGGGCAGGGCGCAGGCAAAGTTTGCAGCGTCGTTCGGATCGCCGGTGCCACTGTATTTAGCTACGGAGGGATAGGCGCAGAGCGGGCGCGTCATGACGGCTTTGGGGGCGCCGTCGGGGCCGGCTCCAAACTTGGTGGCGTACACCGCCGGATCGGGCGACCCTTTCTCAACCCAATCCTGCAGCGAATCGAACAGTCCGTTAGCCGATCCCTTGACGGTCCCGATACCGAATTGCCCAAATGCCGTTGCGCCTGGTCCGCCGAAGCAGTGCTCCATGCCGGGGACCATGTAGAGACTGATCGCCGAGTCCGCCTTGGCGTCGCCGATCGTTTTCTTCACATCGTTGTAATACGCGATGGTGTTCCACGGTGAAATGGCCGGATCGTTCCACCCGTGATAGAGAATCAGCTTCCCTCCCCTGGCAATGAACGGGCCGAGGTCCGGATTGGTCGCGTCAAGATCGGCGGCGCGTTTGTCGCGCGATTCTTTGAGGGCTTCATCCAGGTTGGCGGTCAGCACGTTAAATCGAGGATCGCCGGTGACCATATAGCGAAAATAGTTCTGCACAAACTGAGCTGAAAGAGATGAGCCTGGATCTTCACCGACAACCCACACTTTCCAACTCGTCTCGTCGCCCATGGTGAAACCTGGGAAGATGAGATTCCCATGGCTGTCCTTTGCTCCAGCGTAAAGGGTCTTGACCGTTTCGATCTGCGGGCGCGTGATGCAGTCGGGCCTGTCGCCTGCCTTGCACAGCAAAACCTCCGGGTCGAAGTGGCACTGCGCAGGATCGGCGATCACACCATCCTTCACGCCGTCTTGTGCGTCACACGCGTCAAGAGCTGCCTTCTGAATCCCCGGCAACTTGAGGTCGGAAACATAGGCGCGCGGATCGTTCATGAGGGCTTGCATTCCGCCGATGCCCGCGGCCACCATGCTTGACCAGGCATTGGCCGGCGCGCCCGCGAGAATGCCATCGTAGTCGGCGGGAAAGCGTTGCGCTTCCATCAGCGCTTCACGGCCGCCATCGGAGCAGGAATCGAAATAGGCGTGATCCTGCGGCTTGCCGTAGTAGGCGGTGAGGACTTGTTTGCCATCCTTGGCCGTGAGATGCACGGCGCGCCAGCCAAAGTCCTTGATCTTTTCAGGATGGTCAAATGCCCAGGTCGCGTCGGTGTTTTCGGCACGATGGCCGGCATCCGATCCGGCGACCGCAAAGCCTCGCTTGAGATAGCTGACGAACTGCCTGTACTCGATTGCTCCCGCGAAGCCGCCATTACCCACGCCTAGAAGACGTCCGTTCCAACCTTCCGCCGGCAGCCAGACTTCAAAACGAATTTCGGAGTCTGTGCTGGGCCGGACAATGCCGGTCACGCGACAGAAAGCCGGCAGGCCCTGCATCGGATCTTCGCCTTCCACTGCGAGCGTGCCCGTCGTGACCGATTCAGCGATCGTGATTTCTGTGCTATCGAGTTTGAGATTCTTGAGACCGGCGCAATCGGCAGCGAAAACTGCTGTCGCCGACATTCCGGCCAGGCAAATCAGTACTCCAGAGGTTCTCATCATTGGATTGCGGACCTTTCCCAGCAGCGGTCAAGCAGCGCAGCCTTTATACCAAATGAAATGCAAGAGAAGGTCAACAGCAGCGACGGAGCTCTGGGTTGAATGATTTGTTTGGCAAGCAGGCAGAAGTGTCGGGAAAGCGAAAGCCCCACCTTCGCGGGTGGGGCTCTTTCGTGGTGCACACGATTTGGCAGGGTTTGGCCCCACCGCAGGTGGCTAGTCGTAGTATTCGAGGCCGAGGTGGGTGATCAGGTCCGCGCCCATGATGTGGCGTAGCGTGTTCTTCAACTTCATCGACTGGATGAACAGATCGTGCTCGGGGTAGAGCCCTTCGCGCGTCTGCGGTGACTTGAGATAGAAGCTCAGCCATTCCTGTATGCCGATGGACCGCAGTTCCGGGGTGCGCTTGGCCAGGTCAAGGAACAGCACGAGGTCAAGTGCAATGGGCGCGGCAAGAATGGAGTCGCGGCAAAGAAAATCGACTTTGATCTGCATCGGGTAACCGAGCCAGCCAAAGATATCGATGTTATCCCAGCCCTCTTTGTTGTCGCCGCGCGGCGGGTAGTAATTGATACGCACCTTGTGGAAGATATTCGCGTAGAGGTCGGGATAGAGCTCGGGCTGAAAGATGTATTCGAGCGAGCCAAGCTTCGACTCTTCCTTCGTTTTGAAGGACTCGGGATCGTCAAGCACTTCGCCGTCGCGGTTACCGAGGATGTTGGTGGAGTACCAGCCGGAGACGCCGAGCAGGCGCGCCTTGAAAGCGGGCGCTAGAACGGTCTTCATGAATGTCTGACCGGTCTTGAAATCCTTGCCGCAGATCGGCGCGGCATTTCTCTTCGACAGCTCGATCATGGCCGGCACATCAACAGTGAGGTTCGGTGCACCGTTGGCAAAGGGCACGCCTTCAGTGAGCGCCGCGTAGGCATAGATCTGCGAAGGCGCGATGCCGATGTCATCCGACTCAAGGCCCTTCTCAAAGGCTTCAATGGATTGATGCACGGCGCTGGGCTCGATAAAGATTTCAGTCGAAGCGCACCAGATCATCACGACGCGATCGACGGTCTTTTTGAAGGCCTGGATGTCGGCCCGTACCTGCTCGGCAAGATCGCGCTTGTTCTTGCCCTTCTTGACGTGCGTGCCATGCAAGCGCTTGACGTAGTACTGATCGAAGACGGCGGGCAACGGCTTGATGGTTTCGAGATACGGCTTCAACTGCTCGACGAGATCCTTATCCAGCACCTTGGCGTGCGCGGCGGACTCATAGACGTTGTCTTCGAAGATGTCCCATCCGGTGAAGACGATGTCGTTCAGGTCAGCGATCGGAACGAAATCCTTGATCAGAGGCGATGTGTTGTCAGTGCGCTTGCCCAGGCGAATGGTGCCCATCTGTGTGAGTGAGCCGATCGGTTTCGCAATGCCGCGACGGACGGCTTCAACTCCTGCGATAAATGTAGTGGCGACGGCGCCCAGGCCAACCACCATAACTCCCAACTTGCCCTTCGCGGGCGCTACGGCGGACTTAGACCCCGCGGACGAGGACTTGTCCGTGGGGGCCCCCGTGTTTGCGCCGCCTTGCTGCTCAGTGCTCATGTCTTCTTATCCTTCCTTTGATTGCTGCGGATTTTGGTTCAATCCTGAAAATTTGTAATTCGGCAAACGAAACAGTGTACGCCCTTGAAGGCACGTTAATCCCCCTGCGGGCCGAGTGCGGCGTTGCCCTGGCGCAGGCGATCAAGATGCGACCAGACAAACCAGACGATGCCGACCAACAGGGCGATCTCAACACCGAGGTGAAAGCGGTGAAATGCCTGTTCGAAGCGCGGGTCAGAATGCCACTTTTCGCCGAGCTTCATACCGGCGTAGGCCAGGGCAAAACACCACGGCCACGAACCGACAAATGTGTAAATGTGAAAGCGGAGCTGCGGCATTTTGGCGATGCCCGCAGGAAACGCAATGAACGTGCGGACGACTGGCAGGAGGCGCCCCAGCAGAACCGTGACCGATCCATACTTCTCGAAGAAGTGGGTCATGCGGTCGAGGTCGTGATGGCTCATCAGGACCCAGCGTCCATAGCGCTCGACCAGGGGCCGGCCGCCCTTCGCGCCGATCCAATACGCAATGACGGAACCGAGATTGCAGCCGACGGCGCCCGCGGTGGCGGCCCAAACCAGGCTGAAACGGTGGAGATAAACGAGGTAGCCCGCAAACGGCATGATGATCTCAGAGGGCAGCGGGATGCAGGCGGATTCAATCCCCATGAGAGCGGCGATACCGGCATATCCGCCCATATCGATCACGTGCGTGACGAACTGCACTAAAAAAGCAAGGATCCGTTCACTCATGGGCAGATTCAAGTATATAGGGCTAGGTCGGGGCCGTGTTTTGCGGCGCCGCGCCAGGTTCGACTCGAACACAGCCTATGCCCGTTTGCGCTAGGATGAGGGGTGTTCGCAGAAAGATTTGAGGTGTCGAAGGTGGCTGATTTTCCCCCGGTTCCGTTAACGCTTGAAGGCTCTGCGGTGTTGCACCAATTTTTCCGATTCAACTGGGCCAAGTGGCGCGTTTGCCCCGGCGGAGAGCGCGAGCAGATCGCCGCCGAAGCGACGCGGCTGCTCAAATCGCTGGAGCGCACGGGTGGCGATGGCCCGGTGCGCACGGCAGTCTATTCGCAGTTGGGACACAAGGGCGATTTGATGCTCATCCATTTCCGCGAATCGCTCGAAGCGCTGAACCAGGTGGAGCTGGACATGGCGCAGACGGAGCTCTACGACTATGTCGAGCTGCGGCACTCCTATGTGTCAGTGGTGGAGCTGGGGCTGTACGAGTCGAGCCGCAAAACGTATGAGGCAGCAGCGGCGAAGGGTGCGGCTGCGTTTTCGCCGGAGTGGCAGAAGGAAGTGGATGCCTCGCTCGCGCGCGGCGCGGATGCCATGAAGTCGAGGCTCTTCCCTGCTGTGCCTGAAGCGAAGTACATGTGCTTTTATCCCATGGATCGCAAACGTGGCGAAGGGGTGAACTGGTATTCGGTTCCCTTCGCCGAGCGGCAGCGCATGATGCACGAGCACGGACTTATCGGGCGGCGCTATGGCGATGTGGTCAAGCAGATTATCTCGGGTTCGATTGGCATGGACGACTGGGAGTGGGGCGTGGACCTCTTCGCTGAGAACCCGGTGGTGTTCAAGAAGCTGATTTATGAAATGAGATTCGATGAAGTGAGCGCGGTGTATGCGCTGTTTGGGCAGTTCTTTATCGGGGTGCGCTTGCCCGTGGAGAGGCTGGCGGGATGGCTTGGGGGCAAGCTGTAGACGCTCAAGTGGATAGTAAGGTAAACTTACCTTACTGGAGACTCCATGCCGACGCTCACCGTTACTGCGAAGGGGCAGATCACACTGAAGCAGGAACTGCTGCGGCACATGAATGTTGCGCCCGGCCAAAAGGTGGAGGTCGACACCTTGCCCGATGGACGCATCACGATTGGGGCACCTACGAAGCAAGGGTCAATCGACGACTTCATCGGGAGCCTGAAGCGGAAGGGCGGACCGCGCCTAACCATTGAACAGATCAAGAAGATCACCGAGGATGCCTGGGCTGGTAAACGGTGAAGATCATCGCGGACACGAATGTACTGCTCCGCGGCGCATTGAGCGATGATCCGCACCAGGCAATGGCTGCGGCGTACGTACTCCGCCAAGCTGAATTAATAGCAGTACCGATTACTGCGCTCTGCGAATTTGTGTGGGTGCTGCGCCAGGGATACAAATGGCCATCGGCGCAGATTGCTCGTTCCCTTCGCGCTCTTCTTGCCAGCCCCAACGTGGTGACCAATCAGCCCGCAGCCGAGGCCGGTCTACGCCTGCTCGACGCGGGAGGGGATTTCGCCGATGGCGTACTCCATTTCGAGGGCGAATGGCTGGGCAGCCAGGAATTTGTAAGTTTCGACCGCAAGGCCGTGGCGCTGTTGAAAGACCAGGGCAAGCGGGCGCGACTGCTTGGCGCAGGTCGTAAGGCATAGGCCCAACAAGGAATGCGAAATGCCAACAGCTAAGAAGAACGTGAAGAAGGCTGCGCTAAAAGACCTCGCCGCGGAGCGCATTGCGGCGATTCTCAAAGGGCTGGACGAAGCGTATCCCGAGGCGGTGTGCGCGCTCACGCACCGCTCGCCGTGGGAGCTTCTGGTGGCGACAATTCTCTCGGCGCAATGCACGGACGTGCGTGTGAACATGGTGACGCCGGAATTGTTCAAGCGCTTCCCTACCCCCGCGGCAATGGCCAAGGCCAAGCTGCCGGAGCTCGAAGAGCTGATTCGCACGACGGGATTCTTTCGCAACAAGGCGAAATCGATTCAGGGGGCGGCGCAAAAAATCACGAAGGAATTTGGCGGCAAGGTGCCCGAGACGCTGGCGGAGCTGATCGCGATTCCCGGCGCGGCGCGCAAGACGGCAAATGTCGTACTCGGCGTCAGCTTTGGCAAGGCCGAGGGCGTGGTGGTCGATACGCATGTATTTCGTATCGCGCGACGCTTAAGCCTCACTAAAAGCGACACGGCACAAAAGGTGGAACAGGACCTGATGCAGGTGCTGCCTCAGGATCGCTGGATCAGCTTTTCGCACCAGGTGATTCATCATGGCCGTGCGGTGTGCGAGGCGCGCAAGCCCAAGTGCGACAAGTGCAGTCTTGAGACGTTGTGCCACTCCGAAGACAAGACGTGGCATAGCTAGCCGTCGCCGCGCCACCGTCATCAGGATTCAGAAGTCGTCGATTGTGGCCGCACCTTGCGCACCAGCCGAACGATTGCGCAGCATGCGACCAAGATCAGTCCCACAAGCGCCGTGGCCGGGATTGCGAAATAGAAAAAAATGAAACCGGAAGTCGCTGTGCATGGCCCCATCGAGATGACACCAGCGAACACCAGAACGACGGCAAGGGCAAGCAGGCCGATCGAAGCCGCCAAGCACCAAAGGCCATAACGAAGCATCGGGAGCGTTCCTCCACGACCGCGCAGATTTCACGCAGTTGGATTCTCCACAATTTTATACGCCGAGCACTTTGAAAATTGCTGCGATGAGCCCGGGAATATCGTGCGGAGTGGCTTCGGCGGCGGGAGGCCAGTTGAGGTCGCGCAGAGTTTGCGACGTGATGGGGCCGATTGAAATGGCCGCAACGTTGAGGAATGGGAACGAAAGACCTGCGGCCCTGGCGGCTTCGGCAAGATGCGTGACGCTCGATGAGCTGGTAAAGGTGGCGGCGTCAATTCCCTGCTCCACTGCGGCTCGCAGTTGCATGGGCGCAGCTTCGGGCAGGACGTTGCGATAGAGGTTGACGACATCGACTTGTGAGCCCAAAGCCCGGAGAGAATCTGGTATCAGATCGCGCGCGATGACTGCTCGTGCGAGAAGCACACGCTTTCCAGCGACGCGCTCGGCGAGAACAGAGATGAGATTTTCGGCGACGTATTCCATGGGAGTGACAGCGACGTCGAGACCGGCATTTTCAGCGGCCTGTGCCGTTGCCTTACCGACGGCGGCGACCTGCGCCTTGAGCTGCGAGAGCGAAATTCCAAGCAGGACAGCGCGGTCGACGAAGATCTGCACGGAGTTGGTACTCGTGAAGAGAATCCAGTCGTAGCTATCGAGTTGCGGGAGCGCCAGATCGAGGCCAAGGGTCGGGGCAATCGGGCGGATTTCAATTACCGGCACTTCGACGGGGACGGCGCCGAGGGCGCGGAGGCTATCGCTAAGCCTGGGGGCTTGCTTTGCGCCGCGCGTGACGAGAATGCGGCGGCCTGCGAGCGTTTGGGAACTCACCGCATAACTCCGCCGACAACTTCAAGCAGCGGGCCGGCACCGGCTTCGAGCAGCTTTTGTGCAGCGAGTTTGCCGAGAGAGACCGCGTCGATTGAGTTGCGCGGCACGCGATGGTAGATGCGCACAGCTTTGCCCGTTTCCGGCGCGGCGACGACGGCGAAGATTTCGTCCCACTGAGCGTCGACGCCGACATCGGCTGGCGCGGCGCAGGGGCGACAATGCACGCCAATCGGCACCTCGCAGCCTCCGCCGAGTGCGGCAAGAGCCGCGCGTTCAGCAGTGACGGCGTAACGCGTCGAAGCGTCGTCGAGAAATGCGAGTGCGGCAATCGTCGCCTCATCGCCAAGGCGCGTTTCGATTCCAAGGGAACCCTGGCCTGCGGCGGGGCAGAATTCTTCAGGGTTGAGGCGCTCGCGAATCCACTCCGTCTTCTCGAGGCGATCGAGGCCGGCTGCGGCCAACAGGATTGCGGCCACCTGTCCCTCACCGAGCTTGCGCAGGCGCGTGTCGACGTTGCCCCGGAACTCTACAGCTTCAATATCGGGGCGAAGCGCTTTCAATTGCGCACGGCGGCGCTGGCTGCTGGTGCCGACCTTCGCACCTTGAGGCAACTCGGCAAGGTGCCTATACTTCGCCGAGACCAACACATCGCGCGGATCGACCCTGGGCGGTGTCGCGGCGAGCGCGAATCCCTCGGGCAGCTCAGTGGGCAAATCTTTGAGCGAGTGCACGGCAAGGTCGATGGTCCCGGCAGCAAGGGCCTCTTCGATTTCCTTGGTAAACATGCCCTTGGTCGTGCCAGATTCAACCGCTACTTGCGCGAAGGTGACCGCCTGCAGGCGATCGCCGGTGGTCTTGATGATCGTAATGTCGACGGTGTGGCCCTGCGCGCGCAGCAGAGCCGCGATGTGATTGGCCTGCCAGAGAGCGAGTTGTGAACCGCGGCTACCGATGCGGAGATTCATTTGCCTCCCACGGTGCTGGGTTCATTCTGGCCAGATTCTTCGATCTTTTCAGAGGCTTGCGATTCAGACTCGTGTTGTACAACATGCAGTGCCGACTCGCTGGCGACGGCCTGTTGTTTGGGCTGATCTTCTGCAGAAACAGACGGCAGCGACCACGCATCACACAATGCTTCGACGCGCGTGGAGTCGTTGTCGCGCGCGGCCTGCTTCAGCGCCTGCATGGGTGGATGGAGAAATTTGTTAACGAGTCCGCGCGTGAGCGCTTCGACGGCGGCAAGCTGTTCGTCGCTGAGCGGGCCCAGCTTGGCGTGCATGCGGCGCAGTTCCGTTTGGCGAATCTCTTCGCCTTGGTGCTGTAGGGTGACGATGGCTGGCGCGACGTTGACGGTGCGGCGGCGCTGGTGGAAGCGCTCGACTTCGATGGCGATGAGAGACTCGGCGTCGCCGGCCTGACGACCGCGCTCGGCCATGTGCGAGGCGGCTACCTGCTGCAGGTCGTCGATGTCGTAAACGAAGATGCCTTCGAGCTGATTGACGGCGGGGTCCACATCGCGGGGCACGGCGATGTCGATGAAGAACATGGGCCGATTGCGACGGCGCTGCATGAACTGCTGGCCGTGTTCGCGGCGGAAGATGGGGTGCGGCGCGCCGGTGGAACTGATGATGATGTCGGCTTCGCTGGCGGCTTCGTAAAGCTTGTCGAAGGGAATGACGCGGCCGTTGAAGGGCTCGGCGAGTTGGCGAGCGCGCTCCTGGGTACGGTTGGTGACGAGGATTGCGCCAGCGCCCTGCTGCACGAGATGGCGTGCGGCGAGTTCGGACATTTTTCCTGCGCCGACCAGAAACACAGTGCGGCCCTGCAGCGATCCGAAGATTTTGCGGGCCAGTTCGACGGCCACCGACGCGATGGAAACCGAGTTCGAACCGATCTCAGTTTCCGTACGCACGCGCTTGGCCGCGGCAAAGGCGGATTGCAGCAGGTGTTCAAGTTGGCCGCCCACAGTGCCGCTGGCGCGGGCCACGGCGAATGCGTCTTTCACCTGGCCAAGTATCTGAGGCTCGCCCACGACCATCGAGTCGAGGCTGGCGGCGACGCGGAAGAGATGGCGAACAGCTTCCTGATCGTAGTGCTGATAGATGTGCGGACCGAGGACAGCCGCGTCAATGCCGAACTGCGTATGCAGGAAGGCGGCGAGATCGGTGGAGGGCGACTCGACAGAGGCCAAGATCTCCACGCGATTGCAGGTGGAGACGATCATGCACTCGTGGACGCCGGGCATGGCGGCGAGGGCACGCGTCGTTTCAGGCAGGTCGTCGCGCGAGATGGCGATCTGCTCGCGCAGCGCGATGGGCGCGGTCTTGTGGTTGACGCCGATGAGCGCGAGGGTCATTGGGCACCAAACCTGTGCACATGGCTGACCATGTTGGCGGCCCACACGCAAAGCATCACGGCCAGCACGGCGCCGGAAAGATACGCGGCGCGGCGGCCGCGCAATCCGGCCGTCTGGCGCAGAAAGAGCAGCAGAACGTAGAGCCCCCACATGGCGAACGATGCGAGCACCTTGGGGTCAAGGAAATAGGCGGCGCCGAGGTCGGTTTCCTGCACCAGGACCGCGCCGAGAACCAGACCGACGGTCATGCAGGGAAAACCGAAGAGGAGCATGGCGTGAGCCAAACGCTCCAGGGTATCGAGCGGGGGCAGCCAGTCGAGAGGCGCCCACCAGGAATCTTCATTGGGCTTGCGCTTGGCCTTCAGGCGGCGCTCCTGCACCAGATAGAGGACAGAAGCCAGCAGGCTGAAACCGAGAGCAGCATAAGCTGCCAGCAGCGCGGAGATATGGGCTACCAGCCAACTGGTGCGAACCCCCGGCGACGGGAAGATGTAGTGCGTCATTCCCAGAGCGGGGACAAAAACCAGAAAGAAAGTTACCGGTAAGGCAAAGATTCCTAGAGAGATGGCGTCGTAGAGCCACCAGGCCAGAAAGTAGAGACCGACCACGGCCAGGCCCAGCAAGGATTCGGCCTCGCGGGCGCCGACGGGCATCCAGCGGTGGTTGAGCGCCAGCATTTCAACGGCAGAGACGAAGTGGAAAAAGATGGCCAGGCCGCCGAGGTGCACGCACCAGCTCCGCCAGCGTGCGGAGCCATAGAGCACGGCGGGGAAGATAGCGACACTTGCAGCCGCGTAAAGAACAGCCGCGACTCGGAGCCAGAGAAGATGCATGCCGTGTTCAACCTTAAGGCCTTAGGGACCAGTATACTGTGACGCAAATCACCAAAATGAGGGGAGGTTGGCGGAGGCGCGGAAGTGCGCGCGGGCTGAAATGTCTGCGTCGACGCTCATCACAGGCGCGATCCGTCGCACAAGTTTCTGTGCAGATCGTATTGAAGATACCTCACAGCGCCGGCTGCAACACCGCCATCCCAGCGCGGGAGACTTGTACGTCGTCTTCGGATTTGCCGCCGCTAAAGGCGACGATGACAGTGCCGGATTTGACGCGGGCGACCACGCCTCCCTGCCAGCCGAACTCGCCGGTCATGGGCGGACGCGTGGCGGTGCCGCTGTCTTTGAGCGTGTCGGCCATTTCGGCGGATTTGGCGTAGGCAATGCCGATGAGGTTGTTGCCCTTCGTGGTGGCCGTCGGATCATCTTTCATGCGGCCGACCACGGCCATGCGCGACGACCAGCCCTGAATCGCGTCCCCGGGCGCGTAGGAGACGACGGCAACGCCGCTAATGTTGAGTTCGGCAGCGCGCTTTTTCATCGCGGCCAGGGCGGCGTTGGCGAGGGCGTCCCACTTTTTGGCGCCGGCGGGCTTGGCGGGTTTGGCATGGGCAGGTTGCTGGGCGGGCGCGGCAAGGCCGGCGACGAGCAGGACCATCGCGGCGAAAAATAGCTTCTTCATTTCCTCTCCCTGAGATGCAGCGGCCATTCTACTGTGCGCTGCGCGAGGTTGCTGTGGTTCCAAAAAGCGGTGCGGGCCGTCAGGCAGCAGGTTCGGGGCGAAGAGGGGCCTCAGTGGGGATCCTATCGGCGACCGGCGACTTAGGCGAGAAGGCCGCGCGCCAGTAGATCCACAGATAGAAAACGCCGGTGGCCAGCAACAGCAACGGCGAAGGAAAGACCATCATGGCGTTCACAAGCCACTCGGCCAGACCGCCGGGCGCCGGATGCAGGCTGCCGACGACATGGAAAAGGATGGTGCCGGAGAGGTCGCCGGTAACCACAAGCGCTCCACCGGTGAGCAGAAGGGCGACCCAGCGCGTGCGCTGACCGCTGACCCACACCAGTGCGAAGGCCGGAATGGTGAGCAGTAGCAGCTTTGTGTCATATAGATGGTGGTGGATGGGAAGAAGCGAGAGCGCCGCGATGGAGGCGATGGCCAGGGTTGTCTTCTCTGGCGAAACGCGGGTGCGGAGAGTGACATACAACCAGGCTAGAAAGAGCGGCGCAAAAATGAGATAGCTGATGGGGTTGTAAATCGTAGGCTGGTCGATGAATCGGCTGACAATGACCTGCAGGTCGACGAATTCGTTGGCCACTTTGGAGGCGGGGCCGGGGTCGTTGAGCCCGCCGCGGACAGAAAAGGCCAGCAAGTTATTGTGGAGCTCGCTTACCCAGTGCGGCGAGACCCGCCAAACCCACAAGAGAGTTGGCAGTGCGATGACCGCGGTGACTCCAAGCGTCAGTAGCGCGCGTTTGCGATAAACGCCGCCGGCGAGCAGGAAGTAGAGCCAGATGAGGCCGGGGTCTTGGGGCTTGAGGGCGAGGCTGACCGCGAGGCACACGACGCCGACGAGCACGAAGCGATCGCGAAGGAAACACCAGACGGCGATAACGCAGAGGCTGATGACCAGTTCGGACGGGTTGCTGAGAACCACGATGACTTCACTGTTGGCAAGAAGATAGCCGACCAGCAAGCCTGCGAGAAGCGGCGCGTCGCGGGAACCCAGATCCCACGCCAGACCCGCCGCGAGAATCAGGCTCAACGCGCTCAGAATCATCCACAGAGTGTGCGCGAGGCCCCACGGCAACAGCGCCAGCGGAGCCATGACCGCAAACGCGCTGGGGGGATAGACGTAGCGCGTCGCGATGGCTCGATCTTTCGGATCAGTCAGAGGACGCTCACCGCCCTCGGCCCGGTAAACGCGCAGGACTTCGTTCTCGTTGTAGGGGTCGCAGTGCTCGACCAGGCAGCGTGCGGAGTAGTAGTCCGCGATGAAGTCTTCAACGGCGCCAGACGAGGTGGCCTTGAGCAAGAACCCCATGAGATACACGATAACGGTGGCGCCCAGAAAGACCAGGATGAGTCCGTCCATGCGCGCTTTGGTCATGCTTTTCCTCATTGAGCGCCGCGGCGCCGATCCTTCGATCGGATGTCAGCGGAAGTAGGATGCCTCAGATGATGGGCTCTCCATAGTTTTACAGGAACCCGGCGGCAAAAAGGCACAGGTGCCAGTGACGACGGACGCGATAAGCTGGAAGGCAGCGTGATTCGAGAAGACATCCAACCTGAGATAGAGCCGGTGCCCTCCCCTGTGGAGAGTGCGGCAGAGCCTGTCTTCGCGGGCGCTGCATCGGACAAAGTTGCCGACAAGCCCGCCGAGCTGACCCCTTTTATGCGGCAATGGACGGCGGCGAAGCGCGAGAATCCTGACGCGCTGCTGTTCTTTCGCATGGGCGATTTTTATGAACTCTTCTACGACGACGCTGTGGTCGCCAGCCGCGAACTGCAACTGACGTTGACTGCGCGCGACCGCGAACGGCAGTTGCCCATGTGCGGGGTGCCGTATCACTCCGTGGAGAGCTACCTGACACGGTTGCTGCGCAAGGGGTTCCGCATCGCCATCTGCGACCAGATGGAAGATCCGAAGCTCACCAAGAAGATTGTGCGGCGCGAGGTTACACGCGTACTGTCGCCGGGCACGGCGATGGACTCCGCGCTGGGGCAGGAACAGAACAATTTTCTTGCCGCGTATTTTGAAGCCCCCAAAGAGAAAGCAGCAGGCGCGATCTGTGCCATTGCGCTGCTGGATGTTTCAACGGGCGAGTTTCGGACCGCAGAGTTTGCGGGACCGGCAGCGCGTCAGCAGGCGCTGGAAGAATTGTTGCTGGCCTCGCCGAGCGAGGTGCTGCTGGCCACGAGTGCCGAAACTCCGGCTGCATTGGAGAGGATCGCAACGCGGACTCGGGTCGAAGACTGGGTGTGGACGCGGGACTTTGCGGTTCCGCTGGTCGAGCGGCAACTGAAGGTGCGGTCGCTCGAAGGCTTCGGACTGGTGGGCCACGAGCCGGCAGCGATAGTTGCGGGCGCGGTGCTGCACTATGTGCGGACGACACAAAAGAATGAGGCGCTGCACATCGACTCGCTGCGCTTTCAGGAGCACTCCACTGCGCTGGAGCTAGACCAGGTGACAGTGCGCAACCTCGAATTGGTCGAGCCACTTTTTGCGGGGCAGGACGCGCGCGCAACGCTGTTCCACACGCTGGATGCGTGCCAGACGCCCATGGGCAAGCGGCTGCTGCGCGCGACGATCCTGCGGCCTCTGGTTGATGCGGCAGCAATTGAGTCGCGCTATGAGGCCGTGGCTGAGGCGCACGCCGACCTTCTGAAACGTGAAGAGATTCGACGAGCGTTTTCGGGCTTGCTGGACTTGGAACGATTGCTGGCACGCTTGAGTTTGGATTCGGCGGGGCCACGCGATGTGCGCGCGCTGGCCGCAAGTCTGGCGCGATTGCCCGGTGTGAAAGCGGCGCTGGAAGCTATGACGTCGCCGCTCTGGCGCGAACTCACGGTGCGACTCGATGTGCTGGACGAAGTGACAGCACGCATAGCGACTTCGTTGGTTGCGGAGCCTCCGCTGACCATGGCAGACGGTGGCGCCATTGCAGCCGGCGTTGACGCGGAGCTCGATGAGCTGCGCACGATTTCGAGCACCGGGCGGCAACAGATTGCGGCCATCGAAGAGCGTGAACGGCAAAGGACCGGCATCGGTTCGCTCAAGGTTCGGTATAACTCGGTGTTTGGCTATTACATCGAGATCACGAAGTCGAACCTGGCGATGGCGCCGGCGGACTATGAGCGCAAGCAGACACTGGTGAATGCAGAGCGCTTTACTACTCCCGAATTGAAAGAGTACGAACGCAAGATTCTGACCGCGCATGACCGGTCCATCGAAATTGAGAAGCGCCTTTTCGCGGAGTTAAGGAAGTATGTGCTCGAAGCGGCAGGGCGGATTCGCCGCGTGTCGGCTGTGGTGGCGGAGACAGACCTGCTGGCGAACTTCGCGCATCTGGCGGCACTGCGGCGGTATGTGCGACCAAAGCTGACCGACGAGCCCGTATTGGAAGCCGTGGCAGCGCGCCATCCCGTGATCGAGCATTGGATGGAGGAGACCCGCGAGGGGCACTTCATCGCCAACGACTTGTATATCAACTCGGGCGAAGATGGCCCAAGCCTATTACTCATTACGGGCCCTAACATGGGCGGCAAGAGCACTTACTTGCGGCAGGCGGCGATGTTAGTGCTGATGGCGCAGATGGGCGGCTTCGTGCCCGCAGACAGCTTACGCCTCGGGCTGGTCGATCGCATTTACACACGAATCGGGGCCAGCGACAATGTGGCACGCGGGCGCTCCACCTTCATGGTGGAGATGACCGAGACCGCGACCATCCTCAACACAGCGACGAAGCGGTCTTTAATTTTGCTCGACGAGATGGGCCGCGGCACCGCAACGTTCGACGGGCTGAGCCTTGCCTGGGCAACCGTCGAATATCTGCATGCCGAGACGGGCGCCCGGACCTTGTTTGCCACGCACTATCACGAACTGACCATGCTGGCGGAAAAGTTGAAGCGAGTGCGCAATCTCCGCGTCGGCGTAAAGGAGGCGGCCGGTGGCATTGTTTTTCTGCATAACATCGAGCCGGGAGCAGCCAGCAAGAGTTATGGCATCGAGGTGGCGAAACTCGCAGGGCTGCCCTCCGTCGTCATTGAACGCGCCAAGCATGTTCTGAAGCAGCACGAAAAGCAGGAACGGCAGAGCGTGCAAGTGGAGACAACACCGGAGCCGATGCAGATGACGATCTTCACACCGCTGTCGCAGCGCATTGTCGATCGCATCGAGGCTGTGGATGTGAACGCACTGACTCCGCTGCAGGCGCTGAACCTGCTGGAAGAATTACAGCAAGAATTGAAGGAGAAATCGTGAGCAAGGGATTACGCCAGGCTGCGGGGAGTCTGCTGGTGGTGGGGCTGGGCGGCACGGAACTTACCGGTCTTGAGCGTGCATGGCTGCGGCTGGTGCGGCCGGGTGGCGTGATTCTCTTCAAGCGCAATATTGTTGATGCAACTCAGACGCGGGCGCTGCTGGATGAAGCAACCGGCCTGGGCACGCGGCACAGTGTGCGCTGCGTCGATGTGGAAGGTGGATTGGTCAATCGGCTGCGCGACGCATTGGCTCCGTTCCCCTCCGCGCAGGCGGTAGGCACTGCAATTCAAAAAACAAAGAAGCCTGCGCTTGCGCGGGAGCACGGCGAATTGATCGCACGCGCGGTGAAGGCATTCGGGTTCAACACGACGCTGGCGCCGGTTGTCGATCTGGGTTTGCCGGAATCGGCGGAGGTGCTGGGTTCGCGCCCGCCGGGACCGACCGCCGCAGAAGTGGTAGAGTATGCGCGCGCCTATCTGGCCGGTCTCAACGCTCATGGCGTGACGGGTTGCGGCAAACATTTTCCTGGGCTGGGCGGCGCCGCGAGCGACACTCATTTTGTGACGCCGGAGATTGGCCGCACGTGGCAACAAATTTGGAGCGAAGACCTGGTTCCCTATCGCGATCTGCGTGCCGCTATGCCCATGATCATGATGAATCACGCGGCCTATCCTGAAACGCCGGGCAAGCACATGCCGGCAAGCGCCTCAGCCTTCTGGATCACGAAGGTGCTGCGGAAACGGATCGGCTATCGCGGCATCATTTTGTCGGACGATCTGGAAATGGGCGGCATTCTGAAATTTATGCCGGTCGACTTAGCGGCCATCGCGGCGGTACGCGCGGGTAGCGATTTGCTGGAGATCTGCCACAGCGCGGAATTGATTTTGCGCAGCTATGAGGCGCTTATTGCGGAGGGCGAGCGGTCTGCTGCGTTTCGAACATTGCTGTTGACGCGGGCACGGGATGTAGAGCGCAAGTGCGCGCGGCAATATGCTGCGGGCGTAGCACGGCCATCGTCCGCCAAACAACTCGAGAGCTTGCGCGGTCAGATCTTCCGCTTCGGCGAGAAGATCAAAGCGGCATCGTCCGCGACCGACGTAGTTGATCCGCGACTGGCGTCGCCGGCGGAGGTTTCATGAGATTGACTCCAATGATTGTTGCCGGAGTCATGAGCGGGACGTCGGCAGACGGCATTGACGTGGCCGTAGTGCGGATCGCCCCAGTGAAGCGAAGACCGCAATTGACGCTGCTGGCCTACGAGGGTTTTCCCTATCCGGCCGCCCTGCGGCGCTCAGTGCTGGCGGCAATGAATGCGGTTTCGATTTCGACCGCGGAATTGGCGCGGCTGAACTGGCGACTGGGCCTTGCGTATGCCGAGGCTGTGGCTGCTACCGCGAAAAAGCATCGCGTGCAACTTGAGTTAGTCGGATGTCACGGGCAGACGCTCTTTCACCAGGCGACCGCAGCGAGCTATGCCGGGCGCACGTTCGCGTGCACCTGGCAATTAGGCGAGCCTGCGGCGATTGCGTCCGAAATCGGCGTGCCGGTTGTGTCGAACTTCAGGCCGGCGGACATATTTGCCGGCGGACAAGGCGCACCGCTTGTGCCACTCCTCGACTATGTGTTGTTTGCCGACACCAAACGCGGCCGGGTGTTGCAGAACATTGGCGGCATCGCGAATCTTACGTCCATTCCCGCAGGAGCGGGTGCCGACAAGGTGATTGCCTTTGACACCGGCCCCGGCAACATGGTGATGGATGCGCTGGCGCAGGAGCTCTTTGGCAAAACATACGATCGCAACGGGGCGATTGCCGCGCGCGGCACGGTGATTGCGCCCGTGCTGAACGAATGTCTGCTCTTGCCCTATTTCAAATTGAAGCCGCCGCGCACCGCGGGCCGCGAGCAATTTGGCAGAGAGTATGCGGCAAAGTTTTCAGCTGCTTGCAGACGACACGGTTCCAGGCCGGAAGATGCGCTTGCCACGGCCACGGCTCTGACTGCCGAAAGCATTGCACGAAGCTACGCGCAATTTGTGCGACGCAAGATGCGTGGCGCACCCGTCGACTACATCGTCTCCGGTGGCGGCGCGCGCAATGCGACTTTGACGTCGATGCTATCGCAGCGACTGGGGCCAATGGGTTGTGAGTTGGCCGCCAGTGAAGAGTTCGGCTTGCCCGCCGAAGCCAAGGAAGCCGCAGCGTTCGCGCTTCTGGCCTGGATGACGTGGCACAGATTGCCGGGGAACGTTCCGGCCGCAACCGGGGCGAAGCGCGGAGCGATTTTGGGCCAGGTGACCTATGCGTGAGCGACGCATCGTCGCTTTCACAGGTCTCTCAATCGAGGCCTGGGGCGGCCTTGTTTTTGTTTTCGCCCTGCTGACTCCACTGGCCGGCTGCCGCTCGGCGCCGCGCGATCCCAACACTTTGGTCTTCTTGATTGAGAGCAGCCCCACGAGTCTCGATCCGCGGATTGGCACGGACGAGCGCGCGGAGCATATCGACGAGCTTCTCTTCGATGGCCTGGTGGAGCACGACGAACAATTTCGATTTACTCCCGGTCTTGCTGAAAGTTGGGAGCAGCCGGACCCGTTGACGCTGGTCTTTCACTTACGCGGCGGAGTGCGTTTCCATGACGGACGTTTAATGACGGCGCGCGATGTGGTGTGGACCGTCAACTCGATGCGAGACGGCACCGTGATTTCGCCCAAGGCCTCGACCTATACCAGCGTGGACCGCGTGGAAGCGCCCGATGCGCACACAGTCGTTTTTCACTTAAAGCACCCGGACAACTTTCTGCTTCGCAACCTGGCCACCGGCGCCATCGGCATTGTCCCCGAGGGCAGCGGGAAAGAGTTTTGGCGGCATCCGGTGGGAACAGGGACGTTTCGGTTTGTGAGCCAGCAAATCGATCAGGATGTGGTGATCGAGCGCAATCCAACGAGCTGGTCTGAAGAGCCGAAAATCGAACGCGTGCGCTTCGCCGTCGTCCCAGATGCGATCACCGAAGCCCTTGAGTTAGAGAAGGGTTCGGGCGACGTTGCCGCCAATTCCCTGCCCCTGGATGCGCTGGCCGTGCTGGCCCGGCGGCCTGAGATTGAAGTAACGGATGGACGCGGCACGGAGATCCAGTACCTTGCCTTCAACCTGCGCGATCCGTTGCTGCGGGATGCGCGGGTGCGGCGGGCCATCGCGTGCGCCATCGACCGCAAGCTCATCATCAGCAATCTGCTGCACGGGCATGCTGTGCCCGCCGAGAGCCTGCTGCCTCCGACACACTGGGCGTGGAGCGGCGATGTGGACCACTATGAGTACGACCCGTCGCGGGCAGAGAAGCTGCTGGATGACGCCGGCTATCCGCGCGGCCCGGGCGGGGTGCGATTTCATGTGACGATGAAAACCAGCACAGTGGAAGATGTGCGACTGCTGGCTGCGGTGTTGCAACAGCAGCTGGCCAGGGTGGGTATCGCGCTCGACTTGCGCAGTTATGAATTTGCCACGTTCTATTCGGATGTGACGCGGGGCGCGTTTCAGATGTATTCGTTGCGCTGGATCGGCGGCAACGAGCAGCCCGATATTTTTGGCTATGTATTTTCGACGGCGCGCTTCTCTCCAAAGGGCGCGAATCGATCTCACTATTCCAACCCGACCCTCGATGCCCTGCTGAGCGATGCGGAGGTAAGCCAGGACACCGCGAAGCGGCGCGAAGACTATGTCGCGGCGCAGAAGATTCTGGCGCGCGATCTGCCTGCGGTGAATCTGTGGTACGTCGACAGTATTGTCGTGCACAACCGGCGGCTGACGCACGTTACTCCGACGGCTTCGGGCAGCTTTACATTTCTTAAGACGGCGGAACTGGCGCACTGACCCGGCGGCGCCGCCGCCGCAGTCTCTTATCTATCTTTGATTCATCTATTTACGGATTTCTGTGTCAATTGCTGAGTCCTCACCATGTGAGATGAATTTACTCAACCTTTTGAACGACTTAGCCGTCTACCCAAGCAGATGGACAGTTTCCGAGAGCCTCAGCAAAGGCATCTAAGACAGGACATATGAAGAGCAAGCCAATCAGAAGATTGCATCGCATATCGGTGGCGGTCGCATTTCTGCTCGCGCTGGCCGTGTGCGCGGTTGCGCCGACTCTCCTCGCACAAGTGGCGGGGCGATTTGTGGGGACGATTACCGCGATCGACAGCAACTCCCTGACGGTGAAAACCGATGCGGGCGAAGTGAAGCAGGTCCAGATTCCCGACACCGCAGTATTGAAGCGCGTTGAGCCGGGACAGAAAGACCTGAGTTCGGCGGTAACGATTCAACTCTCTGACCTGGCTACGGGCGACCGCGTGCTGGTGCGGCTCGATGCCAGCGCAACCGGGACCACGCCACAGGCGGCACAAATCGTCACCATCAAGGCAGCGGACGTAGCCCAGAAGCAGCAGCAGGACCGCGAAGCCTGGCAAAAGGGCGGTGTCGGCGGAATTGTGAAGAGCGTTGACCCCGGTGCGGGCGTCCTTGTATTGACGACCGGTGCGGGACCGACGTTGAAGACCATCACCGTTCACGTGGGCAAGGCGACAGTACTGAAACGCTACGCGCCGGCATCGGAGCGCTTCGATCTGGCGCAGCCGGCAGCCATCGATACCATCCAGGCGGGTGATCAGTTGCGCGCACGGGGCACCAAGAGCGCGGATGGGAACGATCTCGATGCCGCCGAAATTGTGTCAGGCAGTTTCAGGAATATCTCTGGGACGATCGCTTCCCTGGATGCTGGAACGAACTCGTTCCAGGTGAAGGACCTGATGACCAAGAAGCAGGTAACCGTGCACATCACGCCCGATGCGCAAATGCATGCAGTGCCCGACATGATGGCGCGGGCCTTGGCAGCCCGCTTGAAAGGCGCCGCTCCAGCCGCGGGAAGCCCCGCGAATGGCGGCAACGGAGCACCGCGCGCAGCAAGTGGACCGGCCGGCGGGAACGGGCAATTTGGCGGAGCGGGACGCGGCCAGGGCGGCGATATGCAACAGATGTTGAGTCGCGCGCCCGCCATTCAATTTGCAGATCTCAAGAAGGGCGACGCGGTAATGCTGGTTTCGACTGCGGGAACTTCCGACGTTACCGCGATCACTTTGCTCACGGGCGTGGAACCACTGCTTGAAGCTCCCGACGCGAGCCGCAACCTGCTGGCCAACTGGAGCATGGGCTCGGGCGGCGCAGGGGACGCAGAATCCCAATAAACCTTGGCACAACTGGACTGGAAAGAGCGAGGGAGAAGTGTATTTGCGATTTCATGACTGTATTCATTATCCGATCGCACTGATTTTGGGGCTTGCTTTGGCGGTGGCTGCGAATGCGCAAACCGCGCCGGACTCCGCACCTGCGCAAGCAACGCCGGCTTCAGCGCCTGCGCAAACCGTGCAACCATCCGGGCCCGCGCAGACCGCACCGGCTACTGCGCCCACGCAGGCTACTGCTCCGGCGACGACTGCCTCGCTCCACGGCCACGTGACAGATCCATCGGGCGCGCTGATTCCGGGCGCGCAGGTCACGATCACGAATTCTGCGGGTGCGACGGTGGGCCAGGCGAGCGCCGACGCCACTGGCGCGTACAACGTGCACGGATTGGCGGCGGACAATTATGTCGTGAGCGTTACCTTTACAGGCTTTGCGCCCTTTCAGTCGCAACCGATCGCCGTGGCGGCCGGCCAGATCAAGCGCGTCGATGTAGCAATGGCAATTGAAGCCGAACAGCAGAGCGTGGTGGTCACCGACGACACGCCCTCCGTTAACACTGATGCCGGCGGCAACGCCAACGCGATTGTGATCAAGGGCAAAGACCTCGACGCGCTCTCCGACGATCCGGATGAATTATCGAACGAGTTACAAGCTCTGGCAGGGCCTTCCGCGGGGCCTAACGGCGGACAAATCTACATCGATGGATTTACCGGCGGGCAGTTGCCGCCGAAGTCAGCCATCCGCGAAATTCGCATTAATCAGAATCCGTTTTCCGCAGAGTTCGACAAGCTGGGCTACGGTCGCATCGAAATTCTGACCAAGCCAGGCACTGACAAGCTGCACGGACAGTTTTTCGTCCAGGGCAACGACAATGTGTTCAACACCGGCAACCCGTTCGCGAAGAATGTTCCACCCTATAACCAGTTGCAGTACAACGGCACCATCAACGGCTCGCTGAACAAGAAAACGTCGTTCTTCCTCAGCGTGGAACAGCGCGACAACCACAATGAGCAGGTGTACAACTATTTCCCCGCAGTGCTTGACACCGCCACAGGGCAGTATGTCGAATCGACGACAAGCCTTTCCGGCACTGAAGCCAATCCGCATAACCGCATTAACATTTCGCCGCGCATCGACGTGCAGGTTGGCAACAACGACACCTTCACATTCCGCTACCAGTTCTATTACGACACCGAGTCCGGGGACATCGGCTCAACGCAGCTTCCAACGCAATCGTCGAGTTCAAAGTCCACGGAGCACGATTTCCAGGTGAGTGACGCGCACATCATCAATGAGCGCACCGTGAACGAGACCCACTTTGAGTATCGTCGCACCATGGAATCGGAGACCCCTGTGAGCGACCTGCCGACCATCATCGTGAGCGGCAACTTCAGCGGCGGCGGCGCCGCGGCTCAATCGTCCAACGATCATCAGGACCACCTGGAACTGCAGAACTTTACCACCATGAGTGTGGGAAATCACGCCATCAAGTTCGGCGCGTGGCTGCGCGACAATCGCGACGCCAATGATTCATTCTCGAATCGCAATGGCACCCTGGTCTTTAGCGAGGCTGGCTATCTCGCGACGTTGACCGCGCTGGCCAATGGGCAGAATCTGAACTCAATCGGCAGCAACCTCACCAACCTGAGCATCGCGGCGGGACGCACTGCCTATACCGCCAACGTATTCGACGGCGCGTTGTTCTTCCAGGACGACTGGAAAGTGAACCCGCGACTGACACTCTCCGGCGGTCTGCGCTGGGAAACACAGAACCACATCGCCGACCACAACGACTGGGCGCCGCGATTGGCCATGGCATTCGCTCTCGACCCGCACGGCAAGACGCCGGCCAAGACTGTGCTGCGCGCCGGATACGGCATCTTCTACGATCGCCTGCAAGTTGGCAGCCTGCTTGAGGCGACGCAGCAAAGCATCAACTCCGGACAGTTGCAGGTGACGACCACCTCTCCCAGTTGCTTGAACGGAACGAGTCTTACCGCGATTGATTTTTCGGGATGCGTGCCAGCGCCGCCCTACACGACAACGACAGATAGCACGATTGTGCAGATCGCACCAAACTTCCATGCGCCCTATACACATCAGATCGGCACGAGCCTCGAGCGCCAGGTGACAAAGACGATCACCGGCACGCTGACTTACCTGCACTCCTATGGCGTGCACCAGATAGTGACGCGCAATGCGAACCCGTACACGCCTTCGCCCGGGACAACGTTCTATAACAGCACGACGGGTCCTCGACTGAATCCAAATCTGGGTATCGTTGACCAGTCCTACTCCGAAGGCGTCTTCAAACAGAACCAGATGATCGTGAATGTGAACGCACGAATCTCACCCAAGTTCAGCGTGTTCGGATTCTACAATCTGTCGTTTGCCAATGGGGACGGCGCGGGCGGCACCGTGTCGAACTCTTATGATTTGAAGCAGGACTACGGACCAGCGGGGTTTGTATCGCGCAACATGGTTTTCCTAATGGGCAACTACCAGGGGCCGTGGGCGCTTCGCTTCAATCCGTTCCTGGTCGCGCGGTCGGGCCGCCCTTACAACATCGTCTCCGGAAGCGACCTGACGGGCGACAACTTCATTAACAGCCGGCCTGCTTATGCAGACTCAACGGCCTGCTCAGCCAGCGCGCCGAGCGCCCAATATATCTCAACGTCTTACGGATGTCTTGATGTGCTTCCGGGGCCCGGAGAAGATCTTATTCCCATCAACCTCGGCAATAGCCCTTCGTCGGTGGCCTTCAATCTCCGAGTAAGCCGCGCGTTCGGCATTGGTCCCAAGGTCGCGGCGACCGCGGGAGCCAGCGGCGGACCACCTCCCGGAGGCGGGCCTGGCGGCGGCGGACGCGGCGGTGGACCCGGCGGTGGTTTCGGGCCGGGTGGATTTGGTGGCGGCGGTGGACCTCGTGGAGCGATGGGCGGGCAAGCTGCATCGAACCGCAAATACAACCTGACATTTACTGCGCAGGCGCTCAACCTCTTCAACGATATCAATTATGGAACGCCCACCGGCACGATCGATCCGACGCCCGTGTATGCAGCGGATGGCACCACAATTACCGGTTACACGCCAGGGCAATCGTTCCAAAAGTCACGCGGTCTGGCGGGACAGATGTTTTCGCAGGGGCCGGCTTCGCGGCGCATCTTCATTCAGGCGATTTTTTCTTTCTGAGCGAAGACATCGAGTAGTTGAGAGGGTCGGGGTTGAGGCCCCGGCCCTTTTTGTTATCCAACTACCGTGCAGCACCCACCGTGGCCGGTTGCGGCAGATTGGCGAACGCGTCCGCAAGTGAGATGACCCGAAGCTGCGCCTTGAGGGCGTCAAGAGAAGCCGCCGTGGTTGCGGTGATCTCCACCGTTTCATCGGGCAGCAGGTTGAAGTAGTTATCAGAAACATCCACGTCGAGCGATCCAAAGGACAGATAGACGCTACGCGCCAGTACGGGCGAAGTGATGCGAACTTTGTAGCTGCCACTGGCGCCGGTGATTTGGACGGCGAGAACCGCGGGCTTCAGATGAACTTCTTTCGTAGGCGCGAGGTAAATGAGATTGCGCGAAAGTTGTGTTGTGGCTGAGATGAGTTCGGCGACGACGAAAACGCGCGAAGTGTCGGAGGCGCCAGCTTCCGTCAGCTTGACCAGCGGCCAATCGAGATAGACCTTGCTGCTAAGTGGATCGACGCTCACATCGTGTTTGTCTTCAAGCAATACCTTGCCATCGAAATCCATCAAGCGCATGCGGAGAGTGGCTGCCTGCGCCGTAGTTTTGTCAGACACAATGTAGACCTTCACCGAGCCATTCTCAACATGCGGCGACACCAGAAGTGGCGCGTAAAAGCGGCGCGCGTAATACTGCAGGGCCTTCCAGCGGCCGTAGTAGTCGATCGACGACCACGACGCGACCGGCCAGCAATCATTCAACTGCCAGAAGATGGAGCCCATGGTTTCGGGACGCGAGCGGCGAAAGTGCTCTGCCCCGATCTTGATTCCCTCAGCCTGCAGCACCTGGCTTACATAAAGGAAACTCGCGAAATCCTTCGGCTCCGGATAATCCTTGAGCAGGTAGTCGTGGATAATTGCGTTGCCTTCGTTGTTCTTCTGGTGTGCCAGCATCACGGGCGTAAAGATGCCGGTGCGATCCTGAGGCTGAGTGAAGGATTCGATCGTGCGCATCTCAGGAAACGACTGAAATCCGTACTCGGTGACGAAGCGCGAATTGTGCGTTTCGTAGGTCGCGAAGGGCACGCGACCATGCCACACATCCCACAAGTGCGCGTCGCCGCTCTGATACTTATCGCTGATCGCCTCATAGTCTGCACTCGGCGAACTGGGCCAATAGGGCGTCTCCGGCGCTACGCGCTCGACAACACGATTGAGGATGCCGCTGAACTCCGTGAGATAGTCCTGCCACATCTGAAACTTGATCTCGGGCGCAAGCGCGCCCCGATCGCCCCAGTTGAGTGCTGCCTCGGTTTCATTATTGCCGCACCACAGCACGATACTCGGATGATTGCGCAAGCGGCGCACCTGGTCTTCGGCCTCGGCCTCGATGGTCTGCTTGAAAGCGTAGGTGCCGGGCTGCCAGTCGTTGCCGAACATGAAGTCCTGCCACACCATGATGCCGAGCTCGTCGCAGGTCTGGTAGAACTCGTCTGTCTCGTAATAGCCGCCGCCCCAATGACGAATCATGTTCATGTTGGCATCCCGCGCGGATTGCAGAATGCGCCGGTAGTCCGCGGTGGTGACGCGATTGGGGAAACTGTCGAACGGGATAACGTCCGCTCCTTTTGCAAAGACCGGAATACCATTCACGATGAACTGAAACGAGCGGCCCCACTGATCGAGATGCCGATCGAGCACGATGGAGCGGAGGCCGGTCTTCACCGCACGCGTGTCGGCGACCTTGCCCGCCGTAGTGACATGCGCGGTGAAATCGTAGAGCGCCTGATCGCCGTAGCCCGCGGGATACCAGAGTTTCGGTTGGCGCATTTCGATGGGCAGGTCGATGAGGTTCCGGCCCGCATGTAGGTACGCTGTAGTCGAAACGGACGGTTCTACCCCCGCGATCGGCACACCGCTGCCCCAGTAGGAAACCGAGATGCGCGCCGGGCCGGGCGCGGATACATCCACTTCGACCTGCGCATCGATGTGCGCCACTGCCTTGTTCACGTCGCGCTGGCGCACAGCAAAGTCGACGATGCGAACCTTGTTCCACGACTCGATGCGCACAGGACGCCAAATGCCGCTAGTAACAAAGCGCGGTCCCCAATCCCATCCATACTCATAAGCGGCTTTGCGAATATACGTTTTCGCCGCGGTCCTGGTGCGCGGTTGCCAGGGATCGGTCGCGGCCACCAATTGCGCGGCCTTGATCGGCGACGGAAACACGACGCGCAATTGATTGCTGCCCGCATGCAAGTGGCTCTTGGCAGGAACGCGCCAAGTCCGAAACGAATCATCCGCGTTGATCAATTGAGCGCCATTGAGAAAGACCTGTGCCGCGGCGTCGAGGCCATCAAAAACGAGGTCGACGTTGGAGCGGACGAGCAATGCCGACGTCATGTCGAAGTTGACGCGGTACTCCCAGCTCTCGTTTTCGATCCATTGCAACTTCGACTCATTATCGCGAAAGAAAGGGTCGTCGATCTTCTTGTTGGCGAGAAGGTCGAGGTGCACATCGCCGGGAACTGTTGCCGGCATCCAATTCGCTTCGGCGGCCTGCGGAGTAGAACTGATCTGTCGAAACTGCCAGCCATGATCGAGCGCAAGAACTACATTTTGTGCGCGAGTGGACTGCGTGTGCACTGCAGTCTGCGCAGACACGATGGCGCCAATCGCCAAGGCGAGGCACACAGCAGCAACGCTGCGAAGAGTGCAGCTCATCGAAAATCCTCCAATGGCCGATGGTAAAGAGGAATACCTGCGAACGCGGCCGAAAAGTTCGCTGATAAGCCTATCACGGTGAATTTCGCGAAAGGACGGCTACGCATGATGTTCAAGCAGCTCGCGGTAAAAGCACTCCCACTCTGCAAAGCGAACTGAGGTGCTGAAGTGTTGGCCGATGCGCAGGCGCGCGGCGCATCCGAGAGACGCTCGACCCGCGGGAGGCTCGCGCATCAGGGCGATCATCGCGCGGCGCAGGGCCTCTGAGTCCTTCGCCGGCACCAGAGCGCTCGCTGCGTCGCCGACCAACTCACGCACACCGCCAACGTCGGTGGCCACAATCGGCTTCCGCATCGCCATCGCCTCGCCCACCACCAGCGGCATACCTTCCCACGCGGACGAGAGAACAAAAGCATCGGCGGCATCCAGCAGCGCTGCCATGTCGCGGCGCAGGCCCAGCCAGCGGACGCAGTTCCTGAGACCGAGTCCGGCAGCGATACTTTGCAGTTCCTTCCCAACATGAGGATCCCCTTCTCCGGCGATCCAGAGCTTTGATTGCGGGAGAGCGGCATGCGCAGCAGCAAAGGCGCGAAGCAGATTCGGAAAGTCTTTTGCAGGCGAGATGCGGCCTGCGGCCAGCCAGACAAAATCGTCGCCGGCGTCGAGCTCGCCGCGGGTGGCCGCGCGGCGATCCGAGTCTGGTACAAAATCGTCGGTGTCGATGGCGTTGGTCCGCACCGAGCACTTGCGACGCGGCACAGCTTTAAGATGAATTGCTCGATCGCCAGCAGCCGCACTGACAGCGGTGGTGTGGAGCACAAGCGGGTCCGTCAGACGATAGGCCAACATGCGCAGCCGGCCGCCTTCATAGACATTATGGATCGTCGACAGAATCACCTGCGACGGGGCCAGCACCTTGAGCATGCGCGCCACTAGATTCGCCGGATAGGTGTGGCTGTGCACAAGATCGGGATGAAAGGCGCGCAGAAAGTGTCGCCCCCGCATTACCCCAGCGCAGAGCGAAGCCGGTGAATTGCGCATGTCGAGATGGATGACGTCGAGGGACGTCGACCATTCTTCAGACTGCCGGGGACGAAGGACAACCAGCGCGACTGTATGCCCCCGCGCGGCCATGTGCTCGGCCAGTGCGATGACCTGGCGCTCGGCTCCGCCGATTCCGAGGGACGTGAGCATGTAGGCAATACGCATCGAGTCGCAATCTCAAGAAAGATTGAAAACGATGCTACGCGAAGTGAATCAACTCTCGCTGTGCTTCCCGACACTGCGCTTGATCAGCGTGTCGACGGCAATCGCACCGGGCCCGAGAATCAGAATCAGCAGCGCGGCGAACCAGTAGGTATAGGGTGTCGCGCCGTAAAAGTCGTCGGGCTTTGTGAGGAAATGGGAAAAGTTGACCCGGTCGTCCGGCACGCTTAGATACGCCATCGTCATATTGATGAACAGCACGAGTGAGGTAAGGCGCGACGCGATGCCGAGTGCAAACAAGATGCCGCCGACAAGTTCGATCAGAGCCACGGCCAATGCCGTCATGTGGGGCGCGGGCAGGCTCAGCGACGTGAAGAAGTCTGTCACTTTGTCCAGATGGGTCAGCTTGCCCCAGCCGTCCTGCGCAAATTGAAATCCCCAGTAGAGTCGAATCGCGAGGAGCAGCGGGGATTGCAGACGGCTCATGATTGCGGCAGCGCGAGAGTAGAGGTCAATGATCTTTTGCATGAAGTTCCGTTCCGGAGAGGTCGCTTATTCTTTGATCCACGATTCAAGATCGGGTGCACAGATCCATCCGAGCTCCGCCCAGGTCGCGAACCACTCGCGCACAAGCTTCGCGCGGCGTGCAGCGGGAACGCGCGAGCCAATGAAACCAGTGTCCAGCGCGTCCGCGAGCGGCAGTCCCTGGCGAATGGCGGCAAGAGTGAGAAACTCTTCGCGTTTCAGGCGCCGATAGTAAACGGAAAAGTCGACACGATGTGCAGCGAGCCAGGTCGATCGACGACGCAGGCGCGGCAATTTAGCAGCGGGCGCGTCTTCCTCGTCGTGCTTCACGCCGGCCTCACTGGTCTGGCGCTTGTCGCCTTTATGCAGGCCGAGCACAAGGTCATCCGCGGGATAATCGAGGGCCACGAGGCGCAGATGCGGCTGCAGCGCGAGGCGTGAACCGGAATCGAGCGTGGCGATCTGATCGAGCGTCAGTGGCGTCCGTTCAGCGGAATCAAATGCCTCAACGAAGGCCCACTCAATGCGCGCAACATCGACTGCAAGCCCATGACGACGCCCTGTGTACTTCGGATTGGCAAGCAGCCACTCCGCCAGCCTGGAACCTAGATTGCGTAGTGTGAAGGAACGATTGGGATGCGCCGTCAGGTAGGCGATGCTGAGTGCTTCAAATGCCCGCGCGCCAACCACAGTTCGCAACGCAGGGAAATCCTCCGCCAGCGCGCCCAGCACGCGGTACCAATACTGGCGGTTGTAGATCTCGAGGCGCTCAAACGGAGTCAAATTGCTATTCGGCGCAATGAAGGACGCGGCGACTTCGTTCATCGCGCGGCCATCGGGCGCCGTGGCACGCATGTCTTCGTCCGGCGTCAGCGGCTGCATGACGGCGGCGGCCATGGTGCGCTGCAATTCACCGAGAGGCATGGTCGATCCGGTCATTTCGCCACCTCCGCCAAATCATCCGAATGCCGATGCAGGTAGCGTTCCGCCTTTTTCGCCTCAGCATGCACTTCGTCGAAGCTGGGAATGTGGTCATCCCACTCGAGCAACGTTGGCGTAGGGCCGCAGCGCTCGATCGCGCGTGCATACAGCTGCCATACCGGATCGATGACGGGATGATCGTGCGTGTCTAGAATGTATTTTTCGTATTTTGAATGACCGGCGATGTGGATCTGCGCGACCCGGTGCGCGGGCACGGCATTTACGTAGTCCATCGGGTTAAATTCATGATTCACCGAGGAGACGTAAATATTGTTCACGTCGAGCAGGATGCCGCAGTCGGCACGCTCCACTACCTCATTCAAAAACTCCCACTCCGTCATCTGCGAGCCGGTGAACGCGGCGTAGCTCGAAACATTTTCGACGGCCACAGGAATTTCAAGATAATCCTGCACCATGCGCACGCGCTCCACGGTGCGCTCGACAGCCTCCCATGTATACGGCAGCGGCAGCAGGTCGTGCGTATAGGTGCCGTCGAACGATCCCCAGCAGAGATGGTCGCTCAACCACGGAGTTCCGGTGCGGCGCACAAGTTGCTTCAACCGGCGCAGATGCTCTGGATCGGGCGCGGTCACCGAACCGAAGTACATCGAAACGCCGTGCTGCACAACGCGGTAGCGCTCGAGAATCTGATCGAGCATGGCCAACGGGCGGCCGCCATCGATCATGAAATTCTCTGAGATGATCTCGAACCAGTCCACTACCGGCTTGCGCGAAAAAATGTGCTGGTAGTGCGGAATGCGGAGACCGATGCCGACGCCGTGATCTTGAAACGCATTGAAGCGATTGCCGGGCATAAGGAGTGACAGGAACCAGGGAATAGGGAATGGAAAATCAGGGAGTGACGGCGCTAAAAAGCAGGATCGGTCGCGGGCAAATTCAGGGAGAAATTACGAGGTGAATTCGCCCGCGGCCGATCCCGGTCGATTAGGCGAACTTGGGCATCTTGGAGCCGTCGGTTGCGCAGCCACCCTTGCCCTTGCAGCTGTTCTTGCCCTTGCAGCCGTTGTCGCTGGACTTGCAGCCGCCCGTACCCTTGCAATCGTTTTTGCCTTTACAGGAGTGCTTGTCAGCGTTGTCGGCAGCGGTATAGCGCAGGCCGGCCTTGGCCACCTTGGCCGAGCCGTTCTTGGCTGTCGCACCGGTGGTAGCCGCGTGAGCGGCGACAGTTCCGCCCATCAAACCGGTGAGCGCAGCGGTGAGCAGCAGAGCATTGAATTGGTTCTTCATGGAATTGACCTCGCTTTGGGGTTGGGGCGGAGGGGTCCGCCGGTTGCGACCTGGAGGTCCGGCCGGGGCCGACCCTCCTGCATTTTTGTGGCACGCACCTTAGGAGTGCGTGTACCGCGGAAAGGTTACAAGGAGCGCCCTCAGTTGGGAAATGAATTTCTGCGCTCCGTCCCTTTCATGTGACGAACGGGAGCAGGGGTCGATTGGATTGGAAAGGGATTCTGTGTTTTACCCTGAGGTTGCCCCATCCCCGTGGGATGCCGCAGATCGTGTGGAGGTTAGCCTTGGATTCTCGAAAGTGGAGCAGTTTAAGTGGCGCCAGCCTGGTCGTCGCCCTGGCGCAAAGTCTCTGTACGGCCGTCCTGACCATCAGCGGTATCCGCGTGGCCATCGGGCTATCCGCGTTGGCCGCCGCCAGCGGAATCTACGCCCCAGCCAGGGGCTTCCACCAGGACGCCATCCGCATACCCATGTTGATTCTGGCCACCGTAGGCGCGCTTGTGAACCTCGCCGTACTGGCGTGGATTCGCCACTTGCGCTCGCGGCCTTCCGCGCAGTGGCGAAAACGTGAACGGACTGCGAAAGAGAAGCGTTTAGAAAAACTGCAGATCGCCATGGCGATTCTCACCCTGATTCTTGTGGGGCTCGAGACCTGGACGCATCCCATGGTGCACCGCACGGGGCCGCCGCCGGTGGAACGCGCGAATCCAGGCTAGGGCGAACACCGGACACGCCTATGTGTCGACGCGATTAAGTGCCTCATCAATCCGCGCATGCAGCCGTTCGCTGAAGCCGGCAGGTAGCTCAAACACCCGCTCGTCCGCCACCAGGATCACCACATTGCGCGTAGAGTCGAGTACGGCCGAGCAGATTTCGCAAGTCTCCAGGTGCTTGTCGATGTCGGCGCGCAATGCGGCATCCACCTCGCCGTCGATGTAGGCGGAAATGTGCTGCCACACGTGTTTGCAGTCAATCCTCATCGGCGCCCCCCAAACCAGCTTTTTCGTTGAGGGGAAAATCCCTTCAATTGCGGCGCCAGCTCCTTTTGCAGCAGTGCGCGTGCGCGATGCAGCCGCACCTTGACCGCTCCTTCGCTGAGGCCAAGGGCGCTTGCTGTCTCGCGAATATCCATCTCTTCGATGTCCCGAAGCAGGACAATGTTACGGTAAATCTCCGGCAACGCTTCCACGGCCTTGCGCAGGATCGCGCCTAACTCTTTCTGTTCGAGGGCCTCCAAAGGCACCTCACGCCAACTGGTCAGAATGGCCGGGGTAAAGTCGCCGCTCTGCTCGTCGGATTCCGCATCCAGGGAATCTTCGCGGCGGGTGCCAATCTTGCGCAGACGGCCCAGGCCCTCATTGCGCGCGATGGAGAGGACCCAGGTGCGGAACTGCGCATCGCCGCGAAACAGGTGCAGGTTAAGGTAGACCTTGAGGACCGTTTCCTGGGCCGCGTCTTCGGCGTCCGCTTCATTCTTAAGCATCGAAAACATCATGAAATAGATGGCGCGCTCACAGGGGCGGATGAGCTGGTGAAACAGGTGCTTCTCGCCTGCAAGAATGCGCCGAATACATTCGGCCTCGGATTCTGGGAGGGGCGCGGTCATCGTCGGCGAGGGGAGTTCCGGCCGCGGCGGAGTCTCCGCGACAGACTTATGCAGCCACTATAACGGATCGAAGAGCCACGGTTGAACCGGCACCGATGCTTAAGGCAAGCTGCATAAGTTTTTCTTTCTAAAAAGAATCCTTATTCCAAAAAAACGCAAAGGGGCTGTACAATCACACCACGAGGAAATCCCATGGCCGGAGATATTCAGTTAACTTGCAGCGATTGCGGGCAAGATTTCACCTTCACCGCTGCTGATCAGGCGTTCTTCCAGGAACGCGGTTATTCGACCCCAAAACGCTGTAAGCCTTGCAGGATGGCAAAGAAGAATGATCAGGGGGGAGGGGGTTCCGGCTATCGTTCGGCTCCTTCACAGGGAACGCCTGTGATCTGCTCGGGCTGCGGGCAGCCAACCACGGTGCCATTTGAGCCCCGTGGCGACCGGCCAGTATTCTGCCGCGATTGCTACCAGGCGCGCAAAGGCAGCAGCGGTGGTGGGGGCGGCGGCCGTTCGCGTAGCGGCGGCGGTGGTGGCGGACGCTACTAATTCAGGGTCCAGTCTGCAGGGTCCGGTTTCTACCCGGGCCCTGAATCCTTTCAAGCCCAGTTTCCCGTCTCCACTGTGTGACAGTAAAAAAATCGTTCACCGGGCGAAAATTCAAGCTCTGAGGTGCGCCGCATCCGACCACGATCGTGCGAAATCGATTGTGTCCCTGCTGCGGAAAAGGCTCGCTGAACGTCACATCCGATTCTGGCTCAAGTCCGCCTATAACGGGCTATTGATTAGTTAGATAAGTTAAACTCCGGTTCGAATTCCACTTTGCACTCTCCTCGTTACAAACTAGACAGACGCGTGCATGCGCACGCGGTGCCACTTCATTTGGATCTGCAGGCCAGGCCGCTTGACAGTCCCCAGCAGATTTCATGTCCAGACTTTAGTATGAATAAAGGAAAACGATCCATCCTTATGGCCGTTCAAACCTCGTTTGCGGAGTTAGCCAGAAAAAGCCTACGGTGCCTGCGCCTGGGGATCTTCGCCCTGCTGTCAGCGGCGCTGGTGATGGCGGCTTCGCTCGGATCCGCGCAGGCGCCGGACTCTCGCAGTGTATTAGCTCCATCGCGAGAGCGGGCACAAACAGCCGATTACCGCATTACAGGCCGTCTGGTCGAGGTGGACGCTAAAGGCGCTCGCACCAGCTACGGCGTCACCATTAAGGCCCATTGGTTTCCTGGCGTGTTGCGCGTGCTGCTCGACGTGACTTCGCCGGCTAATGCCCGCGAACGGATCCTGCTTGAAATGCGGCCCAATGGGCAGGACGCGATCTCTGTTGCGCGCCCTGGCGACAAGACGGTTGCTCCTCTTCCCTTTTCCCAGTGGGCCGAGGGCGTGCAGGGCGGCGCCTTCAGCTACGAAGATTTTCTCGAGCCACAATATTTCTGGTCATCGCAGACCGTGGTGGAAGAAGTAAAGCGAGGCGCGCGCGATTGCGAAGTGGTGAAGAGCACGCCGGGAGCAGCAGATCGCACCCATTATGCCGATGTGCGTACCTGGCTCGACAAGACCATCGGCTTTCCGATTTACGCGGAAAAGACGTTGAAGGGCTCAGGCGGAGTGAAGGAATTCACCTACTTCGGCCTGCGTCATGATGAAGGCGTCTGGTCAGCAAGCCAGATTGAAGCAGCACTGCACGGCAAGCCCGGCTCAACCTTGCTTATCATTGACAAGGGAAGCGCCAAGGCGAAACTTACGGCGAAAGACTTCGGTCCCGAAGCGATCATCCATTTCTAGGGGGTTAAGTGAATCTAGCGGTATCCATCGTAGGCGTCGCCGCCTGTCTGGTGCTCATCGGCTTTTTGTACCAGGTAATCGGCGCGCGCCGCGACCGAAAGCGGTACACGAGCGAGGGGCGCCTGGTCGACATCGGCGATGGACGCAGGATCTACCTGCTTGAGAAAGGGTCCGGCGGCCCGACAGTGCTCTTCGAGGCAGGCATAGCGGCCACCAATTTGAACTGGCTGCATATTCAGGACAAGGTGGCGCGGTTCACGGGCACCGCCTCATACGATCGCATCGGCCTGGGATGGAGCACGTCCAGCCACAGTGCGCGCACCCCGGCAAACATTGTGGTCGAGTTGCATGCCATGCTGGAAGGCGCAGGCCTCAAGCCACCGTACGTGCTGGTTGGGCACTCCTTCGGCGGACTGGTGATGCGGCGCTTTGCACTGCACTACCCCGATGAGGTTCAGAGCCTGTTGCTCGTCGATCCCATGCGCTGCGAAGAGTGGCCGCCTCTCGACCCAAGCAAGCAGAGCCAGGTTGACCGGGGCAAAACGCTTTCCAGTTTCGCAATTCCCATTGCCCACGTCGGACTGGCCCGCCTCGCGGTGACTTCCCTGCTGTGCCGGTCAGGCTGGATCACGCGCCGCCTCTCTGTGGCCAGCGGCCACAGCGCAAAACATGTGCTCAGCCGCGTCACCGAAGAAGTAGGAAAAATGCCGCGTGAGGTATGGCCCGTGGTGGCCGCGCACTGGTCGCGCCCCGGCTACTACAAGGGCATGCGCAGCCATGTGGAGTCGGTGCCGGACACGGTACGCGAGATGCAGGACGCCGATCCCATCCGTAATATCCCAATCCTCGTGCTCACGCCAGAGAAATCGACGCCGCTGTCAGACGAATGCCTGCGCCGCATCGGCGACAATGTGAGGCAGATGATCGCGCCCGAGAGCGCGCACTGGATACATCTCGATCAGCCGCAACTTGTGGTCGAATCAATTCGGCAGATGGTGCTGGCAAGCAGTCCCGAAGCCGTCGAAGTGACTGTGTAATTTACTTCTTTTCGCCGGCGATGAAGGTAGTCCACGGACCAGCTTTCATGTCGTGCAGAATCGGCTTCTCCCATGCAAACTCGGGATGCGCCGCGAGAAACGGCGCCGCCAGAAAATCCTCGCCGCAGGGATGTCCGGCCCTTCCAATGAAGCTCAGCTTCGCCGCCAAGTCGGAATCCATGACCTTGCCTGTCACCGCGCCGCCCGGATCAAACGGCGGATCATCCCACACTTTTTCACCCACTGGCGATGTATCTTCGTGGCCGCACAGGCTGCGCTTGCCGGCGTCAACCTTGTGCTCGTAGCTGTCGTAGTGGTCGGAGAGGTATGCCTCGGCGAGCGTCGTGTCAAGCTTGCCGTAATGTTCCTTCACGAACTCCTCGGCGCGAATGTGGCGTGCGTTCATTGAGCTCTCAGAATCGTTGGGGTTGAACCCCGGCGTGTCATCGCGAACCAGTTCAGGATCGGCTGCGAAGTTCGATGAAACGAAATAGCCATCCTTCTTCTTCGTAAGCGGCGTATGCTTCAGGCCGAGTTCGAGATAGGCGATCTCGCCCGTCTTGCGATCACCCACCAGCCACGAGTTCGCGTAGCCGCCGTTGTCGCCTTCGCGCATGATGGCCGCGTACTCATCGATAGACGTCGCATACTGCATGGCCTTGCGCGAGCGCTCGAACTCCGGAATCCCGTTCACGTCGAAACCCTTCGCCATGGGCAGCGTCGTTTCCGTAATCATCAAGCCGGCGGCGTTGACGCCGAAATCGTCCTGACTGGTGATTACGCCCGGCAATCCATCCATCAAGAGGTGTTGCCCGTGCGCCGGCACAATGTCGAATACCACGGTCCAGCGCTCTCCGTCGGCATACGACGACCAGTTACTGTGCGCAATCACGATTTTGCCGTCCTTGGTCGCGGAGCCGGTCGCAATCAACGCGCTGCACTTTCCCGGCGCAACCGCGGCAGGAGGATTGGGTTTGCCCTCTTTCATATTCAGCATGGGCAGATAGTAGTTGCTCAACTCGATATCGCCATTCAACGCGACAATGTCCCACAGATCGAGCTTCGATCCCTGTGCATGAAGGCCGTCGACGACGCCCTTCAACTCCGCCTGGTATTCAGGTTCGATGTGCGGCCATAAGACTGTCTTTGCCGCATCGCGAAAGAAACTCCACGGGCGCTTGTCTTCATGCGGCGCTGTGACGGTGTAGACGTGCACATTGTCTTCAATCTCGCGCGCCAGCAAATATCCATGCTGGAAGCCAACCTGTTCCGGTGTGCCTTCGAGATGCACGTAAGTCCAGCCGCCCTCGTTGAATTTGTAGGCTCCGTTCAAACGCGCATCGGCTGCGCCGTCGTGGGAGGGCCTCGGATGAGCGACTGCCCCGGCCATCGCAGGTGAAGCAAGCAGCGCGACAGCAAGCAGGGAGACAGAAAGACTGCGGGAAGGCCTTGTAGGCATGGGTCTTTTCTCCAGAATGAAGTAAACCTATCACGACAACCGGGCCCGCGGGGAGCGAGCCCTGGCGGAATTGTCAGCGCTTCTTCGTTGGCTTGGCGGCAGGCTTCTTGGCTGCCGGCTTCACAGGCTTGGGCGCAGGCTTCTTCTTCGCCGGCGCTTTCTTGGCGGCGGGCTTCGCTTTTACCGGCGTCTTCGCAACCGGTTTTGCCGCAGCCTTTTTGGCTGCAGGCTTCGCAACCGCAGCAGCCTTCACTGGCTTGGCGGGTGCGACCTTCACGGGCGGAGCAGGCTTGGATTTGGCCACCGTCGCGGCGGCCTTCGTAAGTGTCGCTGCTTTCGCAGGCGCAGGCTTCGCTTCGGGCTTCTTTGGCTCAACCTTGCTCTTGGCTGCAGGCACCGGCTTCTCTTCCTTGGCCGGCTTCGCAGTTTCCTTCACCGGCTTCGACCGTGCGGCCGCTTTTTGTCCCTTGATCGGAGCGGCGTCTTTCTTTCCACGCTTGGCGGGCGCAGGTTCATCCTCGTCGACTTCGCCCTCTTCTTCGTCTTCGCCGTCGTCGATCAGTTCATCGTCGAGGTCGCTCTTGGGAATCTTGATGCCCAGATCGATCTCTTCATCGTCCGCAGTGCCAATGTCGTCGAGGTCATCTTCGTCGGCCGCGCCCTCCTCCGCTTCGTCATCGTCGTCGAACGAGCGCTCCTTCACTTTCTCCGCGCCGCGCTTGGCACGCGACCGCTTGATCGTAACTTGTGGCGGAGGCGCCGGCGGCGAATGCGGCTCAAGGAACGCACGCAGCTCCTCCGGCGTAACCAGCCGCCCATCGATGAATTCGAGGAAGAGCTTGTGCACAATTTCTTTGTAAGTCGGCAGTTCCGGCGTGATGCGCATCTCCTGCATCAGCGCGTGCGGAATGCGCTGCCGCGCCTCAGGCCAGACCCTCAGGAATTGCTCGTAGCGCTCTTTGACAGCCGCGGTGTTACTCGTAAATCCAAGCCAGAGAACTGCCTCGGGATCATAACTCGTAAACAGGTTATAGCTCGCCGAGGGCGTCGCATTCTGCTTGGTAAGCAACACCTTCTGGAATCCGGAAGCCAGCGAATCCAGTGTGCTCCACTCCTCAACGAATCCGGGACGCAGCAACTGCTTCTTCAACGCAGCCAGATCCTTCGACGCCATCTTGGCCGTGAGCAACTGCATCTGCGCCGCAGACATGTCAGGGTGGACGCCCTGCACCTGCAGTTCGACAGAAAGAGCATGCAGCGCCTGCAATTTCTCTTCGTCAGCCTTGTTGGCGGTCCATGCCGGGAACAATACCTTCATCCAGCCGTCCGCCTCCAGCGCCTTCAGCACCTTGAGTCCGTCGTCTTCGTGGCCAATCTGTTCGAGCTCATAGCTGCGCGCATGGTTCGACAGATACTCGATAACGTTTTCCTCGCGCGCATTGTCATAGCGAGTTTGTGTGCGCGGATCAAGGTCCCAGCCGAGACGAGCGCGATAGCGGGAGGCGCGAATCAACAGCGAAGGCTCCTCGAGGAAGCCGTAGTTCGACACCAGGCGCAGGGTGCGCGCCTCAATATCGGCCGCGCCATTCAGCGGATCCATCAGCAGGCCAAACGACCCCTCGTTGAGCGAAATGGCCATGGCGTTGACGGTGAAATCGCGTCGGCGAAGGTCTTCCTGAATCGACGCTGGATGAAAGACTGGCTTGCCTGGCGTGGGAAACTCGGTGCGATGCGTGCTCACCACGTCGACGCGCACCGTTCCCGGGAAACAAAGGTAGAGTGACTTGGACGGTTCGTCTTCGCCCCAGACCTTGCCGCCCGCTTTTTCAATCGGCTTTTTGAGCTTCAGGGCGTTGCCGTGCACGGCAACTTCAAGATCGCGGACAGCATGCCCGCTGGTCAGGTCCCGAACGGCATCGCCCGTGAGAAAAAGGATGACTCCCGCTTCGCGGGCCACTTCGCGCAAATGGCGGAGGGCGTTCTGTTGATCGGCAGACAGCCGGTTCTCAAGAAGGTAAATGTAGTCGGGCATTCCGTCCCTGCTTCTTTCCTCCCCTGTCCGGGCCAAGTCCCTGATGTGCTTACGCTTACAGTGCTCCCCGGCAGAGGTTGCAAAGCAGTACCTTATCACAATCAAGGCATGTTGGCTATAGTCATCTGCACTGATAATGCTGCGTTTAGGCTCGCCGACTTGCCTCCGCCGTGCGACAATCCAGGGGGATGGCCTCGTCGCGTAAACCTGTGATTGTGCGGAAGTTCACCCGGGACTGGGTGGCCGGGTACGCTGGCGTGATTTTTGGTCAGGATGCAGCTGCTCTGGAGGTCCTGGACCTGACCGGCAAGGTGCTGACCGTCGACTGGTCTGCCGTAAAATGGGTTTGCTACGTCCGCGATTTACCTGCCCCTTCCACCGACCAGGTCAACCCCGAACGCCTGTTGCAGAGGCGGTTTGCTGTCCGCCCCCGGACCGCCGGCCTCTGGCTGCGTATGACCCTCACCGACGGCGAAGAGTTGGAGGGTCTGGCGGCCAATGATCGCTCCCTTGTCGAGGGCGCCGGCCTGCTGCTGACCCCGCCCGACACCCGTTCGAACACGCAACGCATCTACGTGCCGCGCCGGTCGATCCAGACACTCAAAGTTGTCAGCCTCATCGGGGCGGGTTCGCGCAAACGGGGCGCAACCACCCCGCAGCCGGAGCTGTTTCCTCCCGATCAGGACGGCGACTAAAGCGCGCACAGTTCGTGCCGAGCGCCGTCCGGTACAATCTCCTCGATGAAACTTGGCGAGCTGGCAACCCGGTTAGGGGCGGAACTGCGCGGCGACGCGGAACTGGAAATTACTGGCGTCAAAGGGATTGAGGAGGCCGGTCCCACCGAGATCACCTTCGTCGCCAATCCCAAGTATGGTGGCCTGGCGCGAAAAACGCATGCCGCCGCCGTGGTCGTCGAGCCGGAGTTTCCTGAAATCACCGCAGCCACTCTCCGCATCAAGAATCCGTATCACGCCTTCTCGCGGGCGCTGGGTATGTTCTATCAGCCGCCGGTCTATCCCGCGGGCATTCACGCAACCGCCGTCATCGATCCGACAGCTGTGGTCGGCGAAGGCGCGCACATCGGGGCCTACGTCGTCATCGGGCCCAATGTAAAGCTGGGCCCGCATGCAACTTTGCTGCCTCATGTCGTGCTCTACCCCGGCGTCGAGGCCGGCAGCCACTTGTTCGCCCATGCGCACGCCGTGGTGCGCGAAGGCTGCGTGCTGGGCGACCACGTGACATTGGAGAACGGCGCGATCGTCGGCGCCGACGGTTTCGGTTTTTCCAAAAATGAAAAGGGCGAGTGGGAGAAGATCCCCCAGTCGGGCCCCGTGCGCCTGGGAGATCGCGTGGATGTGCAGGCCAATGCCTGCATCGATCGCGCGACTATCGGCGCTACAGAAATCGGCGACGGAACCAAAGTCGACAACCTCGTGCAGGTGGGCCACGGCTCGCGCGTCGGACAGAACACACTGATCTGCGCGCAGACCGGCCTGGCCGGCTCATCGATCGTCGGCAACAACGTGATTCTCGCGGGACAAACCGGTGTCGCCGGCCATTGCACCGTGGGCGACGGTGTCATACTCACGGCGCAGTCGGCCGTGAGCCACGATGTGCCGCCGGGCAAAATGATCTCCGGCTCGCCGGGATTCGACAACCGCGTCTGGCTGCGCGCCGTCACCATCTTTCAGCGTCTGCCTGAACTGCTCAAGCGGCTGGACCGCGTCGAGAAAAAGCTGGCCGCGCAAGAAGCGAATCCGAACGAGGACCGCTCTTGAACCGCCGCGTCGTCTGTCTTGCGGCAATATTCCTATTGCCGCTCTCCGGCGCTCTCACAGCATGCCATTCGGCGCAAATCGACGCCACCGTCGAAAACCGCACCGGCGCGGCAATCGAACTGCTTGAAGTCGACTACCCCAGCGCCAGCTTCGGAGCCGACAAACTCGCTGCAGGTGCAGACTTTCACTATCGTTTCCAGGTGCGTCTTAGCGGACCCGTCAAATTGCAATACACCGAAAGCGCCACCCAGAAGCAACGGCAGGTCACTGGCCCCGAAGTATCGGAAGGCCAGGAGGGCAGCCTCGCCATCGTGCTTCTCCCCGATGGAAAGACCGAGTTTCATCCTTCGCTGACCGCTAAGCACTGATCGCGCGCCGCGAGCTCGACACAACCGGCCCGAAACGAAACAAATCATTCCGCCGCTCTCTCTCCGATTGGAATCGTCCGATACAAGAAGCAGGAGAATTGGCGTGCGCGACCAACATGTGTCCATCGCGCGATGGTGCAGGCATTTGCCGATCCGGAAGCTGTGTCCGCTCATTCGCCTCGTGCTTTGCTTCGCAGCGGTGACAGCCTCTGTGGTTTTTGTCGAGACGCTCTCGACAATTCCCGGAGACGTGACGCTCATCTGGGTCGCCAACGCGCTCCTTCTTTCGTACTTCCTGCTGGCCCCGCGTTGCCTGTGGAGGTTTTACGCCCTCGCCGGATTGCTGGCGATGCTGGCAGGCGGTGCTGTTGCCCAAGATCCACCCCTCAGAAGTCTTCTCCACAGTGTCCTGAACATTGCAGAGGTGGTGGGGGCGGCCATGCTTCTGCGACCGCGTTCCTCTCTGCTTCCCCGCTTCACCGACTCGAAATATCTGCGTCGCTATTTAGGTATCGCTGTGATCACCGCGCCCCTAAGTGCTGCTCTGGCGTTCGTCGCGATCACATTTCATTGGGTACATCCGGCTCCGCTTTCTTACTTCTTCCGCGGCGTCCTTTCCGACTCACTGGGCATGGCTCTGGTGACTCCTACATTTGTCGCTATCTTCCGGAGCGGACTCTGGAGCAACGTGAACTGGAGCAAAGATGGCTGGTATCTGTTCTTGTTCTTACTCGTCGCCACCATCACCCTCGCACGGTCCCAAGTACCGCTGATATTCCTGATCTATCCACTTCTCCTGATGATCGTGTTGCGCATGGGACACGGATGGAGCGCGGTCGCTGTCCTGCTGCTGGCTGTCGAAGCCAGTTGGTTCAGCGTCCATCGATTGGGCCCGTTCGTTGCGTTTTCCTCCGCCGGCTGGACAATTCCCGCTGTCCATCTGCAACTCTTCATCGCAGCGGCCGTCTTCATGATTTATGCGGTGTCCGCCGTTCTCGACGATCTGCGCGCAACCGAGCACAAACTCCAGAACGTCGTGAACCTGCACAACCTGGTCACCGAGAATTCGCGCGACGTCATCATCCTTGCGGATTTCGATGGCAGGCGCAATTACGTTTCGCCCGCTGCCGCGAACTGGGGCGGTTGGCAGCAGGAAGAGTTACTGGGCTTGAGCAGTCTTGAGCTGGTGCACCCGGATGATCGGCCCATGGCTCTGGCCATGGTGCGCAGCCTGCAGGCAGGTGGCGACGGTGGCCTGGTGGAGTGCCGCGTGCAAAAGCGCGACGGCGACTATGTATGGGTGGAGGCGAACCTCCGCGCCATACGCGATCCCTTCACTAGCGCCCCCGTTGGCATCTTGAATATGGTGCGCGACATCGGCCGGCGAAAAGCGGCGGAGCAGGAACGCGAGTTTCAATCGTCTCTGCTTCGCGCCATCCTCGACGTCTCACTCGACGGAGTCCTCGTGGTCAGCGAAGAAGGCTACATCGTCACTTCGAACAATCGCCTTTATGACGTTTGGCACATTCCCGGATTTAAATCATCAACGCGCCGGCCGGTCGGGCATCTTCCCGCCAAAGATGAAATCGTCTTGCCGGAAGTCCTCAACTGCGTCAAAGATACCAAGGAATACGTGCAACGTGTCCGCGAGCTCTACGCAGACCATGCAGCGAAGGATCAATGTCAACTTGAGCTGAAGGACGGCAGGACATTGGAGCGATACACCACGAGCCTCCGCAACGAGCTCGGTGCCTACCTGGGGCGCGCCTGGTTCTTCCGCGATATCTCCGAACGCAAGGCGGCCGAGGAAGCATTGCGAGTCGCCAATCATGAACTCGAAACCCTGGCCGTCACCGACGGTTTGACGGGCCTGGCCAACAGACGTCACTTCGATCAATTCATTTCCACGGAGTGGCGGCGTGGTATGCGCGACTCAAAACCAATGTCGTTGCTGCTCATTGATGTCGACCTGTTCAAGTCGTACAACGACACCTACGGGCACCTATGCGGCGACATGTGCCTGAAGCAGATCGCCGTGACGGCCCAGAGCGTCATCTCACGGCCATCGGACCTGGTGGCGCGTTTCGGCGGGGAGGAGTTCGCCATCATCCTCCCCAACACGCCAAAGGAGGGAGCACTCGATGTTTCGCAGCAGTTGTGCGAAGCAATACGGCGGCGTGCCCTCACCCACAGCGCCAACCCGCTCGGGATACTGACCATCTCGATCGGATGCGCGACGGTGCTGCCGCGCCCAGCCCAGCATGCGCGCGTGCTCATCGAGAAAGCTGACGCCGCGCTTTACGGAGCGAAAAGCAATGGCCGCAATCAGGTCTACGACGCGGATGCCCTGCCGGAATCCCACTCTGTGTCTCAGGCAAGCTGAAGGAAAGGCCGTCTGCCCCTCCCGCAAAAGCGGGAGAAGAAGACGGCCGTTGTGTCTTATCGAAAAATCGGTTGAGGTGTGGTGTTCTCAGCGCACCATGCTCTGGAAGAGCGTGGAATGCAGCAGAGTATTGAAGTCTGAGTCCGTTGTGGCAAAGTGGATCGCAAGCTTGCCCGAGTTGGACGAGATGTCCGTCGCAGCCAGCGCTGCCTTCTCCGTGTCCGAGCCGCTGACCCGGCGATAAACCACGGCCGCATTCAACAACGAAGAGACCGTTGCCGCGGCAAACGAGTCGCCTGTCGCGATGGTGAGATCGAACCGCACGCCGTGCTGAAAACTCATCCCGTACCAGGAGGAGACCAGCCGTTTGCGCACCGAGTCGTAGTCGGCCACCGAGCCCGCCTCGCCCAGAATCTGCTTCATCATGGTCTGGGTGCCCTTCTCGTCGAGAATGCTCCACAACGGCTCTGCATCCACTGAGCGCATTGCGTCCATCATGGTGCCGTTGGTCAAAAAGCCCGGCGCCAACCCATCGCGCACATCCAGGGCCTGCTTCACGGCAGCCGAGCTGCCAAACACCATCGTCGATGGGTCAACGAAGCAAAGCACCATGCCGGTCTTGCTCATCGGATACACGCGGTTGGTGCGGATCAAGCTGGCCTTCACATGTTGCTTGCGAAAGTTGGCAAGAAAATCGTCAACCGAAAACTGGCCCTGGGCGATGCCAACCGTCTCCAGTTGATCGGACTGGCCCGGAATGCGGTAGAGCGCGAAGGCGAGGCTGTCGACGTCGTGATTGTCGTTGATGCCGGACTTGCGCAAAGCGTCGTCAAACTGTTTCAAATCGGGCGGCATCACCCGATCGCGCAACTGCATCGCCGTGTCGGAGTTCTGCATAGCCCGATAATCGACTACTACCAGTTGTTGGACGTCATGGGGGATGACGCCGCGGGCATCGCCCGACAACTGCGCCGCCATTGCCGGCAGCGACAGCGAGAGCATTCCAGCGAAAATCGAATAACCAACAGAATTTCTATACAAGATCATTCCTCCGGGAGTGCGCTGCCGGCCCGTTCATTTGCTTCCAGGCGCAACCTCGTCGCTCTTCCCTCACAACTTCAGCTCGACTCAATCGGTGGGCCGCTGAAAACGGCATCCCTTTCAATAGGACGCCCGTTCCAAAGCAACGGAAGCGCACGTTACTTTAATCTTCATTTTACTCTCCAGCAACTTTTCCGGAACATCTAGGCGGCGGCGCAACGTTACTTGGGTCCACGACTGGAAGTCAGCGTCTTGCCTTCCCGTTCGCGGCATCAGGCCCTATTCTCCCGGCCAAGACAAAGGGGAGCCCAGACGGCTCTCCAGAATCTTGGTTGAGAAGTCGAACTCAGTTAATTGACGCATCCACTCGCTTTCGCGCTCACAGGCCGCCTCCGGCACCAGACCGATGACCTCGCCTTCGACCGGCGCAGCCTTGTGGCGCAGCGCCAGCCGGGAGACCGTCGCGTACACCTGCGAGACCGGCGTGACCTCGAAATCCGTAATGTTCATGGAAAGCTGGGCACGCCCGTGCGCCAGTACACCCATGGCCTTTACGCCCTTCAGGCCCCCCGATTCGGCGCGGATTTCGCGGGCAATGGCGCGCACCATGGCCACATCGGCCGAGTCGAAATATACGTTGTACGCCACCAGAAACTTGCGTGCCCCCACGGCGCAGGCGCCGGCCGTGGGATGCAGCCCGGGACCGCCCAGGTCGGGGCGTCGCGCCGCCTCTTTACGTACCGTGTCGCGCAGCCCCTCGAACTGCCCGCGGCGCACATCTTCCAGATTGGCCCGATCGGGCCGCGCTGCGGCAGCCTCGTAAAAATAGACCGGGACTCCAAAGCGGTGCCATATCTCCGCACCGGCCTGGCGCGCCAGCATCACACATTGCTCCAGCTTGACGCCGGAGATGGGAACGAATGGAACCACGTCGGCAGCGCCGATACGCGGATGCACACCCTGCTGCCGGGTCAGGTCGATCAACTCCACCGCTTTGCCCACCCCGCGCACCGCCGACTCCAGCACCGCCGCCGGCGCTCCCGCAATGGTCACAAACGAACGGTTGTGATCGGCATCCATCGCCCAATCGAGCAGGTGCACACCCTCCACGCGCATCGCGGCCACAATGGCCTGGACACGCTTGACGTCCTTGCCTTCAGAGAAGTTGGGCACGCACTCGACAATGGGCGTCTTGCTGGTCATTTCCAGTACGTATACCCCACCTGGATTTGGATGCTGGCGTTGACCCCGGGATTGCGGTCGCCCAGCGATGCTGATGAAATGTGCACAGCATTCACTCCCAGATCGATCGACCGACGGGGGCGAACAAAATAGTGCACGCCCACCCCGCCCTGCGGCGTGAAGTTCCAAACCGACGTGCCGCCGTCGATTTTGAAAATCTGCCCGTCGACGATTTGAGTCGTCAGAAAATTCGGCGGATACTTATGCGTCGTGTAAATCAACCCGCCGGCCGCCTGAAACCAGGGTTGAACGCGCGGCGACTTGGTGAGAAAGTTCCATCGAAAAATCACCGGCGTGATGCTGACGCCGTGAAAGGTTCCACCGCCGACCTGCAGATTGCACGCAAACGGCTGTCCGTCTTCGCTGCACGTATACGCTTCGCTGTGCGGAGGCGGCGTGAAGCCCATCCAGAGCGGTATCACTTCGCCGCCGTATTCAAACTGGCCACTGAAGACGCCCGCGTGCACGACCGGAGTCAATACCTTCGACATATGAACGCCGGCAAAGAAAAACTTAAAGTCGGAGCGGTCGCCCACACCAGAGCCCCAGTTGCCAAAAGCGCCATACTCCCACAGGCGATTGTCGCGCACGTCCGCGACAGGAGAAATCAAGATCCCAGGGCCGCTGCCCATAACGGCCACCTGATCAGGATTCGCTGCACCGTTCGGCGTCTGCGCGCCGGCACAAGCGCCAGCCGCAAGAATCAACACACAGAGTTTCAAATTCCGAATCAACGCAATCCCCTTCACTGGGTAATCCATTAAGTTCCACAAAAAAGGCCGACCCACCGGGCGGCCTTTCTCTCTGTCTTTTCAGATCAGGCTTAGCCGGCGACCTGTTCTATCTGCTCCGAACTCATGTCGAAGTTCGAATAGACGTTTTGCGCGTCGTCGAAATCCTCGAGCGCCTCAAGCAGGCGAACCATCTGCCCGGCGGCCGGGCCTTCCAGCTTGGTATAGGTGGAGGCGACCATCGTCACTTCGTTCATCGCAGGCGTAATTCCAGCTGCCTTGACCGCCGAGAGCACCGCTTCATACGAGCCGGGATCGGTAATGATCTCCCAGGCCTCGCCTTCGTCGTTCAGGTCTTCGCCGCCATGCTCGAGCACGATATCCATCAACTGCTCTTCAGTGGCTGCGCCCTTCTCGACCGCGATCACACCCTTCTTCGAAAACATATGCAGGACCGAGCCAGTCGAGCCCAGGTTGCCGCCGTTCTTCGAGAAAGCATGGCGAATCTCGCTCACCGTGCGGTTGCGATTATCGGTCAGCGTCTCAACCACAATGGCCACGCCGCCGGGGCCGTAGCCCTCGAACGTGATCTCTTCGTAGTTGACGCCCTCAAGCTCCCCAGTTCCGCGCTGGATGGCTCGCTTAATGTTGTCCTGCGGCATGTTTTCGGCCTTAGCAGCGGCCACGGCCGTTCGGAGACGGGCATTGGTATCGGGGTTGCCGCCACCCTTGGCAGCGACTGCAATTTCCTTCAACAGTCGGGTGAATATCTTGCCGCGCTTGGCATCCAGCGCGCCCTTCTTGTGCTTGATTGTCGCCCATTTCGAATGGCCGGACATGCGAACCTCAATGATCGAAAAGATGTCGGCGCGGACCCGCACCTGACCTTGTGAGTATATCACCGGGAAGGTATGGCGAAGATGGATGCGGGCGCCGGTCACACGTCGATAAATGTCAGGTGGTAATTGGTCCCTAAACTCCTATTTCCGATCACATACAGAATTCAGAGGAGTTGTTATTATTATCCGAATTGAAAAGCCCCAGGTGCACGAGGTTCTTTGAATGACGAAAGCTGACGATGGAGGCGCAATTTATACCAGCGAGTTCTACGCTGGACAATCAGATGGATCAGCCCGGTCTGCCTCTGTTGTTGTGCCCTTGGTGCTATCCTTTTTACCCGCTGGGAGCGTTGTCGATGTGGGTTGTGGCGTGGGTACGTGGGCCGCTGAATTCGCAGCCAACGGTGTCCCCGACGTGTGGGGTATCGACGGCGATTACGTTGATCGATCCCAGTTGCGGATTCCGGCTGACCGTTTCCTGTCGCGCGACTTGACGCAACCGCTTCGCTTCGACCGTACATTCGACCTCGCCCTCTCCTTGGAAGTTGCGGAACATTTGCCGGAATCGAGAGCCGCAGGTTTCGTCGACGATCTCACGTCATTGGCCCCTTGTGTGCTATTTTCCGCAGCCGTCCCGGGTCCTACTGGGACCAACCACATCAACTCGCAGTATTTGCCCTACTGGGTCGAGCTTTTCAAAAGCAAAGGATTTGAAGCAATCGATCCGGTGCGGCCCCGGATCCTGGGAAACCCCTCCGTGGAGTGGTTCTATCAGCAAGATATTGTCATGTTCGCGGCTGCGGCCCATCCCGTACTCACCAAAGGCTTCCCGAAGCCTCAGAGTTTCATTCACCCGGAATTGTATGAGCAAGTGCTCTACCAGAAGCCTACTCTTGGGGTGATGGCAAGGTGTTTTCCTGAAGCAGTCAGCCGCTCCATCCGTTATCGCCTTGGATTTCCCTCGCATAATCAACGTAACGGTTAAGCTGTCCCTCTCCGGCGTCAGGCATTCCAAACAGAGACACGATCCGCGCGCCCCTGTCCTCCCTTGACTACTCATGTCTGTGTTCTAATTCCATTTCACTTCAGATCAGCCAGAATATGCCCGCGAATCTTCGTTTGTTTGGACTCGTGCACTTACTCATTCTCTGCGCCGTTCCTTCACTGGCGGCTCTGCTTGCCGTGGCTCACCGTAGGCTCCTTATCCATCCCCTCGTTCTGCGATCTACCGTGGCTTGCCTGCTTCTTCTCTGCTCCAGTTCCTACTACGCCAGTTTTGCGCTCCACGGCGATCGCATGTTCCCCAATCACGTTCCACTGGAACTCTGCGATGCTTCGCTCTGGCTCGTCATCCTCTCGCTCGTCACCCTCAGGCCGGCCTTCTTCGATCTGGCCTATTACTTCGCATTGGCCGGAGCGTCGATGTCGCTGCTGACTCCCAACATGGTCGCGCCATCCCTCTTCCTGTCAGTACAATTCTTTGCTGATCACGGCCTGCTCGTGATTTCGATACTTTATCTACTGTGGTCTGGGCAGGCACGGCCTCGGCCCTGGTCGGTGTTCAGAGCGATGGTGGGCCTGAACGTCTTCGCCGTAATCGCTGGCGCATTCGATGCCATATTCAAGACCGACTATATGTTCCTCCGCTCCAAGCCACCGACGGTTTCAGCTCTTGACCTCCTCGGTCCCTGGCCCTGGTACATCCTGTCTTGCGAGGGCGTCGCGATGGGCTTGTTCCTGCTGCTCTATCTCCCCTTTCGGACGTCCGAATCACCGGCAACCGCGTGAGAAGTTGGCGGGTTAAGTCCGCGCATTTTTCCTCGGCGCCCACGTACAATCAACTGAGAACCAGGAACGAAGAGACAGTCTGCTCGCGTCAACCCTCGCAATGAATGGCCACCTCACAGGAGCACGCTTGAAGCGCCTTCCTATCGTCTTTCTCGCGGTCCTTGGCAGCGCGGCGCTGGCCCGAGCCCAGGGCAACTACGAGATCCAGGTCTACGGCTCCGAAACCCAGGCTCCGCGCAGCGCCATGGTCGAACTCCACTCCAACTTCACCGCCGACGGCCAGAAGAAGTTCATCGACGGCGTGGATCCTACAAATCATGCCGAGCACGAGACCATCGAAATCACCCAGGGTCTGACCAAGTGGTCCGAGGTAGGCTTCTACATCTTCACCAGCGAACAGAGTGGTACAGGCGTGCAATGGGTTGGCGACCACATTCGCCCCCGCGTGCGCGTGCCCGATGAATGGCATTGGCCCGTGGGCGTGAGCCTGTCAATGGAGGTCGGCTACCAGCGCGCCTTCTTCGATCGCGATACATGGACGTGGGAGATTCGGCCCATCGTCGACAAGCAAGTGGGCCCCTGGTATTTCGCCGCGAACCCGGCGCTCGAGCGAACCTGGCACGGTCCCGACGTGAACCTCGGCCTCGATTTCGCGCCCGGCGCCAAGATCAGCTACAACTTCACCAAGGTGGTCGCCGGTGGTGTGGAATACTACGCCGACTACGGAAGCCTGACGAACATCGCCAGCCTGCACAATCAGCAACAGCAGATTTTTCCCGCCATTGACCTGAATGTCTCGCCCAAGTGGGAAATCAATTTTGGCGTTGGCGTAGGCCCCACGGCGGCAACCGATCACTGGATCGTGAAAGGCATTCTGGGACGGCGCTTCAACTGGGGCCCGCGCAAGTAGAAATGACCTGCAACACCAAGATGCAATGCGCTTCGGACTCGCCTACCCCACCAGCTCCAGTTCGCGCACTGTCTCCTTGCGCACCGTGAGCCGCTCGATCAGATCGGTCCGCACTTCGTAGCCGCGCCCGGGCGTGTCGAGAATCTCGATCTCGCCCTGCGCCGAGACAGTGACCTCCGGCTCAATGATGTCGTCCTTCCAATAGCGCGCCGACGCCGATACGTCCCCAGGCAGGCTGAAGTTGGCCAGCGTCGACAACGCAATGTTGTGCGACCGGCCGATGCCCGACTCTAGCATGCCGCCGCACCACACGGGAACGCCGCGCTCCTGCGCCGCATTGTGCACCGCAATTGCCTCGGAGAATCCGCCCACGCGGCCCAATTTGATGTTGATGATCTTGCACGATTCCATCTCAATTGCGGCCAGTGCATCGCGCCGGTTGCGGATGGACTCATCAAGGCAGATGGGCGTGTTCAGCCGCTTTTGCAGCATCGAATGGTAGTAGAAGTCGTCGTGCCACAAGGGCTGCTCAATCATCAACAGATCAAACGCATCGAACGTGACAAGGTGATCCGCATCGCGCAGCTTGTAGGCGGAGTTGGCATCGCAACTCAGCAAAATGCCTGGCCAGCGATTCCGCACCGCTTCGAACACTTCAACATCCCAGCCCGGCTTGCACTTCAACTTGATGCGCTGATATCCCGCGGCCAGTTCCTTCTCAATCGTAGCCATCAACTCGGGGATTGACGCCTGAATCCCCAGAGACACGCCGCACGGAATCACTTCGCGCGTGCCGCCCAGCAGCTGTGCCAACGGCAGTCCTTCGCGTTGCGCTTCCAAATCCCAGATCGCATTCTCGAGCGCGGCCTTGGCCATCGGATTGCCGCGCACCCGCTTGAAGATCCGCGGACACTCGCCGCCATGCTCCGGAGCCTCGGCGGCCAGCATGGGACCGAGTTCGTTGACAAGCACCTGCCACGCCGTATCAGTCGATTCACCTGAGAAGAACGGACGCTCGCCCGCCGTGCACTCGCCCCAGCCCGTCAATCCCTCTGACCGCACTTCGGCCAGCAGGATGCGCCGCTCAGTGGTGACGCCAAAACTTGTCTCAAAGGGACGCACAAGGGGAAGATTCAGTTCGCGAAAGACAATTCCGTCGATTCTCATAAATGGTGAATTCCTCAGGAAATCAGCAATGAATTGAAAGCCCTTTCAATCGAGGTCAATTACGTGCCACTGAGTTCTGACAATTCCTCTTCAATCGATCTCGGGTGATCCCAACTCAAAGACTCCATTCCCATCTTCGTCGCGGACAAAACCGAGAACGGCTAATCCTCTGGCAAATGCTTCCTGAAACCTGCGGCGATTCTCAAGCTGCACTGCGATGGCCCGCTCTCGATCCTTATCGGATGCTTTCCACAGGTAGATGGAGGCCGGAACTTCAATGCGTTCGGAAATGGCGTAAGCGGTAGGGGAACGACCGTCAAGAATTGCCGTCACACGCGGCGAGTCGAGGTTCCACTCGGCCACTAGACGGTCTGTGGGTAATCCTCCCTGCAGACGAGATGAGGATACACCATAAAAATTCACGTAGTACCGTCGAACTACGGCCCCCAGCTTGTGGATATTCAAATGAGCGTTCTTGATCTCCACCGGATCGAAGGTCCACTCCATCAAGCGAATGTTGCGAGAAAGCGCCTCACGCCGTTGCTCCAGCTTGAGTTCCGCGCCAAGCCCCCGATTGCGATAGGAGTCCCGGACAGCCAGCATATGGGAATGCAAATAAGCCTGGGGCTCTCCGGCGCCGGTCTTCACTCCGGGCAAAGACATGGCGAAACCGACCAGCGATTCGGGATGCCCCTCGGGCGCAGCGCCGGGTAAATCCGTGTCAAACGCGCCTATCACCTGACCGCCGATTTTTTGCCCCACGAGGAACGCCTTGCGCGGAATCACGTCGCTGTCATCGTAGCCCCACGTTTCAATCTGCAACTGGACGCAGGCTTCCAACTCGTCGTGGCCATGGCATGCGCGCAAGAGAATCATGGGCGGTCCTCGTTGGAGGCCGCGGTGCCAGACTTTGACGCCAGCTTCCGCTTCGCCTCGGCCCACAGCGCTTCAAGCTCGGCAGGCGCAAGCTCTTCGAGCGGACGCGAAGACGATGCCTCCATCTGCTGGAACCGTTGCCGGAAACGTAGATTGCATCCGCGCAGCGCCATCTCCCCATCCACGCCGAGATGCCGTCCAAGATTCACGACGGTGAAAAGCAGATCGCCGAGTTCGGCTTCAACCGCAGCCTTGCGCGTCGTGTCTTGCGGATTCTTTTCAATCGCAGCCGCCTCGGCCTCAAGTTCCGCCGTCTCTTCCACAAGCTTGGGCAGCAGGTCGCGCCAGTGCGGCCAGTCAAATCCAGACTTCGCCGCCTTTGCGCCAATCTTCGCCGCCTCGGCCAGTGCCGGCATCGCGCGGTTCACTGAGTCAAGCCTGGAACAGGAAGGGGCTGCTCCATGCAATGGTTCCGCGGCCTTGATCTCTTCCCAGTTGCGCAGCACCGCGGTCGACGAGCCTTCGACGTTCGCGTCAACCACCGCAGCATTGCCCGCCGCGCGCGACGCCTCTTCTCCGAACACGTGCGGGTGCCGGCGAATCAATTTGCGATTGAGATGATCGAGAACATCGGCGATGGTGAAGTGGCCCTCGTTCGCCGCCATCTCCGCATAAAACAGCACCTGCAGCAGCAGATCGCCCAGTTCTTCTGCAAGATGATCGAAGTCGCGCCGCTCAATGGCGTCGAAAACTTCGTACGCTTCTTCCAGCGTGTATTTGCGAATGGTGTCGAAATCCTGTTCGCGATCCCACGGGCACCCGCCGGGAGCGCGCAACCGCGCCATGATGGCTGCCGATTGCTCAAAGAGGGTCGCCGCCCGCGCCGGATCGGTAACCATTGCGGGCGTGGGAACGGGAGAAGAAGGCTCTGGACTGTCTGCGTTGCGTGCGCCGTCCATCGAGTCTAGTGTAACCCCCGCCGCGGCCACCCCATCCCACTCGCCGGGTGGCCAAGCGCCTGGGACTTTCCCTGCGTCCACACAAACGTATACTCGTCTTTCACATGATTCGCCTTGCAGCAACCATCTTCGTGGGCTTGATCGGGCTGGCCTTCGGCAGCTTCCTGAACGTGTGCCTCAGCCGCTGGCCTGAAGGCGAAAGCGTGGTCAAGCCGCGCTCTCATTGCCGTGCCTGCGGACGTACTCTGTCCTGGTGGGAGAATGTGCCCCTGCTCAGTTGGCTCGCACTCCGAGGCCGCTGCCGCACCTGCAAAGAGAAGATCAGTTGGCGCTATCCGCTGGTGGAATTAGCTGTGGGCGGGCTCTGGGCCATCGACACATGGCACTACTTTTTCGCCGTTCAACATCTCAGCTGGACCGCCTGGGGCCTTCTTTTTCTCATCGTCTGTCTTATCGGTCCGTTCTTATTGACATGGCTGCTTGTGGCGCTTGCCGCGCTCGATGCCGACCATCTCTGGCTTCCCGACAAACTCACACTGTCTGGCATTCTCAGCGGAGTCATTGTCGCCGCTCTTCGGCGGTACTTCTTCGATGGCAGTATCCCTACTCCGGTTACATTCGCAAACTTCTTCGCTTCGCCCCTTATGCGCGACTTTTGGCTCGGACGCTTCCTTGCCATTCTCGCCGCCGCAGCCCTCGTCCTCCTCATTCGCTGGACGTACAAGCTCATCCGCCATCGAGAAGGCATCGGCATCGGCGACGCCAAACTCATGGCTATGCTGGCCGCGTGGCTCGGCCTTCCCGGCGCATTGCTGTCCTTCGCTATCGGCGTAATTCTCGGAGCCATCGTTGCGCTTGTCATGCTCGCAGTCCCCAAATCCCAACGCGGCCCACAGGCCTGGGCAATCACCAAACTGCCGCTCGGCACCTTCCTCTGCATCGGTGGAATTGTCAGCGCGCTTTGGGGCCAGCCCATTCTCGCGGCCTACATGCGCTACGCAGGCTTCTGACTTAATGGGTTCCGCTGAAATCTCAAATCAATGAATTGTCATCCTGAGAACCCGCGCGTTTGGGGACCCTTTGACGAAGTCAATGGGGTAAGCGGGGCGAAGGATCTGCCTCTGTGTTGCGCCTGCGAAACCGCAAGCCCCTACGGCCGCGTCTGCCCCGGCGCCGCATTCGACGACACGGCCTTCGCGTTACTCATCTCCGGCTCCGCCAAAATCTTCTTCGCCGCCTTGGCGTGCTTCGAGTCCGGATCGTACTCCATCACCTTTAAATAATTTCCCTTCGCGCTCGCGAAGTCGCCAAGATGCCGTTGCGCCTCGCCCAGTCCCCAATACACATCAGGGTTTTCCGGATCGAGCACAAGTGCCGATTCAAACCGCGACAGCGCGCCCTTCCAGTTCTTCTGATCAAGGTAGTAGGCGCCCACCGTCTCATCTTCCTTCGGCCCGTCGTGCCTCATGCCGTTGTCATCATCGCTGTCTTTCTTGGCCTTCTTGCTCGTGTCCGGCGGCGCCCGCAACAGCTCATCCAGCCCCGCGCCACTCGAACTCGATCCCGTATCCGGCACAGCCGCCGCTGCGTCATCGGGGCTGCGCACCGGGTCCGCATCACCGCTCGGCAGCGCGACCGCTCCATAGTCGGCAGCGTCTCCGGCAGGCTCAGGCGCAGCCGTGCCCGGCGACATTGCATTCGGCAACACCGGCACCGATCCATTGTCTTCCGGAAACGGATTCGCATCCTGCGTCGGCTTCTGCGGGGTGGCCGGCCCCGGTGGCTGCGCGGGCTGGCTCTGTGGCTTCGGGTCGGCAGGCGTCTGTGCGCGCAGCATCGGGACAGCCATGCCCACGCAAGCCAATATCAACGCAAACCGAATCCCACCCTTTATCATTCCTGGTCCCAACGCCTTCATCACCCCTTCAATGGTAGGATGCGAGGCATACTGCACTCAAGTCACCCAAGGATTGCTCGCCTATTTGCATGGGACTCATCATTCGCTCATCCGCTATTCATGCCGCCGGCTGCTACACCACAACTGCCATACGCAAAGGCGTGCGCGTCGCCGAGTATACCGGGCCGCGTCTCACCAAGGCACAGGCCGACGCCGCCTACGAAAAGCTGCCCATCACCTATCTTTTTGGACTCGGCAAGGGCGCAACTGTCATCGATGGACACTGCATGGCCATGTTCATCAATCACAGTTGCGACCCCAACTGCGAGACCGAGGAGGTGCGCGGCCGCGTCTGGATCAAATCCATCCGCAAAATCGCCGCCGGTGAGGAAATCACCTACGACTACTGCCTCTACGATGGCGGCGACGAGGACGCTACCTGCAATTGCGGCGCGAAAAAGTGCCGGGGTACTATGTATTCGCGCGAAGAGATACGCCGCCGCAAAGCCAAGGACAAGGCAGCTCTGAAGAAGGCTCCCAGGAAGCCCGCGAAAAAGAAGAAGGCCGCGAAGCGCACGGCTGTTCAACGCAAAGCATCCAAGCGGTGAAGGCTCAATCGCTGTGAAAGAGGAATCGAAACTTCCGTCCCTCACGCCGGAACAAATGGACGTTCTCCGGCGCTATGCCCTGTTCGAAGCGGATCTCGCCGAGGTTCGCACTGCCCTCGCCGGAGTTTTTGAATTCGAATTCTCAGCCGTTCGACGCACGTCCAGCACCCACTTCCGTGTGCCCGAGCCCGGCATCGTCATCACCCGCGAACACATTCAAAACGCTCTCGAGCGCAAGCGCTTCGACCTCATCTCCGAGCGCGACCTCGTTCACTGGGCCACGATTCTGCTCAACAACGATGCCTACGCCCTCGACCCAGCAGACGAAGACCTCATCGCCGACTGGCTCAATGACATCAGTCTCAATTTCGACGCAGGTTGATGAAAACTGCTGCTTCCGCTTCACTCATTCCACGCCGTTTTCCACCCCGCATCCGCTCCACCCCGGAACGATACAATCGCCACTAGGCTCTTAAACAAAAACTCGAGCCAACGGAGCGAGTCGACCCATGGGCTATCAGGTTCTGGCCAGAAAATATCGTCCGCAGCGCTTTGCCGACGTGGCCGGCCAGGATCACGTGACCCGCACCCTGCTCAACGCGCTTGAGCAGAAGCGCATCGCCCACGGCTACATCTTCTCCGGCCATCGCGGCATCGGCAAAACCACCATCGCCCGCATCCTTGCCATGGCCCTCAACTGCCGTACCGAGGTCGGCAGTTCCGCACGTCCCACGCATGAGCCCTGTCTTCAGTGCGTATCCTGCCGTGAAATCGGTTCTGGCGGCAGCCCCGACGCCGGCGAACTCGCTACACAATCCTTCGACTTCATCGAGATCGACGCTGCCTCCAATCGCGGCATCGACGATGTACGCTCGATTCGCCAGCAGGCCTCCGTTCAGCCGGCGCGCGACAAGTACAAAATCTTTCTCCTCGACGAAGCGCACCAGATCACCGAAGCCGCCTTCAACGCGATCCTGAAGACTCTCGAGGAGCCTCCCGAGTGGACCGTCTTCATGATGGCGACCACCGAGCCTGAAAACATTCCGCAGACAATTCGTTCGCGCTGCCAGCACTTCAGCTTTCACGCCGTCAAGTTCGACGACATTCTTGCGCAGCTCAAAATGATTGCGGGGAAGGAATCAGTCACCGCCGAGGAAGCCGCGCTGGCGTTGCTCGCCGAAGCCGGCGATGGCTCCATGCGCGATGCGCTGTCGATCATGGACCAGGCCATTGCGTCGGCCCCCGTTGAAGATGGCCGCCCGATTCTTTCGACCGCGCAGATTCGCGAGTTGATGGGCTCTGTGCCCAACGCGATATTTGAACGCCTTCTTGAAGCCGTCGCCCAGGGCCAGAGCGCCGAGTTGATGGAGCAGTTGAATATCCTGCTCAATGCCGGCCACAGCCCCTCCTCGCTCGCGCGCCAAATGGTCCGCTATCTGCGCAACGCGCTCATGGCCAAAATCGGCGGCGAGCAAACCGAACTGCTGCAAATCTCCGCCGACGAACGCACCCGTGCCACGCGCACTGCCATGCTCTTCGCCGAAGAGGACCTGACGCGCAATCTGCAAATTGTGCTGCGCACCTTCGACGATTTGAATTACCGCCAGGAGCAGCGTTTCCATCTTGAACTCGGCCTGCTCAAGCTGATTCACGTGCAACGCCTGCTACCGCTCGAGGAACTGCTCAGCGGCGTGGCCTCGGGTGCGAGTGTCCGCAACACCGCCTCCGCAGGTGTCTCGCGGCCACCGGCCAGCACACCGCGCGCGACGCAGTCTGCACCGCCCCCGCCTCCCGCCCCATCATCTTCTCCGTTTGGATCGGGCGGGAGTTGGGGCGCTTCGCCCACGATCAAGCAAAGTGCGTCCGTCGCCGAACCCATCGCGGAAACCAAGGTCGAATCAACCTCCGCCACCCGCACAGTCACGCCCTTTCCCGTCGCCGCCAGCCAGCCCACCGGATTTGCGGAGACCGTCACCGAAGGCGCCCTCGCTAAAGTGCCGGATCCCGCGACCTCGCAGCCGCCCCCCTCCGGCCCGTCCTCCGGCGACACTGACAGCCTTCGCCAAGCCGTCTGCTCTGCACTCGGCGCCGGCGGCCACGCCACCGCCTCACAGCTTCTCGGCGCTGGCACGTGGACGCTTGACGGCTCCAGCGTGCGCATCGATGTCGCCGCGATGGGCAAGAAAATGCTCAGCCTCACCGTCAATGCCGTGGCAGAAAAAATCATTCGTCAGGAGTTGCAGCGGCTTGGCGCGCCCGCACGCTTCATAGTCGTTCCCGGCGCAACCGGCGGCCCCGTCGCGGCCCCCGCCGCCGCGCCCGCCGGCAGCGTCCATCAAGCCGCTCTCGAAAATCCGCTCGTCCTGCGCGCCAAAGAGATCTTCAAAGCCGAGGTGCGCAGTGTGGTCGATCTGCGCGTCAAATAGGCAACGCGTTCCCCCAAGAGGTAACCTCTCATGATCAACCCGCTAAAGATTCCCGAAATGCTGGCGCAAGCCAACCAGATGCAGGAAGAGGTTCAGCGCAAACTGGAGCAGACCGTCGTGGAAGGCAGTGCCGGTGGAGGAGCCGTGACCGCGACCATGAACGGCAAAAAGCAATTGCTCAAGATTCACATTGAGCCCTCAGCCGCGCTCAGCCTTACCGGCGGCCAGCCCGACGTGGAGATGCTCGAAGACCTCGTCGTCTCCGCCGTCAACGATGCGGGGCGCAAGGCCGACGAGACCATCCAATCGAGCGTACAGGGCATGCTCGGCGGACTCAAACTGCCGGGGCTGGGCTGATCCGAAACGAAGCAGACCCCAGGAGGGCCGACACCGTGACCCGTTACGCCGAGCCAATGGCGCGGTTGATTGAGGAACTCAAGAAGCTGCCCGGCGTGGGAACTAAAACCGCGCAGCGCTATGCATTCCATATCTTGCGTTCAGAAGACGACGACGCGGCCGCTCTCGCCGAAGCCGTGCGCGGCCTCAAAGAGAGCCTCCGTCTCTGCTCCATCTGCAACAACATCACCGACATCGATCCCTGCGCCTACTGCACCAGCCCCGCACGCAATCAGCGTCTCGTCTGTGTGGTGGAAGAGCCGACCAACATCGAGGCCGTGGAGCGCACCCGCGGCTACAGCGGCGTCTATCACGTGCTGCACGGAACCTTGTCGCCTCTGCACGGCGTAGGACCCGATCAGCTTCGTACCAGTTCCCTGGTGGCGCGCATCGAACGCGGCGAAGTCGACGAGGTGATCGTGGCCACCAGCCCCACTCTCGAAGGCGAAGCTACCGCCAACTGGCTTGCAAATGTGCTGCGCAGTTCATCGGTCAAAATCACGCGCATCGCCACCGGTGTGCCCGCTGGTAGCGACATCGAATATGCCGATGAGGTAACAATGGCTCGCGCTATCGAAGGGCGCCGCGACATCTAGCAGGATGGCCTGCTTTGAGGGCTATACTGTTGCCGTCCGATGAGCCCCATTGGTCATCGCGTCGGTTTGGGCCTCTACAACCACATCAGCGCTTTGCAGGCTACGTTGCTAGAACTCGTCCTGCTCGCCGCCGGATCCGTCCTGTATATCGTCTCCATTCGCCGATCCGGGAAACCCCGCAGCGCCTGAACCCCACATTACGCCTTCAGCTTGTTCAGTAGATCCTGCGGGTGCACAGGCTTGGCCAGGATTTCGAACTCGTAGCCTTGGGTCCGCGCCTTCTCCAGCAGGTCCGCCGTGGCCGCCTGCCCCGAGAACAGCAGAACTTTTACCTGGGGCAGGATCGCGCGAATCTGTATAGCCGCGTCGATGCCGTTCAAGTCGGCCATGATCACATCCGTGATCAGCATCTGCGGCTCAAAAAGCGAGGCCTGCTCCACAGCCTTTTCGCCTGAGTAGACAGCCCGCGCTTCAAAGCCGCTCTGGTTCAGGATCATCGCTAGAGTGTCGGCGATGATGCGTTCATCGTCGACGACAAGAACCTTGGGTTTGACACGATTTTCGGGCATACTCTCCTGGATGATCATGCTGATTTTGCGGTTCGCTTCGATCACACCGCAACGAGCGCGGCGTGGGGAAGGCCTCTTGCAACGAAGGTCGCTCGCAAGACACTTTCATTAATGATACCCTCTGCAAGGCAACGCTCGATACTCGAACTAATGTAAGAATTCAAGCGCAGCCTTTGAGCATTCCCTGGTCGCGGATATTGGTTTTTATGCCCCGGCGATCTCGCAAGGGCGTGGGCGCTTCGGCGCCAAGCAGGTTTACTCGGGCCGCAATCGTTGAGCCGTAAACAATTGAACCGCAAGCGCATTTACCTGCCTGCAATCCGGCAATCATACACTTGCAACACTAACCGGTCGTAAAGATAGACGCTCACTCGTTCCGGTGAGCACAAACCTATCTCATGCGGACCCCTACCGGAGAACTTGCTATGCACGCAGCGGCAGTCCAAAGTCCCATCACCGGCGAAGGCACTGAAGCGATCATCCGCGCCGAAAAGATCGAAAAATACTACGCCCAGCCGAGCGAAAACCGCATTCAGGTCATCTCGGCAACCGACCTCAGCATCGTGCCCGGCGAGATTGTCGCCCTGCTTGGCCCCTCCGGTTCGGGCAAGTCGACGATGCTGCGTATGCTCACCGGTCTGTCCCGGCCTTCCGCCGGCCAGGTTTACTGGCATGAAAAGCCCATCGCCGATGCCGAAATCAACGTCTCCATCGTTTTCCAGAGCTTCGCCTTGTTCCCCTGGCTTACCGTGCTTGAGAACGTCGAGGCCCCGCTGCAGGCCCGTGGCGTCGATCCCACCGAACGCCACGAGCGCAGCATGAAAATGCTCGACACGGTCGGCCTCGATGGTTTCGAGGCTGCCTATCCGAAAGAATTGTCCGGCGGCATGCGCCAACGCGTCGGCTTTGCCCGCGCCCTGGTCGTTGAACCTGAAGTACTCTTCATGGACGAGCCCTTCTCCGCCCTCGACGTACTCACGGCCGAGAACCTGCGCTCGGAATTGCTCGAACTGTGGGCCAACAAAACCATGCCCACCAAGTCCGTCTTCATCGTCACCCACAACATTGAAGAGGCCGTCCTGCTGGCCGATCGCATCATCGTGCTGGGCCGCAATCCGGGCCACATCCGCACCGACTTCAAGGTGCAACTCGCTCAGCCGCGCGACCGCAAATCCGAGGCCTTCACCCAGCTCGTCGACTACATCTACAAGGTGCTCACCCGCCCTGATGTCGCTCCGGTCGAGGCACCCGATCAAACCACCGGTCCCCGCCCCCGCGACCAGCGCCAGATGCGCTACCAGATGCTGCCCCACGCGCGCCCCGGCGGTATCGCCGGCTTGCTCGAGTTGCTGCTCGACAAGGGCGGCCGCGACGACATCTATCGCCTCGCCGACGATCTTGCCTTCGAAATCGACGACCTGCTCCCCACCGTCGACGCCGCACAGTTGCTCGGCTTTCTCAAAATCGAAGAAGGCGACGCCGCCATCACCGAAACCGGCGCGGAGTTCGCCAACTCCGAGATTCTCCGCCAAAAAGAGCTGTTCCGCGACGCCGCCATCGAACACGTACTGCTGCTGCGTCAGATCCGCCGCGCCCTGGAGTCCAAAAGCGACCACACCGTCTCCGAAGAGTTCTTCCTCGACATGCTCGACGAGCAGTTCAGCGACGAGGAGTCGCGGCGCCAAATCGAAACCGCTGTCACCTGGGGCCGCTACGCAGAGCTGTTTGACTTCGACGCCGGTCGCCGCCGCTTCGTCATGCCCGATGCCCTCGAAGAAGAAGTCGCCGCCAACGAGGAAGTCGAGTGAAACTCCACCCCCTCGCACGAACCCTCGTTACCACCCGCACGTGGCCCTTCCTTATCGACGCGGGCGTGGCTGCCTGCGCGCTGGCCATCTTCTTCTCCATCGTCAGCACAGGCGCGTACTGGCTCGGCAAGCCCGTCCCCGTTGTGCCCATTTCGCACTCCATCGGCGCCCTGCCCGTCTACGCCTTCTACTCCATCGTCCGCATCGGCATTGCCTACCTGCTGAGCCTCATTTTCGCCATCGCCTACGGCTATATCGCGGCCTACAATCCGCGCATTGAGCCCTGGATGGTTGCCGTCCTCGACATTCTCCAGTCCATTCCGGTGCTCAGCTTTCTGCCCCCGGTTGTCCTCTTCATGGTCGCCCTTATTCCCGGCCACCAGTTGGGCATCGAATTGGCCGTCATCCTGCTCATCTTCACCGGGCAGGTGTGGAACCTGGCCTTCAGTTTCTATTCCTCCCTCAAATCCATCCCCCGCGAGATGGTTGAAGCCTCGCGCATTTATCGCTACTCCGCCTGGCAGCGCTTCTGGCAGCTCGAAATGCCCTACGCCGCCATCGGCCTGGTCTGGAACTCCATCGTCTCGGTCGCCGGCGGATGGTTCGCCCTCATCGCCTGCGAAATTTCGCCTTTCGCCAATTACACCTATCAGCTCCCGGGCATCGGCAGCTATCTTCAGGTCGCCACCAACACCGGCGACTACAGGGCTTTGTCCTTTGGCATCGCCACGGTCATCCTGATCGTGGTCGCCACCGATCAACTGCTGTGGCGCCCCTTGATCGCATGGAGCGACAAATTCAAATTCGAGCAGGTCGAGTCCGCCGATCGCGCTGCCTCACCCATCCTTGAACTGCTGCGCCGGTCCAGCCTCTTCAGTTCCTTCCCGGGCCGCCTCTGGTCGCGCATCGAAGAGCCCATCTATCGCCGCGCCGCACACACCAACCAAGGCCGCGTGGTGCATGCGCTCGATGAAGGGCCCTCCCGCCATCCAGCGTCACCGGCCCTGTGGACAGTCGCCGTTCTGGCCGTCTTGATCATCGGCTGGGGCGCGCTGCAGGCCATTCTCATGCTGCGCACGGTGACCTGGCCCGACCTCAAGCTGCTCCTCGAGGGCGCCGTCGCCACGTTCCTGCGCGTCAATACCGCACTTCTCATCTCCGCTCTGTGGACCGTTCCCGTTGGCGTCGCCATCGGCTTCAGCCCACGGCTCGCCCGATTCGTCCAACCCGTCGCCCAGGTCCTGGCCTCGGTGCCGGCCACTGCATTTTTCCCCATCATCCTCATCGGCCTGGTCAAAGTCGGCGGCGGCCTCGGCATAGGATCGATCGCCCTCATGCTCCTCGGCACCCAGTGGTACATCCTCTTCAACGTGATTGCCGGAGCCATGTCCATCCCCTCCGATCTGCGCGAGGTCAGCTCCCTCTACCACTTCACCCGCTGGCAGCGCTGGACCAAACTCATACTCCCCGGCATCTTTCCTTACCTCATCACCGGCATGGTCACTGCTTCTGGCGGAGCATGGAACGCCTCCGTCTACGCCGAATACTCCCACCTCAAAGACAGCACCCTGCAAACCATCGGCCTTGGCGCAGAGATTAGCTCCGCCACTGACAGCGGACGCTTCCCCATCATCCTGCTCGCCACCATCTTCATCTCCATTATTGTGATTACGATGAATCGCCTGGTGTGGAGAAGACTCTACCGCCTCGCTGAAACTCGGTATAAACTCGAAGGCTAACTAGGGCCTGTTTAAACCTTTTCATCAGGAGGACCGCAATGATTCGTGTGGGTCTGGTGGGTTTTGGTATGTCGGGCCGCGTCTTTCACGCGCCGCTCATCTCTTCCGTCGAAGGTCTCGAACTGGCTGCTGTCGTAGAGCGCAGCTCCGACAACGCCGCAGCGCGTTATCCCGGCATCACCACCTACCGCACAGTAGAAGAGTTGATTGCCGACACTTCCATCAAGCTGGTCGTCGTGGCCACGCCCAACAAGACTCACTTCGACGTAGCCATGCAGGCCCTCGAAGCCGCTAAGAACGTCGTAATCGACAAACCTGCCACCGTCACTCCGGGGGAATTAGTCCAGCTGATGGAACTTGCGGGCGGCATCGGCCTGAAGCTTGTGCCATTTCATAACCGTCGATGGGACAATGATTTTCAGACAGTTCATCATGTGATTGATGAAAAATCGGTCGGCCGCCTCGTCCACTTTGAATCCACCTTCGACCGTTGGCGCCCCGGTCTCTCCTCTCGCTCCTGGAAAGAAGAGCCGGAAAATGGCGGCATTCTCCTCGACATCGGAACCCATCTGGTCGACCAGGCACTATTGCTTTTCGGACTGCCCGTCTCGATCGGTGCGGAAGTCCGCCACGAACGCGAGGGCGACGGCGCAAACGACTCATTTACCCTGCGCCTCTACTACTTCACCGAATGCTCCGTGACTCTCAGCGCCAACTGCCTCTCGTCCATCGCGCGGCCCCGATTCCATGTGCGCGGCGCCAAGGGCAATTTTGTGAAATGGGGTCTCGACCCCCAGGAAGACGCACTCAACAAAATCGCGCGCATCGACTCGCCCGACTGGGGCAAGGAATCGCCCGATCACTGGGGTACGTTAAGTGTGGACGCAGAGGGCAGCATCGTTACGCGACCCGTCGAATCGATACCGGGCGACTACCGGCTCTTCTACGCCGGGGTGCGCGACGCGCTACTCGGCAAGGCCCCGGAACCGGTCACCGCCATCGAAGCGTGGCGTGTCGCGCGCGTCCTCGAGTACGCCCAGGAAAGCGCCCGCACCCACCGCAACGTGGAGTGCGATTGGACTTCCCAACCGGAGTAGGCGCGACAGCAGCGCCTCGGTCCAAGAGGGCTGCACGCATAGGACGAAGCTTTCCGAGTAGCCGACCATCCGCTCGCCCGTCGAATCATCTAGAGAATTCCGCCCTGCACGAGGATTTGATAGACTCCGGCCGAGAAGAAACTCGACGACCGCCAACCTTGCATGAAATTATTCCATTGGGAGTAACCGCTGCGAACGCTCTACGGCTCGCCAGCATTCTTGAGGAGCCCTTGGATGCGCCCAGCGACGAAGATTTCTCCTGTTTCAACCAAGCCTGCAGCTTCCGCCAAGATCAATCGGGAGGAGACTCCCTTCGAAGCGCTGGCCAGCATCTGCTCTGTTCTGGTGGTAGGCCTGTTCATTCTGACCTTCTTGGCTCAGAACTTCCTCATTCCGTCAGGTTCGATGGAGAACACGTTGCTCGTAGGCGATCACCTGGTCGTCGACCGGATCACGCTCATGCCGCCCACTTCGTGGATGCCGCTCATAAGGTATCGCGAGCCGAGGCGCGGCGATATCGTGGTCTTCTACAAGCCCGTCAATCAGCCTGGTATTGATGCCACTGACGCCGACGGAACACCACAATACACTCCCCTGGTGAAAAGATTGATTGGCGTGCCGGGCGATCATCTTCACCTGCGCAACGGCATTGTGTTTGTGAACGGTGTAGCGCAGCCCGCTGAATTTGCGCAGCCGACCACGCCGGAAAACTTCAACGAGTTCCTCGATGATTTTCCCGCAGTTCCCCCGGCAGCAGCATCTGGGGCGACAGAGTCGTGGGCCGTGAACTTCCCGAGTTATATCCAGGACGGCGATCTGGTGGTTCCACCCGGCATGTATTTCATGATGGGCGACAACCGGCATAACAGCCTGGACTCGCGCTACTGGGGCTTCGTGCCACGCGCCAACATCATTGGCCGGCCTCTCTTCAACTATTGGTCGTTCAAGGCCGCAGATGGACAACTTGAACAAACAGGATTCGGTCACAAGCTCGTGTGGATCGGCCACGTTCTGGTGCATTTCTTGCCGGACACGCGCTGGAAACGCACTTTCCACGTTGTTCGTTGAACCGCGACGGTGAGCCGAGGCGGCCCTACGACGCGGGCCGCGCTTCCTATTCCACCAGCGGCACCCAGAAGCGAAACGTCGTCCCGCGTCCCGGCGCACTCTCCGCGTCAATCCCCCCGCCATGCGCAGCCAGAATCGCGCGCGCAATCGCCAGCCCCATCCCCGTGCCTTTGCCCTTGCGCGAACTCTTCTTGCCGCGATAAAACTTCTCGAAGATCAGCGGCAAATCCGCCGCATCAATCCCCGGCCCATCGTCCTGCACCGTAAATTCCAACCGATCTTCGACACGCTTGCTGCGCAACACAATCCGGCTTCCCGCTGGCGAATACCGCGCCGCATTCTCCAGCAGATGCCGCAACACGCGACCCAGCAATTGCGGATCGAAACCCACCGCTACATCTGGCTCTTCCACCGCGATGACTACCTGGTGTTTTGCCAAGGCAGCCTGCGACTTCTCCACCGCGCGCTCCAGCAACGGCCGCGTCTGTCCCTGCACCGCGTGCACCTGCACGACATTGGCATCCAACTCCGCCATCTCTACCGCTTCGCCGATCAGCGCATCGAGCCGCGCACTCTCCTCATCCACAATCGCCGCCAGGTCCAGCCGCAACGCATCGTCCAGTCCCTCATCTTGCACTAACGTCGTGGCCGCCGCCCGAATCGACGTCAACGGCGTGCGCAGTTCGTGCGTCAGCGAGTCGATCAGCGCTGCCCGCAACTTCTCGCCCTCGCGCGATGCTTCCAGCCGAGCAGTCGCTTCCAGAGCCAGGGACCGCGCCAGCGCAATCGCCACCTGCGCCGTCACCGCGGTTGCCACTTCCCGAGAAAGAATCGCAGGCCGCCACCCCAGCGTGCCCACCTGCCGCATGCCCAGCGCCAGCGGCATCGCCACCATCTCTCCCGGCACAATCTCAGTGGGACCGGGGCCCTGCGTCAGTGCAGCCAGACTCGCCTGAATGCTCGAGGGCAGGTCCGATGTGGACGAGAAAAACTTGTCGTCCTCTCGAGTGTGCAGCACCACCCCGTTCAGTCCAAAAATGCGGTGAATCATCAGCGGCAATTCGCTCATCAGGCCCGCAGCGTCTTCGTAGAGCATCATCTCCTGGCTCAACGTGTAGAGCCGCTCCACATCTTCGCGCCGCTGCTCGGCCTGCAATGCCTGTCGTCGCGCGCGCTCCGCCACCCGCCCCGCCACCACGGAACTCGCCATGAACGAGACCATCGCGATCCACTCCTGCGTGCCCGCCAGGTTGAGCGTGTGAAACGGCGGAAGAAAGAAAAAGTCGAAACAGCCCGTGCAGATCAACGCCACCAACATCGACAGCGCGATGCCCTCTGCGGTCGCCGTCCACACCACCAGCACCAGGAACACTAATCCTGCCGTCGTTGACCCCGCACCCAGCCAGGCCAGCAGCGCCGTCATCGCCGCAGGCGCGAGCACGGCGCCAAACCAGCGCGCGGTATCGCGGGAATAGAAGTTCAAGCTCATGCGTGTCTCATCCGGAATCATACCCCCAAGGGCAATGTTGTAATCTTCCCGTGGAAGTGAACGACATGCCCGGCAGAATTTTAGTCATCGACGACGAACCGCAAATTACGCGCGTGCTGCGCGCCGCCCTCACCGCGCAAAGCTTCGACGTCCGCATCGCCAACGATCCCGAAGAGGGGCTGCACGTCTTTCGCGAGTGGCAGCCGGATCTGGTGATCACCGACCTCATGATGCCCGGCTTCAGCGGCGTCGAGGTCTGTCGCGCCATTCGCGCCATCTCGTCTACGCCCGTACTCGTACTCTCCGTGCGTGACCATGAGCGTTCCAAAGTCGAAGCGCTCGACGCCGGTGCCGATGACTACGTCACAAAGCCCTTCAGCATTCAAGAACTGCTCGCCCGCGTCCGCGCCCACCTCCGCCGCGCCCCCGAGCGCGTCACCGCCGCCATTGAAACAGGTGACTTCGTCATCGACGTCACCGCTCACACAGTCACCGTGCAAGGCAAGCCCGTGCACCTCACGCCGAAGGAATTCGACTTGCTGCTGCATCTGGCACGCAATGCCGGCAAGGTCATGGCCCACCGCGCCCTGCTGACCGCCGTGTGGGGCGCGCAATCGGCTCACCAGCCGGAATACCTCCGCGTCTTCGTCGGCCAACTGCGTAAAAAGCTCGAAACTGAAACCGGCCGCCAGTACATCCAGACCGAACCCTGGGTAGGCTATCGCTTCATTCCCGAAGGCTGGGTCGGCAGCGAAGAATAGCCGCCGAGCGCCCCAAGAAGTCCGCTCCGCCGCCGATCTTTATATTTTCTTTAGGTTTCCCTTCCGCTCTTCCAACATCCTGCAGCCCAAAATCGATTTTGTGGCATGGGTTCCGCGCCGTAGTACGTTCGCGCGCGGCCCGCCAAGGAACCGAGGGTCTCCGATGCAAGATCTCGCAATGCTCTTTTTCACGGCACTGTTCTTCGTCCTGGCGTTTCTCTACGTCAAGGCGTGCCAGAAGCTGAGGTAGCCCATGGACTGGATCACGATCATCGCTCTGATTCTCGCCATCGTCCTGTTCATCCACCTCACGATCTCCCTGCTCTTCCCGGAGAAATTCTGACATGACCGCCAACGGCTGGTTGCAATTCGCCATCTACAGCATCGTCCTGTTGCTGACCGTGAAACCGGTGGGCATCTATCTCACTCGCGTTCTTGAGGGCGAGCGCACCTGGCTCGATCCGATCCTGCGTCCCTTCGAGCGGCTCATCTACAAGCTCGGCGGCGTCAGTGCCGACCACGAGATGAATTGGCGCGAATACGCCTTCGCCATGCTCGGCTTCTCCGCCGTCACCATGCTCGTGACCTACGGCATCGAACGCATGCAGGCATTGCTCCCCTGGAATCCTGCAGGCCTCGCCGCCGTCGGACCCGATCTCGCGTGGAACACTGCCGCCAGCTTCACCACCAACACCAACTGGCAGTTCTACACGCCTGAAGCCACCATGAGCTATCTCACCGAGATGGCCGGCCTGGCGACACACAACTTCTTCTCCGCAGCCGTGGGCATCGTCGTCGCCGTCGCGCTTATTCGCGGCGTCAAGCGCACCAGCAGCTCGACCATCGGCAACTTCTGGGTCGACACGACGCGCACTCTGCTCTATATCCTGCTGCCCGGCTCGTTAATCTATGCCCTGCTGCTCGTCGCGCAAGGTGTACCGCAGAATCTGCATGCCTACACCGTGGCGCACACGCTCGAAGGCCAGACGCAGACCATCGGCCAAGGCCCCGTCGCTTCCCAGGAAGCCATCAAGATGCTCGGCACCAATGGCGGCGGATTCTTTAATGCCAATAGCGCCCATCCCTACGAGAATCCCACGCCGTTTTCCAATTTCCTGCAGATCATTTCCATCTTCATTATCCCGGCAGGGCTCACCTACATGCTGGGCCGCATGACCGGCTCACCCGGCCACGGCTGGGCCGTCTTTGCCGCCATGTTCGTGCTCTTCGCCGGCGGCTTCACGGTCCTTTATTGGGCCGAGTCTCAGCCGCACCCCATGATTCACGGCAGCCTGCAAACGGTCTCCACCACCGCGCCCGGCGGCAACATGGAAGGTAAGGAAGTCCGCAACGGCATCGCCGAAAGCGCGCTCTTCGCCACCGTCACCACCGACGCAAGCTGCGGCGCCGTCAACGGCATGCACGACAGCTTCACCCCCCTCGGCGGCCTTATCCCGCTCATCAACATCATGCTCGGCGAAGTCATCTTCGGCGGCGTCGGCTCCGGCATGTACGGCATGCTCATTTTCGTGGTGCAGGCTGTCTTCATCGCCGGCCTCATGGTCGGCCGCACCCCCGAGTACCTGGGCAAAAAGATTGAAGGCTACGACGTCAAGATGGCCATGCTCTACGTGCTCATCTTCCCGCTCATCATCCTTTCGCTCACCGCTGTCTTCGTGCTCTGGCCCAGTGTCGGCTTGACCTCGCTGACCAACAATGGCCCGCACGGCCTTAGTGAAATCCTCTACGCGTTCACCTCCGGCGCAGGCAATAATGGATCGGCTTTCGCCGGTCTCGCCCCGAACTGGTGGTACAACGTCGCGATGGGCTGGGACATGCTCATCGGCCGCTTCCTGATGATGATTCCGGTGCTCGCGCTTGCCGGCAACCTCGCACAGAAGCGCAGCGTTCCGCCGTCGCCCGGCACGTTCCCGGTCAACACTCCGCTGTTCACGGCGTTGCTGGTCAGTGTCGTGCTGATTCTGGGTGCGCTCACCTTCTTCCCGGCCCTGAGTCTTGGACCGATTCTTGAACACCTGCTGCTGAAGTCCGGCCAGCTTTTCTAAACCATCGCGGACGAGGAAGAGACGAACTGTCATGGCTGAAAAAACCAGTCTTTGGAATACGAAAATCATGCGCCAAGCTTTGCTGGATTCGGTCCGCAAGCTCGATCCGCGCTGGATGATGAAGAACCCCGTGATGTTTGTCGTCGAAGTGGGCAGCCTGCTTACCTCAGCGCTGCTCGTCGACAACGTCATTCATCACCGCCCCGGCTTCGGATTCAATCTGCAGATCACCCTGTGGCTCTGGTTCACGGTGCTGTTCGCCAACTTTGCCGAGGCCATGGCCGAAGGCCGCGGCAAAGCGCAAGCCGACACGCTGCGCAAAGCCAAGGGCGAAACCATCGCCAAGCGCTACACCGCCGATGGCTCATTTGAAGACGTGACAAGCGGCCTGCTCCGCGCCGGCGACGTCATCTACGTAGAAGCCGGCCACTACATCGCGGGCGACGGCGAAGTCATCGAGGGCGTCGCGTCAGTCGACGAGTCCGCCATCACCGGTGAATCCGCACCCGTCATTCGCGAGGCCGGCGGCGACCGTTCCGCTGTCACCGGCGGCACCAAGGTCCTCTCCGATTGGATCAAGGTGAAGATCACCTCCAACCCCGGCGAAACTTTCCTCGACCGCATGATCGCTCTCGTCGAAGGCGCCTCACGTCAGAAGACCCCCAACGAAATCGCGCTCAGCATTTTGCTTTCCGGCCTCACCATCGTCTTTCTACTCGCTGTCGTCACGCTACAGCCCTTCGCGATTTACTCGAAAGCGCCGCAGACCGTCTTCGTGCTCGTGTCGCTGCTGGTGTGCCTCATCCCCACCACCATCGGCGGATTGCTCTCGGCTATCGGCATCGCCGGCATGGACCGCCTCGTGCAATACAACGTGCTCGCCATGAGCGGCCGCGCGGTTGAAGCCGCGGGTGACGTCAACACCCTGCTGCTCGACAAAACCGGCACCATCACCCTCGGCAATCGCCAGGCCACGGAGTTCCGCCCCGCCCCCGACGTCAGCCCCGAGCGCCTCGCCGACGCCGCGCAACTCTCTTCCCTGTCCGATGAAACCCCCGAAGGCCGCTCCATCGTCGTCCTCGCCAAGGAGCAGTACAACCTGCGCGGACGTGACCTCAACGACATCCATGCCGAGTTCGTTCCATTCTCCGCGCAAACCCGCATGAGCGGCGTCAATCTTCCCGGCCTCCGCATTCGCAAAGGCTCCGTCGATGCGATTGCACGCTTCCTTGAGGATCAGGGTTCGTCGCTTCCCAAGAAAGTGCGCGACAACGTCGAAGACATTGCCCGCGCTGGCGGAACCCCGCTGGTCGTCGCTGAAAACACTACCGCTCTCGGCGTCATTCACCTCAAGGACATCGTCAAGGGCGGATTGAAAGATCGCCTCGCCCGCCTCCGTGCCATGGGCATTCGCACCATCATGATCACCGGCGACAACCCCCTCACCGCCGCAGTCATCGCGCGCGAAGCCGGCGTCGACGACTTCCTCGCCGAGGCCAAGCCCAAAGACAAAATGGATCTGATCAAGCGCGAGCAGAGCAAGGGCAAGCTCGTCGCTATGACCGGTGACGGCACCAACGACGCCCCCGCGCTCGCCCAGGCCGACGTAGGCGTGGCCATGAACTCCGGCACGCAAGCTGCGAAGGAAGCCGGCAACATGGTCGACCTCGATTCCAATCCCACCAAGCTGATTGAGATCGTCGAGATCGGTAAACAGCTGTTGATGACACGCGGCGCGCTCACCACGTTCTCCATTGCCAACGATGTCGCCAAGTATTTCGCCATCATTCCGGCGATGTTCATGGCTGTCTTCCCGGCGCTCAAGGTGCTCAACATCATGAACCTCGCCACAGCAAACTCGGCTATCCTCTCCGCCGTCATTTTCAACGCGCTCATCATCGTGGCGCTCATTCCGCTCGCACTCAAAGGCGTGAAGTATCAACCCAAGGCCGCCGAAGCGCTGCTGCGGCAAAACCTGCTCGTCTATGGCGTCGGCGGCGTACTCGTACCCTTCGCCGGAATCAAAGCCATCGACATGCTGCTCGTCGCCATGCACCTCGCGTAGGTTCGCGCAGGTTAAGGAGATTCAAATGCACGCATCCACATCCACTCTCGCGCCCGTCTCTACGGCGCAAGCTGCGCATGCCGCACCGGTCAAGCACTCCCTCTGGGGCACCTCGATCCGCTTCACGCTGCTGGCGACCGTTCTTTTCGGACTCGGCTATCCTCTGCTCGTCACCGGCATCTCCGCGGTTCTATTCCCGCACAAGGCCGCAGGCAGCCTCATTCTGAAAGACGGCCAGGTCATCGGCTCGGAACTGCTTGCGCAGAGCTTCACGTCCGATCGCTACTTCCATCCGCGTCCTTCCGCGGCAGGCAATGGATACGACGCCACCTCATCCGGCGGATCCAATCTCGCGCAGTCCAATGCGAAACTAGTGCAGCGCATCCAGGGCGACATCGACAAGCTCAGCGCCGAGAATCCAGGCCACCCGGTGCCGATCGACATGGTCACCACCTCAGGCTCCGGCCTCGACCCCGACATCACGCCCGACAACGCCAACTTCCAGGCGCCACGCATCGCCAAAGCCCGCCACCTCACAGAGGACCAAGTCCGCCAACTCATCGAGCAGCACGTCGCTGGCCGCACCCTCGGCCTGCTCGGCGAGCCCCGCGTCAACGTGCTCGCGCTCAATCTCGATCTCGACAAGCTTGCAAAATAATGCGCCGAGTGGCTTCCCCTGGAAAAGGGAGAGGGGTCTACCCTCTCCCTCTTTTTGATTCCGCGTGAACCCTACTTCACCGGCAGCACAATCGCCTGATCCAGCGTGATCGTGCCTTCCAGTTGCGGATCGGCGGACGATCGGCTTACATGCACAGTGAATTTCCCCGCATCCGCATGCCATGCCGCCGCCTTCTCGTCATACCAGGTGAAGCTCCGCGCATCCAGCGGCACCGTCACATGCCGAGTCTCGCCGGGATTCAGAGCCACACGCGCGAAGCCTTTCAGTTCCTGCGGCGGACGCGCCACGCTCGCGTGCCCTTCGCTCACGTAGACCTGCGCCACATCCGCACCCACACGATCGCCCGTGTTGGTCACGTCGAAGCTCACCGCGTAATTCCCCACTCCGCCCGTAGGTTGAATCGTGAGATTCGCATACTTGAAGCTCGTATACGACAGCCCAAATCCAAACGGAAACAGCGGCTTCACGCCGTTGTGCTCATAGCCGCGATAGCCCACAAAGATGTCGTCCTTGTAAGGAATCTTCAGCGTCCCCGGCGTCGGGTAGTAGTACGGGTACGACGGATTGTCCTTCAGGCTGCGCTCCCAGCTGATCGGCAAGCGCCCCGACGGGTTGACATCGCCAAACAGCACATTGGCCAGTGCCGTGCCGCCTTCCTGCCCCGGATACCAGTTCGCCAGCAAAGCCGCTACATGATCGATCCAGCCCGCCGTATCCACCGCTCCGCCCGACGTCACCGTCACAATCGTGTTCGGATTCACCGCGGCGATCCTCTCAATCAGCTCGTCCTGCCCCGGCGGCAATTGAAATTCGCGATCGATTCCCTCCGTCTCAATCTCCGCGTTGTAGCCGACAGCAATAACCACCGCGTCCGCCTTCTTCGCCATCTCAAGCGCCGATGGGCTCACAAACGTCCCTTCCTGCACGATGCCGATTTTCACCGCCTCACCGGTGAACGGAGCAGACTCAAGAACTTCGAGTACCACCTTGTGTGGTCCCGGCGTCAGCGGCACCACCCTCTGCGCCAGCGCAGACTTGGGAATCTCCACGTGATCGATCACAACGTTGTCGTCGATCAGGAACCGGTACTTGCTCTGGTTCTCGACAAACGCCACAAAGTTCCCCGGCGCGCGCGCGATATAGTAGCCCGTCCAACGATTGAATCGCGTCGTCGCCATCCCGTTCATCATGGCCTGCATCTGGTCGCCGGGAATCAAATTGATTAGCTCCTGCATGTCCGGGTTGTCCAGGCTCATTCCTGAAACATTCGCCATCATCTCCGTATGCGTCGCAATCGGCTTGCCTGAGAATTCGCGATTGTCATACGTCTCCACTGTCAGCCCCGGCACGAACTTATCGGGAGCGAGCATGAATCCCGAACGCATCGCCATCACGCCCAGACTCGGAATCCCCTTGTCAAAAAGCACGTTTCCATTCACGCCCAGCCGATCGCTGATGCCCTGCAATCCGCTCACATCGGAGTAGACCGGCACCTGCCCGCTTCCGCCCGCCGTCGGCACGCCGGGAAATGCTCCCGGCCCAATCACGGCAATCGCCTTCACCTTCGCCGCATCCAGCGGCAACATGCTGTGCTCATTCTTCAGCAGCACAATGCCCTCGCGCGCGCCTTCCAGCGCGGCCCTGCGCCCCTGCTGGTTGTAGCGCGAAATCGTGATGTCCAGCGGATCCTTGTCCATCCAGCCAAAGCGATACGCCACCCGCAAGATGCGACGAACCTTGTCGTCGATATCCGACTCCTTGACCTCGCCCCCTTTCACCGCGGGCGCCAGCGTCTTCTCGTTCATGAACTCGCCAAACGGCATTTCCAAATCGAGTCCGGCGTTGGCCGCAGCAATCCCGTCGTGTGTCGCCGTCCAGTCCGACATCATCACGCCGTCAAATCCCCACTGCTGCTTCGCGATCTCCACATTCAGGTGGTAGTTCTGCGTCGCGTGTTCGCCATTGAGAAAGTTGTAGGAGTCCATCACGGAACCCACATGCGCCTTCTTCACCGCAGCTTCAAAAGCCGGCAGGTAGATTTCGCGCAGTGCTCGCTCGCTCACCAACGAGTCCGATGTGAATCGAAAATACTCGCTGTTGTTCGCGGCATAGTGCTTGATGGTGGCGCTCACTCCCTCCGACTGCACGCCGTCGACGTAACCCACCGCAATCTCGCCGGCTAAAAACGGGTCTTCGCCAAAATACTCAAAATTGCGTCCGTTCAGCGGCGTTTTATAAATGTTCACTCCGGGGCCCAGCAGATACGCCGCACCGCGCGATCGAGCATCCCGCCCGATCTGCACGCCCACACGATTCGCCAGGTCGCGGTCCCAGCTCGATGCCAGTCCAATGCCCGCCGCGTACGCCGTCGAAGGCGGAGGCACGTGCGCGCCCGAGGGACCGTCGCTCATCCGAAACGCCGGAATCCCCAGCCGCTCCACTCCCGCCGAGCTCATCAACGTTGCGCCAGAGAGCATGTGGATCTTTTCCTGAAGCGTCATCTTTGCAATCAATTCGTTGATCTTCTTTTCGTCTTCAGAACTCTGCCCACGGGCCAGAATTCCTGCACTCAGAATCCCTACAAAACAAAGCAGCACAAATCGCGAACATGCTGCGACGAAACGGCTCTTCGGCGTTTGAACTTCCATACTGCCTCCCTTGAATCGACCGGAGAATTGTAAGGCCCGCCCCACATCCCGAGCACTTGTAAAACGTTTTGGCAAAGGAGCAAAGGACGCCAATGCTCGAGCCCACACCTCTGGGGTAGGAACTTTAACCTGCAATAGACAAACCATATCCCTATCGAATACCCTGTCCCTTCGGCCTCCTCTGACACAATGGAAGCCACCCATGCGCGCCTCTCTCTTCGTTACCTGCTATAACGACACGCTCTATCCCGAGACCGGCCGCGCCGTGGTCCGATTGCTCCAGCGCCTTGGCGTCGCCCTCGACTTCAATCCCGGCCAAACTTGTTGCGGACAAATGCACGCCAATACCGGCTTTCGCGCTGAAGCCTTTTCCCAGGCCAAGCGTCTCGTCCGCCTCTATCAGGACACCGAAACCGTCGTCATCCCCTCCTCCTCCTGCGTCGCCATGATCCGCGATCAGTATCACGGCCTGTTCGAAGAGCTCGGCAACGAAGAACTCCGCCGGCAGTTCGCGGCTCTGCTGCCCCGCATCTACGAACTCAGCGAATTCCTCATCGACAAACTCGGCGTTGAAGACGTGGGCGCCTACTTTCCGCATCGTGTCACCTATCACGCCAGTTGCCACGGCCTGCGCGGACTGCACCTCGGCGACCGTCCCTTCCGCCTGCTCAGCAAAGTCCGCGGCCTCGAACTCGTTCCGCTCCAAAACCTCGACCGCTGCTGTGGCTTCGGCGGCACCTTCTCCATCAAAAACGCAGAAGTCTCCTCCGCCATGCTCAGCGCCAAGCTCGGCGACATACTCGACACCCGCGCCGAATACTGCACTGCGCTCGACAACAGTTGCCTCATGCACCTCGGGGGCGCCATGCATCGCGAATTCGCCGCCATGCGCACCGTGCACCTTGCGCAAATCCTCGCCAGCACTGAGGCCTCTCCGCTCGAGGAGACGGCATGACCCACGTCGCGCCCAATCTCGATCCGCGTACCGCTGCGACGTTTCCGCAAGCCGCGCTGCCAATTCTGCGCAACACGCAACTGCGCAAAAACGTGGCCCACGCCACCGACGTCATCCAGGCCAAGCGCGCCAAACTTGTCGCCGAAAAAGCTGACTGGCAAGCACTCCGCACCGCCGCAGCCGCCATCAAGGATGACGTCCTCGCCAATCTCGACGCCTATCTCGAGCAATTCGAAGATCGATGCACCGCCGCCGGAGGCACCGTTCACTGGGCTGCCGACGCCAGCGAAGCCCGCCGCATCATCGTCGACATCCTCCGCGAAGAGCAGGCCTCCGAAGTCATCAAGATCAAGACCATGACCTCGGCGGAGATTCAGCTCAACCCCGCGATTGAAGCCGCCGGCATCCACGCCATTGAAACCGACCTCGCCGAACTCATTCTCCAACTCGGCGAAGACGAGCCATCGCACATTGTCGCCCCCGCACTGCACGTCAATCGCAGCCAGGTCCGCGAAATCTTCGCGCGCTGCATGGGCCTGCCCGACCTGACCGACGATCCTCAAATACTCACCGCTGCCGCCCGCACTTACCTGCGCAAACAATTCCTCAGCGTTCCCACCGCCATCAGCGGAGCAAACTTCCTCATCGCCGAAACCGGCTCCGTCGCCATCGTCGAATCGGAAGGCAACGGACGCATGTGCCTGACCCTGCCGCGCACCCTTGTCGCCCTCGCTGGCATCGAAAAAGTTCTGCCGCGTTTTCGCGACCTCGAAGTCATGTTGCAGGTGCTCGCGCGCTCCGCTACCGGCGAACGCATGAATCCCTACACATCGCTCTGGACCGGCGTCACCCCGGGCGACGGCCCCGAGCGATTCCACGTCGTGCTGCTCGACAACGGCCGCTCCGCCATCCTCGGCCGCAAAGTCGAACGACAGACACTGCGCTGCATCCGCTGCGCCGCCTGCCAGAACACCTGCCCCGTTTACCGGCAGACCGGCGGCCACGCCTACGGCTCGGTCTACGGCGGACCCATCGGCGCCATCCTCACGCCGCAGCTCATGCAGATGCAGCATGCGCAATCGCTGCCCTACGCCTCCTCACTCTGCGCCGCCTGCTACGAGGTCTGCCCCGTCAAAATCAACATCCCTGAAGTGCTTATCGAATTGCGCGCGCAAGTCGTCGATCAGGAACGCAACCACGGCGCGCGCATCTTCGACCCCATGTATCTCGGCATGCGCATCGCGAACTTCCTCTTCGCCAGTGCGGGACGTTTCCGATTCGCACAACGCCTCGGTCGCATCGGCCTGCGTTTCTTCACCGGCAAAGACGGCTGGATTCATTCGCTCCCCAGTCTCGGCGCGCGATGGACCATGACCCGCGATTTGCGCGGCCTGCCCGATCAGACCTTTCGCGATTGGTGGGCCAAGCGTCCGAAGGAGGGCCAATGACCTCCCGCAGTCAGATCCTCGACCGCATCCGCGCCGTCACCGGCCCTGCGTCGAAGGGTACGGGCTTTAGCCCGTACAAAACATCACCTCGAATTTCCGGGGCTTTAGCCCCTGAGGGACATCCCGACTTGCCCCGAACCTACATCCGCAACGGCTCCCTCACCACCTCCGCGCGCATCGCCCTCCTGATCGAGCGCCTCCGCGAATACGACGCCGACGTTACCGTGTGCACAGCCACAGATCTCGACGCCTGCATCGCCCACCGCCTTCGCGCCAGCGGACGACTTACATTTGCAGCGCCTCCGGGCCTGCCTGCAAGCTGGCTCGCTCCCGGTTTTGATTGGAAACTCGACAACGATCTCAGTCACGAACAAATCGAACACTGTGACGGCGTCGTCACCGCAGCCTTTGCCGCCATCGCCGACTCCGGCACCATCGTGCTCCACCACTCCGACCGCGAAGGCCGCCGTATTCTCACGCTCCTGCCCGATTGGTATCTCTGCATTCTGCGTGTGGGTCAAATCGTCGAAACGCTTCCCGAATATTTCGATCGCTGCTCGCAACCGCCGGCGCTCGCTACGTACATTTCCGGCCCCAGCGCAACCGCCGACATTGAAATGACGCGCATCAAAGGCGTGCACGGCCCGCGCTTCCTCAACGTGATCGTCGTCCACGACGAAGCACAATCCAGTTTCGAAAACAATTAGGCAGGCATCCATGCATTCGTTCAGCTCCGCCACCCTCGACAAATCCGCGCAAGCCCTCGACGCCTTCCAAATCGAAATCCCTTCCTGGGGCTTCGCCAACACTGGCACCCGCTTCGGCAAATTTGTGCAGGCCGCCGCCGCCTCCACGCTTGAAGAGAAATTCGCCGACGCCGCTGAAGTGCTGCGTCTCACCGGCTCTACGCCGACCATGGCTCTGCACGTTCTGTGGGATCTGCCCAACGGAGCGCGCGATGCCGCTGAGGTCAAGCAGCTAGAGCAGCGCTACGGCATTCGCGCCGGCTCCATCAATCCCAACCTCTTTCAAGATCAGGACTACAAACACGGCTCGCTCTGCAATCCATCCGCGGAGATTCGCCAGCGCGCCCTCGCGCATGTCCTCGACTCCATCGAAATCGCATCGCGACTCAACTCGCGCGACATCTCTCTCTGGCTCGCCGACGGCTCCAACTACCCCGGCACGCAGAGCATTCGCAATCGCATCGCCTGGCTCACCGACGCGTTGCGCACCGTCCATCAGCACCTCGCACCCGAGCAACGCCTGCTCATCGAGTACAAGCCCTTCGAACCCGCCTTCTATCACACCGATATTGCGGATTGGGGCATGTCCTCACAACTCGCCCGTGACGCCGGTCCGCAGGCCCGCGTCCTCGTGGACACTGGCCACCACTACGCCGCGCAGAACATCGAGCAGATCGTCGCATGGCTTCTTCACACCGGCCTGCTTGGCGGATTCCATTTCAACGACCGCCGCTATGCCGACGACGACCTCACCCTCGGCTCCATCGATCCCTACCAGATCTTTCGAATCTTTCACGAACTGCACTACGCCACCGCAAGCAGCCCGCATGACGTAGTCGCATACATGATCGATCAGAGCCACAACCTGAAAGGCAAGATCGAAGCCACCGTGCAAACAGTCGTCACGGCGCAGGAATTGTGGTTGAAAGCCGCGCTCATTGACCGCGACAAACTCACCGAGCTGCAACAATCCTGCGATCTGGTTGCAGCAGAAGAATTATTCCGCGGCGCGTTCTGGACCGACGTCCGTCCGCTCGCAGAAGAGTGGCGCATCGCCCGCGGCCTGCCCGCTTCGCCACTCGCAGCCCTGCGCGAAGGCGGCTACGTCGAGCGCATCAGCAAAGAGCGCGGCAGCAGAAGCTCCGCCGTCAGCAGCTACGCCTGAGACCACCCACGCGTAGCATCACCGCCCGAAATCAGGACGGCGCCAAGCCGGTTCCTAATCCCTATTCCTTATTCTCTATTCCCTGTTCTAAAGCAACTGCACCGTTCCCTTGCCCACGATCTCTTCCACACGCTCGAGCCAGCCGCGATCCGCAGCCACGCTCATCTGCTCGGGCTCGAGGATCACTTCGTACTCGCCCTTCTTCTGCAGGTGCACCATCACCTTGCCTGGCCCCGGCGCCGCATCCGCCGCACTCTTCAGTGCAGTTAGCATTTCCTCCGTAGCGCGATCCAGATTCACGCGAATCCGCACTGCCGTCGGCAGCTTCACCTGCACTTCTTCCAGCGGCTGAATCGCCGAGATCGAAAGCTTTGGCGCCGCATCCTCATCGCCACTCAGCATGCCGCGAATCAGCACCGGCGCTTCAATCTTCAACTGCCCCGCCAGCTTCTCGTAGTCCCGCGGAAACGCAATCAGATCGATCTTGCCCGTCGCATCCTCGAGCGTCGCCTGCGCATACAGTTTGCCCTCGCGCTTGGTCTTCTGCACCCGCAGCCCGAGCATCATGCCCGCCACCTGCAGCTCATCCGCTGGATCGGCATCCTTGCCCCAGCGCCGCTCCGGTGGCTTGCGTTCCAACGCCTCCGCCACCGAAATCACGCCCGGCAAATTCCGCAGCTTCTCCGCGTACTTGTCCAGCGGATGACCCGACACAAAGAAGCCCAGCACTTCCTTCTCATTCGCGAGCCGCTCGCCTTCTTCCCAATCCGCCACCTTCGGCAAATTGTCGCCGCCATGTCCATGCGTGGGAGCTTCATTGAACAGACCGAACAGTCCCGTCTGTCCATGCGCCTCATCGCGCTGCGCCTTTTGCGCCCGCTCCATCGCTGAGTCGACAGCATTCATCAATTGCGCCCGCGTGCCCAGCGAATCCAGCGCGCCCGCCTTGATCAGCGACTCAATCACCCGCTTGTTCATCACCCGCAGGTCAACCTTCTCGCAGAACTCCCAGAAGCTCTTGAACCGCCCACCAAGATCCTCGCGCGCTTTCTTGATCGACTCAATCGCGTTCCCGCCAACGTTCTTCACCGCCGCCAGACCAAAACGAATTGCCTCGCCATGCGGAGTGAATTGCGCGCCGCTCACCTGCACATCCGGCGGCTCCACCGGAATGTTCATCTCCTTGCATTCCTGGATGTACTTCACCACGTTTTCCGGCTTCGACGTTTCGCTCGTGAGCAACGCCGCCATAAACTCCACCGGATAATGCGTCTTCAAATACGCCGTCTGGTAAGCAACCAGCGCGTACGCCGCAGAATGCGATTTGTTGAATCCATACTCTGAGAACTTCGCCATCTGCTCAAACAATTCTTCGAGCACACTCTTCGGATGCCCCAGTTTCGCCGCGCCATCCATAAAGCGATCGCGCATCTTCGCCATCGCCTTCTGATCCTTTTTTCCCATTGCGCGCCGCAGCAGGTCCGCCTCGCCCAAGCTGAAGCTCGCCAGCACCTGCGCAATCCGCATCACCTGCTCCTGGTACACAATCACGCCCAGCGAGTCCTTCAGAATCCCTTCCAGCTCCGGCAGGAGAAACTCCACTTTGCGCCGTCCCCACTTGCGCTCCACAAAGTCGTCGATCATGGCCATCGGGCCCGGCCTATACAGCGCGTTCAACGCCGTCAGTTCCTCCACCGTGTCCGGTTTGTAGCGCCGCAAAATGTCGCGCATCCCACTCGACTCAAACTGAAAGATCCCCGAAGTCAGCGCCGTGTGAAACACCTTCTTGAAGGTTTCAGGATCGTCCAGCGGCAGCAGGTCAATATCCAGCTTCTCCCCGCGCGTCTCCTCAATCAGCTTCTGGCAATCGGTAATCACCGTCAGTGTTGCGAGGCCGAGAAAATCCATCTTCAGCAGCCCCATCTTTTCCACCGCCTTCATGTCGTAGGCGGTCACCACTTCATCGTTCTTCGTCCGGTTCAGCGGCACCAGCTCCGTCAGCGGACGCGGCGCAATCACCACCGCCGATGCATGCACGCCGGCGCCGCGCACCAGCCCCTCCAGCTTCATCGCCGTATCGATCAGTTCGCGCACCAGCTTGTCGCCGTCATACGCCTTGCGCAGGTCGGGGCTCTCTTCCAGCGCCACCTTCAGCGTCATCCCCACCGTCGCCGGAACCAGCTTGGCAATGCGATCCACATCGCCGTACGGCATATCCATCGCGCGCCCGCAGTCCTTGATCGACGCCTTGGCCGCCATCGTATTGAACGTGATGATCTGCGCTACCTGCTCGCGCCCATACTTGCGCGTCACATACTCGATCACCTCACCGCGGCGGTTCTGGCAAAAGTCCACGTCGATATCCGGCATCGTCACGCGCTCCGGATTCAGAAACCGCTCGAACAGCAAAACATTCTGCATGGGATCGATGTTCGTAATCTCCATCGCATACGCCACCAGCGACCCCGTCGCCGAACCGCGCCCCGGACCCACCGGAATCCCGTTGTCCCGTGCATACTTGATGAAGTCCCACACAATCAAAAAGTAGCCCGAGTAACTCATCTGCTTGATGATGCCGATTTCGTAATTCAGTCGCGCTTCATACTCATCCGGAGTCGACCGGCGCACCCCGCGCAACTCCAGTTGCCGCACCGCTGTCTCCAGCCGCTTGCGCAGCCCCTCGCGGCACACCTGCTCAAAATAGCTGTCGATCGTGTGCCCCACCGGCACCGCGAATTCAGGAAACGGATTGTCCACCGCATGCATTTTGAAATTGCAGCGCTCCGCAATTTCCATCGTCCGCTCGGCCACGCCAGGCGAATCGGGAAACAGCCGCCCCATCTCCTCCGCCGACTTCACAAAAAACTGATCCGAGTCAAACCGAAACCGGTCCGCATCGTGAATCTTCGCGCCCGTCTGCACGCACAGCATTACATCGTGCGCATGCGAGTCTTCGCCGCACAGATAATGCGAGTCGTTGGTCAGCACCATTGGTATGTCGAGTTCTTTTTCCAGCCGGAAAAGGTCTGCCTGAATCTTCTTCTCCTGCTCCAGCCCCTGGTCCTGAATCTCAAGATAGAAATTCCCGCGCCCAAAAATATCCTGGTACTGCTCCGCCGCGGCCTTGGCCTTGTCGTAGTGCCCCGCCATCAGCTCTTCGCACAGCTCACCGCTCAGGCAGCCGGAAAACCCGATCAGCCCCTTCGAATTTTCCGCCAGGTATTTCTTGCTCACGCGCGGCTTGCGATAAAACCCATGCAGACTCGCCTCGCTTGTCAACCGGATCAGGTTGCGATAGCCCTCTTCGTTCTCCGCCAGCACCAGCAGGTGGTTGTACTGATCGTTGGGAGTCTCCGCGCGATGGTCCTCCGCCTTGCACACATACAGCTCGCACCCCAGGATCGGCTTGATCCCCTTCGCTTTCGCCGCATTGAAAAAATGCACTGCCCCATAAATGTTCCCGTGGTCGGTCATCGCGACGGACTTCTGCCCCAGCGCCGCCACCCGGTCCACCAGCTTGTGAACGTCGCACGCCCCATCCAGCAGCGAGTATTCCGTATGCAAATGCAAATGCGTGAATTCAGCCATGGCTAGTTTGATTCTATTGCTCAGCCACAGCCCCTCGCATCTGCCGTGAGGCACTAGGTTAAACACCTGCGGAAAAGTGGTCAGTAATTGCTCCAATCAATGGGCGATAGCGAGCTAGAGGGCGCTTGCCGCCGTCGTCATAAATGGAGTTCAACGCCGTTGAGAACGAATGAGCGCCTCA